>Ga0099827_10000396_pt1 | contig 19312 bp, 18 predicted proteins | sample CZO8metaG_FD_79339 | JGI IMG/M metagenome (GOLD analysis project Ga0099827, IMG submission 79339) | Vadose zone soil microbial communities from the Eel River Critical Zone Observatory, Northern California, USA - CZOApr15con1.8 metaG | ecosystem: Environmental > Terrestrial > Soil > Vadose zone ...
GTCTCCGGGCGGGAAAGGTACCCACCGCTGCGCTCTGTGCTAAGTTCCGCCGCGACCACCCGCGGAGGGCACTTTCCATGGCGTTCGTCGTTGCGGAGCCTTGCATCAACTGCAAGTACACGGACTGCGTCGCCGTCTGCCCCGTCGACTGCTTCTACGAGGGCGCGAACTTCCTCGTCATCCACCCCGACGAGTGCATCGATTGCGGCGCCTGCGAGCCGGTGTGCCCGACCAAGGCCATCTTCCCCGAGGACGACCTGCCGGACAAATGGAAGGAGTACACGGCGATCAACGCCGATTTCTCCACCAAGTGGCCCAACATCAACAAGCAGAAGGAGCCGCTGCCCGACGCCGACAAGTACAAGGAGATGGAAGGCAAGCGCGCCATGCTCAGGCTGGAACCTCCGGCCTAGGTCGCGTGCGCGGTGGAGGATCCGCAGGCCCTGCAGGTCCAAACGGCCCACAGGCCCGCGCCCGGCGAACGGTACTGCCTCACACCGCACAAGCTGAAGCCGGGGCACCGGCTGTCCGTCCTGGTGGACGGCGCCGAGGCGTACCCCGCGATGCTCGCCGCCATCCTCGGCGCGCGACGCGAGGTGCTGCTCGAGACCTATATCTTCGAGGGCGACGCGACCGGCAAGCGCTTCCACCACGCGCTCTGCGAGCGCGCGATGTCGGGCGTATCGGTGCGGCTGGTGGTCGACGGAGCGGGCTCGTGGAACCTGTCGGGAAACGACCGCGAGGAGCTGCTCGAAGCGGGCGCGCACCTCGCCACCTTCCATCCCGTGCGGCCCTGGCGCAGACGCTGGGGGTGGTCGGTGCGCGACCACCGCAAGCTGCTGGTGGTGGACGAGGAGGTGGCGTTCACCGGCGGCATCAACATCGGCGACGAGTACGCGCCGCGCGACTGGGGCGGCAAGGGCTGGCACGACGTGCACGTCCGCGTCCACGGACCGGTGGTCGCCGACCTGCGGCGCTACTTCTTCGATTCCTGGAGGTACGCGAGCCCCGACGGCGTCCCCCGGCGTCTCACGCATCCTCGGCCGGCCCGCGCGCACGGGCCGGAGCCGTCCGAGAGCGCGCGGCGCGCCGATGTCGTGCCGGGCCAGGCGGAAGCCGGCGGCCGGGTCCAGGCGCTCGCCATCGGCCGTTTCCGCGACCGGCGCTCGATCGAGAAGCACCTGCAGCGCGCGGTGTCGCTCTCGCAGACGCGGGTCTTCATCCACAGCGCGTACTTCATCCCCAACCGGCGGTGGCGCAAGACGCTGCGCCGGGCGGCGATGCGCGGCGTGGACGTGCGCGTGATGGTGCCGCACCACAGCGACGTGCCGGGCATCGTGCACGCCAGCCGGCACACCTACGCCTCGCTGCTGCGCGGCCGCGTCCGCATCTTCGAGTACCTGCCCACCATGCTGCACGCGAAGTCGATCGTGGTGGATGGGGCCTGGTGCTCGATCGGCTCGTACAACCTCGACCAGCGCAGCCTGCAGTACAACTGGGAGCTGGTGCTCTCCATCGTCGACGACGAGGCCGCGTTCGCGCTCGAGGAGCGTTTCGCCCGCGACCTGCCCCTGTGCCGGGAGATCGATCCCGCCGAGTGGCGCCGCCGCCCCTGGTGGCAGCGTGTAAACGAGCAGATCTTCTACTACTTCCGTCTGTGGCTATAGCGACAGCGCAGCCTGCGTCGTATGCTGTCCGGCGTGGACGATCTCGCGCCCGGGCTCCTCATCGCCGTCCCGCAGATGGAGGATCCGAACTTCTCGCGATCGGTCGTCCTGCTCATCGAGCATTCGGACGCGGGAGCGATGGGAATCGTCTTCAACCGCCCGAGCGACGTGCCGCTCTCCGAGATCGGCAAGGAGCAGGGCCTGCGCGTCCACCCCGAGGCCGGACGGGCCTTCATCGGCGGGCCCGTTTCGCCGGAGCGCGGCTTCCTCCTGCACCGGCGCGCCGACGTGCCCGACTCGATCAAGGTGCACGACGGACTCTTCCTGAGCGTGTCGACGGATAGCCTCAAGCCGCTCCTGGCGGGCGACCCCGACGCCTACCGCCTGTGCCTCGGATACGCGGGCTGGGGACCGGGGCAGCTCGAGCGCGAAGTGATCGTCGGGGGCTGGCTGACCGGCAAGGTATCGACCGAGCGCATCTTCGACACCCCGGCGGAGAAGGTCTGGGACGCGGCCATCCGCGACCTCGGGTTCGACCCGGTATTCCTGGTCCCGTCGGGCGGGCCTCAGTAGAGCTCGCCCGCGAGGCGCTCGTACGTCTCGCGGTCGGCGCAGGTGAAGCAGCAGAAGACCACCTTGTCGATCGGCGGCGGCCCCTCGAGCTCCCTCTCCACCTCCCGGAGCGCGATGCGCGTCGCCCGCTCGAGCGGGAAACCGAACGCGCCCGTGGAGATGGCCGGGAAGGCGATCGTTCGGACGCCGTTCCGCCGCGCCACCTCCAGGCTCCGCCGGTAACAGCTCGCCAGCTGCTCGTCCTCGCCGTAGGTCCCGCCTCGCCAGACCGGCCCCACCGCGTGGATGACCCGCTTCGCCGGAAGGCGGAAGCCGGGCGTGATCCGGGCGTCTCCTGTCGGGCAGCCGCCCAGCGGGCGGCAGGCCTCGAGCAGCTCCGGACCGGCGCGCCGGTGGATCGCCCCGTCCACGCCGCCTCCTCCCAGCAGCGACTCGTTCGCGGCGTTGACGATGGCATCGACCTCGAGCGTCGTGATGTCCCCCTGCACGATCTCCACCCGTCCACCCAGGAACGTCATGCGCGCCTCCCCGGCACTATACTTGCGCCCATGGCAGACGAGCTGCGCAAGGCGGCCCGCGCGGGCCCGATCGAAGCGAAGCGCGAGCCGCCGATCGTCGCCCGGCTGGTGGTGGAGATCCGCTCGGACGGATCGCACACCATCGCCCGGGGCGCGGCCGAGGACGCCCAGACCGGCGAACGCGTCACCGTCCAGGCCGAAGGCTCGACCCCGCTCGCCCTGGTTTTGTCCCTCCTCAAATCCGCCCTCGAGCTCCCCACCTTGGCCCGCACCTTCACCAAGGGCTTCCTGCCGCGAAAGTAACCAAAGCGATTGCACCACGGAGGACACGGAGGACACGGAGGTTGGTGGGTTCAAAAAGCCAAGCCACACCAACTCCGTGGCCTCCGTGTCCTCCGTGGTGCGATTTCTTAGGCGACATTTCTGAGCAGCGCGGCAGCAGCGGTGGAGAGATCGGTCGGCGCGTTGGTGCAGGGGGGGCCTTGGGTCCAGAGGAGGTCGGGGGCGGAGGGGCGGAGGACGAGTTGGATCGAGGAGCGGGTGCCGTAGCCCAATTCGTCGGCGTGGACGCAGGCCCCTTCCAGGGGAGACGGGCCGTGTCGCTGCATCGGAGGGCGGAGCATCGCCGCGGTGACGCCGGGATGCAGCAGTAGCGGGCCGACCTCACGCAGCACCTCGGCCTCGCGGACGCCTTCCCCGGCGCCGTAGCTGCGCTCCGTCACCAGGTAAGCCTCGCCCGGCGGGAGCGCGCGGACCTCCAGCCGTTCCCCGTCGCAGATCGCGACGGCCGCTTCGCGCGCGTCGGCGAACACGAGGTGGAAGCCGTTGTAGCGCAGAGGGTCCAGGCCGCTGGCCAGCTTCCGCACGGCCGCCGCGTCGGGAGCGCGCAGCGCGTCCAGCACCAGCAACCCGCGCGAACGGCGGGCCGGGTCCGGCGAGGCGCCCCGCCGGTTGGTCACGCAGACGAACAGGCCGGACGCGGTCAGCCCCAGCCAGGTGCCCCCGGCCTTCTCGTCCCGCGGCATGAGCACGCCGGGCAGGTCCGGCCAGACGCGTGGCGGCGCGGCCGGGCGCGCGAGGAACTCGTTCCGGTTCCCGGTGACCGCCAACAGAACGTAGGGCGACGGCCGCACCGCGAAGGCCAGCGTGCACATGCCCGCAGCATAGCCGCCGCCGTATTCGGCGGCTTTGCCAAAGCGCGGACCTCCCGGACGCGTTCCCGCGCGCCGCGCCCGCGGGACCCTCTGATACAGTGCGCCGCCCCATGGCCAGCAAACGACAGCTCCGCAAGCCGTTCGAGAAGGCCCGCCGCGTCGACCCGCGCCCCATCACCGGCCGCGAGACCGCCCGCGACCTGCTCGACCACGCCTTCTCCGCCTACGTGGGACGCCAGGTGCGCACTGCATACCAGCTGATGCGCCGCTCGATGGAAGAGGACGCGAGCATCTTCCTCACGCTCTCCGGCGCCATGACCCCGGCCGGCCTGCACCAGAGCTGCATCATCCCGCTCATCGAGCGAGGCGTGATCTCCTGCCTGACCACCACGGGCGCGAACCTCTACCACGACGCCCACCGCATCATCGGCCACGCCATCCGCGAGGTGAACCCGGACGCGGGCGACCTCCAACTCCGGCTGGCGCGCGTGATCCGCATCTACGACCTGGGCTTCTGGGAGGAGGCGCTGCTCGACACCGACCGCCTCTTCAGCGCGCTGATGCAGGCCCCGGACTACCAGCGCAAGATGACCACGCCGGAGTTCCACGCCCTGCTGGGCCGCGACATCGGCGAGATGGAGCGCGCGCTAGGAGTGAAGCAGCCGTCGCTCCTGTCGCGCGCGTACGAGCACGGCGTGCCCATCTTCGTCGGGGCGGTGCAGGACGGGTCGATCTTCCTCAACGCGGTGAAGCTCAAGCGCCTCTTCCCGGAGCAGTTCAAGTTCGAGATCGACATCAACGAGGACGTCTACAGCATGGCGGCCGTGCAGCACTGGGCGCGGCACCATGGATCGAAGCGGCTGGCGATCTGGATCCTGGGCGGCGGCGTGCCGAAGAACTACACGCTGCAGGGAGAGCCGCTGCTGGACCAGATCCTCTTCGTGCCCACCACCGGCTTCGACATCGACGTGCAGTTCTGCGTCGATCCGGTCGACAACGGCGCGCTCAGCTCCTGCCCCGCCGGCGAGGGGCACACCTGGGGCAAGGTCAGCGTCGAGGCCGTCGAGGCCGGCTCGGTGTACGTGCACACCGACGTCACGGCGGTCTTCCCCTGGCTGACGCACGCCCTGCTCGGAGGCCCGCGCATGAAGCGCAAGCCGACCCGCCTGCTCGACTCGCTCTCCGACGCCCGCGCCTACCTCGACCGCGACGTGGCCAAAAACCGCAAGGAGCTCCTCAAGACCTTGACCTTCCCGGGCGCCCCGACTCACCATGACCCCGAAAGTGTGGTCCGCTAGGGGGACAAAACGATTGCACCACGGAGCACACGGAGGGCACGGAGTTTTTGGATCCCCTTTTCTCCGTGGGCTCCGTGTGCTCCGTGGTGAATGCTTTTTGCCCTCTGCGGCGAGAGCGCGTCAGCCGTGGGCGGATTTGCGGGCGGCGAGGAAGGGGCTTTCGAAGTTGTAGATGGCCTCGATGTTGACGTTCTTGAAGCGGTCGGCCTGGAGGGACATGCGCTCCAGCTCCCAGACGAGCGCGCGCACGTCGACCGAGCCCTGCTTCTTCCGCTTCTTGATCTCGCGCAGGATGACCGGCGTCATCTCGCGCGGGTGGTAGGTGAACGAGGTGGAGAAGTGCCAGGTGTCCCGCGCCGGCACCAGGCGCGCCTCGAACAGGTCGCCGATCTCCAGCCCGTGCATCTGCCGCCGCTCGGTGACGTCGAAGACCTTGCGGGTGACCGCGTCGCGGACGCGCACCTGCCCCTTCTTGGGGCCCAGGAGAAAGCCCTTGCGGCCGCGGTACTCGTAGAGCCCGAGCCGCGTCTGCGTGAAGCCCATCAGCACTTCCTTGTCGGCCGACTTCGTCTCCGCGCCGCGGTCCTGCAGGAAGCGCTGCGCCGGCGTGACCCCGTCGACCCTGCGGTCGAACAGGTACCAGTTGAAGAAGGCCTGCAGGCGCGACTCGAAGCAGCGGTCGTCCTCGTGCACCTCGCCGCCCGACTGCGCGAAGTACTCCTGCTTGGCCCCGACGATGTCGTCGACCTGGGGGGCGACCCACGCGAGCAGCAGGTCGAACTGGGGCTGGATCATCCGCTAGCCCTCGATCAGTTGCATGAACCGGCGGAACAGGTACCGCGAGTCGTGCGGGCCTGGGCTGTCCTCCGGGTGGTATTGCACCGCGAACATCCGCGCCTCCGGCACCGCGATCCCCTCGACCGTGCCGTCGTAGAGGTTCCGGTGCGTCACCTGCGCCTTGCCGCGCACGCTGGCTTCGTCGGTCGAGAAGCCGTGGTTCTGGCTGGTCATGTCGATGCTGTTCCCGATCAGGTCGCGCACGGGATGATTCGCCCCCCGGTGCCCGAACTTGAGCTTGTACGTCTTCCCGCCCACCGCGAGCGAGAGGATCTGGTGTCCGAGGCAGATTCCCAGCACCGGAACCTTGCCCAGGAGCTCCGCCGCCTGCCGGTCGGCGCCCACCACCGCGGCCGGATCGCCGGGGCCGTTCGAGAGCACCACGCCGTGCGGCTTCTGCGCCAGGATCCCGGCGGCGGGCGTGCGCGACGGAACCACGCGCACGCGGCAGCCGGAATCGACGAGCTGCCGCAGGATGCCGCGCTTCACCCCGTAATCGACCACCACCACGTCGTGCCTGGGCGCTTGCGGCTCGCGCCCGGCGACGCCCTGCCTCCACTCGTAGGGCTTCTTGCACGACACCTTGCTGGCCAGGTCCTGCCCTTCCATCCCCGGCAACCGCCGCGCGCGCTCGACCAGCGCCGCGGCCGAGGCGCCGGAGGAATCGATGGTGCCCTGCTGCGCGCCGGAGCTGCGCAGAACGCGCACCAGCCGCCGTGTGTCCACTCCCTCGATGCCGACCACGCCTTGGCGCGCGAGCCAGCCCGGCAGCGACTCGTCGGATCGCCAGTTCGAGGGCTCGCGCGACACCCGGCGGGCGATGAAGCCGGCCACCTGGGGCGCGTCCGCCTGCTCGTCGCCGTGGTGGACGCCGTAGTTGCCCAGCTCGGCGACGGTGAACGTGACCAGCTGGCCCGCGTAGGAAGGATCGGTGAGGATCTCCTGGTAGCCGGTGTGGCTGGTGTTGAAGACCACCTCGCCCTGCGCCTCGCCCTCGGCGCCGCAGGCGACGCCCTCGAACGTCTCGCCGCAGGCGAGCGCCAGCGTGGCCTTCTTCATTCGTCGCTCCTGTGCACCAGCTTCCCCTCCAAGTACGTGCGTACCACGCGCCCGCGCAACGTCCACCCCGCGAACGGGCTGTTGCGGCTGCGCGAGTGGAACCGCTGGGGATCCACCTTCCATGCCCTCTCGGCGTCCACCAGGATAACGTCGGCGGGCGCCCCGGGGGCGAGGGTGCCGTACGGCAGGCCCAAGCAGCGCGCAGGTCCACTCGAGAGCCGCTCGACCGCCCGAGGCAGGGCCAGCTCGCCCGCCCGCACCAGGGCCAGGGTGAGGGCCAGCGACGTCTCCAGCCCGACCACGCCGTTCGCCGCGCGCTCGAACTCGACGTTCTTCTCCAGCGGGCCGTGCGGCGCGTGATCGGTGGCCACGGCGTCGATGATGCCGTCGGAGAGCGCGCCCACGATGGCCTGCCGGTCGCTCTCGCTCCGCAGCGGCGGCGACATCTTGGCGTGCGTGTCGTAGGGCTCGACGGGTGGTGCGTCTTCCTGCCGGAAAGCGGGCACCGAGGCCGGGACTCCCGCCACCGCTTCGTCGGTCAGCGTGAAGTGGTGCGGGGTCGCCTCCGCGGTGACGCGGACCCCGCGCGCCTTGGCCTCGCGGATGGCGCGGACCGTGCCGGCCGCGCTGACGTGGGCGACGTGCAGGTGGGCGCCCGTCATCTCTGCCAGGAGGAGGTCGCGTTGGACCATCGCCACCTCCGCGGCCGCCGGGATGCCGGGCAGCCCCAGCCGCGTGGCCACTGCTCCCTCGTTCATGCAGCCGGTGCCGGTGAGCGTCAGGTCCTCGGCGTGCACCATGACCGGCAGGCCGAGGTCGCGGGCGTATTCGAGCGCGCGCCGCATCACTCCGGCCGACATCACCGGCCAGCCGTCGTCGGTCAGGCACACGCAGCCCGCCTCCTTCAGCTCGGCCATGTCGCTCAGCGCCTCACCGAGCGAGCCGCGGGTGATGGCGCCCGCGGGCAGGACGCGCGCGAACCCTGCCTCGCGTGCCCGCGCCTGCACGAACCGGGCGACCGACGCGCTGTCGCAGACCGGCTTGGTGTTCGGCATGGCAACCACGGTGGTGATGCCGCCGGCCGCAGCGGCGCGCGCTCCGGTGGCGATGGTCTCCTTGCCCTCCTCACCGGGCTCCCGCAAATGGACGTGCAGGTCCACCAGCCCGGGCAGGACCAGCAGGCCGCGGCAGTCCACCACCTCGTTCGCCGCGCGCTCTCCCGCCGAGACCGCCTGCTCGCGGACTTCCTTGATGCGGCCGCCGTCGAGGACGACGGTGCGGACGCCGTCCGTGCGCGTCGCCGGATCCACCACCCTGCCGCCCTCGAGGAAGATCATGCTGCCCCCAGGCAGAGCGCCAGGGTGGCCATGCGCACCGCGACGCCGCTGTCCACCTGGTCCATCACCAGGCTGCGCTCGCCGTCCATCACCTCGCTGGACAGCTCGACCCCGCGGTTCACCGGTCCGGGGTGCAGCACCACCGCGCGCGGCGGCAACAGCTCCAGCGTGCGCGCGTTCAGGCCCCAGACGCGCGCGTAATCGCGCGTCCCGGGGATCCGGGCGTCGGCGATGCGCTCCTGCTGGATGCGCAGCATCATCACCGCGTCCGCGTCGCGCAGCGCGTCCGGCAGGGTGCGCGCCACTTCGCAGCCCAGCTTCTCCACCCCGGCCGGGATCAGCGTGCCGGGCCCGGCGACGCGCACCCGTGCGCCGAGCTTGGAAAGACAGTGGACGTTCGACCGCGCGACGCGGCTGTGCGCGATGTCGCCCACGATGGAGATCACCTTGCCCTCCAGCGACCCCAGCTTCTCGCGCAGCGTGAGGGCGTCGAGCAAGGCCTGGGTGGGGTGCTCGTGCGACCCGTCTCCGGCGTTGACCACGCTGGCCCGGACCGCGCGCGCCACCGCGCGCGGTGCACCGGCCGCCGGGTGACGCACCACCAGCGCGTCCGCGCCGATGGCCTCCAGGATGCGCACCGTGTCCTGCAGGGACTCTCCCTTGGTGACGCTGGAGGCGTCCTTCTGGAAGCTGAGCACTTCCGCGCCCAGCGCGTGCGCGGCCACCTCGAAGGAGCTGCGCGTGCGCGTGGAGGCCTCGAAGAAGAGCGTCACCACGATGCGGCCGGGCAGGATCTCGTGCCTGGGCGCGCGCGCCTTCCCGGCGCGCGCCGCGGCCCGCTCGCGCTTGAAGCGGCCGGCGAGCCCGAGCACCTCCTCGATCTGCTCGCGCCGCAGCGACTCGATGTCGAGGAGGTGGCGCGGGAACTCAGACGCCATGGAGCAGCCGCCGCGCGAAGTGGTGCGAGAGGCCCGCCTCGAGGATCTTCCGCGCCGTCTTCTCGGCGTCATAGGGCACGCGCCGGAACTCGACCACCTTGTCCGCGTCGTCCCAGATGCCGTAGCAGGCGCGCGGGTCGTAGTCGCGCGGCTGACCGCAGCTCCCGATGCTGCACAGGTACTTGTTCCCGTCCTCGATGCGCAGCCGCTCGTCGAAGACGTCCTTCACCAGGGGCAGGAGCTGGAAGGCGCGTTGTAAGTGTGAGTGGCCGATGAAGGTGAGGTGGGGCAGGTCGCCCGGCGTGCGCAAGACCAGATCTTCGGCCTGCTCCAGCGCGAACACGTACTCGAAGGCGGCCGGATCCCGCGGGCTGGCATGCCCCCAGAGGACCTTCCCCTCCTGCTTGGTGTAGGGGAGCGTCCGCAGCCAGGCCATGTTCTCGGGCGAGAGGTGCAGCGCGGTCCAGTCCAGCACCTCGCGCGCGGCGGCGTAGTAGTAGCTGTAGTCCATGCGCCCGGCGACCGCCGCGTCGTGGTTCCCCAGCACGGCGAACTCGCAGCGGGCCCGGACGAGGTCGCAGGCCTCGTTCGGGTTCGCCCCGTAACCGACCGTATCTCCGAGACAAACGAAGCGGTCGACGCGCTCGCGCTCCGCAGCGGCGATGCACGCCGTCAGAGCCTCGAGGTTCGCGTGCACGTCGGTAAGGATGGCGGTCCGCATCGGGCCGGCGCCCTCAGTACACCGGAGGGGGTCCGACTTCAAGACTGCCGCAAAACGCCCGCGATCGCAGCGACCAGCGCTCGATTCCGCTGACCGTGATCTCTTGGGGGGGCGAGGGGGGAGCGAGCTCCCCCCTTGTAGAGGCGCCGAAGGCGCCGGATCGAAGAGCGTGCTGCCGCTGGCAGAGCGGTCAACTCCAGGTCAGGTGATGGATGCGTGCAGCGCTTCGTAGTCGGTCAGCTTGCGGAAGGCCTCGAACCGGGAGCGCACCTCGGCCAGGGTCAGGTCGCGCAGGCGGTCCAGGGAGAAGGCCTCGACGGTGAACGAGGCGATGGTGCAACCCATCACCACCGCCTGGCGCAGCGCCGCCAGGTCGGAGCCCCCGGTGCGGTCGAGCAGCCCGAGGAAGCCGCCGGCAAAGCTGTCCCCGGCGCCGGTGGGGTCCACCACGTTCGCCAGCGGGTAGGCCGGCGCGAAGAACGCCTCGTTTCCGCAGACGAGCAGCGCTCCGTACTCTCCGCGCTTGATGCAGACGGCGCGCGCGCCCATCCGCTCGATGGCGGCAGCGGCCTTGATCACGTTCGACTCGCCGGCGAGCTGCCGCGCCTCGGCGTCGTTGACCATCAGCACGTCGATGCGCGGCAGGAGCGCAAGGAGCTGCGCCCGTTTGGAAGAGATCCAGTAGTTCATGGTGTCGGCGCAGACCAGCCGCGGCCGCTCTACCTGATCGAGCACGCGCAGCTGCAGCTCGGGGTCGATGTTGCCAAGGAAGACCCGGTCGGCGCGCCGCGCCCGTGCGTCGAGGCGCGGCTCGAAGCGCTCGAACACGTTGAGCTGCGTGTCGAGGGTCTGCGCGGCGTTCAGGTCGTAGCCGTAGCGGCCCTTCCAGCGGAAGGTGCGGCCGGGGACGCGCTCCAGCGCCTCGAGGTGCACGCCGCGGGCGCGGAGGAACTCGAGCTGCGCGAGGGGAAAGTCGTCGCCCACCACGCCCACCACGTGCGCGGGCGCGAGCAGGCTGGCGGCCGCGGCGAAGTACGTGGCGCTCCCGCCCAGCGCGTCCTCGCGGGCCCCGAACGGCGTCTCGACCGAGTCGAGCGCCACGCTTCCCACCACCAGCAGCATCCCTCAGCTCCCGAGCAGCAGCTTGAGGCGCTCACGCGCCTCCGCCGGCATCGCCTCGCGGGCAGTCATCACGGCGTGCTCCAGCGCGCGCCCGCAGCCGCACGTGCGCTCGGCGAGCGCCGCCCCGTTCTGCGCGGCGGCGCGGACCACCTCGCGAGCCGCGGATACGTTGCGCTGCATCGTCTCGATCACCTGCTGGACGGTGACGGCCTCGTGGCCCTCGCGCCAGCAGTCATAGTCGGTGGCGAGCGCGAGGGTCGCGTAGCAGATCTGCGCCTCGCGGGCGAGCCGGGCCTCGGGCATCGCGGTCATGCCGATGACGTCCACCCCCCAGCTCCGGTACAGCAGGCTCTCCGCCCGGGTGGAGAACTGCGGGCCCTCGATGCAGACGTAGGTGCCTTCCTCGTGGGCGGTCGCGCCGGTGGCGAGCGCCGCGGCGCGCAGGTGAGCGTGCAGCTGCGGACAGACCGGGTCGCTGAAAGCGACGTGAACGACGATGCCGCCGCCGAAGAAGGACCGCGGGCGCGCCACGGTGCGATCGATGAACTGGTCGACCAGCACCAGCTCGCCCGGGGCGATCTCCTCGCGCATCGATCCGACCGCGCTGACCGAGATGAGCCGGGTCACCCCGAGCTGCTTCATCCCGTGCACGTTCGCGCGCGAGTTCACCTCGGTGGGCGACAGCCGGTGACCCTTCCCGTGCCGGGGCAGGAAGACCATCTCCTGCTCGCCCAGCCGCCCGATCAGGTACTCGTCGCTGGGCTCCCCGAAGGGCGTGGCGACCCTCTCCCGGCGCACACCGGTCAACCCGGGCAGGTCATACAACCCGGACCCGCCAATCACCCCTAGGATGGGCCTCGCCACGCCGCGCGCCTTTCTCACACTGCCGCGGGCTTGGTCAACTACGCAAAAGCGAATGCGCGGCGCGGGAGCGGTCGCGTGAGGCTTTAATTTGGAACCGGAACCGGGTCGTCATCATCGAACACATTCGTTGATTGTCTCGCGTGGAGGCGCTAAGCCCCGCGGCGGAGGTTGGAATGGCAATTCCGGCAGGGCAGATGATGGCGGTGGGCCGATATCTGTTGAAGCAGCGCCTGGCCCGCCGCGAGCGCTACCCGCTGGTCCTGATGCTGGAGCCGCTGTTCCGCTGCAATCTCTCCTGCACCGGCTGCGGAAAAATCCAGTATCCCGTGCAGCTGCTCAGGCGCCAGCTGTCGGTCGAGGAGTGCGTGAGCGCCTCCGACGAGTGCGGCGCGCCCATCGTCAGCGTCGCCGGAGGGGAGCCGCTGCTGCATCCCCAGATCGCCGACATCGCGCGCGCGCTGGCCGACCGGCGGCGATTCGTCTACCTCTGCACCAACGCGATCCTGCTCGAGCGCAAGCTCGACGAGTTCGAGCCCAGCAAGTACCTCAGCTTCAGCGTGCACATGGACGGGCCCCGCGCAGAGCACGATCACTCCGTCTGCCGCGAGGGTGTCTACGACGTAGCGGTGAAAGCGATCCGCGCCGCCCTGGCGCGCGGTTTCCGCGTCACCACCAACACCACCTTGTTCGAGGGCAGCGATCCCGAGCGCATGCGCCACTTCTTCGACGATATGATGGAGCTGGGCGTCGAAGGAATGATGGTCTCGCCCGGGTACTCTTACGAGAAGGCGCCCGACCAGGAGCACTTCCTGCGCCGCGAGCGGTCGCACCAGCTGTTCGCGCGGATGCTCGGCTCGCCGAAGAGGAGCTGGAGCTTCAACCAGTCGCCTCTCTTCCTGCAATTCCTGATGGGCAAGCGCGACTTCGAGTGCACGCCCTGGGGCAACCCCACCTACAACATCTTCGGCTGGCAGCGGCCCTGCTATCTCCTCCAAGACGGGTATGCCAAGTCCTTCCGCGAGCTGATGGAGGAGACGGACTGGTCGAGATACGGCCGCAAGAGCGGCAACCCCCGCTGCCAGGACTGCATGGTGCACTGCGGCTTCGAGCCGAGCGCCGTCCGCGCTGCCTTCGAATCGCCGCAGGCCATGGCCGAGACCGTCGCGAGCCTGGTGACGGGCCGCCTATGACCGAGGCGAGGATCGCGGAGCTGGTGGATCGGGCGTTCGACTACCGCGGGTACGTCACTCTGCGGCGCAGCGACGGCTCCGAGCTGGTGGGGTTCGTCTACGACCGTGGCGCCTCGCACCTCGATCTGTTCGATGAGACCGCCACCCGCCGCACGCGCGTTCCGCTGGCGGAGATCGCCGACATCGCCTTCACCGGCGAAGACGCGGCGCGCAAATCGCAGGACATCTGGGAGCGCCGCAAGGGGAAGCCCGAGCCGCGCGAGACTCCGGCGCACGGGGACTGGGCGGATCCGGCGAAGGTCCTGGTGCTGGTCGCGCTCGAGCAGGAGCTGCGCAGCGTGGCGCGCGCTCTCGGTGCGGCCCGGCGCGGCGGCGTGGTGCGCGGGCGGCTCTCCGGCAGCGAGGTAGTCGCGCTCGCGGTCGGGATGGGTGAAGGCGCCCGCCGCGCCCTCGCCGAGCAACGTCCCCGCCTGGTGGTGAGCTGCGGGTTTTCCGGCGGACTCGACGCCGCGCTGGCCCCTGGCGACCTGGTGCTCGCCACGGCCGTGCGCAGCACAGGTGGCGACGCCCTCGCCGCGCCGGAATCTCCTCGACAGGCCGCCGCCGCTGCCTTGGACGGACTCCGCTGCGTTCAAGGTGAGCTCGTCTGCGCGACCTCGGTCGCCGCGTCACGGGAGGAGAAACGCGCGCTCGCCAGTCCCGGCGCGCTGGCGGTCGACATGGAAAGCTACCCGGTGGCGCAGGCGGCCGGGGAGGCGGGCGTTCCATGGCTGGCGCTCCGGGCCATCATCGACCCGCTCGAGTCCTCGCTTCCACCCTTCACGCGCGAGGCGCGCCGTGACTACTTCTGGCCTGCCTTGAGGTACGCGTTCTCGGGACCACGCGCAGCGGCAGGGCTCGTCCGCCTCGCGCGGAACGCGAGCCGGGCGGGCGCCGCGCTGGAGGCGGCCCTGCGCCGCCTGGGGCCCGCGCTCGCGGTCGCGGAGGCGCATCGATGAGGGCACTGGTCACCGGGGCCAGCGGCTTCGTCGGCGGCGCCGTGGCGCGCGCTCTGTTGCGACACGGAGCGGAGGTGCGGGTCCTGTTGCGCCCGGGCAGCGTGCCGAACCTGCCCGAATCCGCCGAGGTCGAGATCGCGCGGGGCGACCTGCGCGACGCGCAGGCGGTCTGCGCTGCCGCCAGCGGCTGCGACGCGATCTTCCACGTCGCCGCGCTCTACTCCTTCGCGGCGCCGGCGAGCGAGGTGCTGGCCGTCAACGTCGGCGGCACCCGCAACGTGATCGCGGCGACCCGGGCTGCCGGCGCCCGGCTGGTCCACACCTCCAGCATCGCCACCATCGGTGGGATGCGCGACGGCGCCCTCCCCAACGAGCTCTCGTCTCCCACAGGTCCTCCCCCCGGACCGTACAAGAAGAGCAAGTGCGAGGCGGAAGCCCTGGTGCGCGAGGAAGCCGCGCGCGGGCTGGAGGTGGTGATCGTGAACCCCACCTTCCCGGTGGGCGTGGGCGACGTCAAGCCAACCCCGACCGGCGCGATGATCCGCGACTTCCTCGATGGACGCATCCCGGCCTACGTCGATACGGGCATGAACGTCGTGGACGTCGACGACGTGGCCCAGGGCCACGTGCTCGCGTTCGAGCGCGGGCAGCGGGGCGAGCGTTACATCCTGGGCCACGCCAACCTGACCATGCGCGAGCTCCTCGAGGAGCTGGCGGAGATCACGGGCCGCAAGGCGCCGCGAATCCGGCTGCCGCATCTGCTCGCGCTCGGCCTCGCGCACGCCGACGCGTTCGTGGAAGGGCGAATCCTCGGCCGCCCGCCGCGCATCCCCCTGGAAGGCGTGAGGACTGCGCGGGAGGTCATGTTCGCGAACTGTTCCCGGGCCCGGCGTGAGCTGGGCTTGCGGCAGACGCCGGTGCGCGAGGCGCTGGCGAAGGCGGTGCGCTGGTTCGAGGAGCGCGCCCGGCGTGGACGGCGGGGGGCTTCGTGATCGGCAGCGAGAGCACGGTGGGGCACGCGGCCCTGGATCTCGTCATCGAACGCACGCAAGCCTGGTTCGCCGGCGAGCAGTTCGCGGAGGGGTTCTGGTGGGCGGAGCTGGAATCGAACGCCACCATGGACGCCGAATATCTAATGGCGACCTGGTTCCTCGGCGCCCGCGACGAGGAGCGCTGGCGCGGCGTGGCGCAGGACATCCGCAACTACCAGCGCGCGGACGGCAGCTGGGCGATGTACCACGGAGCGCCCGGCGATCTCTCCACCACCATCGAGTGCTACTTCGCGCTCAAGCTCGCGGGCGACCCCGCGGACGCGCCGCAGCTGTCCCGGGCGCGGGACTTCATCCGCGGGCGCGGCGGCATCGCCGCGGCCAGGACCTTCACGCGCATCTGGCTCGCCCTCTTCGGCCAGTGGAGCTGGGACGATCTGCCCGTCATGCCCCCGGAGCTGATGCTCTTGCCTCCGAGTGCTCCGCTCAGCATCTACCGCTTCTCTTCCTGGGCGCGCGGGACCATCGTCCCGCTGCTGCTGCTGCTGGACGACCGGCCGGTGCGGCCCATCCCCGAGTCCGCCCGGCTGGACGAGCTGCACGTCGCCTTTGCTTTGGTGCGCCCGCCGCGCGACAACCTGGATCGCCTCTTCTTCGCGGTCGACCGCGCGCTCCGCTACTACGGCCGCCTGCCGGTCCATCCGTTGCGCCGGCGGGCCAGGAAGCTCGCCGAGGAGTGGATCCTCGCCCACCAGGAGGCCGATGGAAGCTGGGGCGGCATCCAGCCGCCGTGGGTGTACTCGCTCCTGGCGCTGCACACGCTCGGCCATCGCCTCGATCATCCGGCGCTGAAGAAGGGGCTTACCGGCATGCACGGGCGCTGGATGATCCACCGCGACGACGGGAGCCTGCGGGTGCAGGCGTGCCTGTCGCCGGTCTGGGACACCGGCCTCGCTCTGCTGGCGCTGCTGGAGTCCGGCGCGGACCCCTCGCAACCGTCTCTGCAGAGGGCCTCGCAGTGGCTGCTGGACGAGGAGATCCGCGTCCCCGGCGACTGGTGCGTGCAGGCCCCGGGCGTCGAACCGAGCGGGTGGGCGTTCGAGTTCGAGAACGATCTCTATCCCGACGTCGACGATACCGCGGTCGTCCTGCTCGCGCTGCAGAAGGCCGGCGCCGGTGACGAGCAGACCCGGGAGCGGGCCCTGCGCTGGGTGCTGGCGATGCAGAGCCGCAACGGCGGCTGGGCGGCGTTCGACAAGGACAACACGTCGCGCCTTCCCGCGCTGCTTCCGTTCTGCGATTTCGGCGAGGTCATCGACCCGCCCAGCGCCGACGTGACCGCGCACGTGGTCGAGATGCTGTGCGCCTTCGGCGTCGACCGGCGGCACCCCGCGCTGCGGCGCGCGCTGCGCTATCTCTACGCGCAGCAGGAGAAGGAAGGCTCGTGGTTCGGCCGGTGGGGGGTCAATCACGTCTACGGCGTCGGGGCGGTGCTCCCCGCGCTCGCGGCCGCAGGCGAGGACATGGAGGGCCTGGCAGCCCGCCGCGCGGTCCGCTGGCTGGAGGATCGACAGAACCCCGACGGCGGCTGGGGCGAGACCTGCGCCTCGTACGTCGACGCGGCGGCCCGGGGGCGCGGTGAGAGCACGCCCTCGCAGACGGCCTGGGCGCTGCTCGGCCTGATCGCCGCGGGACGCGCCGACGCGCAGAGCGCCCACCGCGGCGCGCGCTGGCTGCTCGAGCGCCAGCGGCCCGACGGCGCCTGGGACGAGGACTCGTTCACCGGGTGCGGGTTTCCGGGCTACGGCATCGGTGAAGAGCGCGGCGCGCGCATCACCGAGGGGAACGAGCTGTCCGCCGGCTTCATGATCCGCTACCACCTCTATCGCAATTGCTTCCCGCTGCTCGCCCTGGGACGTTACCGGGCCGCCGTTCGCGGGACCAGGCGCCAACCCCCGAGTCAGAGAGGTACTGCATGCGACCGCCGGAGTTCTACCAGCGCCATCTCGATGCGGTGAGCCGCACCTTCGCGCTTTGCATCCCGCGGCTCGAAGCGCCCTTCCGCGATCGGGTCGCGCTCTCGTACCTTTTGTTGAGAGTGCTGGACACCGTGGAGGATGCACCCTTCTCCGACCGGATGCTGCAGCAGCGCCAGTTCAACTCGTTCCGGCAGTTCCTGCAAGAGCGGCCCACCCGCGCGCAGGTCGACGCCTTTCGCTCCAGCTTTTCCGGCCTCACCGAGGGCGAGCGCGCTCTCTTGGCCGACACGGAAGCCTTCCTCGAGGATGCCCACGAGCTGCCTGCCGCCGCGCGCGGCGCGGTGTTCGGCGCCATCGGGCGCATGGCGCAAGGGATGGCGGCGTATGCGCGGCGGCCCGTTCCCCTGCGGCTGCTCGACCTCGACGACGTGTGCCGGTACTGCTGCATCGTCGCCGGCCTGGTCGGCGAGCTGCTCACGCAGCTCTGGGCCTTGGGCGGCGGCGCGCCTCCCCGGATGCTCTTCGCCTACCGCTTCGGCCTCTTCTTGCAGAAGGTGAACATCCTCAAGGACCAGGCCGAGGACGAAGCAGCCGGCCGGTTCCTGGTGCCTCACCGTCGAGAGCTCCTCGCCAGCCTCAGTGCCGATGCGGATGGCGCGCTGTCCTACCTGACCTCGCTGCCGCGCGCCGAGCGCGGCTACCGGACCTTCTGCGCCTGGTCGCTGATGCTCGGCGCCGATTCACTCGCGCAGCTCGACGGCCCTCGCGAGAGCCGCCGCGCGCAGACGATGGCGCTCTTGGGCCGCACCGCCGAGATCGCGCAGGACGACGAGGCCCTGCGGCGCCAGTTCGCCGAGCTGTTGCCCGAGCTGCCCGAGGTCCGTTCCCGGCCGCCGCTCGGCAAGCCCGAGCCCGCCGAGTGGTTCGTGCGGATGCTGGACGCGCCACTGAGCACCGAGGAGCTGGTGGAGCTCGGCGCGCTGCACGCTGCTCGGGCCCGCGGAGTCGCTGCCAATCAGTAGGGGTACCCGATCTCGACGTACACCTTCCACCCCTCCCCGCCGTTCGCGACGTCGACGCGGCCGACGACGTTGGGCCGGACCCAGGCGCGAAATCCCGCCCCCGCGGCTACCCGCGGATGCGAGAACGCCTCGTCCAACGCGCGGTAGACCTGGCCCACGGCGATGAAGGGGTCGATCCGCCAATCCGCGGTCACCCCGTAGATGTGGGTCTGGAAGAGGCGGATCCGCTGTTCCGTCTCGAACGTCCAGGCGTTCTGGTCGACGAACCGGTCTTCGGTGAACCCGCGCAAGAAATACGCGCCTCCGAGCGAGCTCTGGGCATAGAACGGCGCCCGCGGCGAGCTGACGCCCCGCCAGTCGAATCGGGCCGCTCCCGAAATCCACTCCGTCTCCGGCTCGAGGGCTCGGACCTGGGCGCGGGAGATCAGGTATCCGGGGGAGCCCGCCAGGCCCTCGACGGCGCCGGCGGCGAGCTCGGCGAAGAATCCGCGCTCGGAGCTCTCGCCGCGCTCGCGGGTATCGAAGCGGGCATCGATCGTCTGCCCGAGCAGGGTCGACCCCCCCATCCCCGGCGCGGCCGGAAATTCGCGGCGGCTGAGCGGCAGCCCCGGGACGCCCAGGTCCTGGACCAGGTCGCGATCGAAGAGGACGGTGACTCCCACGTTCCAGTTGCCGCCGAGGTTCAGCCCACGACGGGCGGCGGCGTGCCCGCGAACCCGCGTGTAGCTGCTCTCGGCCTCGGCCGGAGTGTCGGGGCCCAGGCCGAAGAAGCGATAGAAGACGCTGCGCTGCCAGCGTAGCTCGATCTCGCTGGTGGACGCCCCAGGCCTGCGGGGGAGGTCCTTCCACAGGAGCAGCACGCCGGAGTTGATGCGGGTGCTCACCGAGGCGATGAAAGTGAGGGTCTGGTCGTCTGTGGGGTAGTGGAACCAGCGGAACGTCCCCGTTTCGTGGATGACGTCGTTCCAGGTGACGCTCGGCGCGATGATCGACTCGGTCCTCTGGTTCGCGTCGCACACGCGCAAGAAGACGGGCATGACGCCAAA
>Ga0099827_10000398_pt1 | contig 19222 bp, 18 predicted proteins | sample CZO8metaG_FD_79339 | JGI IMG/M metagenome (GOLD analysis project Ga0099827, IMG submission 79339) | Vadose zone soil microbial communities from the Eel River Critical Zone Observatory, Northern California, USA - CZOApr15con1.8 metaG | ecosystem: Environmental > Terrestrial > Soil > Vadose zone ...
CCCGCCACCCCGCAGCGCATCCGCGCCGCGCTGCGAGCAGCGACGACCAAGCAATGACCGGCAAAAGCGACATCACCCTCACCATCAACGGCCGGCGCTATCCGCTCAGCGTCGAGCCGCGCCGCACCCTCGCCGACGCGATCCGCGAGGATTGCGGGCAGACCGGCACCCATCTCGGCTGCGAGCACGGCGTGTGCGGCGCCTGCACGGTGCTCCTCGACGGCGAGCCGGTGCGCTCCTGCCTGATGTTCGCGGTCCAGGCCGAGGGCAGGGAGATTCGCACCGTCGAAGGCTTGGCGGCGGGCGGCGAGCTGCATCCGCTGCAGCGCGCATTCATCGAGCATCACGGGCTGCAATGCGGGTTCTGCACGCCGGGCTTTCTGATGCTCGCGGCGGGCGTGCTGGAGCGCGAGCCCGACATCAGCGACGCCGACCTGCTCGACGTGTTGTCGTCAAACCTGTGCCGCTGCACCGGCTATCAGAACATCATCAAGGCGGTGCGCGCCGCTGCCGCCGAGATGCGGGCGAAGTGATGTTTGCAGGACCTGTAGGAGCTTCACCTCTCCCCGCTTGCGGGGAGAGGTCGACGCGCAAAGCGCGTCGGGTGAGGGGGCCTCTGAGCAAAGCGCACTTTCGCAAAAGCCCCCTCACCCCACCCTCTCCCCGCACGCGGGGAGAGGGAGCCCGCGAGCTATGCCGGTGAGGCAAAAATTCGTCGGCCGCTCGGTCACGCGCCTCGAAGATGGGCCGCTGGTGACCGGACAGGGCCGCTTTGCGGCCGACATCTCGTTTTCGCATCAACTGCACATGCGCGTGGTGCGCTCCGCGCACGCCCACGCAAAGCTCGTCTCCATCGATGCTCGCGCGGCGCGCGCCGCTCCGGGCGTGCATGCGGTATGGACCGCCGACGACGTTGCCGACATCCCGCCGATCGATTTCCGCCTCACGCGCATCGAGGGCCTCGAGCCCTATCGCCAGCCGGTGCTGGCCAAGGATCGTGTGCGCTACGTGGGCGAGCCGGTCGCGGTCGTGTTCGCGGAGGATGCCTATCTGGCCGAGGACGCGGCCGATCTGGTCGCCATCGAGGTCGAGGAGCTGCCGGTGCTGCTTGAAGCGGATGCGCCGACCGGCGAGTTCGAGCCCGGCCGCACGACCGAGCCGGCGGTGATCCACAAGGGTTACGGCGACGTGGGCGCCGCGTTCCGCGCCGCCCATGCGGTCGTGGAACTCGAGTTGAAGATCGGCCGCCACTCCGGCGTGCCGTTGGAGACGCGCGGCGCCGTCGGACGTTACGACGCCGCGCGCGACGTGCTGGAGCTCTACGGCGCCGCTAAGGTGCCGCACTGGAATCGCGACCAGATCGCCCGCATGCTCGGTCGCCCGCTGTCGTCGGTGAATCTGTTTGAAGGGCACGTGGGCGGCGGCTTCGGCATCCGCGGCGAGCTTTATCCCGAGGATGTGCTGGTGTGCGCGGCGGCGCTGCGCCTCGGGCGTCCGGTCAAATGGATCGAGGACCGGCGCGAGCACCTCATCGCCGCCAATCATTCGCGCCAGCAGCTCCATCGCGTGCGTGCCGCCATCGATGCGGAGGGACACATCCTCGCGGTCGATGACGAGTTCTTCCACGACCAGGGCGCCTATCTGCGCACCCACGCGGTGACCGTGCCGGACCTCGCGGCCGCCATGCTGCCGGGGCCGTACCGGATTCCGGCCTATCGGGCGACCGGCCATGTGCGCCTCACCAACAAGACGCCGGGCGGAACCTATCGGGCGCCGGGCCGCTTCGAGACCACGTTCGTGCGCGAGCGCCTCATGGATGCCGTCGCCGCGAAGGCCGGGATCGATCCGATCGACGTGCGCCGGCGCAACCTCATCGCGCGCGAGGAGATGCCCTTTGCGCGCCCGTTCGACACGCTTGGCACCAAGATCGTGTTCGACTCCGGCGACTACGCCGGCCTGCTCGACAAGGCTCTGGCCGCAATCGGCTGGCCGGCATTGCAGGCGGAATTGCGCGGCCGCCGCGCGGCCGGAGAAAAGATGGTCGGCGCGGGTCTCGCCATGTTCGTCGAAAAGAGCGGGCTCGGTCCGTTCGACGGCGTGAAGGTCGCCGTCGATCCGTCGGGCGCGGTCGAGGTCGTCACCGGCGCGTCCTCGCTCGGCCAGGGCATCCAGACCGTGATGGCGCAGATTTGCGCCGATGCGCTCGGCGTCGACTATCGAAACGTCGGCGTCGTGCACGGCCGCACCGACCGCATCGACCGCGGCGCCGGCGCCTTCGCGTCGCGCGCGACCGTGATGACCGGCGAGGCGACCCGCCGCGCGGCCGCCGCGGTGCGCGCGAAGGCGATCGACATTGCGGCCGAACTGCTGCAGGCGCCCGCCGACGTGCTCGACGTGATCGACGGCGAGGTCGTGCGCACGGATATCGAAACTCGTCCCTCGATCTCTCTCGGCGCGCTCGCCGCGCGCGCGCCCGGGCTTGCCGCCGAAGGCTCGTACCACACCGACCACATGAACTATCCCTATGGTGTCCACATCGCCGTGGTGCGCGTCGACCCGGAGACCGGAGGGGTCACGGTCGAGCGCTATCTCGTCGCTTACGACATCGGCAAGGCGGTCAATCCCATGCTGGTCGAAGGCCAGCTCGCCGGCGGCGCCGCGCAAGGGCTCGGCGGCGCGCTGATGGAGGAATTCGCCTATGACGAGCGCGGCGAGCCACTCTCCGTCACGTTCGCCGATTATCTCATGCCGACGGCGCGCGAAGTGCCGGCGATCGACGTCGTCATTTGCGAAGATGCGCCCAGCCCGCTCAATCCGCTCGGCCTCAAGGGCGCCGGCGAAGGCGGCGCCAACGCGGTCGGCGCTGCCATCGCGGCGGCGATCGACGACGCCATCGGCATGCCGGGCGCGGTGACCGAGCTGCCGGCGACGCCGCAGCGGCTCAAGCGTTTGCTCGATCGGCGGGAATCCCTCCCCTGAAAGGGGAGGGATTTCTAACCGAGCTTCTTCAGCAGCCGCACGAGCGTGCGCTGCTCCGCGGCGGTGAGCGGTGCAAGGGTGGCGGCGGTGATCTCGCCGGCCACGCGCACCGCGGCTTCGGTGATCCGCCGGCCCGTGGCGGTGAGCCTGACGGCGCGCAGGCGACGATCCCTGGCGTCGTCGCTGGTCACGACGAAACCGCGCGCCTTGAGCCGATCGACCACCCCCTTGATGGTCGCGGCGTCAAGATAGATGCGCCGGCCCAGATGGTTCTGCGAGCAGAGGCCGACCTCGAGCAGCTTTGCCAGCGCGGCGAACTGGGGCTGGGTCAGGCCCTCGATCATGCGCGACATGAAGACGCCGGTGTGGCGTTGCATGGCCACCCGCATCAGAAAGCCGACCTGGGCATCGAGGACATACCGGGCTTGCTTCATCGGTCACACCGTCAAGTAGGCGCGTTGCATGTCGATATTCCCGGCAAGATCCCCCGTGGCGCCGTGCCAGCGGATCTGCCCTTTTTCCAGCATGTAGACTCGGTCGGAGACCAGCTCGGCGAAATGGACGTTCTGCTCGGACAGCAGGATGGACAGGCCTTCCTTCTTCAGCTCGACGATGGTGTTCGCCATCTGCTCGACGATCACCGGCGCCACCCCTTCCGACGGCTCGTCGAGCAGCACCAGCAGCGGATTGCCCATCAGCGTGCGCGCCACCGCGAGCATTTGCTGCTCGCCGCCGCTCATGCGGTCGCCCGGCCGATGCGGCATCTCGCCGAGATTGGGAAACAGCGCGAACAGCTTGTCCGCGGTCCATGTCGGCGCGGGCGTTCCGTCGGCAAAACGGCGCGGCGGCTGGCGGCCGATGTCGAGATTCTCGAGCACCGTGAGATCGGAGAAGATGCGGCGATCCTCCGGCGTGAAGCCGAGCCCGAGCCGGGCGGCCTCGAACGGTTTTGCATGGGAAATGTCCTGCCCGTTGAAACGTACCGCGCCGCGCCGGCGGCCCACCAGGCCCATGATCGCCTTCATGGTGGTCGACTTGCCGGCGCCGTTGCGGCCCATCAGCGCCACGACCTCGCCGCGGCCGACCTCGAAGGCGAGGTCGTAGAGGATGCGCGCCGCGCCGTACCAGGCGCTCAAGTCCTCGACCGCCAGCATGGGATCCGGGCGCGTCACGCCGGTATCCTCCGGCGCTCGAATGTCTTGCCGGTGCCGAGATAGACCTCCTGCACGCGCGGGTCGTCGCGGATCGAGCGCGCGTCGCCGTCGGCGATCACCCGCCCGCGCGCCAGCACGATGATGCGGTCGGCGAAGGCGAACACCACGTCCATCGAGTGCTCGGTGAACAGCACGGAAATCCCGCGCTCGACCACGAGACGCTTCACCAGCGCGATCAGCTCGGTCCGCTCGCCCGGGGCCATCCCGGCAGTCGGCTCGTCCATCAGCAGCAGGCGCGGGTCGTTGGCAAGCGCGATCGCCAACTCGACGCGCTTGACGTCCCCATAGGCGAGCACGCGGCAGGCCTGCCCGGCGGCCGCGCGCATGCCGACCTGGTCGAGCAGCTCGAGCGCGCGCGCGCGATGGCGCCCCGCGGCCGGCCGCCAGAAGCGAAAAATCTCGCCTGCGTGCGACAGCAGCGCCATCTGCACGTTCTCGGCGACGGTCATCGACCCGAAGGTCGCGGCGATCTGGAAGGTGCGGCCGACGCCGAGCCGCCAGATGTGGCGCGGCGGCAGGCCGGCGATGTCGCGCCCGGCGAACAGGACGCGGCCCGAGTCCGGCGCAAGCTGACCGTTGATCATGTTGAAGCAGGTCGATTTGCCCGCGCCGTTCGGGCCGATCAGCGCCAGAAACTCGCCCGCCGCCACGTCGAAGCTCACGTCCGCGACGGCGCGCACGCCGCCGAAGGATTTGGACAGAGCCGCGATCGACAGCACGCTCAAGGTCCGGCCCTCCGCGGGCGCCATTGGGCGGCGGCGCCGACGAGGCCGGCCGGAAACGCGAGGACGAGCAGCAGGATGATGGCGCCGAGCAGCGCGCGCCAGTACTCGGTCTGGCGCATGACCGTGTCCTGCAGCATGGAGAACACCGACGCGCCGACGATCGGGCCGGTCAGCGTCTGCAGGCCGCCGAGCAGCACCATCACCAGGCCGTCGATCGAACGGCCGACGTGGATGGTTTCCGGCGAGATCGAGCCCTTGGCGAAGGCGAAAATGCCGCCGGCAATTCCGCACGCCGCTCCGGCGATGGCGAAGCCGAGCCAATGCACGCGCTTCACGTCGATGCCGATCGCCTCCGCCCGCAGCGGCGAATCGCGTCCGGCACGCATCGCATAGCCGAACGGGGCAAATAGAAAGCGCCGCAACAGCAGGACGCCGAGCGCGGCGAGCGCCAGCGTGAGCAAAAAATAGCCGCCGCGGGTATCGAACGGCGCCGTCGGCCAAACCCCCACCACGCCGTTCGAGCCGCCGGTCAGCTCCTCCCATTGGAACACGACCGACCAGACGATTTGGGCGAACGCCAGCGTCAGCATGGCGAGGTAGACGCCCGACAGCCGCACCGCGAACCAGCCGAACAGCAGCGCGCCGAGCGCCGCCACAACGGGCGCGGCGGCGAGCGCCAGCGGCATCGGCGCCGCGAACCATTTGACCAGCAGCGCGGCCCCATAGGCGCCGAGGCCGAAATAGGCGGCGTGCCCGAACGAGTGCATGCCGCCCGGTCCCATGATGAAGTGCAGGCTGGTCGCGAACAGCACCGCGATGAGCACGTCGATGCCGAGCACGAGCGCGTAAGGCGAGGTGCGCGCGAGCAGCGGAAGAAAGGCGAGCACGACCAGGATCGCGACGCCGGCAAGTTTCAGCATCGCCGGCGCCGGCCGCATCGGGTCCTCGGGATCGGCGACGCCGCGCACAATGGCCTGGGGGCGGCCGAGCAGCCCATAGGGCCGTGCGATCAGCACGATCGCCATCACCAGGAACTCGGCCACCAGGGTCAGCTTGGAGAAATTGACCGCGACGCCGGCGAAGTTCACGACCCCGACGCTGATGCACAGCGCCTTGATCTCGGCGATGATCACCGCGGCCACGTAGGCGCCGGTGATCGAGCCCATGCCGCCGACCACCACCACCACGAAGGCGTCGCCGATGACGCTGAGGTCCATCAGCAGGTTCGCCGGTTCGCGCGCGACCTGCAGCGCGCCGCCGAGACCGGACAGGAACGAGCCCAGCGCAAACACCACGGTGAACAGCAGCGCCTGGTTGACCCCGAGCGCCCCGACCATCTCGCGGTCCTGGGTCGCCGCGCGCACCAGCCGGCCGAAGCGAGTGCGCGCCAAGGTGACGTGCAGCGCGACCAGCACCGCCGGCCCGACCAGAATGAGAAAAAGATCATAGGTCGGCAGGCGCCGCCCGAACAGCTCGACCGCGCCGCGCAGGCCGGGCGCGCGCGGCCCGAGCAGGTCTTCCGGACCCCACAGCCACAGGGTCGCATCATTGATGACGAGCAGCAGCGCGAAGGTCGCGAGCAGCTGGAACAGTTCCGGCGCGCGGTAGACGCGCCGCAGCAGCACGATCTCGATTGCCGCGCCGATCAGGCCGACGACGAGCGCGGTCGCCGCGATGCCGCCCCAGAAGCCGAGCGCGCCGCCCGCGCGCGTGGCGAACGTGTAGGCGAGATAGGTGCCGAGCATGTAGAGCGACCCGTGCGCCATGTTGACGATGCGGGTCACCCCGAAGATCAGCGACAGCCCGGCGGCGACGAAGAACAGGCCCGACGCGGCGGCGAGCCCGTTGAGCGCCTGGAACAGGAGGGCGTCGAGGCTCATCGCTCGCCATTACCCTCCCGCCCGCGAGCCTTTGGCGAGCGGTGGGGAGGGTCGACGCGCGCGCGGCGCGCGGCGGGGTGGGGGTACTTGCGGGCCGCTTGCGCCGACGTCGCCGAACTGAACCGCTCCCCACCCCTAACCCCTCCCCGCCATTCGCTGCGCGAATGGGGGGAGGGGAATGGAGATGTGTAGTTCAATTCGATTCCTGCGGCCGGAGTTTTGCGACCTCGGCGTCGGAGGGAAGGACGGCCGCGCCATCCACATATTTGAAGTCGGCCATGGTGCCTTTGCCGTCCTTGAGCGCGATCTTGCCGACGTAGGCGCCCATGGTCGCCTGATGATCACTCGCGCGGTAGACGAACGGACCGAGCGGGCTGTCGACCTTGAGGCCGCGGAATGCGGCGATCAGCTTCTCGGTATCGGTCGAGCCGGCCTTGGCGATGCCGGCGGCGAGCGACTTCATCGTCACGTAGCCGACGATCGAACCCAGACGCGGATAGTCGTTCCAGCGCTTCTGATAGGCGGCGACGAACGCCTTGTGGTCCGGGCTCGTGATGGCGTCCCACGGATAGCCGGTGACGATCCAGCCGACCGGAGAATCGTCCTTGAGCGGATCGAGATATTCCGGCTCGCCCGACAGCAGGCTCACGACGAGGCGATCCTTGAACGCCCCGCGGGTATTGCCCTCGCGCACGAGCTTCGCCAGATCGGCCCCGAACAGCACGTTGAACACGGCGTCGGGCTTGGCGTCGTCGATCGCCTGCACCACGGCGCCCGCATCGACCTTGCCGAGGGGCGGCGCCTGCTCGGTGACGAATTCCACGTCGGGCTGCGCCTTCTTGATCAGCTCCTTGAAGGCGGCGGCGGCCGACTGGCCGTACTCGAAGTTGGGATAGACCAGCGCCCAGCGCTTCTTCTTCGCCGCGACCGCGTCCGGCATCAGCATCGCGACCTGCATGTAGGTCGAGGGGCGCAGGCGGAAGGTGTAGCGATTGCCGTTCTGCCAGGTGATCTTGTCGGTCAACGGCTCGGCGGCGAGGAAGAACACCTTGCGCTTGCCGGCGAATTCGGTGACCGCGAGCCCGATGTGCGACAGGAAGGTGCCGGCGATGATGTTGACGCCTTCGCGCGTCACCAGCTCGTCGGCGACGCGCACGGCATCCCCCGGATTGGCGCCATCGTCGCGCGAGACCACCTCGAGCTTCCTGCCCAGCACGCCGCCGGCCGCATTGATGTCCTCGACCGCCAGCTCCCAGCCCTTCTTGTAGGGATCGAGGAATGCGGGCTGGGCCTTGTAGCTGTTCAGCTCGCCGATCTTGATCGTCTCCTGGGCCGCAGCCGGCGTCGCGAAGCCGGCGAACGCGCACAGCGCGAGATGGAGAACGTGACGCCGCGATGTCATGACCAGGCTCCCTGTTCGCGGCCGCAGGCCGCTGCCTCGCACATCAGTCTGCATCGTCCTCAGCGGTCGCGCAAACGGTCCATCAGCGACTTTTCCTGCCCGCCGTCGATCTCAATCATGGTGCCGTTGACCATGTGCATGAGCGGCGAGGCCAGCATGACGACCAGGTTGGCGACCTCCTCGACTTCGGCAATGCGGCCCATGGGGATGGAACTTGGCGCGAGCTTGTCGGCCTCCTCGTACGGGAGCTTCATGTCGCGCGACATGGCGGAGACGAGGCCCGCCCAGCGCTCCGTGCGCACCGGACCCGGATTGACCGCGCAGAAGCTGATGTTGTGCCGGCCGTACTGGCCGGCGAGCGCAAGCGTGAGGTTCTGGCCGGCGGCGTTCGCCGCGCCGGGCGCGATCTCCCAGTACGACGGCTTGACCCCGTCGTTGCCGATCAGGTTCACCACGCGCCCCCCGCCCTGCTTCAGCATGATCGGCAGCACGTAGCGCAGGCAGCGCACGTAGCCCATGAACTTGAGCTGCAGCGCCTGCGCCCAGTCCGCCTCGGACAGGTGCTCGATCACGCCGCCCGGCGCGGAGCCGGCATTGTTGACCATGATGTCGACGCGGCCCAGCGCCCTGTGGGCCTGCTCGACGAAGTTTTTGGAATCCGCGTCCTTGGTGAGGTCGGCCGGGATGGCGACGATCTTGCGGCCGGTCGCCTTGGCGATCTCCGCCGCCGCCGCCTCGAGCGGCTCCTTGCGCCGCGCGCAGATCGCGACATCGACGCCTTCCCGCGCGAGCGCGAGCGCGATGCCCTTACCGATGCCCTCGCTGCCGCCGGTGACGAGCGCGGTCTTGCCTGCGAGCTGCAGGTCCAAGGGAGCCTCCCACGGCCATTTCGTTTGTGCGCAAATAAAACGCTAGCGCAACCGCCCGCGCGCGGCAAGCGACCGGGACTCCCTCTCCCCGTGAAAAAGTATCAGCCTTGGGCGAGGCCCTGGGCCGCCGCGCCGAGCGCTTCGACCGACACGCCGTCGGCGTCGAGCATCGCAACGATGCGGCACGGGCAGCTTGCGAGGCCCTGGTAGCGCCACGGGAAGGCGCCGATCAGGCAGCGCCGGCCCAGCACCAACTCGATATCGCCGCCGATGTTCTCGGCGTGCAGCAGCCCCTCCTGGAACGCCCAATTGTGGAACGGAAAAATGTCGGCGGTCACACGGCGGCCGGACAGCTTGTGCACGTATTCGAAGGTGCCGAAGAATTCGGCCGGCGCCTTGCCGTGCGTGCGCGCGAACTCGTCGGCGATGTCGGGCCGCATGTGGCGGATCGAGGTGTTCATCGGATGGTCGCACGAGCCGGTATCCATGGCGAACCATTTGATCTTCCGCGCCAGCATCCAGTGCATGGTGTCGAGCGAAGGTCCGGGGTGGTAGCAGAAGTAGCGCACGAGGTCCTGCTGCGTCCGGCCTTCGTAATATTTGTGCCAGCCGGTGTGCAGGACCAGAATGTCGCCGTCGCGGATGTCGGCGCCGGCTTTCTCGATCATGGCCGGCGTGATGACGGACCAGTCGGTCACCTGATTGGACAGATCGACGACGACGCCGTGGTTGACCAGATAGTCGAGCGGCAGCGAGGCCATGTCGCCGCGGCGCCCGTCGGTCGCGTGCATGGCGCCGTCGAAGTGGGTGCCGACGTGGAGCGCGGTCTCGATGCGCTGCGCCACGATGCGTTGGGTCTGCAGGTTCTGCGCGTAGTACATCTTGTTGCCGGCGTAGCCGACCCAGCCGGGCGTGTGCACGTTCATGGCATGCGACAGGTCGACGATCTTCATGGGCGGAAGGTCTCCGCGTTTGTTTGACGGCTACACGATGCCCTTCTCGCGCAGGCATTTGATCGCCGCCTGGTCATAGCCCAGCTCGGCGAGGATCTGATCCGTGTGCTCGCCCAGCGCCGGCGGGCGGCGGCGGATCGAGCCCGGCGTCTGCGACAGCCATACCGGCACCTTGGCGAGCGGCGCCGGCTTGCCCATGCCGGGGAAATCGGTCGGCTGGAAGAAGCCCACCGCCTGGATGTGCGGGTCATCGAGCGTCTGCTGCGGCTTGAGCACCGGCCCAGCCGGAATCTTTGCCTTGCCGAGAATCTCGAGCGCCTCCGCGCTGGTGCGCTCGGCGCACCAGCCGCTCATGCGCTCGCTGATGATCGTGCCGTTGTCGCCGCGCGAGATGTCGTCCTTGAAGCGCGGGTCGGTGAGCCAATGCGGCTCGCCCATCAGCCGCGCCCAGCGGCGGAACAGCGGGTTGCCGACCACCTGCACGATGATCCAGCCGTCGCGGGTGCGAAAAAGATCGACCGGCCCCGAGGTCTGGCCGCGGTTGCCGGTCGGCACGCGGTCGCGCTTGATCACCGCCTGCTCGATCAGGAGCGCGTTGCCGAGTGTCACCGCGGTCGCGAGCAGCGCGCCCTCGACCACTTGGCCCTTGCCGGTCGCCTTGCGCGCCATCAGCGCGACAATAGTGCCGAACGCGCAATGCAGCGCGGTCGCGAAGTCGACCCACGCCACCTGCGCGCGGTAGGGGCGGTCCTCCTCGCCGGTCATGTAGACCGCGCCCGACATGACCTGGCCGACGCCGTCGAAGCCGACCCGGTCGCTGTACGGGCCGCCGCGCCCGTAGGCCGAGACCGTGGTGAGGATGATGTCCGGCTTGACGGTGGTCAGGCTTGCGTAGTCGAGCTTCATGGCGCCGAGCGTCTGCGGCGGCAGGTTCGCCACCACCACGTCGGCGGTCTTCACCAGCCTGGCGACGATCTCGCGCCCCTCCGGGGTCATCGGATCGAGGGTCATGCCGCGCTTGTTCCGGTTCATCTGCAGGAACAGCGCGCCCTCGCCGGTCGGCGCCACCGGCGCCTGGAACCGGTCTTCGCTGCCTTCGCGCTTCTCGATGCGGATCACCTCGGCGCCGTGCTCGGCCATCAGCGCCGCGCAATAGGGGCCGGCAATGTAGCGGCCGAAATCAAGCACGCGCACGCCGTCGAGCACGCCAGTCATCCCTATCTCCCCGGTGATTTTGAAAAGGGTTACTGCAAGCCCGCTGGATGACTATTCAGCAGCGACGTGTCCGCGCGAGGGTGTGGGGATCGACCGCCCGAGGGCACGTGCTTCATCGATCCACGCCGCAATGGCATCGCGGACATTGTCCAGTGCTTCCTCGGGCGTTTCGCCGTCGGACATGCACCCGGGCAGATCCGGGACCGCTGCGATGAACCCGCCGCCATCCTCGGCGGTAAGGGGCTCGATGACCACGGGATAGTCAAGCTTTCGTGTCTGCATGTGTTCATCCGATCCTCTACTTGCGACGTCACCCTGAGGCGCACGACCGACTCAGTCGGGCGTGCCTCGAAGGGTGGAAGCAGCCGTGCCTTTGGCCATCCTTCGAGGCTCGGCGCTGCGCGCCGAGCACCTCAGGATGACGTCGGAGTCTGGGCTAACCTGCGGTACACATACGCTGCATCTTCCTGCACAGCTGCGAGCTCTTCAACAATCGCGTGCCGCGGCGACAGATGGCATACGGGGTCGGTCGCGCGCGCGTCGCCGGTGAGCGCAAAGGCCTGGCAGCGGCAGCCGCCGAAATCCTCGAACCGGCGCGGGCAGCTCGCGCACGGCTCCTGCATCCAGTCGGTGCCGCGGAAGGCGCGGAACGCGGGCGACGAGGCCCAGATGTCGGCGAGCGCATGCTCGCGCACCGACCAGAACTCGAGGCCCGGGATGGTCTCGGCGGCGTGGCACGGCAGCACGCGGCCGGCCGGCGTCACGTTGAGCGAGCGGCGCCCCCAGCCGCCCACGCAAGGCTTGGGATACTTGGCGTAATAGTCGGGCACGACGGCGTCGATAACGATGCGGCCGTGATGCCGCGCGCGCAAGTCCGCGACCTGCGCGAGGGCCCGCTCGACCTGCGCGCGGGCCGGCATCAGCGCCGCGCGGTTGGCGAGCGCCCAGCCGTAATACTGCACGTGGGCGATCTCCACACGACCGGCGCCGAGGGCGAGCGCCAGCTCGACCAGGTCGCCGATGCGCCCGATGTTGGCGCGGTGGACGACCGCGTTGACGGTGAGCGGCAGCTTGAGCCGGACCACCTCGGCGGCGAGCGCACGCTTGCGCGCATAAGCGCCGCCATAGCCGGCAATGCGGTCGGCGGAGGCTTGCTCGCTGTCCTGGATCGAGATCTGCACGTGGTCGAGGCCGGCATCGGCGAGCGCGGCGAGCGTCTTCTCGGTCAGGCCGACCGCCGAGGTGATCAGGTTGGAATAGAGCCCGGCCTGGCGCGCGGCGGCGACGATCTCGACGAGGTCGCGCCGCGCCGCCGGCTCGCCGCCGGAGAGATGCACCTGCAGCACGCCGAGCGCCGCCGCCTCATGAAACACCCGCGCCCACGTCGCGGCATCGAGTTCGTCGGCGCGCGGATCAAGCTTGAGCGGGTTCGAGCAGTACGGACAGCCGAGCGGGCAGCGGTGGGTCAGCTCGGCCAGCAGGCCGAGGGGCTTGGGCAGACCTTCGGCGGGCGCCAGCACGTCACAGCTCCAGCAGCCGCTTGTCGGCCAGCGACCCGAGCAGCTTCGTCACGTCGGCGAGGATGCGCTCGCGCGGGGCCGCATAGGCGGCGGCAAGCTCGTCGACGATCGCCGCGACCGTCGCCTCGCCGGTGCAGCGGTTGAGTATCTCGGCCGCGACGGCGTCGGCCTTGAACACGCGCTCCGGCGCCTGCAGCACGAAGCCGCCGTGCGCCTCGCTGTGCGCCAGCCGCACGCCGCGCGGCAGGCGCGGGCGCGCATCGGCGGCAACGGGACGTGCGGTCTGCGGCTCGGTCACGACGAATGATCTTCCGGCACGAACGCTCCGGGCGGCACGTGCCCGGGCGCCACATAGGCATGGTACAGCGCATCGAGCATGGCCCAAAGCACGTCGCACTTGAATTCGAGCGCCGCGAGCACCTGACGCTGGGCCTCGGCCGTCGCCGCGTGGCGCTTGACGTAATCGAGGGCGAAATCGGAATCGCGTTGCGCCTGGGGCGGGCGCTTGTCGAAATAGGCGAGCGTCTCGGCCGTGACGAAGTCGTAGTTGGCGAGCATGCCGGCGACGCGCTCGCCGATGATGACGGGCGAGAACAGCTCGGTGAGCGAGGAGGCGACCGCTTCGAGCAGCGAGCGCTCGCGCACGAAGCGCACATAGGCGTCGGCCGCAAAGCGCGTGCCGGGCAGCAGGCCGCGGGTGGAGGTCACGTAATCGCGGTCGAGACCGAGCCCGCCGGTGAGCTTGAGCCAGCGCTCGAGCCCGCCCTCCCCTTCCGCCGCGCCGTCGTGATCGACGAGGCGGCTCCTCCACTCGCGCCGCAAGGCCGGATCGTCGCAGCGCGCGATCAGGCTCGCGTCCTTGAGCGGGATGATCGCCTGGTAATAGTAGCGATTGAGCGCCCACGCCTGGACCTGGCCCCTGGTGCATTTGCCGCCGTGCAGCAGCCCGTGGAACGGGTGGAGTCGGTGGTAGCGCCGCGCGCCGATGTCGCGCAACGCCGCTTCCAGTTCGTCGGGCGACAGAGTTTTCATGGTACGTCCGTGTCCCGGGCGCAGCGCAGCACGAAGTGGTGCGCTGCAGACCCGGGACCCAGTTTTATGAAGATCGCGGACCCCGGATCAGCGGCGCACCGCTCCGCGTTGCTTCGCGCTGCACCGCATCCGGGGAACGCCCTGGCGTTCACAGCACGATCTCCATCCCGTCGGCGGCGATCTCCCAGCCGGCGGCCTCGACCTGGGACCGCTCGGGCGAGCCCGCGACGTGGAGCGGATTGGTGTTGTTGATGTGGATGTAGATGCGCCGCGCGGAAAGACCGGTGAGCGTCGCGAGCGAGCCGTCGGCGCCGTCGATCGGCATGTGGCCCATGCGGCGCCCGGTCTTGGCCCCGGTTCCGGTGCGGATCATCTCGTCGTCGGTGAAGAGCGTGCCGTCGAACAGCACGACGTCGGCGCGGGCGAGGCGCTCCTCGAGGGCCGGCGTCACCGCCGCGGCGCCCGGCACGAACACGAGCCGCGTCCCGCCGGCCCGCACCTCGACCCCCACGTTGGCGCCGGTCTCGGCGCCGATCTCGGGCTCGCCGCGCTCGAGATAGAGCGGCACCTTGCCGGGCACGAGGAACAGCTCCGCCTCGAGGCCGGGCACCGGCGCAAAGGGCGCGCCAGGCGTGAGGGCGCGCCGCGTCACCACGTCGGGCGCGAGCGCAGCGAACATCGGATTTGCGGCGAGCGCGGCGAGCGTCTCCGCCGTGCCGTAGAGCGCGAAGGCCTGGCGTTCCCGCAGGTTGATGAGGCCGCCGATCTGGTCGATTTCGGCGCCGGTCAGCACCACCGCGTCGATCGGGCTATGGCGCAGGCCGGCGCGCGGATGCAGCGCGCGGGTGGCGCCGAGCTGGGCGCGCAAGTCGGGCGAGGCGTTGAGTAGCACCCAGCGCGCGCCGTCGGCCGACACCGCCACGCTCGCCTGCGTGCAGGACTTCACCCGCCCGTCGCCCTCCCAGGCGAGGCGACAGACCGGGCATCGGCAGTTCCATTGAGGATAGCCGCCGCCCGCCGCCGCACCGAGCACGATGGCGGTCAGGCCCATGCCCCGGCGCAAGCCGGGCGCGGCGGTCGGATCAGAACTCGGCCGGCAGGTAGCCGTTGATCTCGAGCCCGATGCAGATCTCGACGAGGGTCGGGGTAGTCCAGGCCATGGTCGCTTCCTTGTACGCGGGCCGTCCGGACGGCCGTGGAGGCAAAACTAGGTCACCGCCCCGCTAAGCGCAATACCCCCCGGCACCGAGCCCCGGCATTGATTCTATTGCGGAATTTCCCGAGTTCGTTTTGCAAGAATATAGCCGGGCGTTTTGACGACGGGGTGGACAGCCGGTCGGGCTAGGTTTCGCTGCGGGCCGAGACCCCCGGTGTCAAGGTATCCTTGACGCCTTACCGCGCCGCACGCTATTGTCAAGGCCTTCCTGACAGGATGCGCACCATGATCGTCATCAGACGCAAGAGGAAGCTGAAATGCTCCTTCTGCGGCAAACCGGACAGGGACGTGGCCCGGCTCATCGGCGGCCCGGGTGTCTACATCTGCGACGCATGCGTCGGCATCTGCAACAGGATCCTTGAAGCAGCCCCGGTTGCCCTCGGCTGGCAAGCCATGACGGACGATCAGCTGCTCGGCGCGCTGAAGGTGGCCGAAGCCACGGTCGATGCGACGCGTGCGGTCCTGCAAGGGCAGATCGACGAATTGCGCCGACGGGAAATCAGTTGGGATACGATCGGCAGTGCGCTTCGAATCTCGCGTCAAGCGGCCTGGGAGCGATTTTCCTGAAAAGACGTCATTGGATCGCCCAGCACCTACATCCCTTTCTCGCGATAGCGGACGTTCGACGACCACACAATATTTGCCTGCTTCATGCTCAAACGAGCTCCAGCTTGAGCGTGCGGCCCACGATTTTCGCGGCGCGCTGCAGCGTAGCGAGCGTTACGTTTCCGTCCTTCGGATCGAGAAGGCGGCTGATCTGGCTGCGGCTCGTGTTCATGCGTTCGGCAAGGCGTTTGCGCGAGAGGTTCTGCGCTTTCATTGCTTCGGCAATCTGCCACGCTAGGACTTCCTTGATTGCAACAGCCTCGAACTCTTCAAGCTTCCCTTCTTCTTTGAGAAAGGCATCGAGTCTCGTCAGCTTGTCCGTCGAGCGCCTGATGGTCTTCTTTTTCATCTCATCGTCCTCGGATCAAATTCGCGCTTGCGTCGGCGGGCCAGCTCCAGGTCCTCATTCGGCGTCTTCTGAGTCTTCTTGATGAAGCCGTGCAGGACTACGATTTTGCTCTCGTGCACGCTGAACAGCACGCGAGCGATCCGGTTGCTGGGAAGGTCGCTTCGTACTTCCCATAGCCCGTCCCCCAATCGCACGGCACAGCGGCATGCCGACCGGCCAGCGGTACTGGACCCGCATCAGGTCCTGCCCAATCGCGTTGCGTTGCTCTTCATCGAGGCCGCGCAACCAGTTTCGCACAACCTCGCTGCCCGCTCGGGTGCGGTAGAACACGACCGGGATCTTGCGGGGCCGGTCAATCCCCATGCTGCCCTATATATAGTACATGCACCATGAAAAGTCCATACTGCCTTTCAAGCGAGCCAGTCCGCGAACCTCCGGGCGATCCAGGCGGCCTCACCGCGTCCGCGCGATAGCGTAGGCGAGGTCGGCGATCTCCTGTTCGCCGAGCGGGCGCATGACCTCGAGCATGATCGGCTCGTAGCCGACGCGGGCGTTGCTCTTGTATTCGCGCAGCGCCTTCAGGAGGTAGTCCTCGCGCTGCGCCGCAAGGCGCGGGACGTTGTCGCGCCCGGCGAGGTCCGGCTGGTGGCAGAAATTGCAGCGGTGCTGCCCGACGAGTGCCGTGCCGCGCGCCATGCGCGCCGCATCCGCGCCCTCGGCCGGCCTGGGCGGCGGGAGCTTGCTGATGAAATCGGAGAAATGCCGCAGGTCGTCGTCGGAGAGCCCCTTGGCGAACTCGGTCATCGGCTCGACGTCGCGCTGCTTCTCGCGGAACAGATAGAGCTGGATCAGCGCATAGGGGGCCGGCTGCGCGCCGAGCGAGGGGACCTCCGGATTGTCCGACTGGCCGTTCTCGCCGTGGCAGGCGAGACACGACGCCATGCGCTCCTGAAACGATTCCGCGCGCGCCGGAACGAGCGCGACGCCGAGCAGCGACAGGGCGATCAGCAGCGCGCCCATGCTTGTTTGTATTGACTCCGGTTGGTCAGCTCGGCGCGAGGCAATTTGAATCCCTCCCGTGAAGGCACGGCCATCGCATATGCCTCGTCTTCAGTTTGTGGACATGCCCCCTCACCCCTCCCTCTCCCGCCAGAGGCGGCCTTCGGCCGCCATTCTTCATTAAAAAGTACGCCGACGCGAAGCGTCGACTATGCTTCGCGCGCGGGGGAGAGGGGGCTGAGAGAGCAGCGCGCGGACCAAACAAGTCGAGGGCGGCCGAAGCCGCCCTCGAAGAAGATTTGTCTCGCGCTCAGCGGCCGCCGGCGACGCGGGCGCTGCCGTAGCTGACGCGGTAGACGGCGCCGTTGTAGTCGTCGGACACCAGCAGCGAGCCGTCCTTGAGGGTCAGCACGTCGACCGGGCGGCCCACGTAGTTGTTGTTCTCGAGGAAGCCGGTGAGGAACGGATCGATCGATTTCACGGAGCCGTCCTTGTTGAGCTTCGCCACGACGATGTCGCCGCCGATCTTCTTCGATCTGTTCCACGAGCCGTGCCGCGCGATGAAGGGCTGGCCGCGGTATTCCGCCGGGAACTGGGTCCCGGTGTAGAACTTGATGCCGAGCGGGGCCGAATGCGGGCCGAGCAGGGCGGCCGGCTTGGTGAACTCGTCACACGAGCGGCCCCACCCGTGTTCCTGATCTGCGATGTTGCCCTGGTGGCAATACGGATAGCCGAAATTGTCCTTGCCGGGCTGGGTCAGACGATTGAGCTTGTCCTGCGGGATGTCCTCGGACAGCCAGTCGCGCGAGTTCTCGGTGAAGTAGAGCTGCTTCAAGGTCGGGTGCCAGTCCATGCCGACGATCTGCCGAATGCCCCGCGCCACCACTTCCATGCCGCTGCCGTCGAGATTGATGCGGCGGATCTGCGCGTGGGTGGGCGGCGGCATGCAGATGTTGCACGGCGCGCCGACGTTGAAATAGAGCTTGTTGTCCGGCCCGACGGTCAGATATTTCCAGCCGTGCGGCTCATCCTTGGGCAGATCGCTGTAGATGACGGTGGGCTTCGGCGGGTTGTCGAGGTTGTCCTCGATCTTGTCGATCTTCGAGATCTGCGACAGCTCGGCGATGTAGAGCGTGCCGTTGTGCAGCGCGATCCCGTTCGGCCGATACAGGCCCTGGGCAATCACCTTCACCTCTTTCTTGCCGCCCTTGTCGACGATCGCGTAGATCTTGTCCAAGGTCCGGTTGCTGACGAATACCGTGCCCTTGTCGCCGAGGCGCAGCGAGCGCGCATTGGGCATGCCGCTGGCATAGACCTCGATCTTGAACCCCTTGGGGAGCTTGAGCTTGTCGACCGGCAGCTTGTCGGCCGCGGTCGCAAGCGGCGGCGGCGTGACCGGAGCCAGCTTGACCTCCGGACTGGGACGCCCCTGCGCCCACGGCGGCGGTGGTTCAGAAGACGCGGGCGCCTGCTGCGCCAGCGCCGGCCAGCCGGCAACGACGAGCGTGCCGACGGTTCCGGCGAGCAGCAGCCCGAGCCGCGATGATGTGCGTGTAGTCATTATCGTCCTCCCTCGCGCTTGCCTGACGGCGCGCCTCCGCGCGCTCCTCGGGCCAGCTTGTGGCCGGAGTGTCCGACATTTTGCCGGCTTCGCGCAATCCATAGTTTCGCCGATCGCGGGCCGCGGCCGGCCGGACGCGGCGGGCAGCGGCCCACGCCTTGCGGCTGCGGCGCTTGACCCTATTTTCTCCGCTACCTAAAGAACATGGATGCGGCCGAGGACGACGCTCATGCGCGACGCCTATATCTGCGATGCGGTCAGGACCCCGATCGGCCGCTACGGCGGCGTGCTCGCCAGGGTGCGCACCGACGACCTTGCCGCCGCGCCGATCAAAGCGCTGATCAAGCGCAACCCGAAGGTCGACTGGACGCAGGTCGACGAGGTCTTCCTCGGCTGCGCCAACCAGGCGGGCGAGGACAACCGCAACGTCGCCCGCATGGCGCTCCTGCTCGCCGGCCTGCCGGACGCGATCGGCGGCGTGACCTTGAACCGCCTGTGCGCGTCGGGCCTGGAAGCGACCGGCGCCGCCGCGCGCGCGATCCGCGCCGGCGAGATGGACCTCGCCATCGCCGGCGGCGTCGAGTCGATGACGCGCGCGCCGTTCGTGATGGGCAAGGCGCCCGAGCCGTTCCCGCGCAGCGCCGAGATGTACGACACGACCATCGGCTGGCGCTTCGTCAACCCGGTCATGAAGGCGCAGTA
>Ga0099827_10000401_pt1 | contig 19199 bp, 20 predicted proteins | sample CZO8metaG_FD_79339 | JGI IMG/M metagenome (GOLD analysis project Ga0099827, IMG submission 79339) | Vadose zone soil microbial communities from the Eel River Critical Zone Observatory, Northern California, USA - CZOApr15con1.8 metaG | ecosystem: Environmental > Terrestrial > Soil > Vadose zone ...
TCGCGATCCGACGGAACGCGCATCTTGCGGTGACCCTGTCCGGCGAGCGCCTCAACCAGGAGCTCACGAAGATCCTCGGCGCGCCGCATCCGTCGGTCGCGTTTCGGATGCTTTCGGATGTCGGCCTGCTCGCGGTCATCTGCCCGGAGCTCGAGGAATGCAAGAAGACGCCGCAGGACAAGGTGGCGGCACAGGACGTCTTCGAACATTCGCTGGCGACCGTCGACGCGACGCCGGCGAACGATCTCGTACTACGGCTGGCCGGTCTCTTCCACGACATCGGGAAACCGGACACGTTCGCCGATGGGCACTTCCATCAGCACGAGTTCGTCGGCGAGTTCAAGGCGCGTCAGATCCTGCGGCGCTGGAAGTTCGACAAAGAGACGGTGGCCGAGGTCACGCACCTCATCCGCCATCACATGTTCTGGTACGAGACCCACTGGACCGACTCGGCCGTGCGACGCTTCATCCGGACGATCGGTCTCGACTACATCCCGGCGCTCTTCGCGCTGCGGCGCGCGGACAACATCGGCAGCGGCGCGCGCTCACCCCGCATGTACGCGCTCGAGGCGCTCTGGCAGCGCGTCCAGGAGCAGATCGCCGCTGCGAACGCCTTCTCGTTGCGCGACCTCGCGATCGACGGCAACGACATCATGCGCGAGCTCGGCATACCGCCCGGGCCGGAGGTCGGCCGGATCCTGAACGTGCTGTTCGAGCGCGTCCTCGACGAGCCCGCGCTGAACACGCCCGAGAAGCTCATCGAGATCGCGAAGGCGATGCGGCCCTAACTCGCGCGGTGGGCAATGAGGCGATCGCGGCGGAGATTCTGGCCATGGCCGAAGCGGACCAGAAGATGCGACACGAGGTCTCGGCAAGTGAGCGGTCCTGGGACCAGTCAGTCGACGAGCGGAACGCGCGTCGCATGCGCGCGATCGTGAGTGAGATGGGCTGGCCGACCATCTCGAAAGTCGGCGCTCAGGCCGAGCACATGGCGTGGCTGCTCGTCCAGCACGCCGAGCTTGAGTTCCAGAAAGAATGCTTTGCATTGATGGCGCGCGAACCGGCGGATGAGGTCTGCTCGCGACATCTCGCGTACCTTGAGGACCGCATCCGCGTGAGGGAAGGCCTCCCCCAGCGCTATGGGACGCAAATGCAGAAGGGCGCTGAGGGTTGGGAGCCATTGCCGACCGAACAACCGGACGCCTTGGACGCGCGCCGGCGGGCTGTCGGTCTCGAGCCGATCAGCGAATACCTAGAAGGGGCGCGCCGAACGCTCGGCTAGCGTTCGTACGCGGGAGTCGGTGTCGGGTACGCCGTGCCGCCGTTGCCGTTGCCGGCCTTCGCGGCGTGGATCTGGTCGATCTCCTCTTCGCCCTGCCGCTTCATCTTGTCGACCTGCTGCCCGAGTCGCCGCCGGGTCTCTTCCCCCGGATACGGTGCCGCGATGAGCGCGATCGCCACGCCGACGACCGCGCCGAGCACCAGGCCGACGCCGAGCCACACGATCCCCGGCGGCTCGCTGCGCCGACCGAAGTCCGACAGCTTCATCTTCCCGATCTCAGGTACCTTCGCGTCACTCACGAAGTCAGATGCCCGCTTGCCCGCTTCGCTGCGGATCTCTTCGAACATGTCCCGCAGATCTTTCGCGCTGACCATGAAACGCCCTCCACGCGGGTACGCCGTCCGGCGCCCATGCGGTTTACGGTCCGTTACTGATGGAGCAGCGAGCTGCTCCAGAAAGCCGGAGCCGTAGGCGGAGGTTACTGAGCAGTCGGTGTGCCACCGGCCGGTCTTGACAGCGCCGCCTCGATGAAGACGTCGATATCGCCGTCGAGCACACGCGTGGGATCGCCGACCTCGACGCCCGTCCGATGGTCCTTCACCAGGGTGTACGGGTGGAGGACATACGAGCGGATCTGGCTGCCCCAGTCGGCCGAGCGCATCTCGCCGCGCTCGCGTGCCTGCTCGGCCTCCTGTTCGAGCACGCGCTTCTCGAGGAGCCGAGCCTTCAGGATGCGCATCGCGGTCTCCCGGTTCTGCAGCTGCGAGCGCTCGTTCTGGCACGAGACGACGATGCCGCTCGGCAGGTGCGTGATGCGCACCGCGGTCTCGGTCTTGTTCACGTTCTGCCCGCCGGCGCCCGTCGCGCGATACGTGTCGATCTTCAGCTCCTCGGGCCGGATATCGATCTCGGCGTCGTCCTGTACCTGGGGCGTCGGATCGACGAGCGCGAACGAGGTCTGCCGGCGCCTTTGGAAATCGAACGGCGAGATCCGCACCAGACGATGCGTGCCACGCTCGGTCTTGAGATATCCGTACGCGTACGGGCCCTCGACCGTGAGCGTCGCGCTGCGGATGCCCGCCTCTTCGCCGGGAGTCGACTCGACGATCTCGGCTTTGAACCCGTGACGCTCGGCCCAACGCAGATACATCCGCACGAGCATCTGCGCCCAGTCGGCGGCATCCGTTCCGCCGACGCCCGCGGAGATCGCGACGACCGCATCGCGCTCGTCGTACGGGCCACCGAGCTGCGCCTCGAGGCTTGCCTTGTCGACCTCACCCGAAAGTTGCTGCAGCTCGCGCTCGAGATCGGCGCTGAGCGCGGGATCCTCGGCCATCGACGCGAGCTCGGCGAGGTCGGCCGCGCGCTGACGGAAGGAATCCCAGCGCTCGACGCGGGCGCGGACGAGGCCGAGCCGCTTCATGACCTGCTGCGCGCGCTGACGGTCGTTCCAGAGATCGGGCGCGGAGGACTCGGCCTCTAGACGCGCGACCTCATTGCGTAGAGACGGAAGGTCAAAGGAACACCGCCATGCGGTCGATGCGCTCGCGCAGAGCGGCGAGCGCCGCCGGGTCCAGCGTCACAAGGCTTCAGCGCTTGCGCGGTCGTTCGAAGGAGGTCGTGACCGGCTGCGCGACAGGGGCCAGCTTGCCGGCGGCGAAACTGACGAAGGTCACGCAGGGGCAGTAGGTGTTACGGGGACAGCGCGGGCAGTCCCCATCGCAGTCCAGGGTGGCGCCGTAGGAACACTTAAGGCAGTTGTCCTCGCAGACGATCCACTCTTTCATAACCGCTCCCCAACAGGCGGCGGCATCTGTGCCGCTTTCCGTACGCGAGTTTACCGGTCTGACACCTGCTTGAGAAGGGGTTTTTCCCCATTTTGTGCTTGCGACCCCCTCGCCAGCTGGCCTGCTCGGCGCGCCAGCACAGGCAAAGTGACCGCTCCAGCGCCCAAATACAGCAGGCCCAGCACCTGGGCCTGCTGGAGCCCGTCGAGGAACAGCGGGTCCGTGCGTAGAAAGGAGAGGAGGAACCGGCCGCCGCCCAGGAGCAGCAAATAGGCAAGCCAGACCCGGCCCTCGGGCGGCTGGCCACGGACGCGGCGCCAATAGAGGTACAGCACGACGAAGATCCCCAGCATGAGCAGGCCGTCGTAGCCTCCGATCGGGTGGACGGACGTGCTCTGTCCCAGCGTGCTGGGATGCGTGTAGCGCACGCACCACGGCAGGTCCGCGCACGGGACGGAGTGGTGCTCGCCGTTGACGATGTCGCCGATCCGCCCGATGGCCTCACCGAGCGCGATCCCGATGACGCTGATGTCGAACATGAAGCCGATCGGCAGCCGGAGCCGCCGTGCGGCGAAGTATCCGGCAATGGTCGAGCCGATCGGCGCGCCCATCGTCCCGATGCCGCCGCTCCAGAACTGAAGCGCCCGCAGCGGGTCGTTCGCGTAGAGAGCCCAGTTGTCCGTGACGTGCGCGATGCGCGCGCCGATGAGCCCGCCGACGACGACCGCGATCGCGAAGGGGTAGATCCGCTCGTCGCGCACCAGGTACCGCGCGCAGCGGATCGACACGAACGCTCCCGCGAGCATTCCAACGAACGCGAAGATCGAGTGCCATGCGACGCGGAATGACCCGATCGCGACATCGGGGTCGAACGGGAGCTCGATCAGGTCGTTACCCGCTCCGGCGCACGTACGAACCGAGTCAGCCGGACGATCATCGGTAGCGCGGCTCCCAACACGAAGATCGCGAGGACCTGGTCCTGACGCAGTCCGAACGCGTACGTCGGGTCGTTGATCCTGAGGAAGCCGAGTAGGAAGCGGCCCACCGCGTACCACGCCGCGGCGAGCCAGAAAGTGAGGCCATCGGGAAGACCACGGCCGCGGAGCGCGAGCGCGCCCGCCATGCCGAGCAGATTCCAGATGAGGTCGTAGCCCACGGCCAGGTGCACCGGCCCCGGTTGACCGAGGTAACCGGGACCGTCATATGTGTACCCGACGCAGATGCCAAGCGGCGGTTCGCAAGGAATGGCGTGGTGCTCGCCGTTGATGATGTCGCCGATCCGCCCGATCGCGAACCCGAGGAAGATGCCCGGCACCGCAGCGTCCGCACCGAAGCCGATCGGCAGATGCCGGCGGATGCCCACGAACAGCCCCGCGAGCACGCCGCCGACAGCCCCGCCCCAGATCGCGATGCCGCCCTGCCAGATGAGGAGGATCTGCAGCGGGTCCGAGAGATAGAACTGCCAGCGATCGATGATGGCCACGAACCGCGCGCCGACGATGCCGCCGACCACGCCCCACGTGGCGACGGCCGTCGCATCGTCCTCCGAGATGCGCGGACCGATCAGCCGAAGGGGAAGCCAGACGCCGAACAAGATGCCGACCGCGGTGAAGATGCCGTGCCAGGCGATGCTCAGCGGCCCGATGTGAATGTTGGGATCAAACGGGATCGAGATCACGGAACGCTTGCGATGAGGCGACGCCGCGGGTCCTGCCGCGGCTCGGGGTCCTCGCTTGCTCGAAACTCGCCCGCTCGGCCCCTCTCTAAGTCGTCCCCCTGTATCGCGGGCTCAACTCTCGCTCGCGAGGACCCGACTCGCCGCCTCACCCGCGGCGTCAGCTCGCTAGCGTCCATGACACTTCTTGAATTTTTTCCCCGATCCGCACCAGCACGGATCGTTACGGCCCAGCTTTGCTTTTCCTGTGCTCGTCGTCGGCGTCTGTTCATCGCGATTCGTTCTTAGATCGTTCCGCGCCGTCGATGTCGTCCCATTCCCGGAGGTCGACGTCTGCGGCGGTGCGGCTCCCTGCTGTTGCTCCGTTTGTTCCGCTTGCTCCGCCGTCCGCACCGATACGCGCAGCACGGTCTGGGCGACACCGGCGGCCACGCGAGATTGCATCTGCTGGAAGTAGTCATGGGCCTCGCGCTTGTACGCGACGAGCGGATCCTGCTGCCCGTAACCGCGCAGGTAGATCCCCTCGCGGAGCTCCTCCATCGCGGTGAGGTGCTCGACCCAGTGGGTGTCGATGGTCCGCAGCATCACCCAGCGCTCCACCGCGCGCATCACCTCGGGATCGCCCAGTTCCGCCTCCTTCGCGGCATACGCGTCGTCGACGATCTGCGCCACGGTCTCGCGCAGCTCCTCGAGGCCGGCCGGCTCGCCGAACGAGCCTTCCGCGAGGTCATGACCCACGAGCGCGCCGAGCGCGGCCGCCAGCTTGTGGAGATCCCAGTCCTCCGGATCCGGTGAGGTCGCCTCCGCCTCGACGATGGCGGAGGCCTCGTCGTGCAGGAAGTCGAGGACGGTCTCGCGGACGTCGCCCTTCTCCAGGATCTTGCGACGATCCTTGTAGATCTCGTTGCGCTGGTTGTTCAGCACGTCATCGAACTCGAGCGCGCGCTTGCGCATGTCGAAGTTCCGCGTCTCGACCTTGATCTGCGCCTGCGTGATCGCGCCGGTGACCATCCCGGATTCGATGGGCGCCTCGTCGTTCATGCCCATCCTCCCGAGGAGCCCGGCGACGCGCTCGGAGGCGAAGATGCGGATCAGGTCATCCTCGAGCGAGTTGAAGAAGCGGGTCGTGCCCGGATCGCCCTGACGGCCGGAGCGGCCGCGGAGCTGGTTGTCGATGCGACGCGCCTCGTGCCGCTCCGTTCCGATGACGTGCAATCCGCCGAGATCGACGACACCCTGGCCGAGGAGGATGTCGACACCGCGACCGGCCATGTTCGTCGAGAGGGTGACCGCGCCCCGCTGCCCGGCCTCGGCGATGATGAGCGCCTCGCGCTCGTGGTTCTTCGCGTTGAGGACCTCGTGCTTGATGCCGTGCCGGCGCAGCTCGTCCGACAGCTGCTGGCTCTTCTCGACCGACGTGGTGCCGATGAGCACTGGCTGGCCCCGCTGATTGCGCTCCTTGACGTCGGCGATGAGGGCGTTCCACTTCCCCTTCTCGGTGGCGTAGACGAGGTCGGGATCGTCCTTCCGGACCATCGGCCGATGCGTGGGGATCTGCGTGACCTCGAGCTTGTAGACCTTGAAGAGCTCCTCGGCCTCGGTCGCGGCCGTTCCGGTCATGCCGGCGAGCTTCTCGTACATCCGGAAGTAGTTCTGGATCGTGATCGTCGCGAAGGTCCGTGTCTCGCGCTGGATCTTGACGCCTTCTTTCGCCTCGACGGCCTGGTGCAGACCGTCGCTCCACCGACGACCGGGCATGAGACGGCCGGTGAACTCGTCGACGATGATGACCTCACCGTCTTTGACGACGTATTCCTTGTCGCGGCGGTACAGGGCGTGCGCCTTCAACGCGTTATCCATGAAGTGCACCGAGGTGACGTCGCCCTCGTACATGTTTTGCAGCCCGAGCATCTTCTCGGTCCTGGCGATGCCCTCCTCGGTCAGATTCGCTGCGTGAAACTTTTCCTCGACGATGTAGTCCTTGTCGGGCTGCAGCTTCTTAGCGACCGACGCGAAGCGGTAGTACTGCTCTGAGACGTCTTCGGCGGGCGAGCTGATGATGAGCGGCGTTCGCGCCTCGTCGATGAGGATCGAGTCGGCCTCGTCGACGATCGCGTAGTAGAGGTCGCGCTGCACCATGCGCGCGAGGTCGTCGACCATGTTGTCGCGCAGATAGTCGAAGCCGAACTCGCTGTTCTGGCCGTACGTGATGTCGGCGAGATACGCCTCGCGCCGCGTAATGTCGCGCCAGTGACGATGGCGCTCGTCCACGGCCTCGAGCACGACGCTCGTGTCGTAGATCGCCGACTTCTCGTGCGCGATGTACGCCACGGTCATGCCGAGGAGGTCGTAGATCGGCGCCATCCAGCCGGCACCGGTCTTCGCGAGGTAGTCGTTCGTGGTGACGAGGTGCGCGCCCTTGCCCGCGAGCGCGTTCAAGTAGAGCGCGGCCGATGCGACCAGGGTCTTGCCCTCGCCGGTCTTCATCTCCGCGATGTGGCCCTTGTGCAGTGCCATCGCGCCCATGAGCTGCACGTCGAAGTGACGCTGGCCCAGCGTCCGCCGCGCCGCCTCGCGGACGACGGCGAACGCTTCCGGCAGGACGTCATCGAGGGTCTCGCCCTTCGCGACGCGGTCGCGGAACTCCGCCGTGCGCGCGCGCAGCGCGTCGTCGGACAGCGCCTTCGTCCCGGCCTCGAGCGCGTTGATCTTCACGACGACCTTTCTCAGTCGTCGGAGCTCGGCCTCGTTGGAGTCGAAGATGCGCCCCAGGACGCTCAAGCGTCGATCGCTAGGTGACCGGCAGCGGCATCTGCGATCCGGGTGGATTGAAGAGCGCGCCCACCGATTCGCCCTCGTGGATCCGGCGGATCGCCTCCGCGAAGAGCGGGGCGACGGTGAGGACGCGCACCTTCTCGTTGTTGCGCACCGATGGCGGCATCGGGCAGGTATCCGTGGTGATGAGCTCCACGATACCGCTCGCCGTGAGACGCTCGGCGGCGTTGTCGCTGAACACGCCATGCGTGCAGGCGGCCCAGATCTCGTCGACGCCGCGCTCCTGCAGGACTCTGATCGCGTTCAGCTGGGTCGTGCCGCGGTCGATCTCGTCATCGATGACGATCGCGCGCTTGCGGTCGATGTCGCCGATCACGCCGACGATCTCGCTGCGACCGCTGTTGTCGCGGTGCGTCTTCTGCATGAACACGAGCGGGATGTCGAGCATCTCGCCGATGCGCCGGGCCTGGTTCGCATAGCCGAGGTCGGGAACAACGAGCGCACACTGGTCGGGCGCCGACTCCGCGATCGTGCGCAGGTGCTCGACCAGTAGGTTGCGCGCCGACAGCTCGTCGCCGGGGATGCTGAAGAAGCCCTGGATCTGCATCTGGTGCATGTCCATAGTGAGGAAGCGGTTCGCGCCGGCGACGGCGATGATGTCGGCGAGCAGCCGCGCCGTGATCGGCACGCGCGGCTGGTCCTTCTTGTCGCTCCGGCCGTACGCGTAGTAGGGCATGACCGCCGTGATGCGCCCGGCCGATGCGCGCTTGAACGCGTCGACCATGATGAGCAGCTCCATGATCGCGTCGCTCACCGACGGACCGGTGAGGGCCTGGACCACGAACACGTCGTGCTCGCGCACGTTCTCGTTGACCTTCACGAAGATGTTGTCGTTCGCGAACTTGAAGACCTCGGCGGCTCCGAGCGGGATCTCGAGGGCGCGGCAGATGTCGCGCGCGAACGTCGGATGAGCGTTGCCGGTGTAGACGGACAGGCCCCCGTACACGGCTCCCCCTCAGCGCGTGGTGAGTAGCAGGAGCGTGCGTCCCCTGCAACGAAAGTATACGGACGATACCCTCCCCTCGTGAGCGCCGCGACGGGCCACCGCATCCGCTGGATCCTGGTCTGGCTGCTCATCGCGGCGTGGTTCGTCGCCCTCGCGCTGAACATCGCCGGCAACCTCGTGCACCTCTTGCTGTTGGGCGCGATCGGGGTCCTTGTCTATGAGCTCCTGGTGGAGGACGCCGCGTAGCGCGCGGTCGGCACCGTCTAACGTGCCGCGCGTACCCGTTCGCCCGCGAGGAATCGCTCGTGGGGCAGCGAAGCGGCCTCGATCATCGCGGCGGTGCGCTCGAGCGGCGCGAGCGGCCCATGGGTGTCAGAGCCGACCGAGAAGCGCGCGCCCATCCGCTGCGCTCGCTCGAGGAACTGGCGGTGCGGGACGCCGTACGCCTCGTTCACCTCGATCGCGACGTCGGCGTCGAGGCAGAGCTGGATGAGCCGGTCCTGCCAGTCCGCGGGATATGCGCGTTCGGGTTCGCCGAGCGCCGCGAGGGGCGACATCGTGCCGTGGCCGAGGATGTCGATGCCGTCACGCTCGAAGCTGTCGCGAACGACCTCGAGCATGCGCTCGCGGATGCGCTGCGCGAGCGCGCCGTCGCCGAAGCGCTCGCGCTCGGAGAACGACGTGAGCCTCCCTTTCAGAAAAGCGCCGGCCTCATCGAACGGGATACGCACGCCGTCGACCTCGAGCTGGTGGAGCGCGCCGATCATGTAGTGGAGCGACGCCCGCGTCGACGCACGCAGCGGCGGCGCCACGCCGATGTCGTACTCGAGGCCGACGCGCAGTCCGAGCCGCGCGGCGTCGTCGAGGTAGCGCAGGACGTCGTCGTCGTCGCGCATCTTCCCCGGCCATGGAAAATGATCCGAGACCCCGTGCGGCCGCGTCGACACCGTGCTCGCGCGCTCGGCCAACGAGACCGTGCCGTCGGAGCGCTCGCTGTGGATGTGGTGGTCAAAGAGACGCAGGCTCAAGGCTCGGGATGCCCAGACCACGCCGCCTCGACCAGTGTCCAGAGCACGCCGGACACGAGGGTGTGTCCGCCCAGCAACAGCGGGAACGGAGCCGCCTGGGCGGCCGCGGTGAAGGCGCGCAGCTCGCCGTCCGCGAGTGCGTCCGCGCGGAAGAGATCCGATGCGAATCGTTCCTGCGCGTTCGGCTGCCAGCCGAGGTGAGCGAAGAGCACGCGCGTGTCGAAGAGCATTCCGTCGCCGAGCTCGCCGAGGCGCGCGAAGAACGCCTGCGGCCCGACCTCGCGATAGAGAAAGCCCAGCGCCGTGCGCGCCTCGCCCGAGGTATCGCGGCCGGCGGCCTGCATACCGCGCTCCTCCGCCAGCATGCGCACGCGACACGCGGTCTGGGACTCGAGGTACGACCACACCGGCGCACCGACGCGACCGGCGACGATGAGCTCGCGCTCCGGCGTCGTCACCAGGCGCATGAGCGCGTCGATGCGCTCGCCGAGCTCGGGCTCCCAGGTGTCGAGCGCCCGCAGCTCCGGCGGGCACGCGGGATGTCGCTTCAGGACCGCGGCGTCGGCCGGCGTGTCGACGTCGAGAAGCGTTGCGGCGGAACGGTCCAGCTGGCGCGACGAGAGGCCGCCCTGCTGGTGCAACCGGCGCGGCAGCGGGTTGTCGGTGGCCGGAAGATCGATGACGGTGAGGGCCGATGCCGGCGTGAAGGCGACGAGGTCGGCCGAGTAGTAGTTGTTCGACAGCACGAGCGCCTCGCCGGCGTCGATCTCCTCGCGCAGCCGCATGAGCTCCGCCGTGCTCATGAGCGCGCCGGCGCCCGCACCGATCGTCGCCATACGTTCGAGCCGGCGGGCGCGCGAGAGACCCAGGAGCTCGTCCCCAAAGTGGAATGGATCCGTGCGGGGAACGACGACGTCCGCGCCGCCGCGCGCGAATGCGGCTCGAGCTTCGGCATCGGCGGTCACCGCGACCAGCGGCGCGAAGCCGGCGTCGCCCGCGCGCGCGAGGACGACGGCGCCGATCGCGATCTTGATCGAATCGAGGCGCCGCTCGATCTCGGATTGACCGCCGCGGCCGAAGAAGACGATGAACGCCGTCGTCACCGACGCGACGGTAACACCGACTCCACTCGCAGTAGGAAGAGCAGTGCGAGCGTGCTCAGTCCCGCGGCGGCGATCACACGGACGCCGCCTTCGGGCACGCTGCGCAGCACGAAGAGCCACTGCGGATCGCTCCAGTCCAGGAGGCGCGACGGGTCGACGTTGATGTTCGCCGGGTGCAGGTCCCAGGTGTTCTGGTCGTATACGAACGCGGCGGCCTGGAAGATGAGCAGCGACCAGGCTGCGCAGAGGCCGAACGCGACACGCGCGGAAACGCGCGCGAGCAGGCCATGTCCGATCCCCCATGCCAGGAGCACGAACAGCGCGGGCGCGAGATCGTCGAGAAAGCGCGGACCGAACACTCGCCCGCCCCACCACTCCGCGTAGGTCGAGTACAGGATCGCCGTCGCGGCCCAGGCGTACACGAGCGAGAGGAGCCGCAGCTCGAGATGATCCCGGCCGGGCCGGAGCAGCACGATCGTCGCGAACGCGAAGAGCAGGTACGGCTCGTAGACGAAGAGCCCGCGGCTCGGCGAGAGCAGCAGGCCAAATAGCCCGACGAGCGGCGACGTATCGAACGGCTTGGTGCCGTACCCCTGCTCGAGCGGGTTGCCGAAGGCGACGGCGTTGTACACGAGGAGTGGGAGCAGGCCGATCGCCGCTCCGATGATGGTGATGATGGTGGCGCGAACATGCCCGGCCGGTACGAACGGGACGAGCATCGCGGTCGTCTGGCGCACCACGGCGCCGAAACCGAGCGCGACGCCCGCGGCCAACTCGCGCCACAGCGCGACCGGTCGCGCCAGGAAGACGAGCCACAGCGCGAGCGCGATGGCGAGATGCACGCCGGCGTGCTGCCAGAGCGCCTGCGAGGCAATGGTGCGCACGCTCGTGCCGAAGAAGTAGAGGAGCACAAGAGCGAGCGACCAGCGTTCGCTCGCGAATCGCCGCATCACCGACCACAGGAGCAGCGTGGCGATCACCTCGATCGCCGCGGCAGCCCCGTGACCGACCCGGACCAGGAGTCCCAGGTTCAGCGCGTCAGCGCCCGCGAGCACGAACGGCAGAAAGAACGGGAACGCGAGGAACGCGATCCCCGGTGGGAAGATCGAGCACACGTGATCGTTCGGACCTGGCGCCGGGGGGCCGCCCGGACTGCGTGTCACCTTCGGCGGCTCGGTCGCGGTCGACTCGCCGCACGCCCGGAAGAAGTACGCCTCCGAGTCGAGCTTGTCGGGCAGCGAGCTCTCCTTGACCGTAGGAGACGGAACCTTCGGCAGCTCACCCGGCCGGAAGACGAACTCGTCGTAGTCGACGTTGCCTTCGCGCACGACCGTCCACGCGAACAGCGCGTTGGGTAGGACGTCGGGCGACCAGATGTCGTTCAGGTTCGCGAACGCGAGGACGAAGAGCAGCAGTCCCCGCATGAGCCACCGCGCGGCCCCGACGCCCTCGCTCATGCGTCCAGCGCGACGACGTACGAACGCACCACGCGCGCGCCGGCGGCCCGCAGCGCACCGATCGCCGCCGCGAGGGTCGCTCCGGTCGTCGCGACATCGTCCACCAGCGCGACGCGCGCACCGCGCAGCGCCCCGGCTTCGGCAACGTACGCGCCGCGGAGGTTCGCGACTCGGGCGGCGCGATCGAGCGCGACTTGCGGAGCGGCGGCACGGATGCGCCGGAGCGGGATCCGCAGCGGCAGCGCGGTGCGGTCGGCGACGACGGCCGCGAGCAGCCTGGCCTGGTCGTAGCCGCGCGCGCGAGCGCGTTCGCGGTGCAGGACCGCGGGCACGACGACGTCGAGCGCGATGCCCGTCGCAAGATCGCTCGCGACGCACGACGCGACGAGCGTGCCAAGCTCGTTCGCGAGCGCGCGTTCGCCGCCGTACTTGAAGCGGTGGATGGCCTCACGGAGCGCGCCGCCGTAAGTTCCCGCGGCGGTGACGCGTCCCTGGCGGACCGGCTCGCAGAGATCGCGGCACGAAAGGCACAGCCAGCTGCCTCCGGCTCCGCACCCGGCGCAGCGCGGCGCGAGGAGCAGGTCGAGCGCGGCGTCCGTGGCGGTCTTGGAGATCACGCGGGCTCGAAGACGAGTTCGTCGCCGGCTTGCGTTCGCGTCTCCGCCGCGGTTCCGGCGGGGAGCTCGATCACCTCGGCGGCCCCGCGCGCGAGGACCGCGGTGCGCCATGGAGCGAGACGCTCGGCGACCCGCACGACGCGGCCGGCCTTGTCGACGAACACCGCGTCGATGGCGAAGCGCATGAGCCACATCGTGATGGAAGACGTCTTCGTGAGCCGCAGGCCCTCGCCTGCGCGGAGGCTCGAGCGCGGGAGCAGGCCCAAGCCGCGCGAGAAGAACGAATCCGCGACGCGGCAGTCAGATGCGAGGACGGTCCCTCTGGTGATGTTCCGGACGCGAAGCCGCGCGGGTCGGACTTAGAAGGACCCGCAGGAGGACAGCGCGGAGAGGGCGGCGGGCGCGAGGATGACGATGAACAGCGACGGGAAGATGCAGCCGACGGTCGGCAGCATGATCAGGATCGGGGCGCGCGCGGCCTTTTCCTCGGCGCGCTGGCGGCGGTCCTGACGGAGCTGCTCGGACTGGATCCGCAGCACCTTCGACATCGACACGCCGAGCTGGTCGGCCTGGATGATCGCGGAGATGAAGTTCTTCAGCTCCTTCACGTCGACCCGTTCGGAGATGCCGCGCAGCGACTCCTGACGCGACTTGCCCACACGCTGCTCGCCGGAGGCACGTTTGAACTCCTCGGTGAGCGCGCCCTTCATTTTCTCGGTCACCTTGACCAGCGCCGCGTCGAAGCCGAGGCCGGCTTCCACCGAGATCGTGAGCAGGTCGAGCGCGTCGGGGAGCTGCTCGATGATGGAGTTCGCGCGCCCACCTGCCCGGCTGGTCAGGTAGAAGTCCGGCAGCAGGAAGCCGAGGATGATGCCGACGATGAGCCCGATGAGCGTCTGTACCGGATCGCCGGTGATGGCATTGACCAGTCCCGATACGAGCACGCCGACCACGATCGACGCGAAACCCTTCACGCCAAGGAAGAATTCGGTGCTCGTGGTCTCCATGCCCGCGCGCTTGAGTCGCAGCGAGAGGCTTCGCACCGTGTTCTGCGGATAGAAGCGACCGACCAGACCCGAGAAGCCTCGGATGATCGGCTGCAACATGCGCTCTGAGAGCGGGCGCTGCAGCTCGAGCTCTTCGAGTGTCCTCGGGCGGACCGCGATCTGCTGGAGGCGTGCCTGCACCGGGTCGAGCTGCGACCCGATGATCATCGACACGAAGACCACCAGGACGCCGAAGAACATGAGACCGGCGAAGACGAGCGGTTCCACCAATTACACCTTGATGTTCGTGATCTTCTGGATCGCGATGAAGCCGATCACCATCATCACCGCGCCCACGCCCAGGAGGATCTGGCCGATGAGCTGCGTGAAGAGCGGCTGCATGAACTCGGGGTTGATGAAGTTGAGCGTGATCATGATGCCGATCGGCAGGAAGGCCACCAGGTAACCCGAGTAGCGGCCCTGCGCGGTGAGCGTGTTGATCTCGCCCTTGATGCGGACACGCTCGCGGATGGTGAACGCGATCGTGTCGAGGATCTCCGCGAGGTTCCCACCGACCTGCTGCTGCACGCCGATGGCGGTGACCATCAGGTCGAGGTCGTCGCTCCGGATGCGGCGAACGAGGTTGGACAGCGCTTCCTCCATGCCGAGGCCGAGGTTGACCTCACGAACGACCCGTCCCATCTCCTCGCCCATCGGATCGGGCGTCTCGCGCGACACGAGCTCGATCGACTGCAGGAAGCTCGAGCCCGCGCGCAGGGAGTTCGAGAGGAGCGTGATCGTGTCGGCGAGCTGCTTGTTGAAGGCGGAGAGACGTCCGCCGATGCGCCGCCCGACCCAGAACCGCGGAACGAAGTACCCGAGGATCGCGCCGACGATGCCCGAGAGCGGGTCGCGCAGCACGCCCAGCAGGAGGCCGAGACCGACCGCAAGACCCAGACGGATCCCGTAGTACTCGGAGACGCGCAGCTTGAGGTTCGCGCGCGCGAGGTCGCGCTGCACGCGGATGCGGAAGCGCTTGTCCTGGACGTCGCTCGACAGCGTCGCGAAGGGATCGACGAGGTTGCGCTGACGCGTGTCCCGCCTTCCGCCGCCCGTTTTGACTTCGGCCTTGCCACCCGCGTAGCGCGCCATGCGCTCCTCGACGGAGCCGGCGCCGCCGCCCGAGAGCATCGTGGAGATACCCCAGAAGAAGAACAGGACGCCGGCGAACATTCCGGCGGGAAGTGCGTATTCCATCTATCTGAGTCCGACTGACATGTCGCCGAAGACGCCCTGCGGGAGCTTGATCCCGGCCGCCTCGAACTTCTCGCTGAACTTCGGGCGGATGCCGGTCGGACGAAGCCGGCCCTGGACCTTGCCTTCGACGTAGCCGGTCTGCTCGAAGACGAACACGTCCTGGAGAACGATGGCTTCGCCCTCCATGCCCTGGACTTCGGTGATGTTCGTGACCTTGCGCGAGCCGTCCTTGAGCCGCGAGATCTGGACGATGACGTCGAGCGCGCTGGCGATCTGCTCCTTGATGGCGCGCGCCGGTAGGTCGACACCCGCCATGAGGCACATCGTTTCGAGTCGAGCGAGCATGTCCCGTGGTGAGTTCGCGTGACCGGTCGACAGCGAGCCGTCGTGACCGGTGTTCATCGCTTGGAGCATCGAGAGCGCCTCGCCGCCACGGATCTCACCGACGACGATGCGCTCGGGGCGCATACGGAGGGAGTTCTTCACGAGATCCATGATCGAGACCTGGCCCTTGCCTTCGATGTTCGCGGCGCGGGACTCCAGGCGGACCACGTGATCCTGCACCAGGCGGAGCTCCGCGGCGTCCTCGATGGTGATGATCCGTTCGTCCTCGGGAATGAAGCCGGACATGATGTTGAGGAGCGTCGTCTTGCCGGAGCCGGTACCACCGGAGATGAACATGTTGAGGCGTGCTTCGACACACGCCCGCATGAACTCCATCATCTCGGCGGTCGCGGTGCCGAACTTGATGTAGTCCTCGACGGTGATCCGGTACTTCGGGAACTTACGGATCGTCACCACGGGACCGTTGAGCGCGAGCGGCGGGATGATGATGTTCACGCGTGAGCCGTCCGGAAGACGCGCGTCCTCGTACGGCTTCGACTCGTCGACGCGCCGGCCGATCGGGGCGATGATGCGCTCGACGATGCGCATGACGTGCTCGTCGCTCTGGAAGGTCACGTCGGAGAGTTGGAGCTTGCCCTTTCGCTCGACGTAGCAGCGGAACGGGCCGTTCACCATCACCTCGGTGATCGTGTCGTCCTTCAGCAGCGGCTCGATGGGACCGAATCCGAGGATCTCGTCGAGGATGGACTCGAGCATCTTCTGACGCTCGACGCGCGTGACGACCACGCCTTCCTCGTCGATGAACTTGTTGAACATCTCCTCGATGCTCGAGCGGACCGCCTTGGCGTCCGCGAGATCGAGGCGCGGGTCGAGGTTGTTGATGATCCGCGTCTGCAGCTTGATGCGGATATCGCGGTTGGCATCACGCGTCGGGGAAGCGCTCTGGGTGAGGGGACCCTCGGCCGGCGGCTTGGGGGGGCCGCCGCCGGGAGGCGGTGGCGCGCCAGGAGCCTGGGGCGCGGCGGGCTGCCCAGCCGGACGCTGACCTTCGATGCGTCTCAGTAGTGACATCTGTCCTAAGAAACCCTCATCTCCGGCTCCCGTTATGGCGGGCGCCTGCTCCCTCGGCGTTTGAGTCTACGTCCACTCACTGGGGCTTTGGCCGTCCTTTTGGGGGATCAGACCGGTGACTAATGCCGCGGTCGCGGGCCTAACGGGCTCCGAAGAGCTTGAGCCCACCGCGCGCCGGCGCCTGCTTGCCCGCCGCGGCTGGGGCAGCCTCGGCGGAAGCGACCTTTTGCGCAAGCGCGAAGATGTCCTTCGCGACCTGGCTGTCACGATGGCTGATGACAAAGGGGACGCCGCGGTTGACCGCGAGGACGAGAGTCCGGCCATCGGAGACGATCGTGTGCGGGATCTTGCGCCCCAGGCTGGCCTCGACATCCGATGCCTTGATGCCACCGGAGCTGTCGTTACGGTTGGCGACCAGCTGCACCTTCGCCTCGTCGTACCCGAGCTTCTCGACGACCTCCATGAAGACGCGCACGTTCTTGAGGCTGGTGATCTCCAGCGTCATCAGCGTGAGGATCACATCGGCGACGTCGAGCATCGTGATGACCTGCTCCTGGAATGACGGCCAGGTGTCCACGACGATGTAGGCGTATCGCTCGCGCAACAGCTCGAGAACGTGCTTGATGTGCGCGCCGGTGATGAGCTCGGTGGACTCGGGCGTCGGCGGCGCGAGCATCACCTTGATGCCGGTCGAATGCTGAACGAGGATCGACTCCACGACGTCGGAGTCGGCCGTCTCGAACGACCCGATGAGGTCCGCGATCGTCTTCGCCTTCGGGCTCATGTTGAGGATCACGGCGATGTCGCCGAACGGCAGGCTGCCGTCGACCAGCACCACGGGCTTTGCGGTGAGCTGATGGAGCGCGACGGCGAGGTTGGTGGCGATCGTCGTTCGTCCCACACCGCCTTTGGGCGAGAAGAACGTGATGATCTTCCCCGTCTCGCGACCCGCCACCGGCACGGCGGGACCGCCGACCGGTGCGGCCGGCGCGACCGGTGCGTAGCGTGCGCGGCGCACCTTCTCGAGCTCGTGGACGTGCCGGATGGAGTTGATGAGCTCATCGGCCGAGAATGGCTTCACCAGGAACTCGCGCGCGCCGGCGAGCATCGAGCGGCGCAGGTAGTCCTGCTCGCCCTGGACGCTCATCATGATGATCGGCGACTCGGGCACCGTGTTCGAGATGATTTCGGTGGCCGTGATCCCGTCCATGTCCGGCATGTTGATGTCCATGAGGATCACGTGAGGCCGATGCTGCTTGGCCATGTTGACGGCTTCCTGCCCGCCGCCGGCCGTGCCGGCGACCTCCATGTCGGGCTCGAACCCGATCAGCTTCGCGAGGTTCTCTCGCGTGTCGGCGATGTCGTCGACGATGAGGATGCGGATCTTTTCGCCGTCAGCCAAGCGTCATCGCTCCCCTTTGCCGTGCTCGCGCGAGTCTAAACCGTCACGTGGACGTAGCCCGCCGCCTCCAGTGCCAATGCGAGCAGCCCGCCTATACCGAGCGCGACACCGTACGGGATCGAGGACTTCATGATCCCGGCGAGCGTGTTCGGCGCGGCACCCGCGGCCGGACGGGCGAGCTTTCGTCGCAGGATGAATCCGACGGCAAGGACGCCGCCGATGAGAGCACCGTAGACCGCGGCAAAGAGGAGGAAGTTGATGCCACGCAGCGCGCCGATCGCCATCAGCAGCTTGGCGTCGCCGGCCTTGAGGCCGCCCGCGGCGTAGAACGGGTAAGAGATCGCGAACGCGAGGATGAGGGCTGCGACGTGGTCGACGAGCCCGTGGGCGAACAGATCACCCGGGATGCCTTCGATCACACCAAAGAGGACCCCGACGAGCATCGCGGGATACGTGAACGCATTGGGGATACGGAGGAACCGCCAGTCCGTGTACATGACCGTTATCAGGAGCGCGGCGAGCGCGACGTTCTCGACGAACCGTAGAACCTCGAGGCTCAAGATCTAAGCGCTCCCTCTCTAAAAGATGATGAGCGGCGCCGGTGAGGGCGCCGCTCATCGCATCGACAGCTTCGTGCGCTAGGTGAGGTTGTTGCCGATGTTGCTGAAGATGTTCTGGATCTGGCCCCGCAGGAAGACCATCGCGACGATGACGGCGATGGCGATGACTGCGATGATGAGCGCGTACTCAACGAGGCCTTGTCCTTCGTCTTCGCGGATGAATGCGAGCATTTACGTTCCCCCTTTCTCCCTGTCCTGGGTGCCGTCAGTGTGCCTGCCGGCACGGTCAAGGAGCCAGTAGGAAGGTCGTACTAGGAGCATTTTGCTAGCGAAACTGGACTCGGCACCGGAGGAAGGGTCCATGTTTATGGCGGCTGAAGCGACGACGGTCGCGGTACCCACGAACAAAGCGGCTACTGGGTCCGATTCTTCGCGATCATTATCGACAGCACAGGTATCGACATCGTGTCCGAAATCCTCGCGGGCTTCATGAACGCGAGCGTCTGCCTCTTCATCGGTGTGATCTGGGCGGACTACTGCTCCCAGTGCCACGTCCGCGGATAGACATCCGTGAGCCCGGCCAGATAGGCATCGACTCGCGCGCTCCAGCGCATGTAGGCGACGAGGAATCGATAGGCCCACGTGGGATACGTGCCAGTGAAGAGAACGGGGGCCCACGCTATCAGCAGCACAAGTCCAAGGCCCTGTCCTGCCCATGACAGGAGCACGTACGTTGGAATCAAGATCACGAACTTTGCGAGGAGGCCGACAATCGGTACGGCCCAGCCCCGCGAGCTTGTTGCTGGCGTGTCGACCGTGAATTGCACGGGATGGTCTGGAGCCGACGA
>Ga0099827_10000402_pt1 | contig 19190 bp, 21 predicted proteins | sample CZO8metaG_FD_79339 | JGI IMG/M metagenome (GOLD analysis project Ga0099827, IMG submission 79339) | Vadose zone soil microbial communities from the Eel River Critical Zone Observatory, Northern California, USA - CZOApr15con1.8 metaG | ecosystem: Environmental > Terrestrial > Soil > Vadose zone ...
GCGTGCGCAACGTGGTGCAGGCGCGCGAGCTTCGCCGGCACCACGCTCGGAAAACTCTCGAGTCGAAGCAGCGCGTGGGGATCGGGAAATGGTTGAAGGCAGTGCCGTTCACCTCGATCGCCGCGCCAGCTTGCTCCGCCATCCGCTGCCGGATGCGGCGCGTCTGAAGGATCGAGATGCGGTGTCCGATGATAAAGGCGCAGGCGGCCTCATAGGGCGAGTAAAGAGCACCGGTCGAAGATTCGCGTACTCGGCCTGCAGCCGGCCGATGATCAGATTGCGGCGTCCGATGTCGATGAAACCCAGGCCATCGACGTCGAGCGAGACCGTTGCCAGCGCCTGCCGCCAGGCGCGCTCAGCGTCGGCGTCGTCGGCGCCGTGAACGTCACCCGTGATGCTGTCCCCGCGCTGGCGCACCACCACCGCCGCGGAACTCCGCCAGCCTTCCACCGGAAAGGCAATCACGATTGCGTCGCCGAGGCGGGGCCAGCCGCCGAAGCGGCCGGCCTCGACGTCAAGGTCGAATGGCCCCTGAGGAACGACCTCGAAGCGCGCGAGCGGCGCGATCCGGGCTACTCCTCGGCCGGGCCCCGCCTTCCGTAGAAGCGGCGCCAGAGAACAAGCGCGAGCGTCATTGTGAGGATGACGCCGAGCAGGATGATGATCTCGATGCCATGCGGGTTCCACGCGAACTTGCCGCTGGGTTCAGCGACCTGCGCGGTAATCAATTTGCCTGCTTCCATCCTAGGCCAGCGGGCAAGTGGCGCTCCGAGACCGCGGCAGCAGCCGGCGCCTTATCGCGTGAGGCCGGAGACCCACCGAATCATGTAGGACGGCGGAATCAAGAGGTCAGACAGTGCCAGGAATTTGAAGGGTCCGACTTCGTTGAACTGCTTTTGCTTTGTCATTGCAACCATTTCCTTGGGAATCCAGTCGAGAAAGAGTGGTTGACCTGCACCCTGCCAGCCGATATTCATAAGCGCAAAGCTCTCCCGCTGACTCATAGGAGTTGGGTACGTAATCAAGGCGAGCTTATTGCCGCGCCCGGTATTGATAAACGCCGCCTGGCCCATCCCGCTGGCCCCGAACTCCCAGTAGCGGAATTCACCGACATGGCGGACGCTCTCCTTGAATACCTGGAGCTTTTTCTTGATCTCTTCTTCGAAGTAGGCCGCGGTCAGGTTGCGATAATACTTGTACGTCATCTCGAGTTGGTCGTCTGTCATTCCGTCCGCCTGCTCGATTGCCTCGGCGGCCCCCTCATCACCCCGGTCCGCCAGCTCGTCGATAAATCCCTCCAGCTCGGACTCGTGGGAACCACGAACGCTCATGATTCCACGCTGGACCCCTTTGAGACTCGCCTCGACCACCTTTTCGGCTTCTTTTTCGGCCAACTCAACGCCCTTCTTGAGGCTCTTCTCTGCCAATCCCTTCAGCGGAAGCAACCCGGGGACGAAACTGAAGCCGATCTCGACGATCATCGAAAACAGCTCCTTGTCCTCCGCCATCTCGGCGCGAATCTCGTCTTTCTGCTTTTGGCACGCTCGAGCGAATTTCTCCACCGAGTGCACAATGGTTGCTTTCACATTCTCCCTGAGTTTTGCGCTTACGGTTGCCGCGGCGATCATGTCTTGGACAGTTGCTTTGTCCACCGTGGCCTCGGGCTTTTGCTGGGTAACGGCCGCAGGCGCCGCGTTACGCTGGAGTTGCGGCGACGCGCTGAGGAGACTCGCAACCGCCTCGTTACCGGCGGTTCGCTGCAGGCGGAGCAGGGCCTCGCGGTCGGGCGCCCCCTGGGCGTGCGGCGTCGTTTTCGCCCGCACGCCTGGTCGGGTTTTGTCGTTAGCCTTTTCGTTGCGGTGCATCTGTGCGCCCACTCAACACGACCGGAGCGGCAATTCCTCATTCAGCTCCAAGCTCTCGCTCTTGGCAAGTCCTCGAGGTTCAGCCCCATGGGCACGTCCGCTTGCCCCTTCGGGCACGCCGGGGCCACAGCGCGTCCGGCGGATCAGTCGAGACGCTGCTGCAGAAGGGCGCGCTCTGCCGGATTGGCCGTCAGCTCCAACGCTCGGGCCAGTGCTGCTTGACCCTCGACGTCTCGGCCGAGATCCCGGAGCAGTTCCGCGCGCGTTGCGTGGAACAAGTAATAGCCATCGAGCGCCTCGCGCAGAGCGTCAACCTCTGGCAATGCTGCCCCCGCACCATCGAGATAGCGACGGGCAATGGCACGGTTGAGCTGGACGACCGGCGACGGCATCAGCTCGAGCAGCGCATCGTAGAGCGCCACGATCTGCCGCCAATCCGTCCCCTCCCAGGCGCGCGCCTCAGCATGGCAGGCGGCGATGGCCGCCTGCACCTGGTACGGGCCGGAGCGCCGCAGCGCGGCCGCGCGCCGCAGAACGACCAGCGCCGAGGCAATCCGCTCCTGGTCCCAACGGCTCCGATCCTGGTCCTGGAGCAGGACGAGATTCCCGTCGTCATCGAAGCGGCTATCCGCGCGCGCCAGGTGCAGACGCATCAGCGCCAGCAGGCCGAGCGCTTCTGGCTCCTCCGGCATCAGGCGCACCATCAGCCCGGCCAGCCAGACGGCATCTTCGGCGAGGTCCCGCCGCGATGCCCGCTCGCCAGCTGTGGCGAGGTAGCCCTCGTTGAACATCAGGTAGAGCACCGCCAGGACCTCGTCCAGGCGTTCGCCCATGTCCCGCTCGGCGGGGACGCGATATGGAATCTTCGCATCCATGATCTTGCGCTTCGCCCGCACGATGCGCTGCGCGATGGTCGCTTCACTCGTGATGAAGGCGCGCGCAATCTCGATCGTCGTCAGGCCGGCCACCGCCCGCAGTGTGAGCGCCACCTGCGCCTCGCGGGATAGCGCCGGATGGCAACAGGTAAAGATGAGGCGAAGCCGATCGTCACCTTCCGCCGTGTCATCCCTCATTGACGCTCCCTCGAGCAGGGCGAGCTTCTCCCGGAAGCGCGCCTGGCGCCGGAACTGGTCGATGGCCTTGCGACGAGCGGTGGTCAGCAACCAGGCCCCGGGTTTGTCCGGGATACCGTCCCTCGGCCAGTGCTCGACCGCCTCGAGCAGCGACTCCTGGACGAGCTCCTCCGCCAGGTCGAAATCGCCCAGTGCCCGGACCAACGCCGCAGTCAACCGGCCGCCCTCCTCGCGGAACACGGCGGTCAGCGCGGCGTCGGTCGCGGACTGGCTTTCCTCTATCGCTGCGGCTCGCCTCGATCGACCACCGGCCGGACTTCGACCAGCCCTCCGGTCGGCCATCCCTTCGCCATCTCGATCGCCTCGTCCAGGTCAGCTACGGTGACCTCGGCGTAACCGCCGATCGATTCCTTGCCCTCGATAAAGGGGCCGTCCGTCACCACCGCTTTGCCGTTGTTGAACTTGACCGTCGTCGCCGTGCGCTCCGGCTGAAGCTCGTGTCCTCCGGTGATCTTGCTCGCGTATTTGCCGAACCACTGGTTGATCGGGGCGTAGGCTGCCTGCTTCTGCGCGTCGGACATCGCTTCCCACTGCTTTGCCCGTTCCTTGGTCTCACCGAACAGCAATACGTATTTCATCGTGTGCGCTCCTCTTTGATGGTCCACGGTACTTGCCGCTTTGTACAGTACGACGAACAAGAGAGCCCTGGAATCGACAGCGCCCTCCCATCCCTCCCCCGCTGGCGGGGGAGGGCGCAGGGTGGGGGCGCTTGTTACGCTGTTAGGCGGTGGCTGATTCCGCTCGATATGGGGATCGGGTCACGATCCCCGAACCCTATTCCATCGAACACATCCCGTTCGCCGAGCGGCACGGCCACAGCCGCCAGTTGCTCTGGCTCTGGCTGGCGGCCAACCTGACCATCGCCGACTATGCGATCGGCTTCGTCCCCGTCGCGCTGGGCCTGTCGGTCGGTCCGGCCATTCTGGCCCTGGCGCTGGGCAACATCCTGGGCGGGCTGGTGCTCGCCTGGTCAGCCGCGATGGGACCGGCCGCCGGCTATCCGCAGATGTTCATCGGGCGCCGGGCGTTCGGCCGCGTCGGTGGCTACATGCCGGCCGGGCTGAACTGGCTGAGCACGGCAGGCTGGTTCACCGTCAACACGATCCTGGGCGCCTTCGCCATCCAGCTGCTGCTACCCGGACTTCCGTTTCTGGTGGCGGCCGCGATTCTGGTCGTGGTGCAAACCCTGCTCGTGATCTACGGCCACAACCTGATCCAGGAATTCGAGCGCTACATGGTCCTGATCCTGGGGTTGCTTTTCGCGATCGCGACGGTGATCGCGCTCACCCACGGCTCGACGATCGCCGCCTGGCACCCCAAGCCGGTTGCCGGCACGCTGGCCCTGTTCGCCATCGTGCTCGCCATCTCCTTCTCCTACATCATGAGCTGGTCGCCATACGCCTCCGACTATTCGCGCTACTTGCCGGAGATCACCTCGCGCTCCTACATCGCAATCTACGTGTTCATCGGCGCCGTCGTTGCCTCATTCCTTACCGAGGTGGTCGGCGTGCTCGTCGCGATCCTTGCCCCCGCGGGCGCCACACCGATTGCGGCCTTGAAAACCGTCATGGGCGGCTTCGGGGCTTTCGCCGTGGTCGCGGTGATCCTGGGTGCGAGCACCGCCAACGTGCTCAACCTGTACTCCAACACGATGTCCGCGAAGGTTCTCGATGTCCGCCTGCAGCGATGGCAGCTGGCCATCATCGGTGGCGTGGTCGGGTTCATCCTCGCATTGCTCGGCTATCAAAACTTCACCCAGAACTACGAGAACTTCCTGATTGTTCTCGACTACTGGATCATGCCCTGGCTCGCCGTCGTGCTCCTCGACTTCTATGTCTTCGGCCATCGTGAGCCGATGGGGTTCAGCCAGGCCGTTGCGGTGAACTGGAACGGTCTGATCGCATGGGTGATCGGGCTGGGTGTTTCGCTGCTCTTCATCTCCGAGCAGTTCCAGGTGTTCGGCCTCAAAGCGCATGGACCGTTTGCCACCTGGTTCGGCGACGCGGATTTTGGTTACTTCATCGGCTTCATCGTGGCCGGCGTGGTATACCTTCTTCTGAATCGCGGCGCGCCCCGAAGCGCGAAGCAATAAAGAGAGGCGCAGGTTGGCAAGCAACGAGCGCTCGGTGGAGACGACGGCGAGTCCCCAGGCGGCGTGGAAGATCTGGTCGGATACGAACACCTGGCCGGAGTGGAATCCGGACGTGCAGTCGATGACGCTCAATGGGCCGTTTGCGGCGGGCACAACCGGAACGATGAAGACGAAGCAGGGCACGCGCGCCATTCAACTGACGGAGGTCGTCCCCGGAACGTCCTTCCGCCTGGAAACCACGGTGATTCCGCTGACCCGGTTCGCCTTTGAGTGCAAGGTCTCGGCCGGCCCCGCGGGCAAGACCACCCTTAGCCAGGCCATTCGCGTGGGGGGCCCGCTCGGCGGGCTGGTCGGCGGCATGATGGGCAAACAGATTGCGGATACGTTCCCGGCCCTGCTCCAGGGCCTGGCCCGCAAGGCCGAGGGGAGCGAAGGCCGAGGCTAGCGATTCGCCGCGGGCCGGCCCCGCGCCTCCGGCCGGAAGAAGGTTCGCACCGACTCTGGAAACCGCTTCAGGATCTCGTCGGGTACCTCGAAGCTGATCTCGGACGCGTACTGGGTGTCGATGAAGCGGTCGATTGCAACCTGAATCAATTTGCGGGCGGCATCGATGGGCATGTCGATTTCCGCGAACGCCGCGCTCCGCTTATGCAGGAACTGGTCGAGCTCCGCGGTCATTTCGCCGGCAAGCCGACGCAACTCGATCGTTGCCGGCCCCGCATCCCCGCCATCGCGGAACGCCCGTAGTTGCTGACCCTTCAGCTGCCAGAGGCGGGTGGTGTATGGCGCGATCGCGGCGCCGAGCTCGCGCTGGACGGCACGAATCCGCTCGAGACGCGCGATCCCAACCTGGCGGGCCCAGCGGCTGCGGGCGTCGGAGTCGCCCAGTGCGCAGGCGCCGTACCAGCGATGGCGCTGCGTCATCGACCGGGTCTCGAGGTGACGGCATGTGAGCACCGGCTCGAGCGGCTGGTAGAGGGTGTCGAGCGGAATGAATTGGCGAGCCTGGTAGCCGGGGCAGTCGTCGAAGTACTCTGAAAACGGTTTCGGATATGGACACTCGTCATCGGGCCGGCGCATTGCGGGCTAAGTGTAAGCTCGGCGTCGCATCATATAGGTAGCTGATGCTGAGCTCGCTCTACCTCGAGCATTTGTCCCATTCGGATCTCGCGCTCCTCAGAGCGGCGGGCGAGTCTCGTCATGACGTGCGGCGCGATCCCGAGCAGCTCGAGGCGCTGATCGACAATCCCGCGACGTTCCGCATGTTGTTTACGGCGCCCGGTAGGGATCCGCTGCTCCGAGGCTCGCCATTCCTCCTCTTCGCTGTGCTGGTCCATCGGGTCGTCCGTGACCTCGGTCAGGCGTCCTTCGTCGAGGAATGGGTTGGGCCACGCCAGCGTGTGCCCGTGTTCGATACCGGCAGCCTCCGAGACTTTGGGGCCGATCCCTTGCGGCGCTTCTTCCTTGCCCAGCTGTTGGCCTCGTACACGAACGTCGCCAGTGGCAGCACATTGGTCAAAACCAGTCGCGGCTGGCGACGCCGGCGCTTCAGTGAGCTCGATCCGATCCGGCTGATCGAGCTGGCGGAACTGGTTCCGGAGGCGGAGCGTCCCTCCGTCTACCGCCGGCTGGGCGATCTCTCGCTGTTCTTGACGGGGATCTTTCCGGACTACGCCGGCGAGCGGTTGGTCGCTGAGCGCGAGCGCCGCCAGCTGGAGCGCGCCCTGGGGGCCGTCGATCGCGAGCAGTCCGATCGGCACGACGGCGTCTGGCTGCTCGAGCAGCTCGGACGGCGCGCCTATCGGATCGCACAGCAAGGAGCGGATCGCCGCGCGGCGATGGCCGGCGTGCTCGCCGAGGTCAGTGAGAATTTCGCGGCTGCCCGCCGTGTCCTGAATTTCCTGACCGACCGCTACCTTTTCCCCATGCGCCGGCAGTGGTTCGGGACCGGTTGATGGCAAGTTGGGCAGAGTTCGCCTCGGCCGAGCCGGCTCTGGCGAGCCGGGTGGAGGAACGATTCGGCATCCGGAAACACAAGACCCTGGCGACGCTGCGAACGGACGGCTCGCCCCGGATCAGCGGCATCGAGGTCGAGTTCGCGAACGGCGAGCTTTTCCTCGGGATGATGCCGGGCTCGCTCAAGCTGCGCGACCTGGAGCGCGATCCGCGCCTGGCGGTCCACAGTCCGACGGATGATCCTCCCCCTGGCAATCCTCGGGGATGGCGCGGCGAGGCGAAGATCGCTGGTAACGCGGTCGTCGTCCGGGACGCCAGCGGTCGTCGTTTCCGGATCGACATCACCGAAGCCGTGCTCACCCACTTGAACGAGGCGGGCGACCAGCTGGTGGTCGAGTCATGGCGACCGGGAAAAGGGTCTACGCGACTTGAGCGGCGCTGATCAGGCGCGCGTCTTCGCAGCCACCGGCACCGGCAGGCCGAGCCCGACCACGTTCCCTTCCGAGTCCTTGAACCATGCGGCCTTCGTGCCACCAACGTTGGCGATCCCACCGACGGTCTTGAGCCCCGGGGTGTCGTAGTCCTCGAACCTGACGCCCTTCGACCGAAGGTCTTTGACCGCCTGCTCGAGGTCCCCTACCTCGAGAGCCATCTGGGTGTGCGTCCCCGACGGCGTTCCCCCGCTGCGAAACACCCCGAAACCGGTGCCGCCCGCCATCTGATAGAGCACGCCGCCCGGATCCTCCTGGGTTGGCGTCAACCCCAGCTTGTCGCGATAAAAGGCTTTCGCCCGTTCGAGATCCTGTGCCGGAAGCATCGCCGCCACGCGTGATTGATTGAACATTGGCCACCTCCTCCTGGTCGGGCGCATAGCACCGGCAGGCGCGGGGGGCGCTGAGGACAAGCGCACCAGCACGTGGGACTTCAATCAAGTGTTTAATTGAAAACAAATGAGCCCAGTCGCCGGCACGCATCCTGTCCACTCACACAAGGAAGACCGCCAGCAGGCGCTCGTCCTGGCGGCCTTCAACCAGATCGCGGAGCGAGGTTTCGAAGGACTGCGAACGCGCGAGGTGGCGGCGGGCGTCGGCCTGAACATTGCCACGCTGCACTATTACTTTCCGACCAAGGAGGCGCTCATCCGGGGCGTGGTGGCGCACGCCATGGATCGCTTTCGCTCGACGCTGGCGCCGCACGGCTCGCCGGCGGATCAGCTTCGCAACCACCTGCGGGCCGTCCGCAAGTTGCTGCGCGACGAACCCGAGGTTGGCGCGGTCATGGGCGAATTGGCTCTCCGTTCGGCGCGGGACCCGTCGCTGGCTCGGATCATGGGCGAGGCGTACCAGGTCTGGCATCAGACGCTGCGCGGGCTGCTCCGCCGGGCCGTCCGAGACGGCCACCTGGCGCGCGAGCTCGACCACGACGACGTGGCCGCCTCGATCATGGCAACGCTGACCAGCATCACGCTGCCCACCGTCTCCTCCGCCGACCGGAACGACCGGGCTTTCCGTCAGCTCGAACGATGGCTGGGGATTGGGCCGGCGAAAAGGCGGGGGCGCTCCTCAAGCAACTGATTGACTCATGTGCTATGCTGGAGTCAATCATCTGATTGAAAATCTCGGGAGGCTTCCCATGGCAATGCCAGCTCACCAGATCAACGGACCCTCACAGCACGGCAAACGTAAGAGCCGCGTGCCCTTCTTCGTCCCGCTCTTCAATCCCATCGCCCGCCGGCTCCTTGGTGCCGGCGTCCCGATCGGTCCCAATGCCCTCCTCACCGTCCGCGGTCGCACCACCGGCCTGGCGCGAACCACACCCGTCGCCCTCCTCGCGATCGACGGGCGCCGGTGGGTGATCGGGACCTTCGGCCAGGTGAACTGGGTACGAAACCTCCGCGCTGCCGGCGAGGCGACCCTGACCGTTAATGGCAGGCCGGAGCTGGTTCAGGCGGTTGAGCTCAGCCCGCAAGAGGCGGCCAGCTTCTTCAAGGACGTGCTGGCTCCCTACGTCAGAGGGGTGCCGTTCGTCCGATTCGTTCTGCGCAGGGTACTCGGCGCCGGCGAGGTCCTAACCGACCCCGACCGCGCTGCCCAAGACCGTACGGTCTTCGAACTCCGCCCTCGCGTTAGTGGTGGTTTGGGCGCGGAGACGACGCAACCGTCGTAACGACGAGCGGGTCCACATAATCGGGACGGCTCGACTCGTACTGCCAGATCCGTGCCGAGATGCTGGCGATCAGCGACCAACCGAGCGCCTCGTCGACGCCATCGACCGCGACCGACAGGACATACGACGTCCGCCCATTGACGATGTAGGCGGAGTCGTTCTCCGTCCCGTAAATCGTCCCCACCTTGTGCACCACCGTCGCGCTCGCCGGCAGCCCGGCCGGGATCCCGTGCTCATTCACCGTGTGGGTCAGCAGCGGGAAGAGCCACTGCTGCGCCGCGGTTCCTCCGAGGCGGCCGAGTGCCTCGCTCACCCAGGCGGCAGTCAGATCATCCGGCGTGGTGGTGTTCGGCATCCAGAGCGCCGAGGCGGTCATGCCGATCGATTTGGCGTAGCTATTGAGGGCATCCGGACCCCCCAGATACCGCACCAGGATGTGGGCGGCGGTGTTGTCCGAATAGCGGCCGCTCCGCAGCGTCAGGTCGTCGCGTGTGAAACAGGACCCGGCATCGTAGTCGTCGAACCAGCCGTCTTCGGCATCGTTGGGATCGAAGCAGAGGACGTCGGACCCCTTCGCCTGGCCGGACACGATCTGCTGCGCTTGCGCCATCAGTAGCGGCACCTTGTACGCGCTGGCAGCGTAGAAGCTTTGATTGCCATTCAGGGAATAGTTGCTCCGACGTGGCCCGCTCAACTCCTGCAAGCTGATGCCCAAGCGGGCGCCGCTTCGCGCCGCGATTGTCTCGAGGTCGCTACGTAATTGGTCAAAGGCGGATGCGGCCAGCACCGTCGTGACCGGAGGCGGCGGGGTCGCGGCCGGCACGGGACGAGCGAGCTGGCCCTGCTGACGGATTACCGCGGAGGCCGGCAACGTGGTCACGCTTTGACTCGCATACGCGGCAGTGCCGACCAGCGTCAGAAGGGAGGCGAGCAGCAAATACATCACCAGGCGCAGCAACGCCCGGACCGGTCCACCCCTCATCGTTACGGCTGAGCGTATCGGGCATCGCTCGCGGTGTCATGTGAGGTCGATGAGAAGCCGTTCCGATTCGTTGATCGGGTGATCGCAAACCGCTGACAAGCCGGTAACGGCCTAGCGAGTCGGGTCCGGCACCTCGACCACGACACGCACCCCGAACGGTGAGCGGTTGTAGGAGGCCGCCACCAGCCCGCCGATCAGGCCTCCCACAAGAGCGGCGAACAGTCCAACCAGGAGCCCGGCGAGGGGGACGACGAGGAACCACGACGACTGGAGCCGCTGGAGCAACGGGACCTCGCTGCCGAAGGGAAGAAGTTGCTCGGTCACACCCAGCGTCAGGCTGAGGTCACGCTGCCAGCTGAGGATGGCCCCGGCAAACCAGGCGAGGGCCGCGCCCAGGACGCAGCCCGCGACCAATCCCAGCGCGAAGCCGGTCCAGCCGCCGGCGATGATGGCGGCACGGACCGAGATCGCCAGGACGCGACCGCTGACCTGGTGCATCAGGAGACCGCGGCCCGGCGTGGCGGCCGTCGCCGTACGAGCAGCAACGCCAGGAGGATGATCGTCAGGATCGTAAGCGCCATCGTGAGCGCGTAGGCGAGGTAGCCGAGGAAGCGCACGCTCGGCACCGCCGGCTGCCGTGGCTGTCCGATGGCGGTCGAGACGATCTTCTGCCGGGCGCCCTGTCCGGCGCCGCCGCTGAACAGCTCGGACGCTTGCAGTCCCGCCGGCCTGGGATCGCCGTTCGGCGCGTAGAGCCCGAAGTGCTCGACCTTCAGCCCGGGCCGCTGCGTCCAGTAGTCGTCGAGCGTCCACCACACGGTCGCGCCGACGAAGCCATTCGGGTTGTCATCGAGGTATGGTGCGACCGCCTGGTACGTGTCGGCAAGGATACGCCGCTGCTCCTCCTGCTCCGCGACGTTGTCCGACCAGCGTCCGAATTCCAGGATGATGATCGGCTTTTTCGGGAAGGTCGCGTGGGCGACCTGCAGGGCATGCACGGTGCCGGGCCCGGCGTCCGGTCCGTAGAAGACGCCATAGTAAGTTGTATAGCCCGCCACGTCGAGCGGGCGGCTGGTTCGATCGTCGGGCTGGTTCCCGTAGGCTGCCTGCCCGGTGAGCCGCGTCCCATCGATCGAGCGATCGAGATTGTGCAGGCTGGCCAGTGCCTGCTCGCGCTCGGTCCCACCCGTCGACTCGTTCGCGAGGCCGTGAAAGAGCACCGACGGATGATTCATGTCGCGCAGGTCCATCTCACTCAACATCTGTGCCGGGATGCCGCGGTTCATCGCGAAGCCGAAGGTCGCCGGGGTGTAGTGATACAGAGGGATCTCCTCCCAGATCGCGTAGCCGAGCCGGTCGGCCAGCATCAGCAGCAAGGGGTTCGCCGGATGATGGTCCGCGCGGATCAGCTGCACGTTGGTCGCGTTGGCCTTGTCGAGCAGGAGCAGGATGTCGTCCGGCGTCACGACCGGGCCACCCCGCGGCCGGCCGTTGTCAGCCGGATAGACGCGCTCATCATGGAGCGCGACACCCGCGTACTGAACCGGGTTGCCGTTGAGCAGCAGCCGCGGGGATTTGGCATCGACGGCAATGCGGCGGAGGCCGAAGGTCTCGAAGAGCTGGTCGACACGCCGCTCCTGCCAGAACACCGCCACCTCGAGGACGTAGAGCGCCGGCGATTGCGGCGACCAGAGGTCGGCGCTGTTGAGCGAGAATCGGGCATGCACCTGGCTCGTGCCGTCGCTGCCGAGCTGCCCGGCATCGACCCGCTGCGAGGCAATCGGCACCGCACCCGGCGGGATCAGGCTCAGCGGATCAGGGTTGGTGAGGTTGGTGGGATCGACCGTCGCCGGCAGGATGTCGAGGCCGACCTGCACTGGCGCCGCAGCGCCGCCGCGCTGGTGGAGGGTAACCGCAATATCCGCGCCGTCGAGGTGCGGCACGACGTCGGCACGCGCCGCATAGACGGCGGGTGTCGCCTCCATCCAGACCGGCTGCGTCAGCCCGGCGTAGTTCCACCAGTCGGTGAGGCCCCAGGGGACGATGTCCTGGCGCGTTCCCCACGGTGGATTATCGACACGGACCGCGATGATGTTGATGTCCCCGGGCACGATCGCGTCGGTGGCGTCGAACGCGAAGGGCGTCGAGCCACCCTCGTGGTAGCCAAGGTAGTGGCCGTTGAGCCAGACATCCGCGACGTAGTTGGCCGCCCCGAACTTCAGCGTGACGGTCTGGTTTTGCCAATCCGGCGGGACATCGAAATCCTTTCGATACCACGCGCCGTTGCCGGATGACGAGGGCGGCGGATCGTAGGATCCCGGCACCTCCGCCGTCGACCAGCGCGTATCGTCGAACCCCGGCGTCTCGCGGCCGGCGGCGTCGACAACAATCCGGGTCAGTGACTGCGACCGGACGGCGAGCGACAGGTCGTGGTCCATCGGCGTTGTCTGGATCCGCCAGCGGCTGCTCAGCTCGAGCCGGCGCCGCGGCTGGTAGGAAAAGGTCGGTACGGGGATGCCATTCTGAAAAGCGATCCGGCTCCCGCCCACCGATTTCACGCTCAACGTCGGCGTCAGCTCGGCCGCGGCCTCGGGGCTGACGCACGCCGGCAGAAGGAGCCCGAGTCCGACGTTAACCAGGACGAAGCCGGCGAACCGGCGGGCGAGGCGCAACGAGGAGAATTATGGCCCCCACCCCGACCCTCCCCCGCAGCGAGGGAGGGAGAATTGTTCCAGGGGGAGGGGATTAGCGAAGGCCGCGGCGCTCGATCAGGCGCCGCACCGCGGCGCCGCTGTCGAGCTTGAGGGCTGCGCGCGCCGCCCGCGCGCATTCGGCGGCGTCAAGGCGCCGCACCAGGGCTTTGACCCGCGCGACGACCGGTGGGTGGACGCTCAACTCATCGATGCCCAGGCCCACCAGCAGCGGCACCGCCCAGAGATCGCTGGCCATCTCGCCGCAAACGCCGACCCAGCGATGGTGCCGGTGCGCGGCCTTCACGACCTGGTCGATCATGCGCAGCATCGCCGGGTGGAGGCTGTCCGCCAGCGAAGCGAGCTCGGGGTTGGTGCGGTCGGCGGCAAAGAGATATTGCGTGAGATCGTTCGTGCCAAGGCTGAAGAAGTCCACCTCGGCGGCCAGCACATCGGCGCCGACGGCCGCCGCCGGCACCTCAATCATGATGCCGACCTGCATGGCGGTCCCATCAGCCGCGCTCAGGTTGACGTCGCGCCTCGCCTGCTCGAGCAGTGCCTTCGCCTGGCGCACTTCGTCCAGCGTCGACACCATCGGAAACATCAGCCGGAGGGGGTGCCGGGCCGATACGCGGAGCGCCGCGCGCAGCTGATCGAGCAGCAAGTCCGGCCGGCGCAGCAGCTGCAACCGCAATCCACGCACGCCCAACGCCGGGTTGGCCTCGGGTGGTTGGGGCAGCGCGGGCAGCGGCTTATCAGCCCCGACGTCGAGCGTTCGCAAGATCACCGGTCGCCCGCCCATGGCCGTGCTCACCGCTTCGAGCACCGCGACCTGTTCGTCTTCCGACGGGAGGCGACCGGAACCGAGGAAAAGGAACTCGCTTCGCAGCAGACCGATCCCGTCGGCGCCGGCTGCCGCGGCTCGCTGCGCGTCTTCTAAGCCCGCGGCGTTGCATCCGACCTCGACCCGGCGGCCGTCACGGGTGAGGGCCGGCTCGGCATCGCTGGCCGCCTGCGCCGATGGACGCACCGCCGCGACGGCGTCAGCCGACGGATCGATCACGAGCGTGCCCTCGTCCCCGTCGAGCAACACCGCCTGACCATCTTCGACCGCCTCAACGAGGCCGGCGATGCCGACCACCGCGGGCAGGCCCAGGGCTCGAGCCAGGATGGCGGTGTGGGCAGTGGCGCTTCCCTGCTCAGTGGCAAATCCAAGCACCAGCGCGCGGTCGAGTCCGGCTGTCTGCGAGGGCGCGAGATCGCGCGCCACCAGGATCGACGGCTGCGGCGGAGGTGGCGGCGTGCCGCTGTCGCCATGCAGGGCACGTCGAAGTTGTTCGACCACATCCTCGACATCGACCGCACGCGCCTGAAATACCGGATCCGTGGACGCGCGCAGCATCTCGGCAAAGGGCGCCATCGCGGCGGCGACGGCCTCGTCGGCCGGCCTTCCCTGCGCCATCAATTCGGACGCGCCATCGAGCAAGGCGGGGTCATCGAGCATTAGGGCCTGCGCTTCGAGGATGCCGGCCTCCGCGATGAGGCCGCCTGCCTGCAGCCGTGCCGTCTTGAGGGCGAGATCCGCCTTGACCTGGTCGATCGCGCCGCGAAGCTGCTCAACGCCCTCCGCGCCGGACAGCCCGCCGGGTGACGGGCCGAGCCGCGCAGCGCTCCAGCGCCACACCGGCGCGACCACTCGCCCGGGAGCCGCCGCAATCCCCTGAAGGGCTGGGCGCGGCGGACTACTCGCCAAAGTCCCGATCGACGAGGTCGGTGAGCGCCGCGATGGCCTCGTCGGCGTGGGGCCCGTCGGCGCGGACCGTGATCGTCGTCCCCTGGCTCACACCGAGGGTCAGGACGCCAAGCATGCTTTTCGCGTCTCGCACGGTGCCATCTTTAACCACTTCGATCTTCGTGTCCTTGAAGCGCGCGGCGGTCTGCACGAAGAGCGCGGCCGGCCGCGCATGCAGGCCGACCTTGTTCGTGATCGTCAGCGGACGTTCGGTTGTCGCCTCCCTCGCCTCCTCAGATGATTGTCGGGGTTTGCCGGATTCCCGCATGTAGTCTGCGACCCAGAGAGCATTCGGTCAAGGTCGCTTCCGGGTTCGTCGCGCGCCGCCCCGTAAAATCTAAGCCTTAAAAGAGGAGGTGGCGATGGCCACTCGCGCGATGACGCCACCGGCTCGCGCACAGGCCGTCGATCGATCGGTCGCGCGCCTCTTCGAGGCATTCGACCGCGTGCCGGTTGCGGCGGTGATCCGCCACGCTGAGGATCTTCCCCGGGCGCTGGCCTCGCAGGTACCGGCCATCTTTTTCGTCCGCGCCCCCGCGTTTCATCTCGGTCCGCTCGTCTGGGCGGTGCAGGCCCGCGGCAAGATGGCCTTTGTCCATATCGACCTGATTGCCGGGTTGGGCAAGGATCGCGCCGGCGTGGCTTTCCTCGCTCGCGAGATCGGCGTCAACGGCATCATCACCTCCCACAGCGCGCTGGTAGCCGCCGCCCGGGCCGACCGCGTGATCGCGGTGCAACGGCTGCTGCTCTACGACGATCTCGGACTGCACTCCGCGATGACCGCCGTCGAGCACGCCCGTCCCGACATCGTCGAGGTGCAGCCGGCGGTGATCTTCCCGCTGGTCGTGGACCAGATCCGGGCGCGGCACCCGGTCCCGATCATCGTCGGGGGATTCGTGACCGAGCCGCACCAGCGTGAGGCCGCGCTCGAGCGCGGGGCGCGGGCTGTCAGCACCAGCACGGTGAGCCTGTGGCCGTGAGGACCCCCGGGCTGTCCGGGGCGATGCTGCCCGCCATCCGCGACAGCAACACCCTGCATCAGGCGCTCGATCTCGGGTACCGCCAGCTGCTGGTGGAGCGCGGCAGCCTGCTGGCGATGGTGGGACCGCTGGCCGGGGCCGCCCGCCAGGGGGTGGCGATCTTCGTCAACCTGGATGCCGTCGAGGGGCTGGCCGCGGATAGCGCCGCGCTCGCCTTCCTCGCCACCGACCTCGGCTTCTCCGGGGTGCTCTCGGTGAAGCCCCACCTCCTGCGCGACGCCAGCCGCTTCCGGTTGCGGACCGTCCAGCGGATTCACGCCCTCGACTCCACCGGTCTGGAAACCGGACTCAACAGTGTCGGCCAGCCGGCACCCTATGCGATCGCCATTGCACCCGCCGTGGCCATCCCGCAGGTGATGCCCACCATCCGGGAGAGCACAAATGTTCCCGTGTGGGGCACCGGCTTCATCACCACCACTGATCAGGCCGCTGCCGTCCTGGCCGCGGGCGCGGATGTCGTGTCGAGCGCCGAGCTGAAGCTCTGGCGCGAGTTCCGCGGCGCCCGAATTGGAGATTGACACAACCCCCCTCGTGTGCTATGAACACACCTGCAGCGACTGGCGGGACATGAAGGGACAAGTCCTGACCTATGCGCTCCGAATGGAGCGTGCAGGTTAGGACTTTTTTCTTGGATACGCCCGCCAAAGGAGGTGCAAAGGGGCGAGACCATCATCAAGGCGTCATCGCGCGACTTTTAGTCAAAGAGGAGGAGGCAAAAAGAATGGCGGTAGCCGAAGAAAGCTGGACTAAAAAGTACCTCGGGGAGGTGCTCGGCGTCTTCGTCCTGGTCTTCCTGGGCGACAGTTTCGTCGCCTATGCGGTCGCCGGCAACAGCGGCTTCCTGGCCGGGCTGCTGGGAGCGGGATTCTTCTGGGGGTTCGCGGTCACGCTGGCGATCTACGCGTGCGGGGCGGTCTCCGGGGCGCATCTGAACCCGGCTGTCACGCTGGCCCTCGCCTGGCGTCGCGGTTTCCCATGGTCAAAGGTGCCCGGCTATGTCGGCGCTCAGGTCGTCGGCGCGTTCCTTGGCGCGGCCGGCGTCTCGTTTGTCTGGAACGGGCTCATCTACAACCACGAGCACACCGGGGGTTTGAACATCATCCGTGGTGGCGCGAACGGGATCGAAACCGGGCTCATCTACTCAGCGAACTGGCCCCATCCGCTGCTGGTCGGCCATAGTGCCGCCGCGCTGCAGCAGGATCCGTGGTGGGTCGGTGGCGGCACCGAGATCATCATTACGGCGATCCTGGTGATAACAGTTCTCGGGATCATCGAGGACCGGATGCCGTCCGCCGCAAATGTGGCGCCGCTGGCGATCGGTATCGTCGTGGCGGCGCTGGTCGGACTTTTCGCCCCGATCGAGATGGCGTCCTTGAACCCGGCCCGCGACTTCGGGCCTCGGCTCTGGATGCTCATCATCGGATATGGCTCGAACGCGATTCCAGGGCCCAACTTCAACATCTGGGTCACGACGTTGATGCCGCTGGTCGGCGGACCGCTGGGCGCCTGGCTCTACGACTTCGTGGTACACCGGCACCTGCCGGTCCCCGTTGGTCCGGACGTTCCGGAGAAAGTAACGGAAGCGGCGCGGGCACGCGCTTGACGGGAACGTGTCGCGCCAACTGAAGCGACAGATTGGCAGGGCCCAGAACGGGCGGGGCGCGAACGCCTCGCACGTCCGCCAGGCACGGGTCCGTTCGCGAGAAGAGCGGTTGAACCGCATCCTGCTGATCGGCGGTGGTGGCCTGGCCGTCGGCGCCGTGCTGCTTGCAGTACTGACCCCGCCCTTCAAACCTGTGGAGCTGGGGATCAACCTGCTGGCCATTGGGCTGGGGCTCCTTATGGGGAAGGGAATCGGGATGTTCATGTTCCGACGCATTTTGCCGACAGCAAACAAGTAAGAGGAGGCAGCGATGGCAGAAGCAGCAGTAACGACCAGGCTCAAGAAGTTGATCAACACTCCGGAGACCGAGGTCAAGGACGCCATGGCCGGGATGGCCGCGGCGCACTCTGACCTGATCCGGGTGGAGTACGACCCGAACGTGATCATCCGCAAGGATGCGCCGCGCAAAGGCAAGGTGGGCCTGGTGTCGGGGGGTGGCAGCGGTCACGAGCCCCTGCACGGCGGCTACGTCGGCCTCGGCATGCTCGATGCGGCGTGTCCTGGTGCGGTGTTCACCTCGCCGACGCCTGACCAGATGGCGCGGGCGACGGCGGCGGTCGATGGCGGGGCGGGCGTCCTGCACGTCGTCAAGAACTACACCGGCGACATCATGAACTTCGAGATGGCGGCGGAGTTGGCGCGTGGAGAGGGCGCCAAAGTGAACGCGGTCATCACCAACGACGACGTGGCGGTGCAGGACAGCCTCTACACGGCCGGGCGTCGTGGCGTGGGTGTCACCGTCCTGCTGGAAAAGATCGCCGGCGGTGCCGCCGAGGCAGGCGCGGACCTCGAGACGGTGACGGCGCTCGCGAAGAAAGTGAACGCGAACGGCCGCAGCATGGGGATGGCGCTCACCTCGTGCATCGTGCCGGCGGCGGGCAAGGTGACGTTCGAGATCGCCGACGACGAGATGGAACTCGGCATCGGCATCCATGGCGAGCCCGGAAGGGAACGGACCAAGCTGAAGTCGGCCGACGAGATTGCCGAGATCCTGACAATGGCCGTCGTCAACGACATCCCGTACAAGCGCGGCGATGAGGTCCTCGCCTTCGTCAACGGCATGGGCGGCACGCCCCTGATCGAGCTCTACGTCGTCTTCAACGCGGTCCACCGGTATCTGACCGGTCAGGGCATCAAGGTGACGCGCTCGCTCGTCGGTAACTACATCACCTCGCTGGAGATGGCCGGCACGTCGGTGACGCTGCTTAAGCTGGACGACGAGACGACGAAATTCTGGGATGCGCCGGTGCACACCCCGGCCCTTCGCTGGAAGGTCTAACACTAGTGGCGGTGACCAACGCGCAGATCTACGCCTGGCTGGAGCGCTATGCCGGCATCGTGGCCGAGCAGAAGCAATACCTGACCGGGCTGGACGCCGCCATCGGCGACGGCGATCACGGCATCAACATGGACCGGGGCTTCCAGACCGTGCTGGTCAAACTGGCCCCGGTCCGCGACAAGGACGCCGGCACGCTGCTCAAGACCACGGGGATGGCGCTCGTCGGTTCGGTGGGAGGTGCAGGCGGGCCACTGTACGGCACCTTTTTCCTGCGAGCCGGCGCCGCGTTGGACGGGAAAACCGACGTCTCCAGCCGGGATCTCGTGGGCGCGCTCGAGGCGGGCCTGAAGGGTGTGGTGGAGCGGGGCAAGGCGAACCCCAATGACAAGACGATGGTCGACACGCTTACCCCGGCGATCGAGCAGGCCAAACAGTCTCTCGACAACGGAGCGCCCCTGGAACAGGCGCTGGCCGCGGCGGCAGACGCGGCCGAAAAAGGGATGAAGGCGACGATTCCGCTCAAAGCGCTGAA
>Ga0099827_10000407_pt1 | contig 19101 bp, 19 predicted proteins | sample CZO8metaG_FD_79339 | JGI IMG/M metagenome (GOLD analysis project Ga0099827, IMG submission 79339) | Vadose zone soil microbial communities from the Eel River Critical Zone Observatory, Northern California, USA - CZOApr15con1.8 metaG | ecosystem: Environmental > Terrestrial > Soil > Vadose zone ...
AAGCCTTCGCTTAGTAGCGTCTCACGAATGTCTGGACTGGATGGACCAGCTCCAACGTGGGCTCAAGGTCCAGTCTAAACAGTTCTCCGGACGGCGTCATAGAGAATCCGTCCTGTCCCTTTCGAACCAGATCGTCGACGATGGAAACCCGTTTCTTGATGTAGTCGCTTTCGTCAGCAGCGGGCAAGGGCCCGAAGATTAGCGGTGCAGCTAGACGAACCGCAGCATACATTGACCAAGCGAGATCGCGTATCTCCCATTGAGCATCGGGGGCGCAGCGGAGGTTGAAGAAGTGGATGAGCTGGCGCGGATTCATGCTCATGACGATGTTCGTGGTCGCCGCGTTGGGCCGGAGGTATCTGCTGTCTTCCGCTTTGATGCCTTTAGCGACAAGTCCCTCCTCGGCCTGACGAGTCAAGTCCATCACGTCCTCGAAGTTAAGGTCAAGCTTGTGTCCCCGAATCTCGACTGGGACCTTGAGGTCTTCCGGAACTCCAGGCGGCTTGAGGTAACCGTAGCTACGCGTGACTTTTACATAACGCTGGCTCTGCTGAGAAAATGAGGCAATTCTATGCCTGACAATCTGGTGACTTGCTGCTCTGCTTATTCCTTGCAGGTCGAACGTGAAACTTCCATGACGTAGCATGCTGTCGTTGCTCATCTTCACCCCAGCCTCGTTCAAGTTCGCGTTGAGTTGCGGATAGTTGGTGTAGCTGAACAGGATTGCCTTGCTTTCCATTTTCATCCTAACTTTTTGCTGTCGGTATCGCCAGGGCCGACGCGATGATCGGTGCTGCCTCATTCAGGGTCGCGACCATTTCTTTCGTCAAAGGTAGATGGTTCGTGCTGCGAGCCAGCTCAACCAGGACCCGTAGGTTCGTGGTGATGAGCCATCGTTTCTCGTCGATGTGGCTTGTCTCGAAGAATTTCGATGATTCCATGAGGAAGAGGATCTCTTTCTCATCAGCCTCGGCCAGCCAAGTGATGCTGTTGTGTTCAAGAATGTCGTAATGTCCCAGCTCAAGAGCACGCTTCAACAGTCCGCCTATTCGCTCCGCATCGAAGATTTTTTCTCCTTCCAAGACCTTGTCTTGCGAGGTGTGCGTGAACAGCTCATATCCTGGGTGAGGAGAGTAGCATGATCGCATTGCGGCGGCGCAGACCCTTTCGAGGTCAGGTTCGTAGGCGACGAGCCGAACATGCATGACCGAGAAATCCTTCTCAAAGAGAATGGATGTTCAGCCGTAATAAAAGCGCTACCACCTTCAATCTTGTAATCCGGCCCATTCGGGGAGCCGAAATGTGCCTCAAACCATCACCTGTGACTACTTACTGGTTCTGAAAGGGACAGCACGCTTAGCTACGCGGTTCGGCCATAGCGAGAACAAGACGTTAGGGAGGACAGTAGGTCAATGGCCGAAGATGGGTCCGACAGCGACGCAGAAGAGCGCCAGCAACAGGACCCTCCAGATGACGCGAGAATAGAGCCCTTCCTCGATATGCGGGACCCTACTTTTCGTCGAATTCTTCGTTCCGCCACAAGCAAGTTCAACCAGATGATCTGCCCCCTAATGGCATCTGTTTGCGTGCGGGACTTGTGCATGTTCTGGAACGAGCACTCAAAATCGTGTTATATTGTAGATACACTGAAGATGAACATCTATCATACTGTCTGCCCGAAGTGCGGGTCCACGAATATCGAGCTGTCAACTAGGGAGCAGCGTTCTGGGAAGTCGAAACTCTATCGCTGCGACACCTGCGGCAACGAATGGGGAGCAGTACACTAACCGAACCAGATTTCCTTCGTTCGCATGATGAGCGGAAGACCCTGCAGTTCTTATACGAACGAACAATACCGGAACCCAATCAAATCCTAGGCATTAAGGAGAACGCGCGAACCATTGACTGATATGCTAAAGGGGAGCCAGGTCCTCCAGAAGACCTACACCTACATTGAGAACGTGACGAAGGAATCCCGTAAGGCTCTGATGGAAGAATTCAGCCAAAAACACAAGGGCATCGCGATCAAGTCAGCGTCTGATACTCTCCGCCAAAGCGTCCTGGACTGGTTTCCTCGTCGGGACCCCATGCTGAAGCTGGTCCTTGAGAAGACAAGCCAAGGAAAGCCGGGCGATGTGAGGATGGACTTTCTTGGAGAAACGAAGAGTGTACACTTCAAGGTTCATCTCCACGCAGTATTCGCCGTCAACGGCCAATCACCTGATTCGCCATCTTTTCTGAAAGAAGTAACCCTCCTAGTCGACCCCAGAGAATTCTCGATGTAGAGCCGAGACTCAATGAGTCTCGCTAGCGCGATCGCACTCTCCAGTCTAGAGCTGACCAGATTTTTCTTCGCAATGGTCCTCATACTATTCACCGCGCACTCCTTCGGTTTCCTGTTCTACGAAGCCAAACTTCCACGAGTCATCGGAGAAATATTCGGCGGGCTAGTTCTCGGCCCAACCTTTCTCGGCTACGTCGCCCCCGGTGCGGAGAGCTGGGTCTTCGGCGCATTTCCCTCCGAAGGAGCGTTGATCTCTGTAATCTCCTACTTCGGACTGGTTCTTCTGATGTTCATATCTGGATTCGAGATTCAGAGATCCTTCTCGAAAGAGGACCGGAAGATCGCAACCTCGTTCTTGGTTGGGGCTACTGTTGTTCCGTTCATTATTGGAATGCTCCTTCCCTACTTCTACAATTTCACGCCATACTCTGGACCAAACGGGAACATGCTCTCACTGGCTATCATTGTGGGCATTGGTGTCTCGGTCACATCGATTCCGGTGATCTCGAAGATCTTCCTTGATCTGAGGATCATGAACACGCGGTTCGCCAAGATCGTACTGGCAATTGCTACGGTGGAGGACGTGATCCAGTTTGGGGCGTTGGCCATCGCAACGGGGGTTGGAGCTTCGGCCTCAGCGTCTCTATCCCTGATAGGCTATACTGCGTTTGTGACTGTCGCGTTCTTTGGCGGGTCCTTGCTGGGTCTGCCGAGGTTGATTCGCTACACGATAAGATCAAGGTTTGATGTTCTGGTCAAGTATCACCCATCGAGATACGCTCTGTTTCTCTGCTTCTCAATGGTGGCCCTGGCAAGCCTTCTCAACGTGAACATTGTCTTCGGCGCATTTCTAGCCGGCATCGCGATCGGAATGATGCCGGAGGAAGTCTTCGCTCTCGCCAAAGCTCAGGTCAAGTCGATATCCTTGGCGGTGTTTACACCGGTCTATTTTGCAGTGGTAGGCTTGAAACTCGATCTGATTCACTCGTTCGACATTTTCTTCTTTCTCGGATTCTTGCTCTTCTCCACCGCGCTGAAAGGCGGGGGTGCCTTAGTGGTTGGAAGGTTGATCAAACAGAAAAGACTGCCGAGCCTCAACCTTGCAATAGCTCTGAACGCTAGAGGTGGGCCCGGAATCGTGCTCGCAACTGTCGCCTTTGATATGGGGCTGATATCTGAAACGTTCTTTGTCGCTCTCGTCCTGACAGCAATCGTTACTTCGCTGGTAGCAGGATTTTGGTTAAGGTACGTTAAGAAGAAAGGCTGGGAACTACTCTAATCCCCGCTGAGGGCTCACGAGCCGTTTCTTCCGAAACGCATTTCAGTCTCGTCTGAGGCTTTCAAAGGTGGGTTAGAATATGAAAGAGGTCTCGGCCGAGATAGAGATTGAGGCCCCTGCGGAACGGGTCTGGGAGGTATTGACTGATTTTGCCAAGTTTCCCGAGTGGAACCCGTTTATTCGACAGATGAGCGGCGAGGTCAGGACTGGAGCGCAGCTTCACGTCCAGCTTGGGCCTGCTGGGGGAAGAGTGATGTCGTTCAAGCCCAAAATGGTCAATGTTGAGACGAACCGTGAGATGAGCTGGCTCGGGAGACTCTTGATACCGGGCCTGTTTAACGGCGAACACAGTTTCACGATTGAAGCATTAGATGAGAAAGGGGTCCGTTTCGTTCAACATGAGAAGTTTACAGGATTGCTTGTTCCCTTCATGGCGAAAAGCCTTGATAGAGATACGAAGCGGGGCTTTGAAGAGATGAATCGCGCTCTAAAGGAGCGAGCCGAAAGAGGCCAGTAGTAGCCTAGTTGGAATCGTTCGTCCAGCCTCTAGGCTGCGACTTGTGGTACTCGGACGGTCTCTTCTTCCTCTTCGAGGCGGGTCTTGATACGTTTCAGACGGAAGAAGTCCTCTCTCGATCTCTCTTGCAGACTCATCTCAATGTACCGGATTGTGTTCTCGATTCGCGGGACGACAATGTTTTCTAGACTGTTCACTCGTCTCTTTGTGGCGGAGATCGCTTCAGCCAATCTGCGAATAGCCGCTTCAGCTGCTGACAGCTCTACAACGTTCTTGACTGCCTCTGTCATTAGTGCAACCGCTTCATCGAGTTTTGCGCTGCTTCCGATCATCGAGTAGGGAAACCCCTCTAGAGCTTTCAGTTTCACGGAGACGTAAGGTATGGAGACGCCGATGACGTTTCGAGTAGACGCGTCCACGTCAAACCGGTCCTGGACAGTCAGCGATGTCTCTTCGACTCTCGAGAAGCCCATGAGCATCTGGGCCTCAGTGAACTTCTCGTAAGCCTGGAACAATAAATCCTGTGTCTTCTGGCGTAGCGCGGTGATTTCTCGCGCGAACTGGAAGAACTCGATCATCAGCGCGTCCAGTTTCTCTCGAAGCAAGTCTCCGCCTCGTTGAGCTATGCGTCGTCGTCGCCGGAGGGCGATGAGCTCCATCCTGGTTGGACGAGCGCCCGCGACGATCTCTGACACTACGCGGTCTTCCCACGATATTTCGTATGATACTTCTTGATCGTTACCGGGTCGATGCGCTTTAGCTCGCTTTCAGGGAGGATGCTGAGAAGGTTCCAGCCAAGGTCGAGGGTCGCGTCGATATCGCGGTTTTCATAGAGTCCTTGGTTGATGAACTTCTTCTCGAAATTGTCGGCGAAGCCTAAGTAGAGTTTGTCTCGTGCGGAAAGTGCTTCTTCGCCGATGACGGCGACAAGGTCTCGGAAGCTTCGTCCCTCCGCGTACGCATAGTAGAGCTGGTCGGAAACCTCCCGATGATCTTCTCGCGTCCGGCCCTTGCCAATTCCCTCTTTCATCAGTCGAGAGAGGGATGGTGCCGGGTCGATGGGAGGATAGATTCCTTTTCGATGCAATCCTCGATCTATGTAGATCTGGCCCTCAGTGATGTAGCCGGTGAGGTCTGGGATCGGATGTGTAACGTCGTCTCCGGGCATGGTGAGAATAGGCATCTGGGTGATCGAGCCCTTACTACCATGAAGTCTTCCCGCCCGCTCGTAGATCGTAGAGAGGTCGGTGTACATGTAACCTGGATATCCTCGGCGTCCAGGGACCTCTTCTCGAGCTGCAGAGATCTCTCTGAGAGCTTCTGCATAGTTCGTCATGTCAGTAAGAATGACCAGGACGTGGGTTCCGAGTTTGACGGCGAAATACTCAGCGGCCGTCAGTGCGAGTCTCGGGGTCAGGATTCGTTCGATGGCGGGGTCGTCTGCGAGGTTGACGAACATGGTTACGTGGTCGAAGGCGCCCTGTTTCTCGAAGTCGTCCCTGAAGAAACGAGCCTCGTCGGCTGTAATGCCCATGGCTGCGAAGACTGTTGTGAATGGTTCGTCTGTGCCTCGGACCTTGGCTTGGCGGGCGATCTGGGCCGCGATCTGGTTGTGCGGGAGTCCGGAGGCGGAGAACAAGGGGAGTTTTTGTCCTCGGACGAGTGTGTTCATTCCGTCGATGGCGGAGACGCCTGTTTGGATGAACTCTCGCGGATATTCCCTGGCGAAGGGGTTGATGGGGCTGCCGTTCACGTCGAGATAATCGTCAGGTATGATTCTCGGGCCGCCGTCTGTTGGCCGGCCACTGCCGTCGAAAATTCGACCAAGCATGTCCTGTGAGACGGGTAGTTTGACGGTTTCCCCGGTGAAACGGACGCTTGTCGCGGAAACGTCAAGTCCGGATGTTCCTTCGAAGATCTGGACGACAGCGACTCCTCCACCAACTTCTAGGACTTGGCCTCTTCTTTCTTCGCCGCTGGGGGTCCTGATCCTTGCTAGCTCGCCGTATCCTACTCCTCTTACTTGTTCGACGAAGATGAGGGGCCCGGATATTTCTCGGACTGTTCTATATTCGAGACCTGCGAGCGAGACCATTCTATTTCGCCTTGACAGCTGGTGCTGTTAGCATCTTGAATTCTTGATCTAGACGCTCGTTCAGAGATTGGGAGTAGTCTGTGAACTTGTCCGCGGGAGTGAGTCTCATACGGCTGATATCGTTCTTGACGGGGAGTTCGAGAACTTTCTGGAGTGGTATGTTTTCGTCGACGGCTTTCTGCATGAGGTTGTAGTAGTGGAGAATTGTACGTATCATATTGTAGGTTTTCGTCTTGTCACAGTAGCTGTCGGCGGGATTGTAGGATTGCTGCATGAGAAAATCTTCCTTGATCATCTTCGAGGCTTCCAGAATGACCCGTTGTCCCTCGGAGAGGGCATCGGGACCTACGAGCATGACTATCTCGCGAAGCTCTTCGTCACGTTGGAGAAGATACATTGCTACTTTTCTGAGGTCGACCCATTCGGGTCCGACTTCTTTCGGATACCAGGTTTCGAGAGTGTCGAGGTACAGAGAGTAACTTGTCAACCAATTGATGGCCGGGAAGTGGCGTCGCTTGGCAAGTTCGGAGTCAAGAGCCCAGAAAACCTTGACGATACGAAGAGTATTCTGAGTGATTGGTTCGGAAAAGTCGCCGCCCGGCGGTGAGACGGCGCCGATTACGCTAATGGAGCCTTGCTTGGATTCCGATCCCAAGACCTCTAGTCGGCCTGATCGCTCGTAGAAATCGGCGAGACGGGACGCGAGATAGGCTGGGTAGCCTTCCTCTCCCGGCATCTCTTCCAAACGTCCGGAGATTTCTCTGAGGGCCTCCGCCCATCTGCTAGTGGAATCAGCCATTAGGGCGGTATCGTAGCCCATGTCTCGGAAGTATTCTGCGATCGTGATGCCGGTGTAGACGCTTGCTTCTCTGGCAGCGATCGGCATGTTGGAAGTATTCGCAACCAGGGTTGTCCGATTCATCAGGGGTTGCTGTGTGCGAGGATCCAGGAGCGTAGGGAATGTTTCGAGAACTTCCGCCATCTCGTTACCTCTCTCACCGCAACCGACATAGACGATGACTTGGGCATCGGCGAATTTTGCCAATGCCTGCTGGAGTACCGTTTTTCCACTTCCGAAAGGTCCGGGAACGGCTGCTGTTCCTCCTTTGGCAACAGGGAAGAAGAAGTCGATGATGCGTTGGCCGGTTATGAGTGGGATTTCGGATGGGAGTTTTCGTTTGAAGGGCCTGGCGATTCGTACGGGCCAGGTGTGCATCATGAACAATGAGACGGGTCCGGTCTTGGTTTCCATCTCGCCGATCGGTTCGGTGATCGTGTAGTCGCCTTCTGGGACGATGGAGATGATTTTTCCGGACTGGTTGGGTGGGACCATTATCCGTTGCGTGATCAGAGTTGTTTCTTTGACGGTGCCGAGGACGTCACCACCGGAAACTTCCACTCCTTTATCTGCAGTAGGGACGAAATGCCACTTCTTGGATCGATCGATGGCAGCAGGGGCCAGTCCTCTTTTGATGAAGGGGCCGGTCTTTTCGAAAAGAACTGTTAGTGGTCGTTGGATGCCGTCGTAGATCTGACCAAGGATTCCGGGTCCGAGTTCTACTGACAGCGGCTTGCCTGTGCGTTCTACTTTTTCGCCTGGTCGTAGGCCGGCGGTTTCTTCGTAGACCTGGACTGTGGCGTTTTCGCCATCGATCTTGATGATCTCACCAATTAGGCCTTGGTCGCCGACACGGACGACTTCGTACATTTGGGCGCCGAGCATGCCTTCAGCGACAATGACGGGCCCTGCGACTCGTGCGACCTTTCCAGGCTTGAAGTCAGGCATTGAAACAGGACCTTGTGAGTGTGGAAGGTCGAGTTTCTGGCCGGTTGTCATTAAAACCTTCCTCGTTAGAGCAATGGTTACGCCAACCTCATAGCCAACGGCAGGGTTGGACCCGTCTTGTCGCATCTTTCCTTTCAAAGAGTGATGATGAATTGTTTAGAGGAGTAGCATCGAGAACCCCACTGTCCAGCCTCAAACGCCTCATTCAGATTCTCGTAATAGGGTCCGATGGGGATCATTGTCCCGAGAGCACCTATGCTGCCGCGAAGGAGGTCGGCGCAGAGATAGCATCGCGAGGAGCTGTCTTGGTAACCGGGGGTCTTGGTGGAGTAATGGAAGCAGCTTGTAGAGGCGCGAAAGAGAAGGGCGGAATGGTCGTCGGGATTCTTCCCCACGAGGATATGAGCTACGCGAATCCCTATTGTGACATCATCATCCCGACGGGAATGGGATTCTCACGGAATTACGTGACTGCCTATTCTGCTGATTCTGCGATCGTGGTCGGCGGGGGAGCGGGAACCTACGTGGAAGCACTGGTCGCATATCAGAAAGGAAAACCGATAGTTGCATTGACGGGAACGGGGGGAACAGCGGACAAGATCGCCGACAGCTACCTAGACGATCGAAAGACAGTGAAAGTCATGGCCGCCCCAACACCGAAAGACGCCGTAGACCAAGCACTAGACCACGCCCTCAACGGCAAAAGAGGAATACGATACTTCCAAAGCGTCGCAAAAATGCTCTAACGAGTCCTTGGAATTTAGGACCGTGTTTGGGATTACGTTCACCCCTCACTACGACTAATCAGTCAATGCTTGGATAGCTAGTAAGGGACTTATGTCAGCGGAAGAACAGATCGAGTATCAGAAATGGGAGTGTCCAAATGACGGGACCGACCTTACTGGACTCATTCGACAGCATAAGGTGGCGGGCATGTTCAGTAGGATTGAAGATACCTCAGAACTATCTTTTGATCCATTCGTCAAATGTCCCGGGGCTTGCGGACTAAAGGTAAAACCCCGATTTACTGGACCTTTTATTCCCTCTTCTCCTCCTTTAGACTAGGCCCCACATCCACGGGTCGTGTGGTTAGCCCCCTCGTGAGAGTATCACGAGTTCCTGTTGAGGGTCGCGATGCGACAGTGGATAGTGAATGTTAACGATGTTCGGGTTCATGATTCTCCTGTTGCTCTGACTTGGAGAGATGATTTCGGTTGGTTGATTTGTGCTTGAAAGATGTTCGAGTCTGCGTCGCGTCTCTTTTTTCTCAAGCATCACGACTATCGGGTTCTGCTCGTTGTCCTTTGCGAAGTTTCGGGATTGGCCTGCTTGTTGCGCTCGTCGGGTATTTCAGGTCGGCGGCTCCTTCGTAGGACCGGTTGAGTGGATGGGCGGGATCGGGTGGGCTTATTGCGATGACTTGGTCGTCTGTGACGAATATGTCGGTCCCTAGTCCGAGGTGGGAGAAGGCTGCTTTTACCGCTTCGGCGTAGAATACGCTGGCCTTTAGTCCCATGTCGTGTTTGACGATGAGGGTGTGGCTTCTGCCGTCGAATGCGTAGTCTGAGGTGAAGGCTCGGCCGTACTGTGCGCCGAGGAATTCTAGGGCTTTTAGGACGCTGTCGAAGTCGAATTTCTTGAACCAGAAGGTTATGATTCCTGGAGCCTGGTTCTCGCCCCACCAGCTTCCCATTTCCTTCGCTTGCTCGATGGTTAGATAGTCGAAGAACTTTCTGATCGTGCTGGCTGAGGTTGTGACTGTTCCGAACTTTTCGGCGTTGACCTCCCACTCAACATACCTTCTGAGTGCTTTGTTGGCCATCTGGTTCATGCTGACTCTTCCTTCTGAGGAGAGTCCTTCCATCTTCCTGTCAACATCGCGGTCTATTCGGAATGTTCTGGTAACTGTGTCGGGAGACCGGCGAGTTTCAGTTTTCAGAGCATTTTCAATCTGTGTCATTACAGACTATCACATTCTATGGCATCTGCACTCAAGTGCATACATAAAGATAAACTTGGCCCCTTTCTCTCACACCCCAAGCGTCTCCCACTAAACAGGGAGAAAACCAGCACCCAGCTCGCAATATATGGCAAACGGTCTTTCTGCATACTCGACGCAAAACTATGCCGTGCATACAGGCAACATGATTGCCAAGTGCAAGCGAAGAGAGACGTACCACTTAAGTGCGTGCAACGACCAAATGGGTTCTTGCGGAGCAAAAATGACCTTAGCACCTACGCGAGCCATGTTCGAGCTCAAATCAACGCCGGTTTCGAGCTCGAGAAGCGTGACCAGGACTCTTAGACTGGATGAGGATGTGGAAGCAGGCATCGTCGAGATGGCTGAGAGAGAACAGTTCTCATTCAACCTCCTCGCCAACAGGGCCCTCAGGAAGCTGGTAGAGTGGGAGGACAAAGCAGGCAAGTTCGGCTTCATCCAAGTTCCCACATCCCTAGTGGAGAAAGTGTTCAGTATCCTCACTGATGAGGAAGCACGGGAACTTGGAAGAGAGGCAGGCGCAAATACTATTCCCGAGATGGTCTTATTCTGGTTCAAGAAGTTCAATCCAGAGAACGCGCTAAAAGCCCTGGAGATGATTGGCAGCTATGGAAACGCGTTCAGACTCCAATACACCATCGATGGAGAGACTGATACTGTGGTCTTGAAACACGATCGAGGGCCCAGGGTCTCGGCGTTCTACGGCGAGATGTTTCAATCCCTCTTCAAACCCACGGGCGCAAAGCTCGAGATCCATGAGACAGACGATCAAGTAGTCGCGACCATTACTCGTCCAATAGTGAGCACTGCCAATGGCACGCGAAATACTCAGTTAATCCCAAGCTTTCCGGGGGCCAAGAATGGGAGAAACTACAAGAGATAAGCAAAGCTCGACAACCGAACCGAAGAAGGACAAGCGGAAGAACCAGGGCTGGATCCGGATGCATACCGACGAAGCTGAGAGAACCCCTTCAGTCGAGGAGCATAAGGACAATCTGGATCAATCACGCGATCAGAAGCCTCGCAAACTGGAAAAACCGATAGAATAATCGAGGCGGGCTTCGAAGGCGAAATCGATTACATCCTCAACTTTACTAGTCCTGCCCTCTTTTCGGTTATTGTCAGTGAAAGAACTGGAGGATTGAACATGTTCCGTATTTGCTAGGCTTAGTTCATGCTCATGTCCTATTGAGTGTAACTAGGCTTGTTCTCAAGAGGCCGTCGGGACTCTTCGACCACAATGCGTTCAATCCAGTTGGGAATGACGATAGCTCGAAAGAGCTCCTGAATAGATATGTTTCGCGCTCTCGCTACCTGTTGAAGCTCGTTGAATACTGCCTCATCTATTGTCACCATGAACTTGCGCAATGTCCATTACCCAACCGGTAAGAGTTGTCCTGCCGCTTCCAGCGGAGACAGTTCGCGGGTTCTCTTGAGTGGAACATGTTAGGACCGGATCCTCCTTCAACTTCTCGCAAAGCATGATCTGGAATTCCTACGATAAGAGCGACGTGTCCACAGTGTGTTAGGAGAGGTTACTTTGTAAACGTCGTGGTTAAATGGAAAAATTGCCAAAGGTAGCGATAGATACACGATGGATGTGATGCTCTCTAGCAACGAAAAACGTGAAGGGCCTCCGTTCTCTGGGAGTCGAGAACCCGAGGCAGATGGTCATCTGAAAGACCTTCTGGTCAACCTCATAGATTCTTCAAAGGCATTGGATGTACGAGTCTGGCTGGACGGAGTGTACACTGATATCGACGACGAACAAATCCGCGGAGAATGGATGAACGATCGAGATGTCTACTTCAAAGTCGAAGGAAGAGTAGACAAGAGGAACGGCTCGTCATGATGCTAGATCAAAGCTCTGACCCGATTCTCTGCCACTCATGCCTCGAAACCACCCGCCTGATGTGTGACAATTGTTTGCTCTGTTTTGAGCACTGCTGTCGATGCTCAGAAGATGTTGATCCGAGTGACACTTTGCCAGGATGATCGATGATGGACACAAGGGACAGAATCCAGGAGAACTACAGGTGGACGGCCTACATGAAACTGAAGGGACAAACATGGGCCCGAAAAGAGGAGGAGATACTTGACGAGTTTGACGGCTTCGTCCAGTCGCTCCGAGGCGTAGGCGTCGACTACAACGTCATCGTCATGGTCGAAGGCGGAGTTCCACGACAACTCCGTTCTGAATACACGGCGAGAGATGAAGCCAAGATTGCTCGAGAAGGGCCGGGAGCATAACAATGGCCAAATTCATACTGTCAGTGGGAGACGGCACGTTCAAGATATTAGAATCCGAAGCAAAGAGAAGAGATGTCACGGTGCAACAACTCCTTCGAGCGGTGATTGTGCCAGAATGGGTAATGGAGAATCTCGAAGTCAATTCCTCTTTGATGGCACCGAGGACGAATCCACCTTCAATGCCAACCAGGGAAATCGCGCCGCATTTGATGCGCGAGTCAATCTACCCAGGTCAACGCGACCAATTGTTGCAAACGCCTGTAAACCGGCTTAGACCCTGATTGTACGGATTGGGCTGAGAAGATAGCCGTGTTTCGCGCACAACAAATACGACCTGTAGCCACCGCAATAGCGCTAGTCGTTTTAGTCGGGGTAGGAGCTTTGTTAGCGGCGCGCCCATTCATTGCCCAGGCTACCACCGTCTCTCCCGGCCAGCTCCCGTCCTGGAACCCAGCCGTAGGGTGCACCGCTGTACTAACCAGCATTGAAGGGGTAATCGGTAGCCAGCCAAATGCAAAAGGCGGGGCGGCTTACGGAGGAGGGGGCTTCATACCTGGCGTACCCGACAAGAGGTCTACCTCCCCGCCGTGCACCATGAATGGAAATGCAACGTTCGTGGAAATCCATGGCGTCCAAATGCTCACGCTAACCTACGTCGTCGAAGACTGTGCCCAGTATCCCAATGGGAACTTCTGTGATACAACATTCAACTTCCAAGATCCAAAGTGCGCCAGTCCGGACCTCTATCTTTGCCAAATGCACATGGAGATAGACCAGGCTTGGAAATCGGCAGGTATAGCCCCGCAGAACCCGCCCGTTACCAACCAGCTTTTTGACATTCAGGGCTTTGTTTACTGGGACAATGATCACGTCAACAATTCATGGCACAATTTCAGTGGCTGGGAAATTCATCCCATCTCAGCCTGGAGATTCTCCAGCAGCCCAACGCCAGACTTCGGCCTATCAGTGAATCTCAATAAGCTAAGTGTCCAGCAAGGCGCATCCTCAACAGCAACCGTCACAATAAACAGTCTCGACGGTTTCAACGGGACGGTGACGCTCTCAGCCTCCGTCACCGCCAAAATAGCGAATACTACTGTCGTGACACTTAGTCCCCAAAGCGTTTCGATATCTTCGGGCAGATCTGCGACTGCAATACTAACGATCCAAGCATTCCCGTCCGCGCCTGTGTACAGCTTCTGGACGGTTATTCTCAAGGGGACGAGCGAATCCGTGACCCACACCTTGCTCGTGACACTCGCCATCACGATGCCACCTCCCGACTTCAGCATCTCCGCCAGCCCAACAAGTTTGACCCTTACTCCTGGCTCGTCCCAAACGGCCACCATAGTGATTCAGAGCATGTACAACTTCACGGGAGCGGTGAACCTCGCTGTTTCGGTCGCGCCTGCAGACACAACCGCATCTCTCTCCCCCGCTGAACCCTCTGCCTCCCTCAGTCCGGCTAGCGTAACCGTTGCTGGAAATGGATCAGCTACTTCCACGCTGTCGGTTTCCACATCGCTCCTCACGACACCCGGAACTTACACGGTAACGATCAATGCCAACAGCGGGACGCTATCACATCAGGCGACTGTCATCGTAAATGTCACCCTGTGACGCGAGGTCGATCTTGAACTCCACCAACTTGCCGGGGCTCCAACAAAAAAACAGGCTCAATTGCCACAACGGGTTTTCCGAATGTAAGTTCAAGCTCCTGAGCGCGTAGGAAGAGTCGAATCCGGATAAACTGACTAGATATGAGAGAACTGCGACCCTTGGCATCGGATTCTACTCGAGCGGTTCCTTGCCTCGCTGCACCCACTCTCCTCTGCGGTCAGCTATGTCACATTGTGCAGGGGATCAACTCGACCGTGTTACTTTCTAGGCTCTTGTAGACGGGCCGGACAAATACCCCGGTATGCTTATTCTGGAGTAGCACGTTGGTAACAACAGTGGAAGGGATACCTAAGTCCCGCCCTGCGGGAAGGTCGCGTCTCGACTAGTAAGCTAGGTAAATTGGGCTCCGCTCGGCGGTCGAAGCTTGCAGTAGAGGTCGTGGTGCCTACAGGTTTGCTTGTCTTTTTACTCCTCTTCACCCAGGCCCCAGCATCGCATGCAACGCAGACCCCTCCGATCGTGACGGGGTGGGGTGGAAGTAGGCTTTTGGAGAGTGGCAGATTTAGCCACTCAAGTCCAGCGAGTGAGGTCTTCCCGGGTGAGAACGCGAGTGACATGGAGATGCAAGCCCGGATGCTTGTTCAGAAAGGGTTCAACGGTTACAGGGCTAGCTTCGCCCCGTATTGCACTGATCCCAATGGATTCTTCGGAATGTATAACGCAAGCCAGTTGCACAGGTCCATTGAGATAGCAGCGCACTATGGGCTATGGATTATAGTCGACTATCACGGAAACGACAACCTACAGACCGATAATGGTTCTTCGTGTTGGCTGAACTTCTGGGGCGGTGTCGTACAACAATTCATGGGTAGCTATGATAGAATAATCTGGGAACCCCTTAACGAGCCCAATGCGACGTTCACTTCACTATCAATAGTGAGTTTTGGGTACCAACGGTGGGTAGATCAGGCGAGAAACCTCGGAGACAATCATTGGATCGTCATCGAGAACCTCTGCAGCTTCAGCTGCGGCCTACCGGTAGCAGACTCCTGGAAGGCCTATCCAACAGTCACCGATCCGGCAGGGAGATTGTTCATCAGTCTACACGCATATTTCGAGTATCGATATCATTACACTCAATGGTCGAACGCGACAGCGGACTCGTACGCTCGCGAGTGGGTTCTTGACATGCTTAATGGGACCAAGAACACAGGATGGCCAGTTCTGAACACGGAAGGTGGACCAGGACGGCCTTTCGGAAGATTAGCCAATGGAACGATGGTCACGTGTCCAGACCTGATCCTTAATGGATCTTCAGGCTACTGCGCCACGAACTTCCACTTCATCCAAACAATGACAACCCTTCTCGACAACCAAGTAACCACGTTACAATCACGGCTGAACTGGCTCTGGTTCCCCATGGCCGACTGGTCCAGTACACCAGGAGCAGGAATCTACGGCTCGCTATCCTCGACCGGCCCAGGGTGGGGAACCATACTATCCTACAAGGCGGCTCCGCCACTCCTGAAACTCACCACAAGTGTGAGCCCGAATGCTCTCACAATATACCCGGGCAGTTCCAAAACTTCCCTGATCGCAATTAATAGCACAGGCTTTGCTGGAATCACGTACATAACGACAATCACGACCCCATCCGGACCAATCGCCTCTCCGGCCAATGCTATGTTGCAAGTAGCGGCGAACGGGAGCAGTACTACTGTTCTCGCGATAACCGTGCCTGCGGGGACTGCGGCAGGAGCCTACTATGTTAGAGTCACAGGCTCGGGAGGCATCTTGGGTTCACGGGCCGCTATCGTCAAGGTAATGGTTCGGGACTTCACGATGGTAGCTGACTCCGAGGTTGCGAGCGTACTAGCCGGACAAGCTGAAGTTTCCCACATTGACCTCGGAGGACTAAACAATTTCAACGACAGCATTATCCTGTCGGCAACTTCTATCCCCTCAGAGGATAACGTGACGCTCGCCCCGGCGATCGTCACGGTGAGACCTGGACAAACCTCGACCACCACTCTCTCATTCAACAGCACGACTGCAGACATTTACGTCTTGACAATCACTGGGCGGAGCGATGGGTCATTTCACTCCATCAACGTGACTGTGATTGTGCAAGACTTCAAGATCTCGGTGAACCCTCCTAGCTCTCCCGTTTTGGCCGGCTCTAACCAAACCCTTGGCTTGCTCGTAGCTGGCATTGACGGCTTTTCCGGGAATGTAACCCTGACAGCCAGCTTTTCTCCTCACGGTCCAACCGTGAAGGTTGCTCCCGGAGTTGTTATCTTGAATCCCCTAGGACAAGGAGGTGCAAGTCTGATTGTTGATCTGCCGTCTACTATCTCAACGGGTTCTTACACCATCACTGTTGATGCAGACGGAAGCGGAATACATCACCAGACCGTTCTGCGCCTGGAGGTTACACGTCCCACTCCGGGGTCACCTTCTTCGTCACAGTTTACAATACTTGTACTACAATTGCTCCAGTTCGTAGGTCTTGTGAGCTTTGTGGTGGCTGTGGGAGCAGTTCTCGTAAGGAAGCTATTTTTCCACCGGTAGAATCTAGGGATTCTTCTTCTTTCCTGTCTTGTGCTGGAAAATGCGGGGTTTTCTCTAGGGCCGCATGAAGTTCAGTATCTTCGCGGAGACCAACGCTTCTCTCGCCTAGTTCCATAATTTTGCGTGGTGTCAGCTGTGTCACATTGTGTTCCCTTCTAGGCTCTTGTAGACCGACTGGACAAATACTTCCGGCGCTTCTCTTGTTCTGGAAACAGAGGTGGTAACAACACTGCAACCCACAACTCAAGTTCATGGAAAGCGAACCAGGATGCTACCAATTGCGGCTACTGTACTCTTAGCAGCCCTTGCAGTCTCTGCAGGCTTGTTCGCCGTACACTCAGCTAGCGCCACCACAATTAGCCCAGGCAATCTCCCCTCATGGAACCCCAATGTAAACTGTCAAGCGACACTAGCAACCGTCCACCAAGTAATAGGAAACCACTTCAACTCGACAACCGAAGGTGCACTGGAAACCGGTGGACCATTCGGAGCTCTCAACGACACAGACCAACCGGCACTGCATCCTCCTTGCATGGCTCCCAACGTCAACGGGACCATGGCCCCGACGTTCGTCGAGATTCACGGAATCTCGTTGACTGGAAACTCGGTTGTCGAGGATGGGGCCTTGGGAGGGAAATGCGGAACCAAGTACCAACCAGTCAACGGTGGGGCTTCGTATCCTAGTGGTCAGACCTTCTGCAACTCCTACGGAGTTTTCCAGGACACTACTGAATACACGGGCAACTGTGAGACGCTTGATAACCCAAATCCGAAGATATGCATAAGGCTCGAGATTGACCGGGACTGGATGGCAGCAGGCTACTGCGGCGCGGGAACAGTCTGCAACAACTCTACATTCGACAGCATCAATCCGACCCAGAAGATCGATGTTCAGGGATTCGTAGCATGGCATCCTCCCTCAAGTTCGGGCCACGGATACTCCTCATGGGAGCTGCACCCGCTCACGGCATGGAGAATGTCGAATGGCACATCGCCAGATTTCAGTATGGTCTCAAATCCGTTGGGCCTGACCGCCCAGCAGGGCTTATCAGCTACATCCACCATCACTCTACAAAGTCTAGATAACTTCTCCGGCACAATAGCACTCGTATCAGGACCATCGCCGGCGATAGCGAATACTACCACTACGTCACTCAGTCCCACCAGCGTTTCGCTTGCTCCAGGAGGCTCGGCGACCTCAACGCTCACGGTCCGAACGTTGCAGTCGACACCAGCGGGAAGCTACAAGGTCGGCATCAAAGGAACGAGCGGCAATCTAGTGCAAGTTCTAACCATCCCGCTGGTCGTGACTTCTCCACCGCCGGACTTCAGAATATCCGCCAGTCCAACGGCCATGACACTTGCAGTCGGATCTTCTGGGACAGCGACGGTAACCCTCAGCAGTCTCTACGGCTTCGCCGGTACGGTGAACCTCTCAGGGACAATCGCTCCATCCGATACAACGGCATCGCTTTCCCTCGTAGAGCCAACAGTGTCTTTCAGTCCAGCCAGTGTAGCTCTCGGTGCGAACGGAACAGGCTCGTCAACCATGACCGTCTCATCCTCGCTGCTAACAACACCAGGAACCTACGCGGTAACTGTCACAGGCACCAGTGGAACAATATCGCACTCGACAACAGTGACCGTCACAGTCAGCCTGCTGTGACAAATCCGAGCCTCAAACCACCCGTTTTCTTTTTCTTATCAGCTCAGCCTGTGACGCAAAGAACGGATAGTGTGGAGGCCTGCTGTCCAAATGCGTCTTTTTCAACCCAAGGTAACCTCCCACGACGAACCTTAGTTGTAACGCAATGTGGTAGCTTGTGTTCCTTCATAGACGCCCCGGTTATATCGAAAGAGCATCAATTTAGCTCTCAGACATGACGCCGGTGAATATGTCCGTGATCGGCGCGGGCTATTGGGGGAAGAAAGTAATACGGGAAATCCTGAATGTGTCTCACATAACCGGCCGAGTTAACCTATGCTCGGTTGTTGACAACTCACCCTCCATGCTTGAGCAATGCATGAGAGAATTCGGCCCCTTAGACTATCGCTTGAGCTATCAAGGATTACTGTCCGACTCTACAACGTCCGCTGTTCACATCTGCTCACCAAACAGCACGCACTTCGAAGTCGCGTCAAACTTTCTCCGATCAAAGAAACACGTTCTCGTTGAGAAGCCCCTAGCTCTTCGGTCAAGGGAAGCCGAGGAGCTGGTTAGGCTCGCAGAGGCGAAGCGCAAAGTCCTGGCTGTAGGACATGTTCACCGATTTAACAATGGACTCAACGAGCTAAGACGCGTAGTCCAAAGCGGACTCCTCGGGGACATCTACTATCTTCGCCTCCAGTGGACTGGCTACCTGCCACCTCAGAAAGACCGTGACGTCATTACCGACCTCGGCCCGCACCCATTTGACATTTGCAACAATATTCTAGGCACATGGCCAACAAAGGTCTCATGCAGAGGGAGAGGTTACAGGGGTGGAGCAGGCGAGGAGGTCGCCTTCATTACAGCCGAACACATGGACGGGGTCAATGCGAACATCGAGCTGAGCTGGCTGGACTCGGAGAAGCATAGAGATGTCACCGTGGTAGGAAGTGACGCGGTGGCGCGGCTGGATTGCTTGGATCAGAAGCTGGTCCTTCAACGGTCTGAGAAAACAGAGACAATATCCACTGTTCCAAGCAACACGTTGCAGG
>Ga0099827_10000409_pt1 | contig 19045 bp, 22 predicted proteins | sample CZO8metaG_FD_79339 | JGI IMG/M metagenome (GOLD analysis project Ga0099827, IMG submission 79339) | Vadose zone soil microbial communities from the Eel River Critical Zone Observatory, Northern California, USA - CZOApr15con1.8 metaG | ecosystem: Environmental > Terrestrial > Soil > Vadose zone ...
GGCGGCAGCTTCGCCAGGTGCGCGCGCACGGCCGCGATGCCACGCGCTGGTGACCCCGCTGGCGCGGCCGGCGTCACGACCGGCGCCGGCGGCGGAAGCGGGAGAAGTCGGGCTGACGCTTCTCGAGGAAGGCGCGCGCCCCCTCCTGCTGCTCCTCCTCCCAGAACTCGCGCCCGACCACGAGGCGGCGAATGGCGTCACCCTGGCCGAGCACCGCGTCGAACTCGGCGACGAACGACGCCTTGAGGATTTTGAGGCACGTCGGCGAGAGCGCCAGCAGCTCTTCGCACCAGCGGTCCACTTCCTCGTCCAGCTTGTCGAGGGGAACGACCGCGTTGACGAGGCCCATGGCGAGCGCCTGCGGCGCCGTGTAGCGCCGACAGAGCATCCACATCTCGCGTGCCCGCTTCTGGCCGATGATCTGGGCGAGGTAGCTGACGATGGGGCCACCGGCCGGACTCCCCACCCGCGGCCCGTTCTGGCCGAAGATGGCGTGCTCGGCGGCGATGGTGAAGTCGCAGAAGTACGCCAGGTGGTTGCCGCCGCCGATGGCGTAGCCGTTGACCCGCGCGATGACGGGCTTGGGGCAGCGCGAGACCGAGACGTGCAGCATGTAGGGCTCCAGCACCTGGCGCCGCAGCCCGCCGCCCTTCTCCCAGTTCACGTCGCCGCCGGCGCAGAAGGCCTTGTCGCCGACGCCGGTGAGCACGACCACGCCCACCTCCTCGTCGGCGGCCGCGTCCTCGAAGGCCAGCATCAGCTCCTTGAGCGTGTCGCCGGTGAACGCGTTGTACTGCTTGGGCCGGTTGATGGTGATCCGCGCCACCTGCCCCTTCTTCTCGTAGAGGATGTCCGCGTACGCCTCCGCCATCATCGGCCCTCCAGTCTTTCGAGTGCGCTGCCCTGCGGGAGCATCGGGTGAGCGACGAGTCCTATCCGCGCACATAGGCGCCGCCGCTGACGCAGAAGACTTCACCCGTGACGTAGGCGGAATCGTCACTGGCCAGGAACAGCGCGAGGTTGGCGATGTCGGCGGGCTCGCCCAGCCGCCCCAGCGGCGCTTCTGCCTTGCGCTTCTCGAAGAAGTCGGGCGGGTAGATGCGCGAGAGGAACTCGTTGTAGATCAGGCCCGGGGCGATGGCGTTGGCGCGGATGCCGTGCCTGCTGCACTCCGCCGCCACCGAGCGGGTGAAGGCCATCACGCCCGCCTTGGCTGCGCAATAGTGCGCCTGGCCGGCGTCGGAGGCGATCCACCCCGCCACCGAGGCCATGCTCACGATGACGCCGCGGCGCTGCGCGATCATGTGGGGCAGGACCGCGCGCGTGACCCGGAAGGCGCCGGTCAGGCAGACGCCGAGCACGAGGTCCCACGTCTCGTCCGACATCTCCCAGACGGGCTCGAGCTTGTTGATGCCGGCGTTGTTGAAGAGGATGTCGACCCGCCCGAAGCGCTCCAGGGTGGCGCGCACCATCGCCTCCACCTGGTCCTTCTGCGTGACGTCGACCCCGAAGGCCGGGATCGGCCGGCCGTACTCGGCGCTCATCTTGGCGGCCACGTCCTGGGCGCGCCGGGCGTGGGCGTCCGAGACCACGACCTGGGCGCCCTCCTCGGCGAAGCGCCGCGCCACCGCCTGCCCGATCCCCGCTCCCGCCGCCGCCGTCACGATCGCCACCCGGTCCTCGAGCTTCATGGGCCTCTCCTCGCTGTCCACGCTTCGCCGCGAAGACTCGTCAGGCCGGCGCGAAGACGCCTTCCGAGCGCTGAGCGGGTGCGGCGGGCGCCCCGGCCGCGGCCCACGGTACGGGACTGCCGAAGGCGGGATCGCGCTGGAGGGCCGGCATGACGCGATCGTACTCCTTCGGCCAGCTCATGCCGATCCACTGCTTGTCCGCGAGCTTCCGGAAGAGCTCCCGCGTCAGCGGGCCGGGGCCCTCGCGGCGCGACCGCCCGAGCCCGTCCCACTCTCACCAAGTGCCGGCAGGCACCGCAATGGGGTCGTGACGTTTCCCTATTCATGACGACGGACGCTTCGTTTTGCGCGAGAGCGCTTCAAGTTGAGCGCAATGCTCGTCCTCGTGCTCGACGACCCAGGTGACGACGTCAAGCACCGAGATCGATCCTCGCTCTGCGTGGGCGCCAACCCGTTGCCAGTTGTCGAGCGCAGCCCGGTGCAGCATCTTCACGAGCTCCGCCCGTCGGAGAGCAAATGCCTCGAAGGATGTGCGAAAGTCGGCCGCGGCGTACCCGGCGACTTCTGCCCAGCGACGCTCGTCAAACGCCGGGAGCGGCGGGTTGTCGCGCACCAGTATGGCATGTACGCGGTGAGCGAGAATGTCATCGCTCGCCCGCAAGTGAGCGAAGACCTCGGCCGCTGACCATTCACTGATCGCAGGCTTGGCTCGCAGCTGTGTCTCGGTCCAGCCCGCTACGGCTCCGGAAATCCGTGGCGGCACGGCCGACAATCGGCTGAGCAGCTCGCGAACTCTGTTGGCCGTGTCCATGGTCGCTCCCCCCATGCGCCGCTCGGGACGACGATCCGGGAGTCACCAGATCCGCCGTCGCCTCTCGGTCTGACCTCCTCACCGGCGCACGCTGTCGCCATCGCACGTAAATCACCTACTGCGCCGTGAACCCCCCATCGACGGGGAAGATGCCACCGGTCACCCACGACGACTCGTCCGAGGCAAGGTAGAGCGCGCAGTACGCGACGTCCTCCGGCGTGCCGAGGCGACCGAGCGGGTGGGCCTGCGCGAAGCGTTGCCGGCGGTCTTCGGTATCGATCAGCGAGGCGATCATCGGCGTGTCGACGCCCCCGGGGCAGATGGCGTTCACGCGCACGCCGCGCCGCGCGTAGGCGACCGCCATCGCCCGGGTGAGCGCGATCACGCCGCCCTTGGTGGCGCTGTAGGCGTGCGAGCGGTTGCGGCTGCCGATGAGCCCGGCGGCGGACGCCGTGTTGATGACCGAGCCACCCCCCGCGGCGATCAGCGCCGGAATCCCGTACTTGCAGCAGAGGAACACGCCCTTGAGGTTCACGGCGACGAGGCGGTCCCAGGCGTCTTCGCCGAGGTCCGTCACGAAGTTATCGCCGCCGCCCCAGACGGCGGCGTTGTTGTAAAGGACGTGAAGCGCGCCGTAGGCCCGCGTCGCGGCCTGCACGAGCGCCTCGACCTGCGCCGCCTTCGAGACGTCGGCGGCGTGGAAGGTCGCCTCGCCCCCGGCCTTGTGGACGAGACGCACCGTCTCCTCGCCGCCGGCGACGTTGACGTCGCTGACGACGACGCGCGCCCCCTCGCGCGCGAACAGGATCGCAGCCGCCCGTCCCTGGCCGCTGCCCGAGCCGGTGATGAGCCCCACCTTGCCGGCCAACCTCGCCATCGGACCCCCCGTCGCTTCCGCGGCCTCCGCCGGGGATTTCCACGTGGCCCGCCATCTCGTTGACGCCCGGCGGTGGAGAGTCGCATGATACCGCCAACCAAACGGTCGGTCATCAAGGATGTTCAGTCCGGGGGACGGAAGTGCACCATGATCGAACGAAAGCTCGCGGAGAGAAGTGGAAGATCGAGCGCGAAAACGTGACGAGGCTTTACTCGGGAAGGGCAGGATCTCAGCCTCGCGCCCCTCCCACTGCGTCGTGAGGTTGTTGCGAATCAGTCGGCAGGGCTTGCCTGAGGCCGCGCGGGTGACGACCGTTCCCTCCTCGGCCGGGCTCCGCATGCCCCATTCGAGCTGCTCACCGTGGGGACGGGCGGAATTGGATCGAGGACTATAATAGCCGGGCGCCGCATTCGGCGCGGGGAGCACTCCAAACAAAATGCATTCTGCAACTACGGCTTGCTCGCGCTCCTACTCCAACAATCGATGGTAATCACGAATTTCTTTGATCTTGCCATCCGCAAACTCGACCACCTCAACGCCGAGGGCCTTGAGCACCCGGTTATCGCGGGCCCAGGTGCCGTGGAAGAGCGACTCCGCCATTCCCCGGCCGTCGTGGGCGGCCATGGAGCGCAGATCGCACCGACCGTCGGGCAACAGGGCAAAACTTTTCTCGTAGTGGCGCCGCACGTCGTCCCGGCCCTCAAAGCGTCGTCCCTCCGGGTCTACGATCGTGGGTTTGCCGTGAAAGCAAGCCATCACCCCGTCAAGGTCATGGCTGTTAAAGGCATCAAAGTAGCGCTGGATGAGCTCTTCTTCGTCTGTTTTTGCCATGGCTTTCTCCTCCCGAAACACACTCTCACAATTGGGCGCGCTGGAACAACTGGATCGGGTTTCCGGCCGGATCGCGCACGGTGAAGTAACGCCCATGAGGACCCATGTCTGCCACGCCACCCTCGATCGGAACGCTCCCTGAGTGCAGGGAGGCCATGGCTGCGTCCAGGTTCTCCACCTCGAACACCACGACGGCCCCTGCGCCAGGGGTTGATGAACCTTCGCCGGCCGCGCTGACGGCAAAGGAGGCGTTCCCCAGGTCGAACTGGGCCCAGCGGCTATCGTCCTGGAACTTCAAGCGGAGCCCCAGGATATCCCTGTAAAAGTGGACCGCTTCGTCAAAATTGGTGGCCACCACGTAGACGTTCTGGAGCTTTCGGATCATGGCTCGCCTTGACGGTGGAGAAGGCCGTCCGCGATGGGCGGCCCTCTCCTCTCATGTCCGTGGGCCCTTACATCCGCCCGGGTCCGGCTATCGGAAGTAGGGAATGATGTGCTTGGCGAAGACCTCGATCTGGCGCACCTCCTCGTCCCACGACATGAAGCCCTGGTCGAAGAACCAGCCGAACCACTCCAGTTTGCCTCCGCCATAGACCTTGTGTAGCGCCTCGATCTCGGCCCGCACCTGCTCCGGTGTGCCCGCCAGCGCGTACTTCACCTGGCGCATGCGCTCGATCGTCCATTCCTCGACCGGCAGCGCGGTGTAGGGGTCGAGCGGGTATTTCTTGGCATCGTCGGGGGTACGGAAAGCCTCCCAGAAGCCGAAGCCGCCGAAGTAGTTACGGAAGCCGGCATAGTTCGTATCGCGCAGAAGCGCCACGGCTTCGGACTCTGTTTTGCCGAAGTGAACGGCGCGGAAGGCGCCGACGCTGTCACCAAGCCCCAGCCGGCGCCCGGACTCCGCAGCGACCTCCTGGTAGATTTGGCAGAGACGCCGGAAATCGGCGGGGTACGCAGTCAGGACCCAGGGCACGATGCCCTCCCGGGCTGTGTAGCGGATGGTCGCTTCACTCACTGAGAAGGGCTGGAACATCGGCGGGTGAGGCTCCTGGTAGGGCTGGGGGACAACGCAGACCTTGCGGATCACCCCCTGGTCATCGATTTCGCCGGGGGCGCCGTACTCGCGGGTCCACTGGGCGGCCGGCCAGCGCCGGATCCCCTCCTCGTAGGGGAATGGCACTTTGTAGAACACGCCGTTGTACTCGAGGGTGCTCTCGGTCCAGGCCTTCTTGATCAATTGGACGGCCTCTTCGTAGACCTTCCGGTTGTGCTGGTCGATGGAGGAGCCGTCCATGGGCGCCCCGGTGACGTGGTACTGCTGGCCCAAGACGTTGACCCAGCGGTCCTGATAGCCCCGGGCGAAGCCCGCGTAGAGCCGCCCCTTCGTGAGGTGATCGAACACGGCCAGCTCCTCCGCCGCCCGAATGGGATCCCACGCGGGCAGGACCAGTCCCAGCGGGGCGAACTTGATACGTTTGGTCCGCGCGGCGAGGTCGGCGTACAAGAGCAGCGGAGCAACCGATGTCTCGTAGCCCTCGGAGTGAAAGTGGTGCTCCGTCGTGGCGAAGACGTCGAAGCCCGCGTCGTCCGCAAGAACTGCCAGCTTGCGCATCTCGTCCAGCATCTGCTGGTAGCGCTCCTTGTTCCGTCCGATCGGGCGGAGCCTCTTCCGGTCCTCGAGCGTGCCGGGCACTGTCGGAAGAATGAAGAGCATGAACTTCATGGAGCACCTCCATGGTGTACCGGCGAATCAGGTTGCGTAGCTGTTAAGCGCCTGCGCTCCGCGCCAGCGGCGGGCGGGGCCGACGCAATGTTGAGGGCGCGGAGCGTGACGAGTTGTGACCTGTTCTCCATCCGTGGCCCCTCTGAACCGGGATTTCCGATATGGACCATTCTCTCCTTGCTCCTATACAGCTCAGCGAGCCGGGCGGGGTCCTCCTCTCGCAGGCGGCCGAAGTAGCCATAGGGATCGGCGATGACGTCCGGAGCGAACAGGTCGTCGTGGATCGCAGTTGCCATACCTATCTCCTCCCTACCGTCGCGATCGCGGTCACGACGCGGACGAGCGTCCCATCCGGCGGCACCGAGGGCCCCGACGCCAGTAGCGTGCCGGGCTCCGGCGTCGACCTTGCGATCCGCTCCGGTGAGCACGCCTGCGTCGTCGGAGGCGAGGAACACCGCGGCCCGGGCGTCGTCGGCCAGGCCGGGAGTCCCGCCCTGGGAAGACGCCGGGAATAGGCGGGGCGAGGTCCACGTGGTTCCACCTCGGTCGGTGACCGACCGGTTGGTTGGGGCAATATCATGGGATCGTTGCGGTGTCAACGAGCCTTCGAGTGCACGAGCCTTCGAGTGCCGCCTTGCACCCCCGACCGACGCGGCGGAAACCCCGTGCTACGGGGGCACGCGCCTGGCCGTGATCGGCGAACCACTACTCGAACAAGAAGTTTCAGGACGTCTGGCTGGCGGCGGATTGAGGCTGCCGGCCCGAGCTCGTAGAGCACGGCAGCCTTCATGTCCGGTCTCCTCCCGGCGCACCAACCGCCCTTTGACACGACCAAGCGCCTCATGATACCTCACCAACCAAACGGTCGGTCGCCGAGCCGGGGCTGGGCTCGACGCCCCGGCCGGGCTCGCCGCCCGTGACGAGGAGGGATCGTATGAGGCTCGATGGCCGCGTGCTCTCCGCCCTGTCCCTGACGCTCGTCTTCGTCCTTGCGGCCACCGCCCCGGCGCCGGCGGCGCCGGACGGAACGATGACGTGGGGCGTCCACCCGTACGAGGACCTCCGGATCAAGCGACCATGAGCGCGGCGGGAGACGCGACGATGCCGATGCCGCTCGAGGGGATCCGCGTCCTCGACCTCGCGAGCATGATGGCCGGGCCCTACGGCGCGACGATGCTCGGCGACATGGGGGCGGATGTCATCAAGGTCGAGCCGGTCTACGGCGACGAGGCGCGCACGCTCGGCCCGGGCGTCGGCGACGACAGCGGCCTCTTCGTCGGGCTCAACCGGAACAAGCGCGGCCTCGCGCTCGATCTCCGGAGGCCCGAGGCGCGCGAGGTGTACGCGCGGCTCGTCCGGGCCGCCGACGTCGTCGTCGAGAACCTGCGCCCGCAGGCGAAGGCGAAGCTCGGCGTCGACTGCGAGGCCACGCGCGCGATCAACCCGCGCATCATCTATATCTCCGTCAGCACCTTCGGGCAGACGGGCCCGTACGCCGGACGGCCGGGGATCGATCCGCTCGCGCAGGCGCTCACGGGCTTCATGGCGGTGACGGGGCTCCCGGGGACGGGACCGCTCAAGGCGGGACCGGCCGTCGCCGACGCGACGTGCGCCAACCTCGTGGCGTTCGCCGCGATGGTCGGCCTCTGGACGCGCGAGCGGCAGGGGATCGGGCAGGCGATCGAGCTCTGCCTCGTCGATGGCCTCCTCCACATCCAGGCGCCGATGCTCGGCCAGTACTTCCTCACCGGTTACTAGTTCCCGCGCGTCGGCAACTCGAGCCCGTTCTACGCGCCGGCGGGCTCATACGCGTGCCGCGACGGCCGGCTCGTGCAGATCGCGATCATCAACGACAAGTTCTTCGGCAACTTGTGCCGCGCGCTCGAGTGTCCCGACCTCGCCGCCGATCCGCGCTTCGCCACGAACGGCGCGCGCGTCCTGCACCGCGACGCGCTCGACAAGCTCGTCGGCGAGCGTTTCTTCGGGCTGGACCGCGACGAGGCCGTGCGCCGCCTCGCCACCGCCGACGTCATCGTGGCGCCGGTGCTCACGCACGCCGAGGCGGTGCGCGATCCCCAGATCCTAGAGAACGCCATGGTCGCGGAGGTCGAGCACGCGCGGCTGGGCCGGCTCCGGGTCGGTGGCGTGCCGGTGAAGCTCCGGACGACTCCCGGATCGGTACGCCGCCCGCCGCCGGCGCTCGGCCAGCACACCCTCGAGATCCTGCACGAGCTGGGCTACGCCGACGACGAGATCGCCCGGCTCCGCGACGCCGCCGTGGTGAAGGCGTGGGACAGAGGGCCGGCGCGGTGACGGGCCGGCGCCGAGAACCCATAACGGCCGCGCGAGCGCACCGATGAAGGCGCTCGTGGCCAAGGCGCGCCCGGCCAGCCCAGCACGGCCCACGCGGTCTCCCGCGGGAAGGGAGAATGCGCAGCGCACCGAGCGGCTGGCGCCGCCGCTGATCCTGGCTCGGGAAGAACGCGAGGTGCTCGAGGGCTGGGCGCGCCGGGCGACGACGCCGCCAGTGCTCGCCGAACGGGCGCGGGCGATCCTGGCGTGTGCGGCCGGCAGGACGAATACCCGGGTGGCGCGCGAGATGGGCTGGACCGAGCGGAGGGTCGGCCAGTGGCGGTCGCGCTTCCTGGCGGCGCGCCTCGATGGGTTGCTCGATGAGCCGCGGTTGGGCGCGCCGCGCAAGATTGTCGACGCCCAGGTGGACCGGGTCGTGACGCTCACGCTCGGATCGGAGCCGCCAGACGCGACGCCCTGGAACGCGCGAGCCATGGGGGCGCGCTGCGGGCTCAGCCCAGCGACGGTGCGCCGCATCTGGGGCGCGTTCGGCCTGGAGCCGCCCCGGACTGCGGCCTTCAAGTTCTCGTTGGATGCGCTGCTGGTCGGGAAGCTCGGCGACCTCGCCGGCCTCTATCTCGATCCGTCCCGGCGCGCGCTCGCGCTCTGTGTCGACGAGACGTTGCCGGCTCCCGCCGCGGGTCGCGCCCCGGCGCTATCGCCGATGCGCACCGGGCAGATCGGACGACGAACTCACGATCATGTCCGGCGTGTCGCGACCGCCCTCTTCGCCGCCCTCGACGCGAGGAGCAGCGCGGTCGTCGGCCGATGCCATCCCCGCCGTCGACTCGCGTTCCGCACGTTCCTCGACACGATCGATGGCGCCGTGCCGGAGGACCTCGACGTTTGCCTCGTCCTCGCCAGCGCCGGCACCGACGAGATCGCACGGCTTCGGCGATGGTTGACCAGGCGCCCCCGCTATCATCTCCACGTCGCGCCGGCCGGGGCGACGTGGCTCCGGCTCGCCACGCGGTGGTTCGGGCTCCTCACGCTGAGGCAGATGCACCTGCGAGCGCACTGCAGCACGCGGGCGCTCGAGACCGCCATTGGTGAGTACATCACCATGGCCAACGCGCGTCCCAACCCGTTCATCTGGACTGCGACCACCGACGAGCTCCTCGCCGGTGTAGGAAGGGTCCAGTCGACGGATCTCGGCCGCACGGAACAGGAGTAGGGAGCCATGAAGTTCGGCCTCTTCTTCCTGTGCGAGCAGCCGCCCTGGCAGGGATCGCGCGCGGCGCTGAGGGACGCGATCGACCAGGCCGTGTACGCCGACGCGCTCGGCTTCGACGCCGTCTGGATCGCCGAGCACCACTTCTCCGAGTACGGCGTCGCGCCCGACGTCGCGGTGCTCGCCGCCTCGCTGCTCCAGCGCGTCACGCGAATGCGCATCGGGACCGCGGTGAGCATCCTGCCGTTCAGCCACCCGATCCGCACGGCGGAGAGCTTCGCCATGGTCGACGTGCTCTCCGACGGCCGCCTCGATTTCGGCGTGGGCCGCGGCTACCAGCCCGCGGAGTTCGCCGGGTTCGGCGTCCCGATGGCGGAGAGCCGGGTGCGGTTCGACGAGGCTCTCGAGATCGTGCGCCGCGTGTGGACCGAGGACCGTGTCACGTTCGAGGGCCGGTTCTTCACGCTGCGCGACGTGCGCGTGCTGCCGAAGCCGGTGCAGAAGCCGCACCCGCCGATCTGGGCCGCGGCCGTGAGTCCCGAGAGCTTTCCGGAGATGGCCCGCCGGGGGCTGCGCATCCTCGCCGCTCCATCGATCACGCCTCCGGCGCTCATGAAGCAGAGCTACGACACCTACCGGCGCGTGTGGGGGGAGAGCGGTCACCCGCCGGAGCAACTCGAGATCCCCGCGCTGTACTTCGTCTACGTCGGCGCCTCGGAGCCGCGCGCGCGGCGCGAGCCCGAGCAGAGCGCGATGTGGTACTTCGACACGATCCGCCGCCTGATCGCTCCCGAGGACCCGAAGGAGGTCGCGGAGGGCTACGGCTTCTACGCGAAGGCCCGCCGCCAGCTCGGGCGCATCGACTACGAGCGCCTCTATGGGGACGTCCTGTTGTTCGGCGACGCCGCGCGCGTCACCGAGCGGATCCGGTTCCTTCGCGATGAGCTGGGCGTGACGTACCTCATGTGCTGGATGAACTTCGGCGGCCTCGCCTCCGACCTCGCGCGCGACTCGATCCGCCGCTTCGCGGAGCAGGTGATGCCGAAGTTCCGGTGAGCGGCTTCTCAGCGTCGCAGGGCGGGGAGGATCTCCGCGAACGCGGCCTGCTGGTCGAGCTGCTCGTCGGGCGCGCACGTGAACTTCACGACGAGGTTGCGGACCCCGGCGTCGAGAAACGCCGCCAGGCGCTCGCCACAGTGTTCCACCTCCACGTTCACCTCCTGCCCGTGCACGCGGGGGATCCGCTCCTCAGCCGTCGCGGCCGGCGCGTGACGTTCCGACTCGTGCAGGGCCGCGCCTCTCGCGGCGAGCTCGACGCCCTCGCCCGCCGGATCCGCGCCCGCCTCCCCGACGGCGCCGAGCGCGCCGCGAGAGCTCTCCGTGCGCTCGACTGCGCCCTTGACGCTCACCCGGTCACCGGCATAGCGTCGCCTCGGCGCTCCGCGGCGTTCACGGACGCCGAGGCGCCCGCGAGGAGGGAGCCCAGGCGATGACGAAGCGCGTGATCGACGCGGGCACGAGCGCGGAGCAGGCTCCGTGAGCGCCATCGCGTACCCGCCGCTCCGCCTCGCGTTTCCCGACCGCCGCGACTGGATCTTCTCCGCGGTCCTCGCGTACCGGGCGCGGTGGGCGCCCGACCGCCCGTTCCTCCAGTACGCGACGGAGGCGCCGCTCACCTACGGCGAGGTCGACCGCCGGGTGAACCGGCTCGCGGGCGGCCTCCGCGCGCTCGGCGTGGCGCCCGGCGACCGCGTGCTCGTCATGCTGCCGACCTCGATCGAGTTCCTCCTCGTGTGGTGGGCGGCGAACCGCATCGGTGCCATCGAGGTCTCCGTCAACAACGCCTACAAGGGCTACTTCCTCGAGCACCTCGTGAACAACTCCGGCGGGCGGGTCATGGTCGTCGCCCGCGAGTTCCTGGAGGTCGTGCGGGCGAGCGAGGAGCGCCTGGCCGGCCTCGAGACGCTCGTCGTCCTCGACGGCGCAGAGCCGGCGCCCGCCGTCGCTCCCCGCTTCGCGCGCCTCCGGATACTCGCCTTCAGGGAGCTCCCGACCTCCCGGGAGGATTCCCCGGACGTGCCGCTCTCGCCCCGCGATCTGTGCGCCATCTTCTATACGTCCGGCACCACCGGCCCCGCCAAGGGCGTGACGATGCCGAACGCGCAGTGTCACCTGGCCGCCGAGTCCTGCGTGAACCTGACGCGACTCACCGCGGACGACGTCTACCTGGTGACGACGCCCCTCTACCACGCCAACGCGCCGCTCATGCAGGTCTACCCGGCGCTCGTGGCGGGCGCGCGCGCCGTGCTCCTGCCCCGCTTCAGCGCGACGGAGTGGCTTGCCCAGGCGCGCGCCACCGGGGCGACCGTCACCAATCTCCTCGGCGTCATGATGGACTTCCTCTTCCGCCTGCCGGCGGGGCCCGGCGACCGCGACCACCGGCTGCGGGTCGTCCTCGGCCAGCCGGCGCCCGCGGCCATCGCCGAGGCGTTCCGCGAGCGCTTCGGCCTCGAGCGCGTGCTCGAGTACTACGGCATGACCGAGATCGGCATCGTGACGATGATGCCGTGGGACGCCGTGCGCCCGGGCTCGTGCGGGGTCGCCGTCAGCGAGTGGTTCGACCTCCGTATCGCCGACCCCGAGACGGACGAGGAGCGGCCCCCGGGCGAGGTCGGCGAGCTGCTCGTGCGGCCGAAGGCGCCGTGGGCGTTCAGCCAGGGCTACTGGGGGATGCCGGAGCGGACGCTGGAGGCGCTGCGCAACGTCTGGTACCACACCGGCGACGGGCTCCGGCGCGACGCCGACGGCTACTTCTACTTCGTCGACCGGATGCGCGACGTGATCCGGCGGCGCGCGGTGAACATCTCCTCCTTCGACGTCGAGACGGTGATCGGCGGCCATCCCGCGGTGGCGGAGTGCGCGGCGGTGGCCGTGCCCTCGGAGTTCGCGGGCGGGGAGGACGAGGTCAAGATCTGCCTCGTGCTGCGCGAGGGAGCCTCCATCGCCCCCGAGGACTTCCTCGGCTGGTGCGAGGACCGGCTGCCGCACTTCGCGGTGCCGCGCTACGTGGCGATCGTCGCAGAGCTGCCGAAGACGCCGAGCAACAAGGTGCAGAAGTACCGGCTGCGCGAGACGGGCGTGGGCGGGGCCACCTGGGACCGCGTCAAGGCAGGCTACCGGCTGCGTGAAGAGATCAAGCGCGCCGAGGCCCGGCGTGCGCGCTCGGCGCCGACCAGCGAGGGCGACTGAGGATCGCCGAGGAGAACCTGGCGCGCCCCGGGTTACTTCCCGGTGAACCGTGGCATCACCCGCGTCGCGAAGAGATCCAGCGACTTGAGGATCCGATCGCGGTCGTGGATGCCCTGCGGGATGAGGAGGAAGCACTCGTTGATCGGCACGGCGCGTGATGCCGCCTCGATGCGGCGGCTCACGGCGTCGGGGTCGCCGATCAGCAGCTCGGGGTAGTCCTGGCCGAACGGCTTCGACCAGTTGTCCCAGAACCACAGCATGTCCTTCGCCGCTTCCTGCGCGGCGGCCACCGTGTCGTCGAGGACGAGCAAACCGCCCCAGCCGGCCTCGTCGCCGGGTCTGATCGTGTGCCCGTGCTTGGCCGCCTCCTCGCCATAGGCGGCCCACAGCTTCCGGCAGAACTCGAGGTCGGACGAGAGGACGATCGGCCGCCCCGCGTACTTCGCCCAGAAGAGCGCCGTGCGCAACGAATGCGTGAAGCCCCCGTAGAGCTGCGGATGCGGGCGCTGGTAGGGCTTCGGCGCGATGCCGATCTCGTGGATGTGCATGTCGGCGCCCACGCCACGCCCATACTTCGCGTAGGTCGCGTGGGGGTGCGGGTTCAGGAAGTCCGGGTCCGGGATCGTCCAGAAGCGGCCCTGGAAGCTGAACGTCTCCTTCGCCCACGCGAGGAGGATGATGTCGACGAACTCCTTGAAGTAGTCGCGGTTCAGGTCGTCCTCGGACGTCTTGGCGTTCCACGGGCCGACGGCGTCGATGTCCGGGCGGATGCGGAAGGTGTGGACCCAGCGCGCCTGGTAGCCGCGCACGAATCCGACGCCGAGCCGGCCCTTGAGCATGTGGTCCAGCGTCGCGACGTACTCCGCCGTGCGGACCGGGTTGTGCGTCGGCGCCACCCAGCCCACGGTGTTCACGCGCAGGCGCTTGGAGTGCTGGCCGAGCCACGTCGCCATGAGGCCCGGCTCGTTCGAGATCTCGAAGCCCTCGACCTGGAGATGGTGCTCGGGATGGCCGAAGCCCGCGAACCCCGCCTCGTCGGCGAAGCGGACGTAGTCGGCGATCTCGTCGAGCATGCGCTGGTAGAGCTCGGGCCGCTGGCCGGCCATGCCGGCCTCGAGCTCGTGGCGGCGGCCGACCGTGCAGTACATGAACAGGTGGAAGTCCATGGCATCCTCCCGAGGCGTTGACACCGTCGGCGATCGGTGCCAGCATCCGACCAAACGGTTGGTCAAGTCAAGTGCCGGCGTGCGGTGCGGGGGGAGGCACGCGATGAAGTTCGGCCTGTTCTACGAGCTGTCGGTGCCGCGGCCGTGGACGCGCGAGTCGGAGCGCACCGTCTACCGGAACGCCCTCGAGCAGGTGAAGCTCGCCGACGAGCTGGGCTTCGACTACGTCTGGGCGGTCGAGCACCACTTCCTCGAGGAGTACTCCCACTGCCCGGCGCCGGAGCTGTTCCTCACCGCGTGCGCCATGACCACGAAGCGCATCCGCGTGGGCCACGGCATCGTCGTCTGCGTCCCGGAGTTCAACCACCCGATCAAGATCGCGGAGCGCACCGCGGTGCTCGACATTCTGTCGGGCGGGCGGCTCGAGGTCGGCACGGGGCGGTCGGCGACGTGGACGGAGCTGGGCGGCTTCCGCGCCGACCCCGACCTCACCAAGCAGACGTGGGACGAGTTCGTGCGCTGCCTGCCGAAGATGTGGACCTCGGACACCTTCGCCTACGAGGGCCGGTTCTGGTCGATGCCCTCGCGCACGATCCTGCCGAAGGTCTACCAGCGGCCGCATCCGCCGCTCTGGGTGGCGGTGACGACCCCGGGCACCGAGCTCGACGCCGCCGAGCGCGGGCTCGGCAGCCTCGGGCTCACGTTCGGCATGTTCGCCGAGCAGGAGAAGCGCATCGCCGAATACCGGCGGCGCATCCAGCACTGCGCCCCGGTCGGCGAGTTCGTCAACGACACAGTCGCGACGGTGAACTTCCTCTACTGTCACGAGGACGAGAAGGTCGGCTTCGAGACGGGCCGGCGGATGGCCGACACCTTCAACTACCTCGCCACCCAGCTCATCTCGGCGCGTGAGGTCTACCCGACGAAGTCGTACCAGTCGCTCGGCCTCCTGCCGCAGCTCCGCCGCCAGGCCACGGGCCCCGATACGAGCAGCCAGGCGGGGGAGGGGCTCTGCTTCGGCGGCCCCGAGCGGATCATCCGCGCGATCAAGGGCTGGGAGTCGGTCGGCGTCGACTGCATCAACTTCCTCGTCAACACGGCGGAGGTGATCCCGCAGGCCGACGTGCTCGCGAGCTTCCGGCTCTTCGCGCGCGAGGTGATGCCGGCCTTCGGCAAGACGAAGCCCGCCGACGAGGGAGGCGCTTGATGCCGCTCTACGGCGCGCTCGAGCTGGACCGGGTCGTCGCCCGCCTCCCGCGCATGGCGAACCTCGACACCGAGGCGTGGACGCTGCCCGGCACGGAGATCCTCCAGCTCGCGTGGGAGGTCGGCCGCGACAGCGCCCGGCTGCTGCCGCGCGCGATGCATCCGGCGATCCCGCCGTACGCGACCGTCACGGTCGCGCGCTTCCCCGACACGCCGGTCGGCTCGTTCACGCTCGCGCTCCTGCGCCTGGCCGGCCGCGCCGGCGCGCACCCGCGCGGTCTCGTGCTCGGCGGCGTGGCGACATCGGAGAGCGCCGCGCACGCGCTTCGCGAGCGATGGGGGCTGCCGGTTGCGCACGGCGAGGTGACGTTCCGGCGCTACCACGACCGCGCGGTGGCGACGGCGAGCCTCGGCGGCAAGACGGTCCTCGACGCAGCGCTCGTCGCGCCCGAGACGATCTCGGCGGGCGACGTGCAATACATCGCGAGCGTGACGCTCGCCGAGGTGACGGAGGACGGCCAGGCGCGAGTCCGGCTCGTGCAGGTCGATTCGCACTACACCTTCCACAAGGCCGAGCGCGGCCGCCCGCATGTCGACCGGTTCCTCGCCGACGCGTGGAACGCCGGCGGGCTCGCGCTCGTCCACCCGATCTCGGCGAGCCTCACCACCGCCGACACCGACCTCCCCCAGATCCGGTTCGTGATGGACCCCGAGATCCCGGTCGTGCGCGGCACCCGCCGCATCCGCTGATGGCGACGACGGCGACGAGGAGCGCGCTGCACACGCCGCTGTGCGATCTCCTCGGCATCCGGTACCCGATCTGCCAGGCGGGCATGGGCTACGTCGCCCGCTCGTCGCTCGCCGCCGCCGTCTCCGCCGCGGGCGACCTCGGCGTCATCGCGGCGGCGCATTCGACCCCGGCCGAACTGCGCGCCGAGATCCGCCGCGTGCGCGACCTCACGGACCGGCCGTTCGGGGTGGACATCCTGTTCGCCGCGGTGCGCGCCACGGGCGACGAGGCGCAGCAGTTCACGGATCGCGTGAAGGCGTGGGTCGAGGTGACGCTCGACGAGCGCGTCCCCGTCCTGATTGCCGGCCTCGGCAATCCCGGCCCGATCACCGCCGAGGCGCACCGCCTGGGCACGCGGGTCATGGCGCTCTGCGGGAACGTCAAGCAGGCGCGCGATCACGCCGCGAACGGCGTCGACGTCGTCATCGCCCAGGGTCATGAGGCGGGCGGTCATACGGGGCGCGTCGCCGGCCTCGTGCTCGTCCCCGCGGTGGTCGACGCCCTCGCGCCGCGCCCCGTGCTCGCCGCCGGTGGCATCGCCGACGGCCGCGGTCTCGTGGCCGCGCTGACGCTCGGGGCGCAGGGCGCCTGGATCGGCACGCGGTTCATCGCGACGCCGGAAGCCCACGCGCACGACAACTACAAGCGGAGGATCGTCGCGATCGACGAAGAGGGCACCGTCGTGACGCGGGCGGCGTCGGGCAAGCCGTGCCGGCTGATCCGCAATGCCTTCACCCGGTCGTGGGAGGGACGCGAGGCCGAGATCCTCCCGTTCCCGATCCAGGGCGAGCGCGTCGGCCACCCGGCCGCGCTCCTCGCCCGCGAGCAGGGCGACGTGGAGCACGGCAACGCGCCGTGCGGCCAGACGGCGGGGCTGATCCGCGAAGTGCGCCCGGCCGGCGAGGTCGTCCGCGCCATCGTCGAGGAGGCCGAGACCGTCCTCGCCCGCTTGCGCGGCTGACCGCGGCCGGGACGACGAGGAGAGGACCGACGATGACGACGCATGGCTGCGTGACACTCGACAAGGATGGCGGCATCGCGCGCGTGGCGCTGAACCGGCCCGCGCAGATGAACGCGATCAACCCGGAGCTCCTCGAGGACCTCTGGGGCGTCTGCGAGGAGGTCGAGCACGACGCCCGGGTGAAGGTCGTGACGCTGACCGGGGCGGGCCGGGCCTTCTCCGCGGGCGCGGACCTTCGCGCCGTGCGCGAGCTGTCGCCCGACTCGGATCGCTGGGCCCAGTTCATGGCCCTCTGGCACCGCGTGTTCAATCGGGTCGAGGCGCTGCCGCAGCCGGTGATCGCCGGCGTGCACGGCGTCGCGCTCGCCGGCGGCCTCGAGCTGGTGCTGGTGTGTGACCTCGCCATCGCGGACGCGGAGGCGCGGCTCGGCGACCAGCACGCGGCCTTCGGCCTCGTGGCTGGCGGCGGCGGCAGCCAGCGCCTCCCGCGCGTCGTCGGGCCGCGGCGGGCCAAGGAGCTGATGCTGCTCGGCGAGTGGCTGACGGCGCGCGAAGCGCTCGCGTGGGGCCTCGTCAACCGGGTCGCGCCTGCCGGACAGCTCCGGGCGGTGCTCGACGACGTGGCCGGGAAGCTGGCGCGCCTCAGCGCCAGCGCGAGCCGCACGGCCAAGGGTCTCGTGAATCGCGCCGCCGACCTCGATCTGGCGAGCGGGCTCGCGCTCGAGATCGAATCCGTCGCGCGCCACATGCGCTCGGCGGACGCGGCGGAGGGGCTGCGCGCGTTCGCCGAGAAGCGGCCACCGGTGTTCGCGTAGCGTTCGCGATGGTGCAGGCCGCCTACGCGCTGACGGACGACCAGGAGCTGCTGCGCCGCACGGTGGCGGACGTCGCCCGCAAGCGGGTGGCGCCGCGCGCCGCCGAGATCGACGCGCGCGCGGAGTACCCCCAAGATATGTTCGAGCTGCTGCGCGACATGGGCCTCTTCGCGCTGCCGTTTCCGCCCGAGTACGGCGGCACCGGCAGCACGCTGTCCGGCTGCATCGCCGTCGAGGAACTCGGCCGCGTCTGCTACAACACCGCCTACCTGCTCGTCGTGCAGTGGGTGCCGTTCGGCGCCATCCTCGCCGCCGGCGACGGCGCGCAGAAACGGCGCTGGCTCCCGGGCCTGGCGGCCGGGACACTCCGCGGCGCGATCTCCGTGACGGAGCCGAGCGGCGGCTCCGACGTCGCGCGCATCCAGACGAGGGCCGAGCGGCGGCCGGGCGGCTACGCGCTGACCGGCACGAAGATCTTCTGCACCAACGCGGCCGTCGCGGACTTCGTGCTCGTCGCCGCGAAGACGGCGCGCGAAGGCGGCCACCAGGGCCTCGGCCTCTTCGCGGTCGAGCGCGGGACGCCGGGCTTCGTGATCGGCAAGAGCGAGTCGAAGCTCGGGGCGCGCGGCGTGCCGTCCTCCGAGCTGCGGTTCGACGGAGCCTTCGTGCCGGAAGAGAACCGGCTCGGGTCCGAAACCGGGGGCTTCAAGGCGGTGATGGAGGCCTTCAACCGATCGCGGCCGATCATCGGGGCCCGGGGCGTCGGGCTCGCCCAGGGGGCGATGGATCTCGCGGCCGACTACGCGAAGCAGCGCGTCGCGTTCGGCCAGCCGGTCGCGGCGTTTCAAGGCATCCGCTGGATGATCGCCGACATGGCGATCCAGATCGAGGCCGCCCGCCAGCTCGTCTACCGCGCGGCGGCGGCCGTCGATGCCGGCGCGACCGGGCGCGCGGCGGCGCCACTCGCCGCCATGGCGAAGTGCTTCGCGACCGACGTCGCGATGAGGGTCGCCGTGGACGCGGTCCAGGTCTTCGGGGCGGCGGGCGTGTCGACCGAGTATCCGATCGAGCGCTACCTGCGCGACGCGAAGGTGCTCCAGATCGTGGAGGGCACGAACCAGATCCAGCGGAATATCGTCGCGGACGCCGTGCTCGGGCGAGGCACGTCGTGAGGGCGGCACGTCCCCGGAATTGTTCCGCCTTGACTTTGGCCATCGCCCGGGTTAGCGTCCGCTGACTAAGCGCTCACTCAGCGTCCTGGAGGGGTATGCTGGCTCCAGCCGCTCCGACCGTCAAGGATGCCGCCCTGGTGGAATCGCGGCGGCGGGAGCTCGCCGCCACCGCGCTGCAGCTCTTCCGCGCTCGCGGCTATCACGCCACGAGCGTGCGCCAGATCGCCGAA
>Ga0099827_10000411_pt1 | contig 18975 bp, 16 predicted proteins | sample CZO8metaG_FD_79339 | JGI IMG/M metagenome (GOLD analysis project Ga0099827, IMG submission 79339) | Vadose zone soil microbial communities from the Eel River Critical Zone Observatory, Northern California, USA - CZOApr15con1.8 metaG | ecosystem: Environmental > Terrestrial > Soil > Vadose zone ...
CGAGCCGGCCGCTCCACGGCCTCCTCAGGATGAGGGACTTCCCCAATGCCATCAATCATATACCTCATGCTGAGGAGCGCCTGAGGGCGCGTCTCGAAGCACGCACGATGTTGATGCAGCCCATTCTTTCACACGCTCGAAAGCGGGGGTCGAGGGATCAAGGTTCTGTGCGATGGTTCTGGATCCCCGCTTTTCGCGGGGATGAAGAATGGGTTCGAGCTGTGTGCGATGCGCTATGGTATCGGGATACTCGGGCGGGGGCGGCTAAAAGGCCTTGGCCATGGTGCCGGTGAGGATGTCGGCCTTGCGGTTCAGGGCGGCGATCAGGCCGTCGACACCGTCGGCCTTCAGGATGGCGGCGAATTCGGAGCGGCGGGTCGCCACTTCGCTGATCGCGCCGTCGAGGTAGATGTCGGAGATCAGCCAGCTGTCGCCGGTACGGCGCATTATGTAGTCGACCTTGACCGGCTCACCGTTGGCTTTGATGATCTGGCTACGCACCATGACGCCGGATGGGGCGGGCTTCTCATCGGTCACCTCCAGCTTCTCTCCGGCATAGCTGTCGAACCGGTCGGCATAGATCGCCGAGATGTAGCGTCCGAAGCTCTCGGTCATCTCTTGGCGCTGCGCCTCGGTCAGACTGGCCCAGGTCTGGCCGACCGAAAGTCGCGCCATCGCGGCGATGTCGAAGCTGCGGCGAATAACCGGCTCCAGTTGCGTGAAACGGCCACCCTGGCCCAGTGTCCTGCCGTTCTTCATCGTGCTGAGCAGCGCGTCGTAAAGCCCCTGCACGGTATCGCCGCCACTCGGCGGCGCGGCAGGGACGGGATAGGAAAGCATGCTGAGGCCGAGCCCAGCGGCCAACGCCGCGGCTTTGCGCAACGGCGGTTTTGATCCACTGGACTGGCTGGCGCTCTGACCAATGATCGCCGCAAAAGAGCGTATCGTCATGTTCCCTCCCCGCAGCTCGAGTTTGCCGACCCGCGTGATCAACGTCCGGCCGTAATAGCCCGACCGATAGCCCTGTCGCCCCGCCGCCCGTTCGCCCTTCTCGGCGCTCAAGGCCTCCGTCATCTCCGCTTCGAGCACCTCCTGCAGCGCCGTGCGCACCAGCGCCCGCAAAAACTCCTCGTCCTCCGCCAGAATGGCTTTGACGTCGATCGTCCCAGATTTACCCTGCCTCTTGGTCATGGTGTGCATCCTCGCCAAAGGATCCGGTGATTACCTCATCACCCGCATACCATGGCCATCCGCCTCAGCGGCTTTTGCTGAACCTTCCTGACGCTACCGAATAAATCGGACGCTGCCATTGCGGAGGACTATTTGCTTCGCAAGGAGCATGGAGCTGAGAACTGCGGACCGCAATCAGCCTCGCGCGATTGCGGCGCGACCCGGGGCGGAGGAAGGCGCGCGATCTTCTGGCGTCGGTCTGTGGCCGGTTAACCGAGGGGTTCGGGACCGCTAATCTACAACCGCGCGGCAGCTCCTTTACGAGTTGACCTAGATCAAAGCAATTCCGCCTCGGTCCTATCCACTTGGATCGGCGCGGGCCGCTGCTGGGTCGAGGGCCCAATCTCACTCGCCTCACCACAACTCACCGAGATTTACCCGGTTTCACTCGGCTCGGCGCGTCACACGAGCTAACTAACAAGCCTGCTCCTGTGCTCCCGGCAACTCGACGGACACCGCTGGGGTCAGCTTCAGTCTGCGTGATCCCAGTCGGCCCGATCTCGCTTCTTGGGACGCAGTGAAGATGGGATAGTCGTAACCGAGCTTGAACCGAAGGCCGGGGGTCGTCCGACGATGATAAGGGAGACGCAATATGCCCATCAGAAAAGAGCTCGGCACAATCGCCGATCTGGAAGCAGGAGCTCGGGTCATCCCGATCGGATCAGATCTCTATCGTCAAGGGGATATCTGTTTCACGTACTTCATAGTACTCAATGGCTGGATCGCCCTCTCCGTGCTTCTTGATGACGGTTCCTGCCAAATCTTGGATTTCGCACTACCGGGAGCGATTCTTGGCTTTCAGCAGGCGCCGAACGCGCCGATGTACCACTCCGCTCGGTGCCTTTCGGTAGTGCGCGTCTACGCATTTCCGCGGCGCAAGCTGGACATCATTATCGAGACCAATCCGCGTCTCGCCATCCTGCTTTGCCGCCAGGTCACCGCCAATGAGGCGCGCGCGCATGACCATCTCGCCAACATCGGTCTTCGGGACGCCAGGCATCGCATCGCGCATCTCCTCCTTGAGCTCTACGTCAGAGTTCGCGGCCGGCTTCCGGCCGAGCGCGGCGAGACTATTCAGCTGCCGCTCAGCCAAGGCCAGATTGGCCAGGCTCTGGGCCTCACCTACGTTCATGTCTGCCGCACGCTCCAGATCCTTCGCGAGCAAAAAATCGTGAGCCTCGCCAACCACAGGCTCGAAATAATCGATCCGGAGGCTCTTAGAGCGACTGCTGGTATTGAGCACGAGGTTCCCGAGCGCCAACAGGTTGGGCGACCCGCGCCGACCCAATCGGTGAGCGTTCTCGCAGAACCGGAAGCTGCCGACTCTTTGCCCCCAGGGTGGATGCCGATGCAGAACGATCGCCCCGTCTCTCCAGGTCTGGTGTCAGCATCGGGAGGTTATGCGTTTAGCCCGGCAAAGGCGGCGTAGGAGCTCGATTGGCCCCCCCCGATTGGGCTCTATGTCAGATCACTGAAGGGATGGAAGCAAGCTCATGTTTGACATGTTGGTGGCCGAAAACCTCGTTGACCTAATAGAGGAAGAAGGGCTGAGGCGGAGCTTTTCACGGGTCAGAGCCATTAGATTGAGAATTGGTGCACTGGGACATGTCGAGCCGGCTGCCCTTTACTCCTGCTTTGATGAAGCCAGTGAAGGCAGCATTGCTGAAGGGGCACGGCTAGACCTGGAAATGGTGCCGGGCGAGGGCTGGTGTCCTGATTGCAGTGAGATCGTGTCGGTCGAGAAACTGTACGATGGCTGCCGATCGTGCGGGCAAGGTCATGTCAGAATAACGGCAGGCGAGGAACTTCGGGTTTTGGAGCTGGAGGTCGAGTGATGTGCACGATGGGCAGTTGCAGAACTGGGCATAATCATGCCCAATTCTCTGATCTCGCTGGGGTTATCAATTTCGGCGCAGATCTGGCCGACGCCCATATGCCGGGCACGCGCGCGGAACGCATTATCCGCTTGGAGCGCGACATCCTCTCCAAAAATGGAGCCTTCGCCCGCGCGAATAGGGACCGGCTGAAGGCGGCCGGTATCTTCACGCTTAACCTTGTCTCCAGCCCTGGCTCCGGCAAGACGTCGCTGCTGGTGCGGACAATCGCTGATTTGAAGCACCGCTTTCCGATCAGCGTGATCGAAGGCGACCAGCAAACCTCGAACGATGCCGGTAGAATCCGCGTCGCAGGTACTCCTGCAATCCAGATAAACACTGGCTGGGGCTGTCATCTCGACGCACACATGGTCGGCCACGCGCTCGATCACCTGCCATTGAACCAGGGCAGCCTTCTCTTCATCGAGAATGTCGGCAATCTCATCTGCCCGGCGGCTGTCGACCTCGGTGAGTCGCATAAGGTAGTCGTATTGTCGGTCACCGAAGGCGAGGACAAGCCGCTGAAGTATCCGGACATGTTCGCCGAGGCCGATCTGATGCTGCTGAATAAAATCGACCTGCTGCCATATCTCGACTTCGACGTCAGGACGTGTATCCAATTTGCGCTGCGTGTCAACCCGCAGATCCAGATCATCAATGTATCTGCCCGGACAGGTGAGGGTTTGCCCGCCTTCTGTCATTGGATCGAATGGCGTGCATCTCTCATGCGCCGGCCGGCGCATGCCTCATTATAAGTAGCTGCGATCATGATCTAACGTCGTGCCGCCCTTCTGCCGGCGATCGCGGTTGCGTTTCTCTCGATTTCCAGCGGATCAATAAAGGCAGCCGAGGCGGATCGGGTCGACGCACGGTTCGAGATCTTCGGCTTTGCCGGCCTGCACGTGTTGACGAACCGCACCACTGTCGACGAAACAGCAGACCGATATACGATTTCGATGGATCTCGACACCCGTGGCCTCGCCAGCGTCTTCGTGGATCTTACGAGCCATTCTGAGGTACACGGACGTCTCGGCAGAGACGCGTCTTACCCCGATGCCTACCGCGCCGATGTGCGCCGAAACGGCGCCGACCGTCATTACGGCCTCGATTATCGTCGCGACGGCCCCGTGATCAATGCCTCGGCGCCACCTTCACTCGAGCGGCCTTTGCTGGTCGCAGTGGAGCAGACCCGCGGCACTGTCGACCAGCTCACGGCGTATTTCATCCTGGAACGCCAGCTCGCCGATCGCGGCACCTGCGCTCTCGTCGTTCCCGTATTCGATGGCAGTGCGCTCTACAATCTTCACTTTGCCGATGTTGAGCGGGAAATGCTGTCCGCGGACGAGTATCAGAACTTCGCCGGTCCGACGCAAATCTGTGAAGTCGCCCGCGAGGACATACAGGCCAATCGGAACCACAACGAGGACACTTACCGGCGGGGCAAGATCTGGTATGCCCGCGTAATGGCGGGCGACCGCATGGTGCCGGTGCGAATGGAGTTCGATACGGCATTTGGTGGGGTGAAGGGTTATCTCGCCGAGCTGCGCGGTCGCGGCGTCAATCTCCACCTGATGAGGGAATGAGTGCCGCCTCAGGGCTCTAGGCCGAGAATTGTTCATTTGCTGGTCAGCTTGCGCAACCACATGAGGTCCCTGGGGCGCTGCGCCCAGCCTGCAGATTAGCCTGCATATCCAGATCATCACTGGACCTGCTCGGACTGGCGAGGGCCTGCCCGCTTTCTATGACCGGATCGAATGGCGCGTAACCTTCGCGCGCCGGCCGGCGCATGCCTCAGGATAAGGCCCGCACTCCGCCCAGTGCGCCGGGAGCGCCTTCGGGACCGTATTAAGGGTCCGGTCCAGAGCGTCGGGTTCCGCCAATTCGCTCACCGCCTGGCACTGCGGCACAGGCATCGAGGGCACGCGCTCAACGCTTTATGGACGCGCTGGAACACGATCATTCGCCGCGTCAAATTGCTTCCATCCCGGCAGAGACGATCGACGGATTCAAGATACGCAATGGTGTCGCGAGAATAACGCCGCCTGCTTCCTGCCCTTCGACCTCGATGCGCTCCTCCTGCGCGGTAATACGCGCCAGAACACCGGGTGCCGCTCAACGGCACAACGGTGGCGGCGACAACGGGCCGGCCGCGTCACTGGCGGACGCGTCCGAACGAGGTTGCGGCGCATCGGCGTCCTCCGGGTGCGCAGCGATCGGCCGTACCGCGAGCACGGCACGGTGCGTACGCGACAGATACGTTTCGCGATAGGCGATATAGAGCGTCGATCCGACGATAATCGCGGCGCCCACCAACGTGTATCTGTCTGGCAATTCGGCAAACAGCAGGAACCCCATGATCCCGGCGAAGACAAGGCGGCTGTAGTCGATTGGCGCTACCGCCATCAGCTCGCCCGTGGCATACGCACGCACCTGGCAAAATTGGCCGACCGCGCCCAAAGCGCCGACGAGAGCGAGCTGCGCGAAGTCGTCGCCGGTCAGCGGGTGCCACACGAAGTAGGCCGGGATCGCAGTCAATATCGACGAAAACAGGCCGAAATAGACAAGGATCGTCAGCGCCGCTTCGGTCGTCGACAACCGCTTGATCAGGGTCGTCGAGAGCGCCGCCAGAAAGGCGGCGAACAGCCCGACCATGGCGGCCACGTCCAATGTCCCGCTATCGGGCCGGACCATCACCAGTACGCCGATAAAGCCGGCAACAGTGGCGAGCCCCCGCCGCCACCGCACCTTTTCGCCGAGCAGGAAGATGGCGGTTAGAATCATGAACAGCGGGGCGGTGAAGCTGATCGCCGTCGAATCGGTCAGCGGCAGTCGGGTCGTCGCGTAGAAGCCGGCGATTATCGCAGCAACGCCGATCGCGGCGCGCAGGAAATGGCCGTAAAAATGGGTCGTGCGGAAGGCGCGACGGCCCTTCTTGAGAAGGACGAAAGGCAGGAACGCGATAAATCCGAAGAAGCAGCGGAAGAAGGCAATCTGAAAGCTGTCGAGCCGCTGGCCCAATAGCTTGACGAGCGCGCCCATGATTGAGAACAGCAGACACCCGGTCACCATCAGCAGGACGGCGCGAACCGAGAGAGGCAATGCCTCCCAGCTGGTGCGGGCGAGGCTTATCAGCGGCACAGCGCCGCCGCACGGGCCTCCCCAGGGCGCCCTGGTCTCGCGAGCTTCGCTTCGCGATGGGCGACATCGACCGACGCCCACCCAGGTCCGCAGATCGGTCGTTTCTGCCCCCAGGTGACCGCCGATGAAACGAGAAAAGCCCCGGTCAGAACGATCCAGCGGTGGTCGCTATAAGCACGTTGGACTTGCGGTTCAGTGCCGCGATCAGGCCATCGATGCCTTCGCTCTTCAGGATGGCGGCGAATTCGGAGCGACGGGTTGCCACCTCGCTGATCGCGCCGTCGAGATAGATATCCGAAATCAGCCAGGCATCGCCGTTGCGGCGCATCAGATAATCGACTTTAACTAGCTCGCCGTTCGCTTTGACGATCTGGCTGCGCACCATGACGCCGGCGGTGGCGGGCTGCTCGCCGGTCACCTGCAGCCTCTGCCCCGAATAGCTGTCGAAACGGTCGGCATAAATCGCCGAAATGTAGCGGCCAAAACTCTCCGTCACCTGCTGCCGCTGGGCCTCGGTCAGAGTGGCCCAAGACGGGCCTACCGATAAGCGGGCCATGGACGGGACATCAAACGTCTTGCGGATGACGGGCTCCAGCTGCGCGAACCGTCTGCTTTGCCCGAGCGTTCGGCCGCTCTTCATTGCGCCGAGCAGCGCGTCATAAAGGCACTGGACGGTATCGCCCCCGCTAGGGGGCATTGCATAGAGGGGTTGAGGAAGAATGGCCAGGGCCAGCATCACGGCAAGGCTTGCGGCTTTGCGCGCTGGTATTCTCAACACGATCGACTTGTTCATGACTCGATCTCTTCGGCCGCTGGCGCCCGTAATCCTAGGTGCGATCGTCATTGCGGTCTCCGTGCTGCTCATGCGGATGGCGAAGTTGGCGCTCATACAATTTCACCGGATGGCAGGTTCCGCTTTAACCTGGGTCAACCCGGCGGCCAGGCGTCGGTTCCTGGCTCGCTCGTCGGCCGCGGCATTTCTGACGCGCATTTAACTTGGATAAAGGTCCCCGTTCCCGCCTGGCAGCTAACCTGAACCGATAGCGATTAACTGGCGGGGAGACGCCCACGGCCACGACAATGAAGCAGCGATAGTGCACGCCTTTGGTAAGCCGCCGCAGATCGAGGAGGTGCCGATCCCGACGCCCGGACCGGGCGAGATTCCGATCTAAGCGAACGCGACCGGGGTGCGCCACACCAATCTCCACGCGGCCGACGACGATTGGCCAGCCAGGTCCGTGCCCCCCTTCCCGGCCCAGGCCGGTAGCAGCCGTACACTTTAATCTGCATCAAAGTCGTTTGACCAAATCAGGGGCATGCTGGGCCTGACCGGACCGAATTCCCGTGGATGCCGACCAAGGCGTGCTGGTGATGCTGAGTGATACCTGCCAACCGGAGGGACCGCGATCCAGTGCGAAACAGGTGATGTGGCGGGCTGCCAGTCGATCCGCCTAACTCGAAGGTGACACGATGAAAGCGACGCAAAGGCTTCACGATCTGGGTCAGAGCATCTGGCTCGACAACATCACCCGCGATCTGCTGACCAGCGGGACTCTCAAGCGTTACATCGACGAGTTGTCGGTGACCGGCCTCACCTCGAACCCGACGATCTTCGATCACGCGATCAAGAACAGTGCCTCTTACGATGCCGCGATCCGCGAGAAGCTCAAGGAAGAGGGCAAGTCGGGGGAGACGCTATTTTTTGAACTGGCGCTCGACGACATCATCCGGGCCGCCGACCTGTTTCGACCGATCTACGACCGGACGAATGGCGTGGACGGGCGGGTGTCGCTGGAAGTATCGCCGCTGCTGGCCCACGACACGGCAAGCACCCTCGCCGCGGCCAAGGATCTGCACACCCGAGCGGGGCGACCCAATCTCCTGATCAAGATTCCGGGCACCAAAGAAGGTCTCCCGGCGATCGAAGAGGCAATCTTTGCCGGCGTCCCCATCAATGTGACGCTGTTGTTCTCACGGGAAGACTACGTCGCGGCTGCCGAAGCTTACCTCAGGGGCATCGAGCGGCGGATCGTTGCCGGTCTCAACCCAGATGTCGGCTCCGTAGCCTCGGTGTTCATCAGCCGGTGGGACGCAGCAGTCATGGACAAGATGCCCGACGCGCTACGCGACCAGCTCGGCATCGCCATCGCCAAGCGCACCTATAAAGCCAGTTGCGCGCTGCTGAGCTCGCCGCGCTGGCTGCGCGTCTACAACGCCGGCGGCCGTCCGCAACGCCTGCTGTGGGCCAGTACGGGAACCAAGGATCCCAAGGCTTCCGACGTCCTCTATGTCAAAACCCTCGCCGCGCCTTTGACGGTGAACACCATGCCCGAGGATACCCTGAAGGCCATTGCCGACCACGGCGTACTCGGCGCAATCCTGCCAGCGGACGGTGGCGATTGCGAGGAGGTGCTGGCGGAGTTCGCCAAGGCCGGTGTCGACATTGACGCCTTGGCCACCCGGCTTCAGGACGAAGGGGCCACCTCGTTCGTCAAATCCTGGAACGAATTGATGGCGGTGATCGCATCCAAGAGCGCGGCTCTCGAGAAGGCGGCTTAGCGGCTCGCCGCGCCGCGTGCTCATCCCCGGACGACCCTAAGGAACGGAACATGACCGCAGGCACCAAACCATTGACCAAGCGCCCAGCCTGGCTGGCTCTCGAAGCCCATCACGAAGCCATTGGGGGACTGCATCTGCGCCAGCTCTTCGCGGACGACTCGACGCGTGGCGAACGCCTGACCGCGGAAGCGGCGGGAATCTATCTCGATTACTCAAAGAACCGCATCACCTCAGAAACGATCAAGCTTCTGCTCGACCTGGCGGAGGCAGTCGACCTGCGCGCCCGGATCGATGCGATGTTCCGGGGGGAGAAGATCAACGTCTCGGAGGGACGAGCCGTCCTGCACGTCGCGCTACGCGCCCCGCGAGGGGCATCAATCCTCCTCGACGGTGAAAATGTGGTGCCCCAGGTCCACTCCGTGCTCGACAGGATGGTTGATTTATCCAACCGCGTCCGCAGCGGCGACTGGAGGGGCCATACCGGCAAGCGCATCCGCAACGTCGTCAATATCGGCATAGGCGGCTCCGATCTCGGTCCGGTCATGGCTTATGAGGCGCTCAAGCATTACAGCGAGCGCGCGATGACTTTTCGCTTCGTTTCCAATGTCGACGGCACCGATCTCGCCGAAGCGGTGCGCGACCTCGACGCGTCGGAGACCCTGTTTATCGTCTCTTCGAAAACCTTTACGACCTTGGAGACGATGACCAATGCGCGTGCGGCGCGCGCCTGGGCGCTCGCCGGTCTCGGGGGCGACGAAAAGTCGATCGCCAGGCATTTCGTCGCCGCCTCGACGAACACCGCCGAAGTCGCGAAGTTCGGAATCGACACCGCCGACATGTTCGAGTTCTGGGACTGGGTGGGTGGGCGCTACTCGATGAATTCAGCGATCGGCCTCTCGACCATGATCGCCATCGGCCCGGATAACTTTCGTGCGATGCTCGATGGTTTCCACGAAATGGACGAGCACTTCCGCACTGCCCCATTCGAGCGAAACCTGCCGGTGCTGATGGGCCTGCTCGCCGTCTGGTACAACGACTTCTTCGGCGCGCAGACCGTCGGCGTGTTTCCGTACGAGCAGTATTTGAAGCGGTTTCCCGCCTATCTCCAGCAGCTGACCATGGAGAGCAACGGAAAGCATGTGACGCTCGATGGCGAACCGGTCGCCTGCGAAACCGGCCCGGTCTATTGGGGCGAGCCCGGCACCAACGGCCAGCACTCCTTTTATCAGCTGATCCATCAAGGAACCCGGCTGATCCCTTGCGACTTCATCGCGTTCGGCCAGTCGCTGAACCCTTTGGGCCAACAGCACGACATGCTGCTGGCGAATGTGTTCGCGCAGGGCGAAGCGCTCGCCTTTGGCAAGACGCCAGAGGAAGTCCGCGCCGAGGGCTCGCCCGACTGGCTCGTCCCCCACCGCACCTTTGAGGGCAATCGGCCCTCGAATACGATACTGCTAGAACGGCTGACCCCGGCGGCCCTTGGCAAGCTCGTCGCTCTGTACGAGCACAGCGTCTTTACCCAAGGCGCAGTCTGGCACATCGACTCGTTCGACCAATGGGGCGTCGAGCTCGGCAAGGTGCTGGCTCTGCGCATCATCCCCGAACTCGACAGCAAAGCAGAGCGCGAGCTTGGCCACGACAGTTCGACGAATGCGCTGATCCGCCACTACCGCAAGCTCAAAAAACCTTCGTGAACCTCTTTTAAACAGGAGCCAGCTGATGCAACTCGGAATGGTCGGCCTGGGCCGGATGGGCGCCAACATGGTGCGGCGGTTGCTGAAGGGAGGCCATGAGTGCGTGGTCTTCGACATGTCGCCCGCAGCCGTGACCGAATTGGCCAAAGAGAACGCCGTCGGGGCCGCCTCGCTCGTCGACCTCGTCAAAAAGCTGGAGAAGCCGCGAGCGGTCTGGCTGATGGTCCCCGCGGCCGTCGTCGACAAGACCATTGCCGACGTTTTGCCCGCTCTCGAGCCCGACGACATCCTGATCGACGGCGGCAATTCCTATTACATCGACGATATCCGGCGCGCCAAGGAGCTGGCGCCGCGACGGATCCATTACGTCGATGTCGGGACCAGCGGCGGGATCTGGGGGCTGGAGCGGGGTTACTGCATGATGATCGGCGGCGAAAAGTCGGTCGTCGAGCATCTCGACCCGATCTTTGCGGCGCTTGCTCCCGGCAGGGGCGATATACCGCCCACCCCGGGACGCGAGAAGATCGGCGGCACTGCCGAACAGGGCTACCTGCACTGCGGGCCCAACGGGGCCGGCCACTTTGTCAAGATGGTGCATAACGGGATCGAGTACGGCATCATGGCCGCCTATGCCGAGGGTTTGGGCGTTCTGCGCTCCGCCAATGTCGGGAGGCAGACCCACGCGGCCGACGCCGAGACGACGCCGTTGCGCGAGCCCGAGCACTACCAGTACGACCTCAACCTGCCTGATATCACCGAGTTATGGCGGCGCGGCAGTGTGATCGCCTCGTGGCTGTTGGACCTCACGGCGAGTGCGCTCGCCAAAGATCCCGCGCTGGCGCACTTCGCCGGCCGTGTCTCGGATTCGGGCGAGGGACGCTGGACGATCAAGGCCGCGATCGACGAGGCGGTGCCGGCGCACGTCCTGACGGCCGCTCTTTATGAGCGCTTCAGCTCGCGCGGCGAGGCGGAGTTTGCCGACAAGCTGCTTTCGGCAATGCGTTACGAATTTGGCGGGCACATCGAGAAACCGGCGGGTTAGCAACGCGCCCGCGGGAGGAGCAGAGAATGAGTGATCCCCACTCTGACGCGCTGGTCTTTTTCGGCGCGACGGGCGATCTCGCCTACAAGAAGATATTCCCATCGCTGCAGGCGATGGCGCAACGCGGTCACCTTGACGTGCCGGTCATCGGGGTAGCGAAAGCCGGTTGGGGCCTCGACCAGCTGAAGGCCCGAGCGCGTGACAGCGTCGAGCAGCACGGGGGACTCCATCCCGCGGCGTTCGACAAGCTGTGCGGCTTGTTGCGCTATGTCGATGGCGACTACCAAGACCCAGCGACATTTCAAACTCTCCGCAAAGAGCTCGGCTCCGCCCACCGGCCGGCGCACTACCTCGCGATCCCGCCTGCGCTGTTCGAGCTTGTGGTCCAGCAACTGGCCGAGACCGGCTGCGCCGAGCGCGCCCGGGTCATCGTCGAAAAACCCTTTGGTCATGATATCGCCTCGGCGCAGCAGCTCAACCGGATCCTGCTCGGGACCTTCGACGAGAAGTCGATTTTTCGGGTCGACCACTATCTGGGGAAGCGGCCGGTCCACAATATGGTCTTTTTCCGCTTTGTTAATGCGTTCCTCGAGCCGTTGTGGAACCGCAGCCACGTCGAGAGCGTGCAGATCACGATGGCGGAGGCGTTCGGGCTCAAAGGCCGCGGAGCCTTCTACGATCAGACCGGCACCATTCGCGATGTGATCCAGAATCACCTGTTTCAGGTGCTGACCAATCTGGCCATGGAGCCGCCGGTCAGAACCGACAGCGAGTCGATCCGCGATGAAAAGGTAAAGGTGCTCAAGGCAATCGCGCCACTCGAAGCGCGGAACCTGGTCCGCGGGCAATTCCGCGGCTATCGCCAAGAGCACGGGGTCGCTGCCGACTCGCAGGTCGAAACTTTTGCCGCGTTGCGGTTGGAGATCGATTCCTGGCGTTGGAAAGGGGTTCCCATCTACATCCGCGCCGGGAAATGCCTGCCGGTGACCTGCACCGAAGTAATCGTCCGCCTGCACCAGCCGCCGACGATGTATCAAGGCTTCAATCTGGAGCCGAACTACATCCGGTTTCGCATCAGCCCCGATATCGCGATCGCCTTTGGCGCCAACATCATGGGCCCGGGAGACGAGATCGACAGCACGTCCGTCGAGATCGTTGCGAGCCGTCACCCCGGCGCCGATGAGAGGGACGCTTACGAACGGGTGCTAGGTGACGCGATGGCTGGTGATGCCACGCTCTTCGCCCGGGAGGATTCCGTCGAAGAGGCATGGCGGATCGTCGATCCGGTGCTGAAGGACGCGACCCCCGTCGGGGAGTACGAGCCGAACAGCTGGGGGCCGAGTGAGGTCGAACAGAGAGTTTCGCCCGCCGGCGGCTGGCAAAACCCGCTGGTGACAGGCTAGAGGCTGCTATGGAAATCAAAATTCTCGCAGGTGCCGAGTCTGTCGCCCGGGAGGGTGCCTCGATCATCGCCGCAGAGGCCCGGGCCGCCGTTGCCGCGCGCGGCCGCTTCATCCTAGCCGTGAGCGGCGGCCACACCCCATGGCTCATGCTGCGCGACCTGGCGGGCCAGGATGTCCTGTGGAACGGGGTCCATGTGGCACAAGTCGATGAGCGTGTGGCGCCGCCGGGGCATCCCGACCGCAACCTGACCCATCTGCGCGAGAGTCTGCTCAATCACGCTCCGTTGCGTGCCGAGCAGGTTTACGCGATGCCGGTCGAAGCCCTCAACCTGGAAGCTGCGGCCTCGCAATACGCCGAGACCCTCCGCGTGATCGCCGGCTCGCCGCCGGTATTCGACCTCATCCATCTCGGCCTCGGGCCCGACGGCCATACGGCCTCCCTGGTGCCCGGTGATCCAGTACTCGACGTCACTGACGCCGATGTTGCGCTGACCGAGGTCTATCAGGGGAGGCGTCGGATGACGTTGACCTATCCGATGATCAACCGCTCGCGCCGCATTCTTTGGCTCGTCACCGGAGGCGACAAGGTCGCGATGCTGACGCGCCTGCTCGACGGCGACAAGTCGATTCCGGCCGCGCGGATGGGTCAGGACCGTGCCGTTGTCATCGCCGACAGTGCGGCGGCAGGACAGCTCGAAGCTAGTTGACACAGGAAATGACACCATGCGCGTCGGCATCGCCACCGATCACGGCGGGTTCGGCTTGAAGGAAGAACTGGTCGCCCAGCTCCGCGCGACTGGACATGAGGTTGTCGACTTCGGCGCGAGTAGTCTGAGCCCGGACGACGACTATCCGGACTTTGTTATCCCGCTCAGCCATGCTGTGGCGGCGGGTACAGTCGATCGCGGCGTCGCGATCTGCGGCAGCGGCGTCGGGGCGTCGGTCTGCGCCAACAAGATTCCAGGCGTCCGCGGTGCGCTGATCCACGATCATTTCTCGGCCCGGCAGGGGGTCGAGGATGATCACATGAACATCCTTTGCATGGGTGGCCGGACCGTTGGGCCGGCTGTGGCTTGGGACCTCGTCCAGACCTTCTTGGCAGCCGAATTCAGCCGGGCCGAACGACATCTGCGCCGGCTGGGCAAGGTGGCGTCCCTGGAACCAGCACGAGACGCGCAATGACCGGAAATGTGAGAGCCATGAGCGACCAAACATTGGATCAACTGTCCATCAACACGATTCGCACGCTGTCGATCGACGCAGTCCAGCAGGCCAAGTCCGGGCACCCCGGCACACCGATGGCGCTCGCGCCCGCGGTTTATACAATTTGGAACCGCGTCATGCGGTTCGACCCACAGGACCCGATCTGGCCCAACCGAGATCGGTTCGTGCTGTCTAACGGTCATGCCTCGATGCTGCTCTGGGCCGTGCTTCACCTGACCGGGACCGAGGCGGTAAACGCCGATTACGAGATACTGGGTCAGCCCGCGGTTTCGCTCGACGACATCCGCCATTTCCGCCAGCTCGACAGCAAGGCCCCGGGGCATCCCGAATACCACTGGGTGTCCGGCGTCGAAACCACGACCGGTCCGCTCGGCCAGGGCGTCGCCACGAGCGTCGGCATGGCGATCGCGCAGAAATGGCTCGCCAGCCGTTACAACCGGCCTGGCTTCGAGATGTTCGACTACAACATTTATGCCGTCTGCGGCGACGGCTGCATGATGGAGGGCGTCGGCTCGGAAGCTGCGTCGCTGGCCGGTCACCTCGGCCTCGACAACCTGTGCTGGGTCTACGACAATAATCACATCACGATCGAAGGCAGCACGAGCATCACCTTCACCGAGGACATTGCGGCGCGGTTCTTGGGTTACGGGTGGAACGTGCTGCGGGTCGGCGACGCCAACGATATCGATCTGATCGAGCACGCTCTCGGGGTATTCCATAAGACGAAGGGCCGCCCGACCTTTATCATTTTGGATAGCCATATCGGCTACGGCTCGCCGCACAAGCAGGATACTGCCGCCGCCCATGGCGAACCGCTCGGTGAGGAGGAGGTCCGCCTCACCAAGCGCAGCTATGGGTGGCCCGAGGATGCAAAGTTCCTCGTCCCCGACGGCGTCCGCGAGCATTTCACGGCCGGTATCGGGGCGCACGGCGCGGAGGCACGCCGCCGATGGACGGACCTGTTCGACACATACCGAGCCCAACATTCCGATCTCGCTTCCGAGATCGATCAGATGCAGCGACGCGAGCTTCCGGCGGGGTGGGACCGAAACCTCCCGGTCTTCCTGGCCGACCCCAAGGGCGTGGCCGGGCGCGACGCATCGGGCGAGGTGCTGAACGTTATCGCGCAGAATATCCCCTGGTTTCTCGGAGGCTCCGCCGACCTCGCGCCGTCGAACAAGACCACCCTCAAATTCGATGGTGCCGGAGATTTCCAGGCCGACAGCCCGGGCGGGAAGAACCTGCATTTCGGTATCCGCGAGCACGCGATGGCGGCGACCGTAAACGGGCTTGCACTATCCAAGCTCCGGGCCTTCGGCGCGACCTTCTTCATCTTCAGCGACTACGCGCGGCCCGCGATCCGCCTTGCCGCTTTGATGGAGCTACCCTCGATCTTCATCTTCACGCACGACGCGATGGGTGACGGCGAGGATGGCCCGACCCACCAGCCGGTGGAGCAGCTGATATCGTTGCGGGCCATTCCCGGGCTGGTCACGCTTCGGCCCGGCGACGCCAACGAGGTCGTCGAAGCCTACCGCTACGTCATGCAGTTGCGCCATCAGCCAACTGTGCTGGCGCTGTCGCGCCAACCCCTGCCGACCTTGGATCGGAGCAAATACGCGCCGGCAAGTGGCGTCGCGCGCGGTGCCTATGTCCTTGCCGACGCCCCCGGCGGAAAACCGGAGGTGATCCTGATCGCTTCGGGCAGCGAGGTCTGTCTCGTCGTGCAGGCCCACGAGCAGCTGATCGCCGAAGGCATCCAGTCGCGCGTGGTCTCGATGCCGTCCTGGGACATCTTCGAGCACCAGACGCGGGAATACCAGGACAAGGTGCTGCCGCCCGATGTAATGGCCCGCATCGCAGTGGAGCAGGCTTCCACCTTAGGATGGGAGCGCTACGTCGGCCGGGAGGGTCGCGTCATCGGTATGCATACCTTTGGCGCCTCGGCACCGCTGAAGGAACTCCAGAAAAAGTTCGGCTTCGAGCCGGACCGCGTGGTGGCAGTCGCAAAGGAACTGCTCGCCAAGCATTAGCAGGTGCTGTGTCACCGGCTTGGTACGCGGGTCGGGGGCAAGAATTCGTCGATGTCGTGTTGAGCAGGCTCGCTGAGAAATGGGAACGTCCACCCCCCGACCCCCAGGCCTCCTGAACGACCCAGCGGCTCGCACCCTCACCGCGGGCGATCTCGAGGCGGTTTTCCTGCCCAGCCGCGGGATGATCGGCGCCTCGCTTCGCCACCGGGGCGCGGAGATCCTGCGGCGCGTGGAAGACCTCGAAGCCGCCGCTGCGAAGGGAAGCACCGCCGGGATCCCGCTCCTCCACCCCTGGGCAAACCGGCTCGCGGAGCCCCGCTATAGCGTGGCGGGGCATGAGGTGGAGCTTGGTCCGTCGCCGTCGCTCCTTCATTTCGATGAGCACGGGCTTCCGATGCATGGCGTGCCGTGGTCCCACCTCGCCTGGAAGGTGACCGAAGCAAGGCAAGATCGTCTGGCGGCCCGGCTCGACTGGACCCGGCGCGAGCTTCTCGCAGTCTTCCCGTATCGTCACCGGATGGAACTAGCGGTGACGCTTTGCCCCGACACCCTCACAATGGAGACGACGATGGTCGCCAGCTTGGACGGCCCAGTGCCCGTGAGCTTCGGCTTTCACCCTTACCTGGGACTCCCGGGACTTCCTCGCGCCCAGTGGCGGCTGACGCTGCCGCCAATGCAGAAGCTCGTGCTTGATCGGCACGGGATCCCGACGGGTGAGGAAGAGCCTTTCGGCGGGCTCGACGCCTGCCTCGGCGAACGCGACCTCGACGACGGTTTTGCCCTGCTCGAGGAGGAGACGTCGTTCTCTATCGCGGGAGCGGGCCGCCGAATCTCGGTGGAGGTGCTGGCGGGCTACCGTTATGCCCAAGTCTTCACACCGAAGGACCAGGACTACGTCGCGCTCGAGCCGATGACGGCACCCGCCAGCGCGCTTACGAGTGGTGACGGGCTGCGTCTCGCACAGCCGGGCCGGGAGTTCCGGGCGGCATTCCGGATTCGCGTCGGCGCGGCCGGCCAGCCATACGCGGGATCCGGCAAGCTCACAGGGTGACCGCGATGCGCGAACCGATCCTCGTCGTCAATGCCGGGTCGTCCAGCATCAAGTTCTCGGTATTCGAGACGATGGCCGACCGGTCCCTTTCGGCAGGCGCTCATGGCCAAGTCGAGGGTATCGGGACATCGCCGCATCTGGAGGTCACCGATCCGCCCGGCAACAAGCTTGCCGATGGACCGGTTGCGGGCGACGGCTATGCCGGCGGTATAGCCGCCATCCATGATTGGTTCGCAGCCCATGTCGGCAGCGATGCCGGTTTCGACGGCGTGGGTCACCGTGTTGTCCACGGCGGGTCCACTTATTCGCAGCCGGTGCAGATCGACAGCCAGGTCCTGACCGCGCTCGAAGCTCTGATACCGCTCGCCCCGCTGCACCAGCCTCATCACATCGCCGTTATCCGTGCAATCAGCGCGATTGCCCCCAGGGTGCCGCAGGTCGCCTGCTTCGACACTGCGTTCCATCGCAGCCAGCCGGCGCTGGCGCAGGAATTCGCATTGCCGCGCGAGCTCGCGGCGAAGGGGGTTCGGCGCTACGGCTTTCACGGCCTGTCATATGAATACATCGTTTCGACACTGCCCGAGTTCGTGCCCGATTGCGTCCAGAAAAAAATCGTAGTCGCCCACCTCGGTAACGGCGCCAGCATGTGCGCGATTGATCGGGGGCGCAGCGTCGCCACCACCATGGGTTTCACCGCGGTCGACGGCCTGCCGATGGGGACACGTACAGGCGCGCTCGACCCCGGCGTCATCCTCTACCTCCTCCAGCACGAGCGAATGGACCCCGAGGCAATCGAGCAGGTGATCTACCAGCGTTCGGGACTCCTCGGGGTCTCGGGCATTTCAAGCGACATGCGCGCCTTGCTGGCAAGCAATGCCCCATCGGCAAAAGAGGCGGTCGACCTCTTCGTCTACCGCATCGGACGCGAGCTCGGATCGCTCGCCGCAGCGCTCCGCGGACTCGATGCGCTCGTCTTCACTGCGGGCATCGGCGAGCACGCGCCCGAGATACGGGCGCGTGCCTGCCGGGAGGCGCATTGGCTTGGCGTCACCTTGGACGAGCAGGCTAATGCCAAAGGTGGCCCGCGGATCTCGAGCTCCGGCTCCGCCGTGTCGGCCTGGGTCATACCGACCGACGAGAACCTGATGATCGCGCGGCATACGCGCCATTTGCTCGATCGCGAGAGATCTCGATGAGCTGTCATATTGCCCAGACTCAGTCCAGGTGCTCGCAGGCCAAGTCGGGCTCGTTACCGCATCGCCAACGATCAGTCGATCGCCTATGGCTGCGCCCGGGCCTTGCGCGATGTCGGAGCGACCCTCGCGATACCCGACCTCAACGAGAAGGCGAGATGCTGTGGCGGGCAGCATCATGTCTTCGGAGCAAGAGGGACAACGGTTTTCCTGACTGCCCCGTTCGAGCTCTCCGGCAGCTCTCCCCTCCGCGAGAGAGGGTGCGAATCCGGCCATTCCAACAAGGGCTTGGCTGCGCAGCAGCGTATACCGGCTCAAGATCAAAGCGCTCACCAGGCGATCGCCGCGGGCAGTGTGGACCGGGGTCCTCATTTGCCCTTAAGGCGATTCGATCAACAGATCCTTGCAATCGCGATCGCCCTAAGCAATGCCGCGACCGAGTTCGGACGTCCCCTGGGGGGCCAGGGTGTCCACTAGGTGCCCCACGCCTTGAGCCTCGTTCGAGACCGCGTGGTATGTGCCCCCTGTCTGAAA
>Ga0099827_10000417_pt1 | contig 18894 bp, 19 predicted proteins | sample CZO8metaG_FD_79339 | JGI IMG/M metagenome (GOLD analysis project Ga0099827, IMG submission 79339) | Vadose zone soil microbial communities from the Eel River Critical Zone Observatory, Northern California, USA - CZOApr15con1.8 metaG | ecosystem: Environmental > Terrestrial > Soil > Vadose zone ...
CGGCCGTTCTGCGGGCGGCGCGCCTGGGCCAGCGCCTTGGGGTCAGGCGGTGGTGCGGGCTAGGTCCGGATCGGAACGGGCCGGGACGGCCGGGAGCAGATCGGCCGGTCATGAGAGAGCTGGACCGGATCAGCTTGCGCGAGTTGCGGTCGTTCGGGCGGCCTGGTGTGCTGCCCGTACTGTCGGGGCAGCGCCGTCCCCCTGATGTTGTCATGCGCGGGCCGGGGCGGGAGCGGGCCGGGGCGGGAAGCCGGATACCAATCCAAGGTCGTCTGGCTTCACGCCTTTCGCCAGGACTTTCGCCAAGCCCTCCTTGGTGTAGGCGGTGAAAGTACCCGCTATGGCCAGGACTGTGGTGGCGACGAGCAGCCCGTAGCGGCGCGCGTCTGGGAAAGCCCCGCGACCGCTACCGCCACGATCGACCAGAACACTGCCTGAGACAGGGCCGTCACCACCCGTGCGGCTAAGAGCCACCTGTAGCCTGGCGCCCGCAGCGGCGGTTCTCACCTGTGACATAGCAGAACGCCGCGGCTACGAGCACCCCGGCCGCGACAAGACGCCGCCGGGCCGGCAGGACTCCGGAGTCAGCGTCCTCAGCCGCCGGACTGCTCATTCGGCCTCACTGCCTTGCTTCGCCGGGCGGCCATCCCAATCCCCGGCCGTGACGGGTTATTGCATATCTTGAAATAAGATTTGAAACCCCCCAGGAGCGGTCTGACCAGCGTACCTGTCCGGTCAGACGGTCAAGAGTGCCTGTGTCGGGGAGAGGCGGGCGGCGCGGATGGCGGGCAGCAGCCCGGCGAGGGCGCCGATGATGACAGCCGCGGCTAGGCCGCCGGCCCAGGCTTCGGGCGGGATGACGACGGTTTCGCCGTGGCCGCGGGCGTAGGCGGCGGTGGCGGTCGCGCCGGCGATGACGCCGGCGGCGCCGCCGGCCAGGGACAGCAGGATTGCCTCAGCCAGGAACTGGGTCCTGACCTGGCCACGGGTGGCGCCCAGCGCGCGGCGCAGCCCGATCTCCTGGCGGCGTTCCAGCACCGAGATGACCATGATGTTGGCCACGCCGATCGCGGCGACCAGCAGCGCGATCGCGCCCAGCCCGAGGAACAGGGTGTCGAGCGCGCCCTTGGCGTCGGCCTGAGCGGTGAGCGCGTCCGAGGGCTGGGAGACGGTGACCTGGCTGGGATTTTCCGGGTTGGCCTGCGCGCCGAGCAGGCTGTCGACGGTGGTGGTGACGGCCTGGTCGTTCGCGGTGGTGCGGACGTAGATCTGCGACGGGTGGCCGTCGAAGTGCAGGTACTTCCGGGCGGCGGGGAAGCCGACCAGGACCGCCGAGTTGATCTCGGGGGCGTAGGCGGCCCGGTTGAGGATGCCGGTCACGTAGAACCACTGGCCGCCGACCAGGCTGCCGACCTCGCCGTCGACCCAGATCCGCATCCCGGGCCGGATCTGGTCGATGCCCATCAGCTGCGCTGTGGTGGCGCCGAGCACCGCGACCGGCTCGTTGGCAGTGGCGGCGTTAAGGAACCGACCCTGCGCGAGGCTGGTGTCGGCCACTGCGGGCAGATTCAGGGTGGCGGCGTCCACGCTCAGCGCGTTGGTTTCGACGGAGGGGATGAAGGGGGACTTGTAGGCGCTAACGCCGCTGACATGGCCGGTGTCTTGCACCGCGCTGACCCCGGGCAGCCGGGCGATCATGCCCGGAGCCGTCACCGGCAGCTCGGCGGTGGCGCCGGCAAAGGTCTGCCCGTTGGTGACGGTCAGCAGGTTGGTGCCCAGCGCCTGGATCTCGGCCAGCAGAGCGGCCTGGGAGGACGCGGCCAGGCCAAGGACGGCGACGATCGCCGCGACGCCGATCGCGATGCCCAGCGCCGACAGTCCGGCGCGCAGCTTGCGGGTCCGCAACCCGATAAAGGCCAGCCCGGCCAGGTCCCCGGGGAGCAGGCGGGCCGCGGCCGGGGCGGCCGGCCGCCGCGATGTGGTGGTCATCAATGTCCTTCCCGCGCCCCGCTGGCGGCGGCCGCGTGGACGGGGCTGGTGTCGGCGATGATTTGCCCGTCGAGCATCTCGATGCGCCGCCGCGTCCGGGCGGAGACCGCGTGGTCGTGGGTGATGATGATGACCGTGGTGCCCTGGGCGTTGAGCTTCTCCAGCAGGGCCAGGATGCCGGCACCGGTGGCCGAGTCCAGGTTTCCGGTCGGCTCATCGGCCAGCACCACCGGCGGCGCGCCCGCCACCGCCCGCGCGATCGCGACCCGCTGCCGCTCGCCCCCCGACAGCTGGGTCGGCCGGGCGGTGGCCTTATGGGCCAATCCGACCCGGTCCAGGGCCTGTAGCGCCAGCGGCCGCCGCTGGCCGCGGCGCACCCCGGCATACAGCAGTCCGTCGGCGACGTTGCCCAGGACGCTCTGGTGCTCGGCGAGGAAGAACTGCTGGAACACGAATCCGATCCGGGACGCCCGCAGCGCGGCCACCTCCCTGTCCCGCATCCGCGCCACGTCTAGGCCGGTGACCCGCACCATCCCCGCAGTCGGCTTGTCCAGGGTGCCTAGCAGGTGCAGCAGCGTCGACTTGCCGGACCCGGACGGGCCGACGATGGCGGTCAGCTCCCCGGCCGTCACCGCCAGGCTCACCCCGGCCAGCGCCTGCACCGGCGGCGACCCGGGATACACCTTGGTCACCTGCTCTAGCTCCAGCACCGGCACCCCGCCTGGCCCGTCCCCGCCGACCAGGGCCGTCTCCGCGGCGCTCATGACCCGGGCACCACAACGTGCTGTCCGGGGGTCAGCGCCCCGGTCACCTGCACCATCCCGTCAGCGTCGTCGAAGATCCCCACCGTCACCGGCACCCAGCGCCGCGCGTTCCCCGGACCGACGACCTCCACGACGTACGCCGCAGCCGCCTCCCCTTCCCCCTTCACCTCCGCCACCAGCGCCGCCACCGGCACCACCAGTACATCGTGCGCCATGGCGGTGGTGATGTTCACCGTCACCGGCGCCTGGTCCAAGGTCCCGGCCGCCGACGGGCGCGTCAGCGTGACCGTCACCGGGATAGTTGCGTTACCGGCCGTCCCGGACGCCACCGTGCCGACTGAGGAAATCGCCCCGGGCGTGCCGGCACCGTCCGGCAGCGTGACCGTGACCGCGTCCCCCACCGCCACCTCCGACTCCTGCGACGTGCTCAGCGGGATCGTCGCCACGTGCCGGTCCGACGTCGCGGCCAGCACCGGTCCGGAGGCCGGGCCACCCAGGCTCCCGGTCACCTGGCTGACCCGCAGCGCCTCCGGCTTGAAAACCACCTGCCCCCAAGACAGGCTCCCCGACGGGCTGGAGACCCCCAGGTGCTCTTCCAGCCGCTGCACACCGTACGTCGTCTCCCACGAGTAGTAGTCCCAGCCGAGCGTGACGATATCCGCGCGGTCGGCATAGCCGAGCTGCACCAGGTCCTGGTTCAGCTGGGTCACGTCCTGACCGGTGATCCCCTCATCCAGGGCCCGCCATGCCGGAACACTGCCGTTCAGCAGCACCACCGGCGAGCCGTTATCGGTCTTGTACAGCACCTGCCCCTGGCTGATCACCTGCCCGGGCGACGGCAGCCAGGTCAGCGTCCCGCCGCCGTGCCCGGTCACCGTATAGGACCCGGCGTACCCCAGGGTCGCGGTCACCGGCGTCACCTGCGCGATATCCTGCCGTGCCACCGCCCGCGTCGCCGGCGCGGGCGCCCCCTGCCCCCCGGCCCCGGACGAGGCGGCTGGGGAAAACACCCCGGCCCGCCACGCCGACACCGCCCCGGCCGCCACCACGACCACGATGCCCAGCGCGACCCAGCGGCCACGGCCGCGCGAAACCGTTTCCCGCACTATCCATCTCCGTCCCGGCATTCCTGGCAGCGCCTGAGCGTCGCATGCTAGCGACTAACGGGAATCCCTCCGACCTGGGAGGGAATCAGGTGCTGGCATTTGTTCAGCACGGCTTGGACCTGCGGCGAATCTGAGTTGAGGCCCTGTATGCCAACGAGGTTGTAGCCAGGGCGCCCCGAGGAATCGACCGTGGGGTCGGGCCAGTTCGGCACGCCGTGGGCGCGCACGCACTGGCTGAATTTCCGCATTCCGCTCAGCAGCAGCGGCAACTCGGCCGGGGGGAACTGGTCGCCAACGCCAGCCGGAAGCAGGCGCACGCAGTCGTTCTCGGCCGCCTTGTACCGCGAACTGCTTATCCCGAGTTGCTGCGCGGCCGGGAACTTTGCGTTGCTGGCGCCTGGTTGAGGGTCGGGGAAGTTCGGCACGCCGTGCGAGCGCACGCACCGGGCGAAGGCGAGCAGCTGGGAGTTCGCTGACCCTCCTGCATTCGACGGGCCGCCGGTACCGGTGGATGAACTGGTGGATGATGGGCTGCCGCTGCATGCCGTCGCCAGCAGGACCACGGCTGCCGTGGCAATGATGGCGACCGCGGTTCGCGCTGTCGGCGGCATGGGGATTGGCTTCATGCCAGCTGTTTTACGACAGGGCGGGTGACACCAGCGCTACCGGAGATGTTGCACGGATGTCATGCTGGCCCGCGCATGATGGTGGGATGCGGGTGCTGGTGGTCGAGGACCATGCGACGCTGGCCGGCCGGATCGCCCAGGGGCTGCGTCAGGCCGGGATGGCCGTGGACGCCGTGCACGACGGCGCGGCGGCGCTGGACGCAGCCGCGCAGACCGCCTATGACGTGATCGTGCTCGACCGCGACCTGCCGGCGGTGCACGGCGACCGGGTGTGCCGCACGCTGGCGGGCGGCGGCCCGCGGATCCTGATGCTCACCGCCGCCGCCGGCGTAGATGACCGGGTCGACGGGCTGGAACTGGGCGCGGATGACTATCTCGGCAAGCCGTTCGCGTTCGCCGAGCTCACCGCCCGGGTGCGGGCGCTGTCGCGCCGCGCGCCGTCCGCGCCGCCGGTGCTGCGCCGCGGGGATCTGGCCGTCGACCGCGCCCGGCATCGCGCCCGGCGTGGCGCCCGCCCGCTGTCCCTGACCCGGAAGGAATTCGGAATCCTGGAGACGCTGCTGGCCGCCGACGGCGCGTTGGTCAGCGCGGAGGAACTGCTCGAGCACGTGTGGGACGCCCACGCCGAACCGTTCAGCAACATCGTCTCGGTGACGATGACCCGACTGCGGCGCAAGCTGGGCGACCCGCCGCTGATCGAAACCGTGATAGGCAAGGGGTACCGGATGTGACCCGCCCGCAGCCGACCCTCCGGGTACGGCTGACCCTGCTTTATGCCAGCCTGTTCACGCTGTGCGGGGCGATCGTCGTGGCGGTCAGCTACACCCTGGTGGCGCGGCTGGGAACGCGGGGGCAGCCTTCTTCCTCTGTCGGCGTTCAGGCCGGCTTCGCGGCGCGATGCCGGTCCGAACAATTGAGCGCCCATCCCGACCCGCGCATCCTGGCCAAGTGCGTCTCGTACTTCCGGCAGCTGGGCGCGCAAGGGCAGCGTGACCTCACGCTGTCGCACCTGCTGCAGTACTCGCTGATCACGGTTGCCGTGGTCATTGCCCTCGCCGCGCTCCTCGGCTGGATCGCCGCCGGGCGGGCGCTGCGCCCGGTGCACCTGATCACCGCGGCCGCCCGCGCCGCGTCCGAGCACAACTTGTCGGGGCGGGTCGCGCCGACAGGTCCCCGCGACGAGCTCCGCGAACTGGCGGAGACGTTCGATGAGATGCTTGGCCGGCTCCAGGCCGCGTTCGAGGGCCAGCAGCGGTTCATTGCCAACGCCTCCCATGAACTGCGCACCCCGCTCGCCGTCATGCGCGCGACCATCGACGTAGTGCTGGGCAACCCCGACAGCACGCCCGGCGACCTGCGCGGCATGGCGGCCGATATCCGCGCCGCGGTCGATCACGCCGAGCACCTCATCGGCGCGCTGCTCATCCTCGCGCGCAACGAGCGCGGGCTCACGGTCCGCGAGGAGGTCGACCTATCCGTGGCCGCCGAGGACGTCCTCGACACCGCCGGCCTGGGCGGTCGGCGGATGCACTCCACCCTGGAGCCCGCCGTCATCTCCGGCGATCCGGTGCTGGCCGAACGCCTCATCGCGAACCTGATCGACAACGCGGTCCGGTACAACCACGCCGCCGGCGACATCTGGATCAGCACCCGCACCCTGGCGGGCAGCAGCCAGCTGATCGTGGCCAACACTGGCTCGGTCATCAGCCTGGAGGACGCCGGTCGAATCTTCCAGCCGTTCCAGCGGCTCAGCGACCGCACCTCCCAGGACGGCTTCGGACTCGGCCTGGCCATCGTCGCGTCCATCGCCGCGATCCACGGCGGCACCGCCACCGCCCGCCCCCGCAATGATGGCGGCCTATCCGTCACGGTCACGATCCCCTCAGCCGGTGTCCCGGCCCGGGACACCGGTTAGCGCCGGCGCTGCCTGAGTTAGCTGGGGTACTGGTCTTCGTAGCGGCGCTCTTCGCGGACGTAGGTGCCGGGCTGGCCGGGGTAGGTGTTGCCGTTGTCGACCGTGGTTTGCCTGGTTGTCCTGGTGCGGATGCTGCGGGAGACCGGGCCCCACATGAAGAACCAGAGGACGAGGCCGAGCACGCCGACGATCATCAAGATGTCTCCGACTGTGTGCAGGTAGACGCCATGAGTTACCACCGTGGTAAGGGCAAACCTGAGGATCGCGCCCACCGCGAGAAGTACGAGTGCTGCGCCAATCTTCATGACGCTCCTCCCAATTAGGTGATTGAAGCTAAGGCAATCGGCTTCCCATATGCGGGGCCGGCAAACAAAAGGCGCCTTCAGCAGGCCGACCGGCCGGGCTCGCGTGGCGGGGTTACCCTGGCGGCTGTAGGAGGTGGCACGACTCATGACTGACCCCGCACACGAGGCGCCGAAGATCCTCGACCTGCCGATCGGCCTGGACATGACCGGCACCAGGCGGGAGTTCGACAGCCTCGGTGAAGTTGACGTGCCTGCCGACCGCTACTGGGGCGCCGAGACGCAGCGCAGCCTGGAGCATTTCAGCATCGGCAGCGACAAGATGCCGGTCGAGGTGTACCGGGCCTACGGCTACGTGAAGATGGCGGCGGCCATCGTCAACGGCCGCTCGGGTCACCTGCCTGCCTGGAAGGCCGGGCTGATCGAGCGGGTCTGCGACGAGATCATCAGCGGCGCGCTCGACTCCGAGTTCCCGCTCTACGTGTTCCAGACCGGTTCTGGCACGCACTCGAACATGAACGTCAACGAAGTCATCTCGAACCGGTGCATCCAACTGGTGGGCGGCCGGATCGGCTCCCAGGAGCCCATCCGGCCCAACGACGACGTGAACATGGGCCAATCCAGCAACGACACGTTCCCGGCCGCCATGCACATCGCCGGGTATACGAAGGCGACCGAGCGCACCATCCCGGCGCTTCGAGCCCTGCGTGACGCCTGCGCGCGCAAGTCGGCGCAGTGGGCCGATGTGGTCAAGATCGGCCGTACTCACTTGCAGGACGCGACCCCGCTGACGGTCGGCCAGGAATGGTCGGGTTACGCCGGGGCACTGGACGATTCGATCGCCGAGGTCGAGCACTGCACCGCCGGCCTGCTACAACTGGCCATCGGCGGGACAGCGGTCGGTACCGGTCTGAACGCCCCGCCCGGGTTCGGTGATGCCGTGGCGTTGGAGATCGCGAAGATGACTGGCGCGGCGTACGTAAGCGCGGTCAACAAGTTCACCGCGCAGGCCACGCTTGACCGGATGGTACGGGCGCACGCCGGACTGAAGGCGGCCGCCGTCACCCTGTTCAAGATCGCGAATGACCTTCGCTGGCTCGGCTCGGGTCCGCGCGCCGGCCTGCACGAACTGATCCTGCCATCGAACGAGCCCGGCTCCTCGATCATGCCCGGAAAGGTCAACCCGACCCAGGCCGAGGCCATGCTCATGGTTGCGATTCAGGTCATTGCTTCTGACGTGGCTGTCAGCATGGGCGGCGCCGAGGGCAATTTCGAGCTGAACGCCTTCCGACCGGTCCTGATCAGCAACTACCTGCATTCGGCGCAGCTTCTGGCCGACATGTGCGAACACTTCAGGAAGTACCTGATCGAGGGAACCGTGCTCAATGAGTCCAGGCTGAAGCAGTACGTCGACGACTCGGTGATGATGGTGACCGCGTTGTCGCCGGTAATCGGCTATCACCAGGCGGCGGCGATCTCCCAGCACGCGATCGACCACGACCTGACGCTGAAGCAGGCCGCGCTGGCTAAGGGAGTCAGTGAGGAGCTGTTCGACCAGGTCGTTGACCCGCTCGCGCTCACCAAGGGCGGCTCGGCGGCCAAGCTATCGACGGCCAAGACATCGGGGGGCAAGCCATCAGCCCCGCCACTCTGAGCGCAGGATCGCGTAGATGGCGGTGTCGCTCCATCCGCCCTTGAACCACATCGACTCCCGCAGGTGCGCCTCTTGCAGCATTCCGATCCGCTCGCAGAGCTTGGCTGAGGCGGTGTTCCTCGGGTCGAGTTGCGCCCAGACCCGGTGCATCTGCAGGTCAGCGAACGACAGATTGATTAGCTCGCGGGCCGCCTCGGTCGCATAGCCGTGTCCATGAAAGTCCGGGTGCAGCACCCAGCCGATCTCGGTCTGCCGGTCGGCGACCTGGCCACCTCGCACCAGCAGGTCACCGATCACCTGCCCGTCGAGTTCGAGTGCCAGGATCAGCCGGTCCCCATCGCAAGTGATCTCGGTAAGCCCCATTCGCTCGGTGATGAAATCGGCGACGGTCGCCTCGGTAAGGGGCTCTGAGGGGATATACCGGCATACGTCGGTCCGACGCCGGTAGTCGAGCAGGTCATGTTCGTCCCCGTACCGCAGGGGCCGGAGCATAAGCCGCTCGGTGCGCCGGGGCAGTGTCAACACATGCGGCAACACATGCGGCAGCGAGGTTTGCGGCAGAGCCGCCTGGCGTGAATCGGACACGGCGCTAAAGGCCCAGGTCGTCCAGTTCCTTGTATAGGTCAGCGCGCGGGTTGGCCGGATCGACGGCGAGCTTCTTACCGCTCTTGCCGCCACGCCCGGCCGGTAGCGCCGGGCCGCTCTGAGCCGTCGGCACGGCCACCGTTCCGGTGGCCGTGCTACCAGCGGCCGCCGAGACGGGCTTGCTCTGGCGCGCTGCCCGGGTCGCGCGCGTGTCCCTGAACAGCCAGCCGGACGCGATGCCGCCCACCAGGCCGCCGACGTGCGCCTGCCAGCTGATGCCCACGTGCGGTAGCAGCACGGAGAACTGGTAAGCGAAGCAAAGCGCCATCACCGCGCCGATGAGTACGTCGATCACGCGCCGGTCGAATAGGCCGCGCACCATGATGTAGCCAAAGTAACCGAAAACGACACCACTGGCCCCGGCCGCGACCGTGCCTGGCTTCGAGAAGATCCACGCGGCCAGACCGCTGCTCACAACCACAACGGCCGTCACCGCCGCGAACTTGCCAAGCCCACGGTAGGCGGCCAGGAATCCGAAGATGAACAGAGGTCCCGAGTTGCCCTCGATGTGGTTCCAGCTGTAGTGCAGGAAGGGGGCGGTCAGGATATAGGGCAGGCTGCCGACGTCGTGCGCATGGATTCCGTAGCTGATCGTGAAGTGGTACGTGTCGACCGCGTTCGCGATCTGAATCGCCCAGATGATCGCGAGCACGCCGACCATCACGAAGAAGGCCCGGCGCGCGTTGGCGACGAGCGTCTGAGCCTCTTCGGCGCTAATTGTCCACGTCCCGCGTGGTATGCGGCGCGGCGAGGAGCCGGTACCTGCCACGGTGGCCTCCTTGCTCATATTCTCGTCCGATCGCGCCGACGAGACGCTGCCTGACCCGCTAACTTGGTCCCTCCACCAAGGATAGGGCCGGCGTGTCGCGGGGCCGCCGCCCCGTAACCGGTGATCACAGCTACTCTGTCGTTACATCACGTAATCGTTACGATACTGGCGGCCAATCTGTGACCTCCGTGACACAAATTCCGCCCGACGCAGCACAACTTTTTCAGCGGAAACGCTTTGTCGATCCCGCCACTTCTGGCAACGTGGTGCGGCAGCGGAGTTGGCTCCTCGTTTCGGTCGTTCTGCCCCGGTAAGTAACGTCCGCTACAGACGGTAGCCAGCTCCTTACCCTGAATCGCTGCTTTTCGCAGCGGTCGACGTCTGCTGGGCGGCTTGCCCAGCGGGCTTGGCCGACGGAAGGACGGCATTGTCACAGCATCGAAGACGGTTGCCGAGCAGGCGCCGGACGCACAGGAGTGTCCGGGCCTTCTTGATCACAACTGTTGTCGCCGCTGTCGCCATCGCTGTAGGCGCCAAGTTCATGATCAGCCAGTTCTCCAGCCAGCCTGATCGGCTCGCCATGTCGGTCAGCGGGCTTGTGTCGACCCACCAGGCCGCCCAGCTCGTACAGCAACGCCAGCACATCATCTTGATGACGGCGGCGACCAAGTCCTTCAAGATCGTCGGCCACCCGAAGATGGCCAAGGTTCCGCCGGCCCCGACGGTCGCTCCGGCGACCAGCGGCGGAACGAGCGGTGGCACCGCGCCAACCGTCCCCGTCGCTCCGCCGGACCCAGGCACGGCCCAGTCGATCGCTTACAAGATGCTGCCCTCGTTCGGATTCAGCCCCGACCAGTTCGGCTGCCTGAACGACATCTGGACCAGGGAAAGCAACTGGATCTACAACGCCGAGAACGCCAGCGGTGCCTACGGCATCCCGCAGGCGCTGCCAGGCTCGAAGATGGCCAGCGCCGGCGCCGACTGGGCGACCAACCCGGCGACTCAGATCAAGTGGGGTCTCGGCTACATCAAGTCGATCTACGGAACCCCATGTAACGCCTGGGGATTCTGGCAGGCCCACAGCTGGTACTAGAAACCCTGTCTTAGACCGAGTTAGGCCAGGGTAGGGTGCATCCGGCTGCCGCGCGCTGCCGCTGGTGGCCGGTTTTATGCCGTAGCGGGCGATTCTGACCGGTATGGCGATGTGCGTCGGCGGGCACTTCCCATTGGTTAGGCCGCACTCCGCCGGCCGCGCCGGCCGCGCCGTCAGGCTCGCCGCAGCAGATCGCGACCGTGATGCTGGCCGATTTCGGCTGGTCATCGAGCGAGTTCGGCTGTCTCAGCGAGCTCTGGGAATGGGAGAGCGGGTGGAACCCCTCCGCTACCAACCCCTACTCGGGCGCCTACGGAATCCCGCAGGCGCTGCCGGGCGCGAAGATGGCCAGCGCCGGCGCCGACTGGGCGACTAATCCGGCGACTCAAATCCGCTGGGGTCTCGGCTACATCAAGGCAACCTACGGCTCACCATGCGCCGCCTGGGGCCACGAAACCTCGTACGGCTGGTACTGAGCCGCACCATCGGGGGGCCTTCGCTGTTGCTCCAACGACAGCAAAGGCCCCCCGACGCGCCAGCCAGCAGGAACAGCCGGCCTAGCCCGGCAGCGGCTTGAACGTGCTCTTTGCCACCTGGAATATGTTCAGCGCCCACGACGCATGCGGATCAGGGGCCGAGATCGACAGGATGTATTGCTGTGGCCCTTCCCACGTCTGCGCGGTGAACAGCAGCATGGTCACATCGATCACATTGCTGCCCGCCTTCGGCTGCCACCAGAATGTCCACCGTGCGGCCGGCCAGCTATGAAACTTCGTTCCGGAGATCGAGATCAGGTGATACTGCCGGTACTTCCCGATGGCCTTCGCCTTCGCCTGCAGCCGCCGAGCCTGGCGGACCGGCGCCTTCACCGCCCACGACGACATGTTGACGCCGAGCTTGCCCGGCCCTGAGGTCGGCTTGATGATCGTGTTCAAGCCAGGAGTCATCACCCAGGAAGCCGGTCCGGCCAGCTTGAACCCAGCCAGCGTGCCCGCCTCACTCGCACTCACCTGATCCCAGACGTAACCGGGCGGCGGGGCGCTGCCGCTGCTCTTGGTCTTGCTCGGCGTCGGGGTTGGCGTAGGCGTCGGGGTCGGACTCGGGCTGGCGGAGTGCGTCGGCCTAGGCGACGACGATGGTTTGCCGGAGGACGAGGGCTTGGGCTTACCGGACGCCGACGGCTTGCCGGACGCCGACGGCTTGGCCTTGCCTGAACCCGACGATTTCGGCGACGGCTCGGGATTGCCCGCCGGACCCTTACCTGACGGCCCATGTGAGCCAGCCGACCGACCGCTATGTGATCCGCGGCCGCCCTTGGTGCCTGCCTTGCCGCCGTGGTTCAGCCGCGCGGCGACCCGGTCCTGGCCGGTGATACTGCTGCCGATCCGGCCGAGCGTGGCGCTGACGTTCGGGAACGCGTAGTGGATGATCACGCCCGCGATCGCGATCACCAGCAGCGGCGCCAGGATCGCCATGGCGCGCCGAGACCGGAAAATCCCGCCCGGCGAACGTCGACCAGAGGCCCCCGACTGGTCCCCGCCCCGGCCACCCGACTCGCCCGTACCGCTCGCCTTACTTGGCGTCGTCGCTTTCTGCCCGTCACCGTCGACCTCGCCGGTCGCACTGTCGCCGGTCGCACTATCGCCGCCGGTCCCATCGATCACCAGGTCAGCATCGGTCGGCCCCAACTCGGTAGCCGGATCCAGCTCAGGCATCTTGAGGTCAGCGAAATTGGGGGTAGCCATCAAGTCCGGCACCACACCGGTCGCGGCCGACGCCTCGGCCCGCGCGGGGAACCCGGGCCCGGTCGCCCCAGCAACGGCATCCAGCGCGGCCAGTTCGTCATCGAGCCCGGAGAGCCCGGAGAGCCCGGAGAGCCTGGAGAGCCCGGGCTGTCCGTCCAGCCCAGTCTCGCCAGACCCTGACCCTGACCCTGAGTCCGAACCTGACCCAGACCTCGGCCCAGCCGCACCCGCGCTTCCCGGATCTTCCGGCACCATAACGACCTGGGTAGCGGTCGTAAACTCCGAGCCGTTCTGCCCTCGACCCGCCGCCGACCCCGCATCAATCACATCGGCCGCGCCGGCCGGGCCAGAAACCATCAACCCGCCGAGCGTCACCCGCTCAGCCACCCGCGCCGTCTTCCAGGCCTGCGTGAGCATCCGGCCGGTCGCGGCCGCGTCCGGTCGCTGCGCCGGGTCCGCCCGCAGCAACGCGTCGATCACCGACGCCAGCGGACCAGCCGACGGCGCCCGCGGCGCCGGCTCGGTAGCGATGCTCGCGACGATCGCGGCCGACCCGCCGGCCCGGTCAAAAGGCCCCCGGCCCTCGACGGCGGCGTACAAGGTGGCCCCCAGCGACCACAGGTCAGAAGCCGGGGTAGCCGCGGCGCCCCGCACCCGCTCGGGCGGGGAGAACCCAGGCGTCCCGACAACCATGCCCGCCTGAGTAAGTCCAGGGTCGCCCTGGATCGTCGCGATGCCGAAGTCGGTCAGCACGGCCTTGCCGTTCGGCTTTATCAGCACGTTGCTCGGCTTGACGTCCCGGTGCAGCACGCCGGCCTTGTGGGCCGAGCCAAGCGCGTCAAGCAGGCCGAGCCCAAGCTGCGCGGCCCGTGACGGAGGCAGCGGGCCGTCCTCGGCGATGACCTGGTCAAGCGGCCGGGCCCGGATCAGCTCCATGACGATCCAAGGCGAGCTGTCTTCCTCGACGACGTCGAAAACGGTCACGACGCCCGGGTGACTGAGCCGCGCCGCCGTCCTGGCCTCGCGCAGAGTGCGCTCGTAGCTGGACCGCGCCTCGGTCTCCGACGCCAGTGGTGTCAGGACGATCTGCTTGATCGCGACCTCTCGGTCAAGTAGCTCGTCGCGGCCCCGCCAGACGATTCCCATCGCGCCGCGACCAAGCTGGTCTAGCAGCCGGTAGCGTCCGGCCACAAGGCGGCCGGTACCGAGGGCAGAGTGCATAGAGTGCAATCTACGCGTAGGCGCTTATAGATTTCTGTGAGCTTCGTGGGAATTCATCCGCCCAATCTGGGCGGTTAGCCATCAGCCGCCTCAGGGCTTCGGCCCGATCGACAGCACCGGCTGCTTCGGCGCCGTCACGTCGGCAAAGAAGTCGTTGCCCTTGTCATCGACGACGATGAAGGCGGGGAAGTCGCGCACTTCGATCTTCCAAACCGCCTCCATTCCGAGTTCGGGATACTCGATCACGTCCACCTTGGTGATGCACTCCTGCGCCAGCTTCGCCGCCGCCCCGCCAATAGAGCCCAGGTAGAAACCGCCGTGCGCCTTGCACGCGGCAGTAACCGCCGCCGATCGGTTCCCCTTGGCGAGCATTACCAGCGATCCGCCCGCGGCCTGGAAGTCCTCGACGTAGCTGTCCATCCGCCCAGCCGTGGTCGGCCCGAACGACCCGGACGCATACCCCACCGGCGTCTTAGCGGGCCCCGCGTAGTAAACGGCGTGATCCCGCAGATAGGAGGGCATCGGCTCGCCTGCAGAAAGCCGCTCCGCGATCTTTGCGTGCGCGATGTCACGAGCCACCACCAGCGGCCCGGTCAGTGACAGCCGGGTTTTGATCGGATATCTCGACAGCTCGGCCCGGATCTCGCTCATCGGTCTGGACAGGTCGATCCGCACCACCTCCCCGTCGAGCTCTTCGGAAGCCAACTCAGGCAAGTACCTGGCCGGATCGGTCTCTAGCTGCTCGAGGAAGATGCCCTCGCTGGTGATCTTGCCCAGCGCCTGCCGGTCGGCCGAGCACGACACCGCGATCGCGACCGGGCACGACGCACCGTGTCGAGGCAGCCGGATCACCCGCACGTCATGGCAGAAGTACTTGCCGCCGAACTGCGCGCCGATCCCGGCCCGCCTGGTGATCTCCAGCACCACCTGCTCAAGCTCAAGATCACGGAACCCATGAGCCGAAGCAGAGCCAGCCGTCGGCAGCGAGTCCAGGTATTTAGCCGACGCGTACTTGGCGGTCTTCAGCGCGTACTCGGCGCTGGTCCCGCCCACGACAATCGCAAGGTGATACGGCGGGCAGGCCGCGGTCCCGAGCGAGCGCAGCTTCTCATCCAGGAAGGCGGCCATCCGCGAAGGATTCAGCACCGCCTTCGTCTCCTGGTACAGGTACGACTTGTTCGCCGACCCACCGCCCTTGGCCATGAACAAGAACTTGTACGCCTCGCCGTCGGTCGCGTACAGCTCGATCTGGGCCGGCAGGTTCGTCCCGGTGTTCTTCTCGTCCCACATGGTCAGCGGCGCGAGCTGGGAGTACCGCAGGTTCAGCTTTGTGTACGCGTCGTACACACCGCGCGCGATGTGCTCCTCATCCCGACCGTCGGTGAGCACCCCCTGGCCGCGCTTGCCCATGACGATCGCCGTGCCGGTGTCCTGGCACATCGGCAGTACCCCGCCCGCCGCGATGCACGCGTTCTTCAGCAGGTCACTGGCCACGAACCGGTCATTGCCGGACGCCTGCGGGTCGTCGAGTATCGACCGAAGCTGGCGCAGGTGAGCGGGCCTCAGCAGATGAGCGATGTCGTGCATGGCTTCGGCGGTGAGCAAGGTCAATGCCTGCGGTTCAACGTCAAGAAATTTTCGGCCGAACGCATTGCGCGTGCTTATTCCGTCGTTGCTGACCAGGCGGTACTCCGTGGTGTCCGGACCGAGTGGCAGCAGGTCGGTGTAGCTGAAATCGGGCATCGTTGCTCGTCCTCATGCGTCGGCGTTGGCTCGGGCTTCATCGTAGTTGGCTGCGCGCGGCTGTCTGTCCGACGGTGATCTCTGCGAAGATTCCTCAATGGAGAGCAGACTGGCGGAATTCGGCCCCTGGCCCGACGAGGCTCAGGTTGCCGTGGCCCTGACCTTCGATGTAGACGGTGAGGCGCCGTGGCTGGGGGAAGGCCCCGAGTACGCCCGGCGGCTGAGCATGCTGTCGATGGGCCGCTTCGGCCCAGAACGCGGTCTGCCCCGCGTACTCAAGCTGCTAGCCGAGCACTCGATCCCGGCGACGTTCTACGTGCCCGGCCACACCGCCGACAACTTTCCAGAGGTACTCCCCTCGATCCTGGAAGCCGGGCACGAAGTCGCCCACCATGGCTACCTGCACCTGGGAACCGACGGACTATCCGCCGACGCCCAGCGCGCCGAACTGGAACAGGGCCTCGAAGCGCTAGGCAAGTACGGCGTCCAGCCCGCCGGTTACCGTTCGCCGGGCTGGGAGCTGTCGCCCGAGACCCTGTCCATGCTGTCCGGCTACGGCTTCACCTACGAGTCCAGCCTGATGGCCGACGACCGCCCGTACTGGCTGACCAGCGACGGCCAGCCGCTGCTCGAACTGCCCGGTCACTGGAGCATCTGCGACTGGCCGTATTTCGGCTGGACCGCCTACCACGGCGGACTGCTCGCCGACCCGGCCGCCGTCCAGCGGATCTGGTTCGACGAGTACGAGACCGCCCGGGCCGAACGCGGCCTGATCACCTACACCATGCATCCAGAGGCAATCGGCCGCGGCTACCTCACCGCCATGCTCACCCGCCTGATCGACCAGATGACCGAAGTCCGCCGCCCGTGGTTCGCGACCCACTCGCAGATCATGGCCAGGGCCGCCAAGCCACCCAGCTAGGTCAGGCCCAGACCCGCGAGCAGGACGCGGATCTGCTCGGCCAGAGGCCGGTCGACGTCCAGCCGGTTGTCGATCACCAGGTGCGGAGCGGCGGGTACGGTGCCGAGCCGCATGCTTGCCGTGAACGCGTCGAAGTTCGCGAGCTTGGCCGAGTCCCGTCCCAGGCCCCTGGCGGTCAGCCGGTGCCGCAAGGTCCGCGCATCGGACCTGACCCAGACCAGAACAACGGTGCCGCCACCGAGCTTCAGCTGCGATAGGCGATGGTGAGGTATTCGGAGCGTGTCGTCGATACCTGGGTCCATCCGGTCACGAATACCGTGCTGCCGTCCGGGCTTGCCACTATCCAATCGGCGCTGCCGAACCCTGCTCCCGGGCCGTGGTCGCGGCCGGTCCACAGCTGCCTGCCGGTGGCGGCGTTATAGGCGATGGTGGCGAAGTCGCTGTCGCTGGTCCCGGTCACGAATACCGAGGTGCCTTCCGGGGACACGGCCACCGAATTGGCGTCGTTGAACACTTTTCCCGGGCCGTATCGGCTGGCCCACATTTGCCTGCCGGTAGCGGCGCTGTACGCCACGGTCGCGTATATGGGATCACTGGTCCGGGGAAAGCTCCTCCCGGTCACGAATACCCGGCCCCCTGACGGGCTCACTGCTATCGACTCGGCGCCGCCGAGTTCTTTTGCTGGGCCGTAGCGGCTGGCCCACAGTTGGTTGCCGGTGGTCGCGTTGTAAGCGACGGTGGCGTAGTTGAAGCCGGCTCCCCTAGTTGACCTGCTCATCCCGGTCACGTACACGGCAGTGCCGTCCGGACTCATCGCCACCGCCTTGGCGGCGTAGTACCCGTGCGCTGGGCTGTTGTACCTGCTAGCCCATAGCTGCTTGCCGGTGGCGGCGCGGTAGGCCACGGTCGCGCAGTCTTCGCCGGTTCCCCGGCTGGGGGAGTATCCGGTCACGAACACGGTGGTCCCGTCAGGGCTGACCGTCATCGCGTCGGGAGTGTCCTGGCCTTTCGTGGGGCCGTGGTAGCGGCTGGCCCACAGCCGCCTGCCGGTGGCGGCGCGGTAGGCCATCGTGTGGTAGTCGGCGCCGTCCGCCCGGCCGAGATAGCTTTCGCCGGTGACGAACACCATGCCGCCGTGCGGGCTGACCGCGATCGCATCGGACAGGGTATTGGTAACGGTCCGCAAATGCGCCGTCCACAGTTCACTGCCCGCCGCTCGCCCGCCGGGAACGGCGGCACCGGCCTGGACGCAGCCAGCCGCGGTCACTGTAACTGCGGCTGTGATCGCCGCCAGCAGATACCGTCGCATCGCACGATCCTTCCAGCCGTCACCACTGCGACGCCGCGACCCGCGAACCGGTTTACCAGCAAGCCATAAGACCAATCCCCGCACTCGTGCATGCGATAGCTTGCGCAGGGTAAATGGCTTGCAACGGAGCGGCATTCTTGGTGAAGGAGTGACCAATGGGGAGCACCTTTGAAGCCAGCGGCAATTCAGTAGACGCGTTTGACACCCACGGCGTCGATCTAGCCGAGGCCGCCCGGCAACTCCAGCAGGCCGCCCACGACGCCCGCGTCGCCTTCGACTGCATCGGCCTCGAAGAGCTAGATCGGGCCCACACCCACGCGATCACGGCCCGCGCCGCCGCCGACGCCGCCGAGAACCTGCTCCGGGTAGCCCTAGGCGGCGACCGCAACCCAGCCGGCCTCTAACCGCGCCTCGCCGACCCCGCGCGCCCGCCCTCGATTGACACCAACTAGTGTGTGACTCACACATTAAATCGAGGACGACTCGGGAGGCGGAACGATGGCACAGGCGACTGGCACGTTCACGGTCTCGTCCTGGGACGAGAACACGTACGAAGAACTAGACGGCGGCGGCAAGCTGACCAAGGCCACGGTCGCGTTCGCCTTCAGCGGCGATCTTGAAGGTCAGGGCCAGTGGGACGCTGTGATGTGCTACTGCGACGACGGCACAGCGACGTTCACCGGCTTTCAGCGCCATGTGGGGACGCTCGGCGGCCGAACCGGCACCTTCGTGCTGCGGGCTGACGGGACGTTCGAGAACGGGGAGGCCAAGAGCACCTGGCAGGTAGTCGATGGCTCGGGCACCGACGACCTGCGCGGCCTGACCGGCGCCGGCCGGGCGGTCGCGACCGCTACGCCGCCCGGCACGTTCACGTTCGAGTACGAGCTTGCCTGACCCGGTAGGACCCGATCGGCCAGAGGCTGGTCTAAGCAAGGACGGCCTCGACCGCGTGGCCAATATGCTCGGGGCGCTGGCTCAGGTGATCTCGGATCAGACCGGCGATGCGGTCTCGGCCGCGGCCGGACGATCGGAGTCGGCCGCCGCCGCCTTGTCCGCTCTGCTGCACTTCCTCAGCCGGCCGACGATCGACC
>Ga0099827_10000418_pt1 | contig 18874 bp, 19 predicted proteins | sample CZO8metaG_FD_79339 | JGI IMG/M metagenome (GOLD analysis project Ga0099827, IMG submission 79339) | Vadose zone soil microbial communities from the Eel River Critical Zone Observatory, Northern California, USA - CZOApr15con1.8 metaG | ecosystem: Environmental > Terrestrial > Soil > Vadose zone ...
GCCTTCGCGTACGCGCGCGCGACCGCGCTGGAGTCCGCATAGGTCGGCGGCCCCACCTTGGTGTCCGCGTAGGCGCCGGACAGCTTGACCCACGTCCGGCCCTTGTCCATGAGCGCCCGGACCTTGGTGTAGAGCGGATGGTTGACGCCGTCGGGCTGCGGAATGTGCGCGAGATGATCGAAGACGATCGGCGAGGGAACGCGCTCGAGGATGGGCATGATCTCCATGATCTTGGTCGCCGGCGCGTTGATCTGGATGTGCCAGCCGAGGTCATTGATCCGGTTCGACAGCGGCTCGATCATCTCGGGCGTCGTGGCGCCCACTTGCGCCAGGTTGAAGCGGATGCCGCGCACACCGAGCGCGTGCATGCGCTTGAGCTCCTCCGTCGACACGCTGTCGTTGACCACCGCGACCATGCGGGCCGTCGGCCCGAACGCCGCCAGCGCGTCGAGGTGACAGCGGTTGTCCGTGCCGTACGTCGAAGGCTGCACGAGCACGTTGCGTGTCGTCCCGATGCGCTTCTGGAACGCGCGATAGTCATCCACTAGCGCGTCGCCCGGGCGCAGCGTGGCCTTGAGATCGACCGGGTACTTCGCGCTGTAGATGTGGTGGTGGCAGTCGGTGGCGTTGGCCGGCGCCTTCAACTTGGGCGTCGCGGTGCCCGCCGACCACTTGACCGCCTGGGCGGCCGCGGGACGCGCGTGGGCCACGACCAGCGCCGACGCGGAAACGACCTTCAGCACCTCGCGTCGGCTCCAGAACTGAGTGCTCATCGCGTCCTCCTCGCGGCCACCGCCGCGTGACCTGCTCAGCGAGCCTATCACGGACTGATGTCCTTGACCGCCGCAGACCACATAGCGAAGCTCGGCCCGGTTGTAGTACAACCAGCCGGGTGGCTGGCGCGGGCCACGTCGTCTTCCACGGCAAGCGCCGGGAGGAAAACATGAGGACGTTCATGCTGCTTCTTGCCCTCGCGCTGGCATTCATTTTTTCTGGTGCTACGCCAACATCCGGCGCCGAGGAGCCGCCGGCATGGGCGTATCCCGTGAATCCTCCAGATTTCAAGCCTCGCCCCGAAGACGGAATTTCGAGACGTGTGCCGGGGAGCAGTGCCACGTACTCTGTCACTCAACTGCGTGACCGCTTCATCGCGCCCGTCTGGCATCCTGGCGATCACCCGCCCCTGCCCCAAATCGTCGCTCAGGGCAGGAAGCCCAACGTTTTTGCTTGCGGCTTCTGTCACCGAGCAGATGGGCCAGGCGGACCGGAGAACTCGAGTCTTGCCGGTCTTCCCGCAACTTATATCGTCCAGCAAATGGCCGATTACAAGAGCGGGGCCAGGAAGACCTCTGCGCCAAAGCGAAACGTCGACTTGATGATCTCGCTGGCCCAGGACATCACCAACGCCGAGGTGGAAGCTGCCGCCGCCTATTTCTCCGCGCTGAAACCGAGGGCGAATATCAGGGTCGTCGAAACCACCACGGTCGCCAAGACGTTTGTCGCCGGATGGTTCTTAGCCGCCTCGACACCCGGCGAGAAGGAGCCACTCGCTCAACGGATCATCGAGGTGCCCGAAGATCTCGAGCAATTTGAAAATCGAGACCCGCGATCGCGGTTCATAGCCTATGTGCCACCTGGCAGCGTCGCGAAAGGTGCCGCATTGGTCAGCACCGGCGGCGCGGGCAAGACACTGCAATGCGCGATCTGTCATGGACCGGATCTGAAGGGTCTGGGCGGCATACCCTCGATCGCAGGCCGTTCACCGAGCTACGTCGTGCGCCAACTCTATGACATCCAGAACGGCGCACGCGCCCGCACGGCAGCGCAACTCATGAAAGGCTCGGTGGCCAATCTGACCGTCGACGACATGGTGGCGATTGCCGCGTACCTGGCTTCGCGCGCTCCGTGATCTCACATGGCTCGATGCCTCATGCTCGTCGCCCTCGTCCCGCGAACGCCTTCTGGATCGCGTTGACCTCGTCCATCGGGACGACGTGATCCGAATCGCCGTAGTGGAAGCTCACCGGGCACGTGATCTTGCCCACCTCGTCGACGTGCTGGTCCATCGCTGCACTTCGCTGGACAACTCGGGGAACGTTTCGGGCCCTCTTCGACAAGCTCGCGGCAATTCCCCGATCGTCGGCGGTCTGAGGCCAGCATTGTCTGTGCTATACCAGAGCAGCGTCATTGGGATGGCGTCGTTCAGGGATAGATAGCGTCTTTACAGATTCCTTCAGAATCAGGGAGGTGACGTCATGCGCGGATCGAGATGGGCGATTGCGACGGGTACGATCGCAGCGTGCGCCGCGCTTTTCTTCGTCGGCGCGCCGTCGGCCACCGCCGATGGCGACCTCCGCAAGGTTCAGCACATCGTGATCGTCATGCAGGAGAACCACTCGTTCGACAACTATTTCGGGACGCTCGCCTACGCGCCGGGCAGTCCATACCACAGCGGCCCCTGCCGGGACCACGACCACGCGTGTGTCGACGGGCTCACTTGCCTGCGCGACGACGCAGGCGACCTTCGGTGCTTCAACTCCAATCGCGACGACAATAGCGAGCTCGTCGGCGCCTTCCACGAGCCCAACTATTGCGTGAAGCCCGATCTCAACCATGAATGGTTGGGGAGCCACATGGAGGCGAACTACGCGGATCCTCTCAACACGCTACGCGCGAGCCTCAACGATGGCTTCGTACGCGTGAACGACGCCACTGAACAGCGCGACCTCGGCGGTGAGACCCCAATCGAAGACGAGACGATGGGCTTCTACACCGAGACCGATCTCCCCTTCTACTACGCGCTCGCGAAGACTTTTGCCATCAGCGATCGCTATTTTGCGCCGCTGCTCGGCCCAACCTTCCCGAACCGCGCCTATGCGCTAGCCGCGACCTCGTTCGGGCACCTCAATACCGCAGAGCAATTCCCGCCGCCGGGCGGTTACAAGCCGGTCAACGGGACGATCCTGGACCTGCTCGACCGGCACAATGTCTTCTGGGTAAACTACGTCTCCGACGTGCCGTCGACCGGAAGCTTCCGTCCATTCCTTTCCGAGCACATCCGGCCGATCACACAGTTCTTCACGGATGCGGCGACCGGCCAGCTACCGCCCGTCGCATTCGTCGATCCTGCCTTCGGCTTTGGTGGCGTGCAGTTCGACGAGCACCCGCCCAGCAACATCCGAGCCGGACAGTTCTTCGTCTCGAACGTGGTCCGGGCGGTGCGAGGCGGGCCGAACTGGAAAGACTCGATCGTGTTCATCACCTACGATGAGCACGGCGGCGCCTACGATCACGTGCGACCGCCGCGGGCGCGTCAGGGCCATGCGCGGACGCCCGACGGAGTCTTCCCTGGCCAGTGTGCTGACGCAATCAACCCGGTGCAAGGCTCGGGCGCCAACTGCACCCTCAGCCAACTCGACGCGTTGTCGCTCTGTCCCGGGTTCACACCGTTTGGTCCGTATCCAGACAGTTGTCCGGCCTTCGATCAGTATGGGTTCCGCGTGCCGTTCATCGCTGTCTCGCCCTTCTCCAAGTCGCACTACGTATCGCACACCGTTGGTGACCACACATCGCTCCTGGCGCTCCTCGAGAAGCGCTTCCTGAGCCGAGACGGCGACGACGAAGACGAGCGACCACACCTCACCGCGCGCGATCTCCACGCGAACACGCTCGAGGACTTGTTCGATTTCGAGCATGCCCCGTCGCTGGACGCGCCGGTCGTGGTGGCGCCACCGCCGTTGCCGACCGACCCTGGCTGCCAACCCTAGCGACGCACCGAGGAGGTCGCGGGCAACCTCATTAGCACGGAAAAGGAGGCACCGAATGAGGAACGGATTCAAGGTGTACGACGTCGATACCCATGTCATGCCTATCGCAGAAGTCCTGGAACGGTATGTCGATCCCAGCTTCCGGCCGCGATTGGCGGAGCTGACTCCCTACCGTGTTCCCGCTGGCCAGACGGCTGACGCTACGGAGCGCCATCAATACAGTGTGCATCGACGCCTCTACCGTCGCATTCTCGGCGAGGCGGGTCTGCACCCCACCTTCACTGGCCGAGGTGGTGCCTGGCGCGGCACCAAGCTTCCCCGTCCCGGGGTGCAGGATGATCGGGCCGACCACCGGGTCCAGGACATGGACGACGAGGGCGCGGACGTCCACTTTCTCGTCCCGTCATCATGGACGGGAACGGTGGGGCTAGACGACACCACGCTCGAAGTGGGACTGATCCGGGCCTATCACCGGCACATGGCCGACTTTTGCGGACAATTCCCCGACCGCCTCAGAGGCATGATTGTGGCGTCTACGGCGCATGTGGACGAGGCGGTACAGGAGATCCAGCGTTGGGGCACCTCCAAGTGGGCGGTGGCCGTCATGCTCCTAGTCAGGAAGCCGGTGGACCATCCGGACCTGGAGCCGATCTGGCAGGCGGCGCAGGACCATGACCTGGCCGTGGTACACCATAGCTCAACCTGGAATCCGCCGTATTTTCCAGGCTCCCAGGATCTCTGGGACAACATCTTCTTGGGGCGTATGGCCTCGCATCCCTGGGGGGCCATGCGATTCGTGGCAGCCTTTATTGGCGCGGGGATCATGGATCGCTATCCGCACCTGCGGGTGGGCATCCTGGAATGCGGCTTCGGGTGGCTGCCCTTCTGGGCTAGGCGGATGGACGAACAGGCCACCTATGTGGGAGGCACGGCGCCACTCAAGCACAGGCCAAGCGACTACCTCACGAGTGGACGCTTCTTCGGTAGCATCGAAATGCACGAAGGGGAGGACATGTTCAACTGCGTTACCGGCTTTTTGGGGGACGACGTCTTGATGTATGCGTCCGATTATCCGCACCCCGAGTGCCACTTCCCCGACTCAGTCGACCATGTCCTCGGCTGGTCGAGCCTGAAGCCGGAGAGACAGCAAAAGCTGCTCTGGAACAATGCGACGCGGTTCTACAAACAGACATGAGGAAGAAGCAGGCTGATCGACGTTCGGCCAGTCACACCTCGCAAGCCCCGTGGGCGCCGTGGTTCACGAAGTACACGTGGATGTCGTAGTGCGGTGTCTCGAAGCCTGTATGGCCCACGGGCACGAGGTCGATGTCGATGTGATCCACCTGCAGGTGGCGAGCCCCGGCGGATAGAGAGGCTCGGGAGGGAAAACATCACCCCCGCCGCCGCGGAGTCAGCGCCGGGCCTCAGCCGCGGCCGATATAAGGCATCTTGGTCGCCATCACGGTCATGAACTGGACATTGGCGTCGAGCGGCAGGCTTGCCATGTAGCGGACCCCGTTCGCGACGTGGCGAACATCGATGCGCGCCTCGGCCTCGGACCGGCCGGACGCCTGCAATCGGCCGACCGAGGTATCGGCATTACGCTCGGTGGCGGCGTTGCCGATGTCGATCTGGCCGCAGGCGATGTCGAGATGGCGCCCGTCGAGCGACAACGATCGGGTGAGTCCAGTCAGGGCGTGCTTTGTGGCGACATAGGGGGTCGAGTTGCGCCGCGGCACATGCGCCGAGACCGAACCGTTATTGATGATGCGGCCGCCGCGCGGGTCCTGCTCCTTCATCATGCGGAACGCGTGCTGGGCGCAGAGAAACGAGCCGGTCAGGTTGGTCTGCACGACCCCCATCCACTGCTCGTAGGTCAGATCCTCGAACGGGATGCCACGGGTGCTGATGCCGGCATTGTTGAACAACAGATCGATCCGTCCGTAGTTCTGCTTGACGGCATCGAACAGCGCCGCGATCGAGGCGGGATCGGAAACGTCGGTCGGGACCACCAGCGTACGCGGCGGCGGCACATTGCCGAGCTTCGTCGTTTCTTCGAGCATCTGCTTGCGGCGTCCCGCGAGCACGACGGTCCAGCCATCCTCCAGCAAAACAAGCGCCGATGCGCGGCCGATGCCGCTGCCGGCGCCGGTGATGACCGCGATCTTCCCCTGCGTTGCCAATTGTCGACCCTCCCCTACGGCTTCCACACCGCCAGACACTTGCCGGAGTTAAAGACGCCCGCGGTCTCGACGTAGTCGATCACGTCGCCCTTCTGCCCCAGCTCGTGCATTGCGCCGGCCACGCAGATCCACGTCATCAGCTCTTGCTGTCCCGCGTCCTCGATCTTGGCGACGGTGAGCTCCTTCCACTCTGCTTCTCTGCCGTCGCGAATCTGCTGGGCCCGGAGCCGGTCGCTCGCGACGTCGGGCCACAGGCAGTGGTGCTTCTCGACGAGGAATCCGTGAGACCAGCCGCCGGACGCATACATGACCACCCGCCAGGGACTGTCGGCGAGGATCCGCGCCATGATCCGTCCGACCTCAAAGCATCGCCGGGGAGTGGGCGAGATCGGATCCGGCTCCTGGCCGGCGCCGTTGATCGCGCGTCGGTTGCGGATGATCTTGCTGCCGTAGGAGTTCACCTGCACCGGGATGATGGGCACATCGAAACCCTGGCGATCATAGTCCAGGTACATCTGGATGTTGACGAAGGCGTGGCCCAGTCCCTCCCAGTGGAGAGGCCGATAGGCGTACGACATGTCGATCCCTTCTTCGAGGCAGCGGCTGGCGAGCCACTTCGCGACGTCCGGTTTGCTCCGCATCGTGATCGCGTGGTCTTCGGGTTCGTTCCAGACATTCGAGCGACCGCGACGCCCCCCCTTGAACGGATGGCTGGTGAGGTCGGCGAACGCCATGACGCAGAACGGGGGGATGATGTCCTCCGTGAAGTTCTCGTACTGATCGTCACCAAACATCAGGATGAAGTCGGGCGCGAACGCCTGGATCTCTTTGCGGAGCTCTCGGAAGGCTTCGACCAGCCGCCGCCGATGCTCGCGGTGTGCCGAGACCCCCTCATCCTGGCCCCACTCGGCCCGCACGCCCTCCGGCCAGTTGCGAGGATTCTTCAGCTCCGCCGGCACCCTCGGGTCATTGGCCAGGGTTCTCAGAAATGGCCAGGGCTTGGCTTCATCCGGCTGGATCATTGCGGGCCAGTGCGAAGATCCCATCCCCATGATCGTGCCCATGATTCACCTCACCGGTATCCGGCTGCCTTCAACCGTGGAAACACCTCGTCGCGGAACGCTCGCATTTCCCGGTCCGGCCCCACGAACGTCTGAAACGCCTGGACGTAGAGATTCATCACTCCGGCGGAGGTCATCTCGACGATCCGTTGCGCGCAGTGCTCCGCGGTCCCTACGAGGCCAAGCGTATCGCAGAGCTCGGCGATCACGTCATCCGGAACGAAGGACGTCGCGGCGATTGCCTGCTCCCAGTCGCGCGCGTGGGACAGATCGGGGTAGATGGCCCGGACCGCGGGCGGGATGTCGAACCGTGGAAGTGTGAGGCCGGTGTACGGAAGCCAGTGCGACCTCGCGCTGAGCAAGGCCTGATGCACGACGGTCGGTCGCGCCTGGCGGCGCGCCTCGGCGGTGCTGCCCGCGATCCCGACGCGAACTGCCCAGAGGACTTCGAGATCCTCGAGCCGCCGCCCGCCGCGCCGCGCGCCCGCCGCGAGATGGCTCAGCACCGCCTCGACGATCCGCGGGTGAAAGCCGACCGATAACAAGACTCCGTCGGCGATCTCGCCGGCGAGCTCGGTGGCCTTCGGTCCGGACGCCGCCATCAAGACCGGAATGCGCCGTCCCGACGCGTAAGCGAGCCTCCCCGACGTCTGACCGAATGTCACGGTCTCGCCCCCCAGGAGGGCGCGCAGCGTCGCGATGCACGCGCGCATCTCGGCAAGCGTCGCCGGCTTCCGGCCGATCGTGTGGGCGGACGTGTACCCCGTGCCCACGACCACCTTGATACGTCCGGGGGCGATCTCCTCCACGGTCTGGATCGCGCTGGCGAGCACCGAAGCGTGGCGCGTGAGCGGATTGGTCACCGCCGGAAACAACGTCAAGGCAGACGTGTGGGCCGACGCGAGCGCCATCGTGACGAACGTGTCGCGGCAGAGCAGCTGGCTGTCGAGGATCCCGGCGCCGTCGAAGCCGGCAGCCTCGACGTCCTGGATCAGCTCGATCAGCTCCGGCATCGGTGCCGTGCCAGGAATCCGAAGCGAGACCTGAACACGCGTCATGGCATGGGGACCCCCTTCAAATCTGTCGGCCGCGCCCGCACCTACGGATTGAGCAGCGGAATGCTCTTGGTGCCCGGCGCTTTGGGCAACGACTGCAGCCAGGCGTGGATGTCGGCGAGGTCGGCGCTCGACAGGATCGCTTCCTGGTACGGCGGCATCGCGCCCCGGGTGTTGCGCACGAACGACGAGAGCGCCTCGAGCGGCATCGGCTCCGGCGCGAGCTTCGGGCCGGCGATCCCTCCCTGCGCCGCGAAGCCGTGGCACTGCCAGCAGCCGTGCTTCACGTACGCGGCCTTGCCCTTCTCCGCCGACCCGGCCGCGGCCGCCATCTGGCTGAAGGCAAGGCCCGCCACCGCGAGCGCGAGCAGGTGGACGAACCACATCCGGCTTCTGCCTGTCATCGCGGCTGCGTCCACACGTTGAGCAGCGCGGGCTGGCCCGATTTCACCACCGCCACGGCTTCCTGCAGCGCGGCCCCGAGCTGCGCCGGATCCTTGATCGGGCCCTTCGCCCACCAGCCCATCGCTTCGGCGAGCTTGTGATACTCGATGTCCGGGTTCTGGATGCTCGTGCCCACCGGCCCCATGTCGCCGCCGAGATTCACGACTCGGTTGCGGAAGTTCGACAGGCGCTGCACGTGCATCACCTCCTGGTGATAGGCGCGGTTGTTGTGCATCACCGCGAGCAGCGGGATCTTGTGCTTCGCCGCGGTCCACAGCACGCCGGGGGCGTACATCAGGTCGCCGTCCGACTGGATGCTCACCGAGAACCGTCCGAGGTCGCGGTTGGCGAGCGCGGCGCCCACCGACGCCGGCGCCCCGTAGCCCACGCCGTAGCCGCCCGAGCGTCCGAGCCAGTGATGCTGCTTTTCGATCGGCCACAGCCGGTTCGGCCAGTTGCTGACGTTGCCTTCGGACGCAACCAGCGACCAGTCGAGATGCTTGACCGCCGCGTACAGCTCCATACACAGGCGCGCGGTGCCGACCGGGCTCGCGTCCCAGCCGAGCGCGGCCGCCGCCTTCGCGCGCTCCCTGCCCTCGGCGTACGCCTTGCGCGCAGCCTCGCCGCGCTTGTCGATCGCCGCCTTGCGCTCGTTCGGAATCGCCGCCTTCACCGCCTCGATTAGCGCCGGAAGCGTCGCTTCCGCGTCGCCCGCCATGGGCACGTCGATGACCTGAAAGCGCTGGAAGTCCTGGTAGTTCGCCTTGGTGTTCAGCTCGACCGAGCAGATACTGATGAGCCTTGTCCCGGAGTTGATGCGGCTCGCGTTCGAGCCGATGCCGTCGTTCACGCCGTTGTCGGTGTAGCTGTTCACCGTGGCCCAGAAGTCCGAGAGCTCGAGGCCGATGATGACGTCGGCGCTGCCGACGGCCGTCGGCGGCGCCGAGAGGTAGTGCGTTCTCGGGAAGTTCATCCGGCCGCCCTGGTCGATCACCCGCGCCTGCAGGAGCTCGGCGAGCTGCACCAGGAGCTTGACTCCCTCCGGGGTCCGCGCCGCGCGGTCGGCGACGATCACCGGGTTCTGCGCGCCGGCGAGGAGCCGCGCCGCTTCCCTCACCGCGCCCGAATCGCCCTGCGGCGGGGCGGTCGGCACGTAGCGCGGAATGTAAGGCTTCTCGCCGCCGTGATTCTTCATCGGCTCCTGCTGCAGGCCCGCGTCGAGCGAGATCGCCACCGGCCCGTAGGGCGGCGTCATCGCGATCTTGTAGGCGCGCACGAACGACTGCGCGAAATGCTGCAGCGACACCGGCGTGTCGTCCCACTTGGTGAAATCACGCACCAGCGCGTTGATGTCCTGCGCCGAGTGGAAGGTCGGCACCCCGGGCGGCCGGTGCGCGGCGTCCAGGTCGTTGCCGCCGACGACGATCACGGGTACCCGATCGCACCAGGCGTTGTAAACAGCCATGGCCGCGTGCTGCAGACCGACGGTGCCGTGGCACAGCGTCATGAGCGGCTTGCCCGCGACCTTGAAGTAGCCGTGCGCCATGCCGACCCCGGACTCCTCGTGCATGCACGTGAGGAACTCGGGCATCCGGTTGGCGCCGTAGTTGATGATCGACTCGTGGATCGCGCGGTAGCTCGAGGCGCAGTTCGACGGGCAGTACTTGATGTCGAGCGTCTTGATGACGTCGACCATGAAGTCGGAGCCGGGAAGGCCCGGAACGCGTGCCAGCTCGCGCGGCGTGCCAGTCTCGGCCGCGGCGACCTGCATCGAAGGCCGCAGCGCGGATGGGGCGCGTGGCGCGGTCGCCTGGTCCGCGGCCTGCGTGGCGGGCGGCGTCATCGCGGCCGCCGCGCCTGCCGCGACGACTCCGGTGAGAAACCTGCGGCGATCGACCTGCAGACCTGAGTCTTTGCGTGCCATCGTGCTCTCCCCCTCGAGGCTTGAAACCCGGCGACGATTCTAGTCTTTTTCCCCGGCTGTTGCTGACGCGCGATGTTTGTGCCGATCTGGGATATCGCCAGCCTGAGCGCTTATGGCCCGCGAGTGGCCGAGCCGGCGCTGGGGCTGATCGGCCGGTACCTCTTCAGCGCGCCGTACGAGGAAGTCAAGCTCAAGAATCGTTGATGGGGTGAGCGTCGCGACGCTCCGAGCAGTCGCCGGGACGGTCGATGAGATATCAAGTCGATGAGATATCAAGAGGTGGAGAAGGACGCTCATGAAGAGGGGCAGCAACTCAAAGGTCGGATAGACTTACGGTCCTCCCCGGCGCGAGTTTGGATCCTCGAGAGGAACCTTGAGCCAGGAGATGATCGCCTTCAGCGCCCTGAAGGCCTTGAGCCGCGCCTCGTCCGTCCCGGCCAGCTCGGCTTTCTGGACGAGCTCGTCCATCTGTTGCACCACACGAGGCCCCATCTCGAGCAGAGCGTCGCTGCCTGAGGTGCCATAGCGCGTGAGGACGAACCGCGCCAACGCCCCGACGGGAATGCCCTTGCTGCGGCTCAAGACCTCGAGTGTCGGTAACGGATCCAAGCGCGAATACTCCGCCACCATCTGTCGAAACCCGGCGTCCGGATCATCACGCGGCCATGTCGCCTCGTACGGCTGCAAAACGATCGTTTGGTTCATCGCCACAAATTAGGCTCCTCGGTTCGCGAGCGCCGCCACTGTATCATGGCGGTCATAGCAGCGTGTCCCGGATCTCACCGACTTCCTCCACTCCCACCACCCCCACGGCCTCCCGACCGCCGACGCCACCACTCCAGCGTGGAATGGCTATCTGGTCACCGTGGCGTGTCCGTGCGGGGTCACATTTGAGCGGTGGGCCCGAGTCCTCGCGAGCGGTGGGGCTCGGGTTAGACGGGACTTTGGAAGAGCCTTGCCGACATGGAGAAGGACCTCGAGCGCATCAGGTTACGACTCGATGTTTCCGATCTGGTCGTGTGTGTGTCGCGCCGTTCGGCAGCCGCCGCAGTGCTGGATTAGCTATCCGAGGGACGTGCTTCCCAGACGGGTGTAAGACGAGGAGCACGTCTGAACTCAAATCGTCGTTGGCCACGAGGGCACTCGGCGAAGCTCTCGCCGTCAGCTATCTTTTCGACCTGTAAAAGGAGGCCCAGAGTGTTCTTCAATCCGTTTCGGCGACAACAGAATCCTGTTCCCGATCTGACACCGCACCAATTTCAGCGCTCTGTCGCAAGAAGTACCTGAAGGCTGGGGGAGAACCCGGTCTACTCTGCCCCGATCTGCACATTGCTGAACGACGGCAGGGAGGAAAAGCAATCGTTCTCGACGCGAGCGGAGTGACCGTAAAATGTCAGTCTGTTCTGAGCCCTAGCGAGTGGGAGTCCGGTCCCGATGGCTGGGACTCGCCGGCCTGGACGTCTCCGGCGCCCTGGGGCAAGCGACGACGCTCGCCGCCTCGCCGGCGCCGACCTGCCCGCCGATCCGGGAGGCGCTGCCGGCGTTCCTCGCGCATCAAGTAGAGGTGGGCGAGATCCGCGCGAGCACCGCGTCCGCCTACCGCAACCGGCTCGCGGTGTGGGCCTACCCGCTCATTGGCGATGTCCCGTGGGACCGGGTGTCGCGGGAGCAGATCGGCGCCATCCTCCTGAAGATCCGGGCTGCGAAGAAGAGCATGGCCGTGCTCGAGGGCATCCGGTGTCCCCTGACCCGCTTCTACCAGTGGCAGGCCAACGTGAACGGTTACCGGGGGGCGTGAACCCGGCCGCGGACCTCCGGTTCTTCATTGGTAAGCACGCCCGACGTCCCCGGACGGACCTCGAATGGTTCCGCCACGGCGAGGCCGCCGTGCTCCTCGAGGCGTGCCAGGCCCTCAAGCCCCGTTGGGCCGCGTTCCTGCTGGTTTGCTTCACGGGTGGTCTCAGGTGGGGCGAAGCAACCGCGCTCCACGTTGGCGATATCGACTGGAGCCGCTCGCGCCTGCACGTGCAGCGGACCTGGAGCGAGGACGGCGGCCGGATCGAGAGAACCAAGGACGGCGAGGACCGCTGGGTGAAACTGCCGGCGTCAGCCCTGGAGGCGCTCCGGACCCAAGTAGAAGCGATGGCCCTCGAAGTGCAGCTGAACCGCTGGACGCACGAGCAGCGCCGGCTGGTCTTCCCAAATGGCATCGGGAAGGTCACTCGCTACGGAGCTTTCTCGGAGCACGTCTGGCGACCCCTGCTCACGGCCACGAAGCTCCCGTACCGGAAGCCCCACGCGATGCGGCACAGCTACGCCACCTGGCTCCTGGAGGGGGGCGCCGACATCCGGTGGGTGCAACGGCAATTCGGGCACGCGACGATCGCGCAGACCAGCGACACCTACGGGCATCTGGAGTCGGACCGGCACGAGGAACGGGTGAATCTCGACGAGGTGTTGACGCCGAAGCGTGTCCCTCCGCGTCCCAATACGTCCCACCCCCCGCCTCCGGAGCCCCGGCCGAACGCGCAACTGCTGAGGATCATTGAGGGTGAGATGGTGGTGGAGGGTAAGGGATTCGTAGATTGCGCGCTCAATTCTGACGCGACCTTAGCGCGCACGACTTAGTAAATCGTGGTAATCCGTGTCATCCCGTGCCCCTTTTGCGCTCCGGGTCCGCCGGGTTTTGGTCAGGAGGCGCGGGTCTGAGGCTCCTGACGATCCGGCTTTCCCGAAGTCCTCCATGCCCGGCCTTGTGTCATCCGATGGATCGCTCGACGGATCGACGGCATCTGAAAGGAAGGGCGGAGAGGAGCAAGGCCATGTCCTACAGCATATCGACCTTACTGACTCGCAATCTCCACGACGTCTTCGGTGAAAACGACGGCACGCGTCGGCGCGCGGCCATCGACGAGATCTACACCGAAGATTGCGTGTTCTACGACCCCACCAAGGGCGTCTACCGTGGCCGCGACGAGATCGCTCGCGTCGCGGGCGAGATCAAGGCTACTCACCCTGACTTTCGCTATCAGCCAATTGTTGGGCCCGAGGAATTGGGCAATGGTGGGCGGATCCAATGGGTATCGGGCCGCCCTGGTGGGGCGCCAGCTTACGCCGGGACTGACTTCATCATTGCCCGGGACGGCCGGATTGCCGCCCTTTATCTGTTTTTCGACAAGCTACCCTGAGCTAGCTGCGTGATCACGCGAATCTGCCTCGTGCGCTGACCCATCCCACACTGGCGTACAAGGAATCGCGCGGCAAGGAATCGCGCGGCTCGGCTCGCAGCGCCTCGACCCTGCCTCGCGGTCTCAGACGGTTCAACGTCCTTGGTGAGACCGCCTGTCTCTTCGGCATCGCGACGACCGTGCCTGCTTCGCTCGGCGTTTTCCGGGCCAGGAGACAGGCAACGGCGATGGCATTGATGACGTCGTCGACGCCGCCTTGGGGATGGCCGATCGAGTCCTTGCCCTGCTTTGACACCGTTCTCTCCAGGGCAAGTAGCTGACTGATCGCTCTTTCCTGCACGATTCCTGCCTTGCGGTCCAGGAGTTCCACCAGCTGACCATTCAGCAACGGCAGGAAGTCGTGAAAGATGTCGCTCTTCGACTTGTCCGCGACAACGTACGACGCCAGGCCGGCGTCCACGAGCGGTATTTCGAGGAGCTGGCCGCGATCCTCGCCAAGCCGGGGTCGCCGGACGTCCAGGCGATCGCCGCGCTACGCAAGCGTTACGACACGGAGTAGGTCTCGGCGCTCAGTACTTGATCGTTCGACAAGGTGCCATATCGGCGTCCAACACACCGACGTAAACGGTGCTCTTGCTTCTCAGCGCCTCAGCTTCGGGCGGCGGACGGGCCGAAGACGGGGAGGTTGTACTCGCCGAATTTGTCGGTGGCGTCGATCCAGCGGAGCTCCAGCGTCATGCCGTCGCGGAGGTCGCTGGGCTCGACGTCGACGGGATAGGAGATGAAGAGCGGGCCTTCGGCCAGCTCGAGCGCGACGACGGTGTGGGGCGGCGGATACTCCGGGAAGTAGCCGCGGTGGAACGTCGTCCACGAGAGCACCTTCGCCTTGCCGCTGAGCGGGGACCACGCGAAGTCGTCGGACAGGCAGCGGTCGCAGGTCGGGCCCGGCGGCCAGCGGAACTTCCCGCAGGCCGAGCACTGCTGCAGGCGCAGCTCTCTCGACAGTGTGAACGTCCAGAACTGCTCGGCGTACGGATCCATCGCGCGTACCGGTCGGGCCGTCGCCATCGTCACGCTCCCCTGGTGTAGATCAGGCTCTTGCACTTGCCGGCGACGTCGTGGACGTACTGGGCAACCTCGGCGCCCTGCACCTGCCGGTTGCCGAGACCGCCGCGCAGCTGGCGGACAAGCTCGGGCTGGTGGTTCCAGCTCTGCATGTAGCTCTCGGAGAGCATCCCGCCGCTGGTGTTGCACGGCAGCTCGCCGCCGATCTCGATGCGGCCGCCCTGCACGAACGTGCCGGCCTCGCCCTCCTTGCAGAAGCCGAACCCTTCGAGCGAGGCCAGGAGGTGCACGCTGAAGCTGTCGTAGGTGGCGAACACGTCGACATCCTTCGGCGTCACGCCAGCCATCGGATAGACCTGGGCCGCCACGTCGTGATGGGCGCCGTGATAGAAGGTCTTCAGCCGGGGCCGCAGCTGGGTGGCGTCTACGTTCTCCTCGGACCATCCGAAGCCGCTCACCATGACGGGCCGCTGCTTGAGATCCCTCGCCAGGTCGGCGCGACGGACGATGATCGCAACCCCGCCGTCGTTGATAAGGCAGTAGTCGTTGAGGCGCAGGGGCTCGGCGATGTATGGCGCATTCAAATAGTCCTGGATCGTGAGCGGCTTCTGCATCACCGCGTTCGGGTTCAAGCAGGCGTGCTTGCGGAACGCCACCGCGACCGCACCGAGCTGCTCGTCGGTGGTGCCGTAGAGCAGCTTGTGGCGCTGGAAGAAGAGCGCGTAGAGCGCGCCCTGCGAGGTCATGCCCCACGGGGCGTAGTAGAAGTACGAGGTGATCGCGCCGCCGGTCACGCGCGCCCCGCCGTAGGCCGTGTCCATCGAGCGCTGGGCGTTGCCGTAGACCAGGGCGACGGTCGTGCAGAGCCCGGCGTTGATGGCCAGCGTCGCCTCGATGATGCATTGCGCAGCGTCGCCGCCCCCGCTCCAGCGCGGGTTCAGGCCCCACTGTTCGCTGGCCCGCTCGCCGGACAGCGTGCCCCCGACGCACAGGCCATCGATGTCGTCCTTCTTCAATCCCGCGTCGTCCAGCGCACGCTTGAGTGCCCTCGACGCCAGCGTGTACGAGTCGTAGCGGGCCTCGCCCTTGCTCACGGTCTGGCCGCCGGCTCCCCGGTAATCCTTCCCGTAGTCGGTCTCGCCGACACCGACGACCGCTACGGTATCCTTCAGCGGCGCGAGCCGCGCCCGGTCGAAGCTCACCGCCATCGCAGCCTCCTCAGATCACTTTGTCGTTTTCCAGCGACTTCATCTCCTCGTCGCTCAGACCGAGCAGCTCGCCGTAGACGTAGCGGTTGTGCTCGCGCAGCAGCGGCCCCCTTCCGTGCACGAAGGCCGGTGTGCGGGACAGCTTGACCGGATAACCCTCATACTCGAACTCCCCGATCTCAGGGTGGTTGACGACCGGGTGCATGTCGCGATGCTTGAGCTGGGGATCGTGCTCGACCCGGTCCTCGGCGCTCTGGACCACCGCCGCGATGATCCCGGCCTCCTGGCACCGCTGCATGACGTCGTAGCGCCGGCGCGGCCTGATCCAGCGGCCGACGATGGCGTCGAGCTCGTCCTGGTTCGCCACGCGCGCCTCGTTGGTCGCGAAGCGCGGGTCCCTACTCAGATCGGGCTGACCGATCACCCGGCAGAGCGATTCGAACTGCGCCTGGGTCTCGCAGGCGACGAACACCCACCAGTCCTGCCCGACACGATCCTTGCCCGAGCATCGATAGGTGTTGTGGGGCGCCACGGCGGGCCACAGGGCGCGATTGCCCGGCGGAAAACCCGGGCGGCGTGTGGTCCGGCCGTTCACCTGGAAATCCAGCATGTACGTCCCCAGGAGCGACATCGCGCCCTCGGTGACCGCATAGTCGACGTAGGATCCCTCGCCTTTCTTCCTGGCCTGGAGCAATCCCATGACGAGGGCAAGGCCTCCCATCCATCCGCCCATCACGTCCATGTACGAGAACCCCCAGCCCGCGGGCGCCATGCCTGGCAACCCGGACGCGAGCGACAAGCCCGACTGGGCCGCGGCGGTGGGGCCGAAGCTGCGGTAGGCCTTGTAGGGCCCGGAATGACCGAAGCCGGACGTGCTCATGTACACGACGCGCGGGTTGATCTCGTGGATGCGCTCCCAGGTGAGCCCCCAGCTCGGAAACACTTCGCCACTGAAGTTCTCGACGACCGCATCCGAGATGCCGATGAGCCGCTCGGCCAGCGCGAGCCCCTTGGGGTGACGCGTGTTCAGGCTGATGGCCAGCTTGCCGTGGTGCAGGATCGTGAAGTATGGGGTGTTGTAGTAGGGCTTCTTGCCGTCCGCGTGGCCGCCGCCGTGCAGCGGCCCCGTCCCCTGCTCCGACGTGAACTCCTTCTGCGGGCCACCGACGATCGGACTCGGGTGGGCCGCGTAGCGATGATCATCCCAGGACCCGACGCGCTCGACGTGGATGACCTCGGCGCCAAAGTGCGTGAGCAGCCGCGGCGCCCACGGCCCGACGGTCTTCCACGTGAAATCGAGGATGCGCACTCCGCTGAGGATGCCTTTCGGGAGCGTGACTGACGCGTTCACCGGACCACCCCTGCGGCGGCCAGCGCATCGACCTGCGCGGCGGGGAGACCGAGATCGCCTTCCAGGACCAGCCGCGTGTGCTCGCCGAGATGCGGTGCTCTCCCTCGGGGTGCGATCCCGAGCGCGTCGCACATGAACGGGCCGCGCGGGTACCGAATGGCGCGGCCGATCTCCGGGTGCTCGACGTCGCGCCAGAAGTCGCGCTGCTGGTAGTGCGCGACGTCGTAGTTCTCCTCGGGTGCGCGCACGAGCCCCCACGAGATGCCGTACGACTGCGCGCGGGTGAAGACCTCCTCTCCCTTGCAGGCGGCGATCAGCCGGCGGATCCCGTCGAGCACGGCGGTTCCCTGGCGATAGTCGGCCATGCGGACGGCCTCGTCGCGGTACTTGGGATCGGTCAGCTCACCGGCGACGCCCTTCTCCTCCATCCACTCGATCAGCTTCGCCCAGCCCCGGTCGCCGAAGGTCTGGTTCACCGCGATCACGTACATGCCGTCAGCCGTCGGCAATTCCAAATCGGGCCGCCGGCGCGCGGACGCGTGCATCCCGGTCTGCCTATAGAGGGTGGCGCCGTTGTAGAGCCACTCGGGTACCGCGGACTCGGTGCCGATCGAGCAGGCATCGTGGATCGAGACGTCGATGTACTGCCCCTCGCCGGTCGTCATGCGGTCGAAGAGGGCCAGCGTGATGCCGTGCAACGCGAACACGCAGCCCATGTGCCAGGCCTGGTGACCCTGCCCACCGATCGGCGTGAGCGTGGGATCGGAATAGCCGGTGCTGGCCATGTGGCCACCGAGGGCCAGGTGGGCGGCATCGTTCATCCGATAGTCGCGCCAGGGACCGTCCTGACCGAAGTCGGTCAGCGAGGTGTAGATGAGCGCGCGGTTGCTCGAGACCGAGCCGTGGTCGAGACCATACGCACGCAACGTCCCCGGCGGCGTGCTCTCAAGGAAGACATCGGCGCCGGCCAGCAGGCGGCGCAGCAGATCCTGAGCCGGCGGGCGACCGACGTCGAGAGACACGCTCTGCTTGCCGGTGTTGTACCACCAGTAGTCGAGACAGCGGTCGGGATCGACCGTGTCGTCGACGAAGGGGCCGCACCAGCGCCCCGGGCCTCCCGCCGTAGGCTCGATCTGGATCACGCGCGCGCCGCCGTCGGACAGGAGCTTGCCCGCCCACTGGTTGCGGCGATCGGCCAGCTCGACCACGGTGAGTCCGTCGTACACGCCATTCATCTCCGTCTCCTACACGCGCGGCGTGACGTCGCGCACCGGGGCCGCGCCGCAACCGGCCAGGAAACCCTGACCGGAAGATCGGTCTCCACCGTCGGCATCGCTGGCCTCACCCGCCGCTCGTCGAACACCACGAGATCCGCCTTGAAGCCGGTGCGCACTAGAGCGCGATCGTTGAGCTCCTAGGCCGAGGCGCTGTCGAAGGTGAGCTTGCGCTAGGCGGCCCCTGCCGCCGCTCCTGCCCCCGGCACAGCGCGGACAACCACGCGCGTCACGGGATTTTCTGCCAGAACAGAGCGTTGGTCCAGAGGGAGCCCTACGGCAAAACGCAGGCGATTCGCGTCAGATCTGGGCAAGTGGATCGTAACTACGCGAGAACTTGAATGGTGGAGGGTA
>Ga0099827_10000421_pt1 | contig 18865 bp, 13 predicted proteins | sample CZO8metaG_FD_79339 | JGI IMG/M metagenome (GOLD analysis project Ga0099827, IMG submission 79339) | Vadose zone soil microbial communities from the Eel River Critical Zone Observatory, Northern California, USA - CZOApr15con1.8 metaG | ecosystem: Environmental > Terrestrial > Soil > Vadose zone ...
TATTTCGATTATGATTTCGAGAAACAGACGCGTTCGACCTACGAATATGTGACCGCATTTTTCCCGCTGTGGGTGGGCATCCCGACGCCCGAACAGGCGCGCGCGGTAATGGGGCATCTTGCCACATTCGAGAAACCGGGCGGCTTGGTGATGAGCCCGTACGAAACCGGTGGGCAGTGGGACTTCCCGTACGCGTGGGCGCCCGATCAGCTAGTTGCCGACGAGGGCATACGGCGGTACGGATTTAATGAGGAAGCGAATCGCGTTTCGTACGAGTTCCTGTCCACCGTCGCGGAAAACTTCCGCCGGGATGGAACCATTCGGGAGAAATACAACGCAGTGACTCGTTCGTCGGAAACTCAGGTGACCGCCGGCTACCACATGAACATTGTGGGCTTTGGTTGGACGAACGGCGCGTTCCTGGTTTTGTCGCACGAACTTCCGGAAACGCTCGTCACACGGCTAGCGCAGGAACAAAACACAACGTCGGGCTCGAGCCACTAGATCTCCTCAACTGCCACGGCGGAACGAACCTTCTCGAGATGGAATTCATCGCGCGGCGGAGTTGCGCCAGTCTGGCTGGCCACCCACGCGCCCATGCGATTTGCCGCCTCATTGAGGGTCGATACCGAAGCGCCGCGAAGATAATGATAAACGAGCGCCGCAGTGAAGGCATCGCCGGCACCCACCGTATCCGCCACATGAACGCGGTAGCCCGAATGCTCGCTGCTTTCCTCCTCACCAACGAGCAGGCTGCCTCTTGCTCCTCGCGTCATGCAAACCAGCTTGGAACCGAACTTTTCGCGGAGCCACTGCGCGGCACGCATCTCGTCGTAGATAAAAGGTAGACCCAGAAGTTTGCCAACAACGGGCAATTCGTCGTGATTCACTTTGATGATATCCGCGAGCTGCATCGATTCGGACAAAGTCTGCGAGGAATAAAAGGATTGCCGCAAATTGACATCGAATACACGAATGGCGCCCGGACGAACGGCTCCCAGGAAGGCGCGGATCGTATCGCGCGATGCGCAAGCGCGCTGCGCCAGGGAGCCGAAGCAGATCGCATCGGCACTATCCGCGAGTGAGTGCCAAGCCGCAGTCCATTCAAAGAAATCCCACGCTACGGACTCGGCGATCTGAAAGGTCGGCTGGCCCGTGGGATCGACCTGAACCCTGACGGTACCCGTGGGATGCACCGAATCCGACTGCAGAAACGACGTCCGCAGGCCGAGATGCTCCAGGCGGCCCTTGGCTTCGCGGCCGAGGTCGTCATCGCCCACGCGACTGGCGACAAGACCGACATCACCCAGAAGATTGGTCATGTACGCGAAGTTTGCAGGGGCCCCGCCCAGTTGCTTGCCTTCGGGAAACAGATCCCAGAGGAGCTCGCCGAGTCCGACGATGGTGTAAGGGTTGGCAGCCATTAGCGCGAGAACAACAAATCAGTCTTGAAACACGTCACACCATATCCGCCAGAATCATGGCTTGGCATTCTGGCGCTCTTCCAGTTGTGCTCCGACTTTAAGCTCGCGTTCGGCATCCTCGCTTCTTCCTAATTCGCGATACGCCTGGCCGAGCAAATGGTGAGGAATCGGATTATTGGGATCCATGGCCAACGCGCGCTGCAGCGTGCGAATCGCCAGTTCGGTTTCCCCTTTTTTTTCCAGCACCTTGCCCATCAATATAAAGGGTCCCGTTGAGGTGGAATCCAGCCAGATGGAGCGCTGCAGAAGCTTTTCAGCTTCGTCGAATTTCTGGATGCGCGTGTAGGCATCCGCCAGCTTGTAATAGGCCGCAGCGTAGCCGGGATTCAATTGCAACTCCCTCTCGAATTCGGTGACGGCCTCCGGAATCTTGGAATGATATAGATCCAGCTCGCCCAGGAGAAAATGCGCTAGGGGAAGCTGGGGATCGAGCGAGACGGCCTTTTGGGCGTATTCCTCCGCAACAGGGCCGAAATCCTGGCGCAACAGCATGCGCGCGGTGAAGAGGTAACTGGCAGCGGAGTCCGCGGAGACACCAAACATTCTGGCGAAGGCTCCTCGCGCGTGGGCGTAATCCTTTACTTGGATGTAGCAATTACCGAGGATGTAGGCGGCATCGACATTTGCGCTTGGGAACCACGTCTGCACTTTTTCGAGCGGAGCGATGGCATCGGCGGGCCTGCCCGCGAGATAAAACGAAAGGCCAAGCAATTGTACCGCTTCGCCGTCATCAGGATTTTCCTCGCGAGCCTTCTTCAGATACGTGACCGCGTTCAGATAATCGCCCTTCTTGTAGTATGCCGCCCCAAGTTCATGCGCGAGTCCCTTCATCGCGGGATGCTGAGTCTCGAGTTCATGGAGCGCGGCAAGCGCGTCGTCGTACTTTCCCTGCTGCAGGAGACGATGAACCTGCTCGAATTCTGAATCCGAGGGAGAACGCAAAGAGGTGGAGCCTTGTGCTTGCGAGGGTGTACTGGATTGGTTCGGTATGGGCGAGCGAGCGGAAGCACTACTAAGAACCGAACCGCTGGCTAAAAGCGCCAAAATCAGGTGAACCTTCATAGTGCGAGGCTTCTCAATCGAAAGTAACAACGATTAGAGCATAAAAAAAGGGGAGCCCGCGAGGGCTCCCCTTTCGTTTTGGGGTGGTGGCGCGTGTTAGAAATTAACCTTCAGACCAAATTGCAATCGGCGCATGGTTGACCCGAAGGCCAGGCCCGTGATGTTGCCAGCGCTGCCGCAGTCGACGCAGCTGTTGGGGCGATCAAAGTTAACGTGGTTGAAGACATTGTAAGCGTTAAATTGGAACTGAGTTTTAAACCTTTCAGTGACGCTAAAGGTCTTGAACACAGAGAAGTCCGTGTTCCAGAATTTCGGTCCGCGGAAGCTGTTGCGACCGACGTTTCCGAAGGTCTCCACCGCAGGTTGGGCCCAAGGTCCGGCCGTCTGTCCCGGAGTAGTTAGCTTGACGCCTCCGGTAGTCTGGAACCAGTAACCGGCTGCCTCGGGATTCCCGGAGCGAGGGCCGTCCGTCACCGAGCCGACGACATTGGCTCTGCAAGGACCGGTGTCGCTCGACGAACTGCAGGAGTCCGGATGTGGACTGAAGGGCAAGCCGCTACCGATGATGGTAGCGCTATTGATAGACCAGCCTGCGATGAGCAGGTCGGCCGCGCGCCCCAAGTTGCCTGCCCACTGCTTGCCACGGCCAAACGGAAGTTCGTAGACCTGCGTGAGGATAAACAAGTGGTTGCGATAGTCGTCATTCGGGCCGTAGGCAACTCTGCGGTCAATATTGTAGTAGCTCCCGTCGTAGTTGTTAGAGTGCTGGAAGGTGTAGCTACCCTGGAAGGACAACCCCCCCGCGAAGCGCTTCTCGACGATCGCCTGTAAGGAGTTGTAGTTGTTGTCGGCATCGTTCCCGAAATAGTCGATGTTCTGTGTCCAGCCGTACTTATTGAAGAAGGGTCGGCGGTTATTCTTCGGTACTCCCGCTGCAAAGCCAACTACCGTGGGATCATTGGAACCATACGCGGGCCCGCCGCCCGCAAACGTGTGCGTGCCCTTGTTACCTACGTAGGCGAGCGTGGCGGATATGGTGGGAGTAACTTGCCGCTGCACGGTCGCGTTCCATTGGTCCACAGTGGGGAGCCGATTGTTGAAAGGACGAGACCGGGAGAAGACCCCATCCGGCACAAGCGGCCGCCCATTGACGCCGACGCACTGTGCTTTGTCGGGAGTAAACACACCACCGACGACGCCGCTCGGGTCGGTGATCGCGTTGCAGTTGCTGGTGGCCAGCGTGCCGCCGAGCCTCGTTGCCGGATCGAATGTCGGTGGACCTTGAGCGAGATTGAAAACGAATCCGCCCGTATTGGCATTGAGTTGCTGAGCTCCGAGTACTGGCAGATTTTGCGTGATCGCGTGGCCGAAGATAGAGCCAAACACACCGATGTCATAGCTTCGACCGTAGCCCAAACGAACTACGGTTTTCGTATTCGCCTGATAGGCGACGCCTAGCCGGGGTGCAAAGTGCGCGAAGCTAGTGCTGGTGTTCCCTCTCAGATCCACGCTGTTCTGGCCCGCAACGCGCATTTCGCCGGTGGCCAGGTCAACCCAGCCGCCTCCGGCCGTTCGGGCTGCCGATTCCGGCCTGTAGATTTCCCACCGCAACCCAAGATTGACAGTCAGTTTCGACGTCCAATGAATCGTGTCCTGACCGTAGAAAAACAGCCGAGGCTGAGTCTCGTACGCGTCGAGAGAGTTGCTGACGTAACGCTCGAAGTGGCTGGGCAAACCGAGCAAAAATCCGGCCAGGCCAGCCCCGCCATCTGGGACAGATTTCCCTGTTGTCGGATCAATTACCGCTCCCTGAGCGGCATCGTTATTGAAGACGAACTGGCCTGCGCGGTGAGAATCGCTGGGCACGCGCAGGTTGTAAGCGTAGCGAACGTCGGCACCAAACTTGAAGGTGTGCTTGCCGCGGAGGTTCGTCCAATTGTTCACAAACTGGTACTGATGCTCGTGCTCGGTGAGCGGGCAGTTGCACTGGTTCACATGCAAGGAGTAACCAAAAAGGAACTCAGAAGCTCCGGGTTGCTGAATTGTGAAATCCGGCATGCCGGAGGTTGTACTGTCATTGTTAACATCCGGGATGCCGGCGTCTTTGGCGGGTGTCGTACCGAAGCCCCCGGGACTAACATCCACCCGGTAACGCACGTACCCGAAGCGGAAATCCGTCAGCAATGTTGAACTCAACGTGTAGTCGAAACCGGTAGCAATGCTCTGGTTGCGGACCGAGGAGTTGCCGGCAAAGTCGCCGACGGAGGGATCGCTCGGGAGCGCATGGCCGCCGAGAGCTACCCCGAACAGACCCGGACCGGAACGCTTAAACTGCTGGAAGCTGTAGCGCCCGAAGACGCTCACCTTGCTGGTGGCGACGAAATCCGAGCGCACATCGAAGCCATTGGAATCGAGGGTGTTGTTGCCAGAGCTGAAAAAGTTATCGCCTAGCGCCGTGGAGGGCGTCGCGTTAGGCAGGGGGATCAGACCCAAAAGAGCCTCCGCCTGCGGAGACAAGCGATTTGCCGGTATCACGTTGCCTGGGAACTGCGCCCGGTTTGCGGGGGCAACGTTGCAGGCTGCCGTGAACCCCGTCACCTTATCGGTGCAGGGATCGTAGATGTTCTTGCCGAAAATGCTAAGGTCGGCTCCGGTACCGGCGCTGATACTTCCTCTTTCGAGGGCGGTGGGTACACGGTCTGAAGACGTTCCGCCAACGTGGCTCCGCTGCCCCTGGTAATCGCCAAAAGCGAAGAGTTTGTTCTTCCTAATGGGTCCTCCAACAGTGCCTCCGAACTGATTCCAGTTTCCGCTGGGAACGTTGCCCTTCAGGGGCGACTGAGTAAATGGATTACGGGCAAAATTGGAATTGGAGCGCTCAAAATCAAACGCTGATCCGTGGATCTCGTTGGTGCCCGATTTGGTCTGCGTCGTCACGATGGCGCCGATGGCCTTCCCGAATTCCGCGTCGTAGTCCTGATGAATAATTTTTGTTTCGTCGATGGCGTCGAGATTCGGATTGATAACGATAATCCCTAGGATCGGATCCTGATTGTCTGTGCCATCCAGTTCGAACGCTGTACCGGCAAAGTGCTGCCCATTGGTTTCGATCTGCTGCGAACCTTGCGGGTTTTCGCTGGCCGCGTGACCCCAGTTGAGGCGCTGGGCCCCAGGAGATAGAAGCTGGAAGCTCGTAAAGTTTCGATTGTAGATCGGAAGATCTTCGACCGTTCGAGAATCAAAAACCGTGGCTACGTCAGTCTTTTCCGTCTGAAGTTGCGGGATCTCGCCAGTCACTTCGACGGACTGCGTAACCGCGCCAACTTGCAACTGCGCGTCCGCGCGGACTGCCGTGTCCACGTCAACGCGGACACTCGCGATTTCGTAAGCCTTGAATCCAGTCGCTTCCACTCGAACCTTGTAATTGTCCGGTATCAGGTGCGTAGCTGAGTAATTCCCACTCTCATTCGTTGTTGCTTCTACCGTGGTTCCCTTGGCCAGACTCGTCACCGTGACCTTGGCTCCCGCCACGCCTGCGCCCTGAGCGTCAGTAACGCCGCCAACAATACTCCCGTAAACTGCCTGCCCGCACGCTCTCGGTATCGCAAGTACGCAAGTCAAACAAAAAACTACCAGTCCCGCCCACATCGATTTCCTCACCATCACACCCTCCTTCGAGAAACGCAACCAGCGGCTAAATTCAGAATTGGCACCCCTAATTAGCGATTCGGCCGTCGTTCGGCTCGAGCCTTTTACGCAGTTATTTGCAGGAAAATTAGAGGAATAGTGTCTGGAAAACAGCGGAACTCGTTCCCCGAGAAGAAGCTCCGCGCACCCATACGGCAGGCACCCCCCAGACTGCTAAACCACCCCCGACTTGATACGCACCCTAAAGCGGCGAACACCTCGACCGCAGCGACCGCCACAACCGCCGGCTTACACCAACCCCGCGCACCGAAATAATGATGGTCACTATTAGTTCCTTGAAAGTATCAAATAGAAGTTTCAAATGGTCTGATACCGTTACGTCAATTAAATGGTGCCCTTGCAGAGAGATGCACACGTTGTTACACTCCTGTTAAACGAATGTAACGAGGGACCGATTGTGAGCGAGCGCGAGCAATATCTTCTGCAAATCGACAAGCTCGTCAACAGCCACGTCCTTCATGGCTCGGAATCCCTCTGCAAACTGCTGCGCTACCTGGCTAAACACGCCCTGGATCATCCGGGCTCACCGATCAAGGAATATCAAATCGCGACGGAGGTGTTTGGACGCTCGGGGGACTTTGACCCCCAACTGGACTCTATGGTGCGCGTTCAGGCGGGACGCTTACGAGCAAAGCTTTCGGAATATTACAACTTGGACGGAGCCGAAGACGCGGTGGTGGTCGAACTACCCAAGGGGACTTACATTCTCTCGCTCCATCACCGCGTTCCCGCTGCGCGGTCGCACTCGGCCTCCTCCGGGGAAAATAACTGGCTAGGTGCCCGTGGCGGGCATTCGTACAGGATGTGGGTGGTCGCCACGGTCTCGCTGGCCGTTTTGTTACTCATGTCCGCGGGTGTGATCCTAAGCTTGGTCTCCAGCCGGAATCCTGCGCAGGCCGGAGTCCAGGAAGTGGCCCCTGCCGCCTTTCGCGTTTTCTGGAATGGGTTTCTGTCCGGACAGGAAGAACCGTGGGTGATCTTCAGCAACGCCGCGTTTGTCGGACGCCCCGAAACTGGAATGCGCTATTACGATAATGGCCGCGACAAAGGCAGCTTCATCCTGGACCACTATACGGGAGTAGGCGAGGTTCTCGCCGTCCACGAGCTAGATCGCGTGTTCGGCTTGTTGCACCGCCAGATTCGCATCAAGCGCGGCAGTTTGTTTTCGCTGGACGACGCCAAAAGCAACAATCTGATCTTCGTTGGTTCACCATTTGAAAATCTCACACTGCTCGAAATTCCCGGAACGCAGGAGTTTCTCTTTCGGCGCGCGGTTTCAGGGCCTCGAAAGGGCGATGAAGCGATTATCAACGTGCACCCGCAGCCGGGCGAGGCCAGGGAATTTTTTGGCCCGCTCGGCAATGTCCCTTTGACCGAGGACTTTGCAGTGGTGGCGTTGGTCAAAGGATTAAACCCGGGGCAGGCCGTGCTGATTCTGGCGGGCACCACAACCATCGGAACGCAGGCGGCCGTGGAATATGTCTGCCGCCAAAATTCCGTGGAGGAACTTCTCCTGCGGCTCCCTGTTTCACAAACGGGCCAGCTCAAACCCTTTGAGGCCGTGATCCGCGTGAAAGTGACGCGCGGCGTGCCGGTGGGGACGGAATTGGTGGCGCTGCGGAGCGGCACGTCTTAGGCCTCCGCTGACTCTCACGCGCTCAACTCGTAGGCGGTGTCAGGTGCGCGTCGAGTTCCGCAGCTTTTTGAAACTCACGTGCCGCTTCGTTTTTCTCTCCGCGCCGCTGCAAAGCCAATCCGAGCTGAAAATGTGCCGGCGCATACTTGGGCATGGCGCTGATCGCCGAGCGAAATTGCGAAATCGCGCCTTCAAGGTCGCCGGCGGTCAGGAGCCTCTTGCCCGAATTGGTCGCGAACAGTGCGGCCAGCTCGCTGGTTTTCTGTCTGGCGATTTCGATTCCCGCTTTTGATTCAGCAGCCGACCCCTCGGCGTTGCCGAGTTGGCGCAGAACTCCCGCTAACGTGGTATGCGCCCCGGCAAAATCTGGCTGAAGCCGAATCGCTTCGCGAAGGGCGGCGGCGGACTCCGTCAACTTACGCTGCTGCTTCAAAACGGTGCCCAGCGTATAGAAAGCCTCGGCATAATCGGGCTTAGCTTGAATTGCCGCGCGCAACTCGTCCACGGCCGCCGCAAAATCGCCCTGCTGCCAGAGCGTGACCCCGAGCGTGTAATGCACGTCCGCTTGCTGCGGATCAAGCTCTTCCGCCTTTCGAAACTCTGCGACTGCCTCGGGAAGTTTGTCTTTGAGTTTAAGGGCCAGCCCCAGATCGTAGTGAAGGGTCGCGCTCTGCGGCGTCTTTGCCAGCGCAGATTCGAACTGCGCCACCGCAGAATCGAAATCGCTTTTTTGCAGGTAAGAAATTCCGAGATTGGTCTGAAACCCGGAATCTTGAGGCCGCAGCCGCAGCGCGTTCTGAAATTCGGCTATAGCCTGATCCGCATCGCCGATTTGGAGAAGCCCGAGTCCCAAATTGTTGTGCGCCTCCGCATTTTCAGGCTGCAATTGAATCACGCGCCGGAAAGCAACGATGGCCTCGTCCGCGTTGCCGGACCGTTGCAACAGCAATCCCAGAGCGTTCTGCGCCTCAGCAAGATCCGGTTGCAGTTTGACGGCTGTCTGCAATTCCCGAATAGCCGCTCCGTCATCTCCAGTTTCGCGTAACGCCTGAGCTAGATAGTAGTGAGCCTGGGCACCACCTCCGTTTGCGCCGATTGCCGCGCGAAGCTCTGCGATACCCTCCTGAAAAGATTTCTCCTCGAAACGAAGGACCCCCAGATGAAAATGTGCGCTCCCCAAATTTGGCTGTAGCTGCAGAGCCGTGGTGAATTCCGTGACGGCTTCGGCCGTTTGCGCCTGCCGCGCCAGCAAAGATCCCAAATCGTCGTGGAGCTCGGCGCGATTCGGCTCCAATGCGATTGCGCGCCGCATCTCCTCCGTTGCCGAGTTGACATCCCGCGAAAAATCAAGCGCCCGCGCGAGAGTGCGATGCGCTTCGGGATCTTTTGGAGCCAGTCGCACCGCTTCTCGGGATTCGCGAAGCGCGCTTTGCGTATTGGCTTTGCGGAGGAAGGCATTCGCTAAATTGATGTGCGCTTGCGCAAAATCCGGCTTGAGTCGCAGGGCTGCCCGAAACTGGCGAATTGCAAAATCGGTTTGCTCTTGTGCGAGAAATACCCATCCGAGGGAATTGTGCCCTTCCGCACTGTTCGGGGCCATTCGCACGACGCTTTCGAATGCCGCCTGCGCCGATGCCAGATCCCCTTGTTGCAGGGCAGAAATGCCTTTGGCGTAGGCCTCATCCGCCTGTGCCGCCTGCCGTTTTTCTTGTGAGGCAGACTTTTGCGCTAGCAAAATCCATGGCAGTAAAAAAACAACAAGCAACCGGCGAAGCAAGGCCTTGGCGGCTACACGCTCGGAAAGGAATCTTCGGAAGATCACACCGGAATTCATGATTTGTTTTTTCATCAAAATAGTAGCACGCGCTAGGCAACAAGTTGTCCGTGCGGCTTCTTGACCCCCATCCAAGCGCACCCTACTATGCCCATGGGACATGATTTCCGGAACTTGCTCGCTTCGACGTGCCTCTATTCCTTCGCTGCAGATTCTACTGGCAGCTCTTCTTCCGCTTTCGTTGCTCTTTGCCGTCGGCAATCCCGCCAGCCAAAACTCCAAAAACTCCAAACGCATCGCGTACTTCACTGACAAAGCGAAAGAAGCGGGACTCACCATGATGAATGTCTTCGGCGGGGAGAACATTAAGAAATACATCATTGAGACCACCGGCACAGGCGTCGCCATTTTCGATTACGACAACGACGGCTGGCCGGATATTTTCATCGTAAACGGCACCAAGCTCGAGGGATTTCCGGCCGGCAAGGCCCCAACCAACCATCTCTATCACAACAATCACGATGGCACGTTCACCGACGTGACCGAAAAAGCCGGGCTGGCGCACACTGGTTGGGGTCAAGGCGTTTGCGTCGGCGACTACGACAACGATGGCTGGGAAGATCTCTATGTCACCTACTACGGCAAAAATATCCTGTATCGCAACAATGGCAACGGCACCTTCACCGATGTAAGCGACAAAGCGGGTGTGGCCGGCTCCGGCAAGGCTTGGGGAACGGGCTGCGCGTTTGTCGACTATGACCGCGACGGCCATCTCGATTTGATGGTAGCCAACTACGTGGATTTTGACCTGTCCGCGGCCCCCGCACCCGGCGATCGGCCAACGTGCATTTGGAAAGGCGTTCCGGTGATGTGCGGCCCGCAAGGCTTGCCTGGCGCAAAAAATATTTTGTACCACAATCGTGGCGACGGAACTTTTGCGGATGTCACCGCCAAATCGCACATCGATCAGACCACCGGCCATTACGCCTTCAGCGTCACCACATTCGACTTCGACGACGATGGCTGGCCCGACATTTTCGTCGCTTGCGACAGCACTCCCAGCATTCTCTATCACAACAATCGCGACGGAACTTTCACCGACGTGGCCATCACTGCGGGAGCAGCTTTCAACGAAGACGGCCGCGCGCAAGCAGGCATGGGCTCGACGCTCGCGGATTATAATGGCGACGGCAGGCTGGACATCTTCAAAACCAATTTCTCCGACGACACTGCAACGCTCTACCGCAACAATGGCGATGGCACTTTCGATGACGTCACCTACGCCGCCGGCCTCGGGTTGAACACCCAATACCTCGGCTGGGGCACCATGTTTCTGGATTTCGACAACGACGGTTGGCCCGATCTCCTGCTCGTCAACGGGCACGTCTACCCGGAGGTGGACAGCCAGCATCTCGGCAGCAGCTTTCAGGAACCGCGCATCTTGTATCACAACAACGGCGACGGCAAATTCACCGACATCTCCGCCACTGCGGGACCGGGCATCACGCAACCAATCTCCTCTCGCGGGCTCGCCATCGGCGATCTCTGGAACGATGGCCGCATCTCGGCGGTGGTCAGCAACATGAATGCGCCGCCCAGCCTTTTAGTCAACCAAGTGCGCACCCCAAACCACTGGGTAGCTTTTCGCACCATCGGCGCCAAATCCAATCGCGATGGAATCGGCGCCCGCATTCGCATGAAAGCCGGCGCGCGTACGTTCATCGATGAGGTGCGCAGCGGCTCCAGCTTCATCTCCAACAACGATATGCGCGTTCATTTCGGCTTGGGCGCAGGCGCGGCTTCCAAGATCGATTGGGTTGAAGTTCGCTGGCCCAGTGGCCTCCTGGAAAAGTTCGAGAACGTCAGCATCGACTCCATCCACACCATTAAGGAGGGTTCGGGTACGTCCGCGACCTCGGCCCCGAAAAAAAACTAAATATCCGCGGCCCATGCCGCAGACAGAACTCCGTCTGGCTGCTCCAGGGTTCTGATTTTCTCGCGCTCTTTATTGCAGCGGGGGCGTCCGGGGCAGCGTCTTCGACCTCTCCAGCATGTCCGGGGGAAACTCCGGTACCCCTTGCGGAGGCTGGCCCCGCGTGACCGCCCAGTGATCCAGCCAGTTTGTCCCTTCTTCTCCGACGTAATCGTCCGCCAAGCTGTAGGCCTGATCGCTGAGCGCATCTTCCAGGGTGATAAATCGATAGCCCCGCTTGCGAATCATGTCCAGCAGCTCGCCGATATGCTCCGCTTCCAGGAAATTCGCATGCAGCAGCAGTATCTGTTTCGGCTCGTAGCCCATCAAATCTTTTGACAGCTTTTCGTAATACTCAAACACCGCGGCGTGGTAGGAAAGATAAGCGCTGACCACTTCTTTCTGCAGAGCGGCGTCGCCGCGCTTCTTGGCGTCATCGTAGATAGCGGCGAAATTCCAGTCCCAAGCGTCCAGCGTCACGGGAGCGATCCGGTAGCCGCGCGCCATCAGAAAAGCTTCCGCCTCGCGGCGGGTTTGCAGGTCGCGCCCCGTGTCCAGGTAGGGATGCCGGAAATAGCGCAGCCTCATGTTGTGCTGCGCCAGCAGGAGGCGCGTCACCGACTCTCCCTGAATCACCGCGTCTTCAAAATCCTTCAGGCCGGCGCGGTTCAGCGAAGTATGGCCAAAAGTGTGGTTTCCCAATTCGAATCCCCCGTCGAGCCAAAGATTCAGCGCCTTGATTCGTTCGTCGACCTCTCCCCATTTGTAATAGAGCTTTCTCTCGTTCACGAATCCCACCGCCGGAACATTCTGCTGCTTCAGTGTCGCAAGCAATTGCGTGGTCATCTGCACAATGGCCCCAGCGGACATCGACTGCGCCGCGCCCGCCGGCAAGTCATCAATCGTGACGGCGATCTGCCGGCCCACCGGTGGTGCTGCCACGAGCGTCCCCAACGCAATGCAGAAAGCAGATCCAGCGCCGAGAACTGTCAGCACGCGTTTCATCAAACGACTCCTCTCAAACAAGTTCTTTGCCGCGCGTCAGAGGTTCGTCCCGGCGATTGTAGTTCAAAAAACCGCCAAGCCTTCGGCGGCAGCCAGGCGCCTTTGACGTTCATCGAACGTATAGAACGCATCGGCTTTCAACACTACGGCCAGCGCCACATGCAGCACGTCCAGCGTCCGTGAGCCTAGTAGCGGCGTTTGCTTCTGTGCGATCCGTTTTGCCCGCTCGAGTCCCGCGATGGATATCCCGGTGACTCGCAGCACTCCTGCTCCGATGTCATTTCTAATCAGTGTAAACGCGGCCTTGGCTTCCGGGCGGGTAAGCTCTTTTCGAAAGATGCGCAGGCAGATCGCATTTGCGAGCTCAAGCTCACCCAACGAACTGATAGCAAGGGGAAGCTTCGCTCGCTTCATGCGGGCAGCCGCCGCCGCGGAGTTATCGTCCAGTACGTACAGGGACACGAGGAAACTTGTATCGGCGTAAATACTCAAAAGCGGCTGCGCTCCGAAGACAGAAGTTCCGCACCGCTGACTTTCAGCGGAGTCTTGTAAATCTTCCTAAGGCGCGCCAGAAAGTCGGGCCGCCGCGGAGCTGCATCATGACTGGCAGGCAATAGCCGCGCAACAATGCGCTTGCGTTTTGTAATTTGGATCTCTTCGCCTTCGCTCAGCAAATCCTCGACCGCAGAGAATCGATAGCGAAGATCGCGCACACTGGCCTTTTTCATGTGATACATTCTAGCATCACAACGCTATCTCTGCAATCGAATCTTCGTTGGCTCGCCTTCGGATAACCCTGGCGGGCTTCGGCGGCGCCCTTTGCCGTTAGCCCGGCTGCTTCTCCCTGCGAGGGCGTAGTAGAATTGCGCCCTACTCACGAATTGCATGAAGCCCGGCGCCAAACCATCCGCGAAATCCTTCCGCGCCACCCTCGAGCGCATCCAATCGCGGCTCGGTTGGACCATTATTCGCATCCCGTTCGATGTTGCCAAAGTCTGGGGGACTCGGGGCCAGCTGCGCGTGAAAGGCGAAATCAACGGCTTCGCGTTTCGCACCTCGCTCTTTCCCGCTCGCGGCGGCGGGCACATTCTGCTGGTGAATAAACGCATGCAGAAAGGCGGCGATGTGCGCCAAGGCATGTCCGCCCAGTTTCGCCTCGCGCCCGATCTTGAGGAACGCGTCGCCGTCGTTCCAGTGGAGCTCAAGCGCTTCTTCAAGGAAGACACCTACCTCCGCCGATGGTTCGAGAAGCTGAACTACTCCATACGCAACGAAATCGGTAAGTGGATTATGCAGGTCAAGAGCCCCGAGGCTCGCGCCCGGCGCGCCGAGCAGATGGCCGAGCGCTTGCTCGCTACCATGGAAGCGGAGCGCGACCTGCCGCCCGCCTTACAATTGGCTTTTGCGCGCGATGGCCGCGCCCTGCAAGGATGGCAACGCATGTCGCCTTCGCGCCGCCGCGGCCAGCTGCTGGCCATCTTTTACTATCGCAGCCCGGAAGCGCGCGCCCGGAGAATCGACAAGGTTGTACAAGAGGCCGCCGTTTTCGCCGAGCGCAAACTCGAAAAGGGGTTGTGAAGCCCTCAAATCGATGCGCTCGCTCCCTCTTGGTTCGCGAAATACGCAACGATTCATGCATTTGAATGCCCGATGCATTCCATTCGAATCTTGGTTCGCACAGTGTTTTCAACGAAGTACAATGGAGTCCCAGCCGAAAGGAGACACCATGGCCAAGACGAGGGAAAGTTCCTCGCCATCTACACAAAAGCCGCGAACCGCAAAGATCCAACCCACTCAGGAAGAGATTGCCGTACGCGCCTATCAGATTTACCTGAAACGTGGCGGTACCCCGGGCAATGAACTTGAGGACTGGATTCAAGCGGAACGCCAGTTGATTGGGGATAATGGCAGGCCGCGACCCAAGGCAAAGGCAAAATCCGCCGCAGCGTAGTTCTGTTCCCGTAGCGGAGGCTACCCCTTCGCATAGGCCATTAGATCGTTTCCGCCGCATTCACCGCGCAGGCGCTTCGGCCACTCCAACGTACTTGTCCGCCCCGCCATAATAAAAAAGCCAACGGTTCCCCTGACGCGCCATCCCTTCCACAAAAACAACGTTGGGCACCTGCCCAATCTTTTCCCATTCCCTTTCTGGCGCAAAGACCGGTTGGGCGCTGCGCGAAAGCACCTTGCGCGGATCGTTTCGATCGAACACGGCAATCCCTGTGCGGTACACAAGGCTATCGTCGGCCCCGTTGTAGATCAGTACGATTCCGAACTCGGTAAGAATCGGTGGCGGTCCGGGCTCAACCACGCGTGAATCAAATTGTCCCGGTCGCCGCGGCAGCACCGGCGTGTCCGTGGCTTCTGTCCAATGTAGAAGATCGCTCGAATACGAAATCCCCATCTGATCCGTCTTGTCGGCGCTCGTCCCCAGCCAATACATCCAGTACTTGCCGTCAATGTTTTCCGGAACGATGGCGCCCGACTTCGTCCAACCTCGATTCCAATTGCCTTTGTAAGCAGGAAGGATCACGCCCTTGCGTTCCCAATGGATCAGATCTTTAGAAGTAGCGAGGCAGAGCTGTGCATCTTTTTTGTTGTACCCGGTATACGTCAGATAGTACGTGTCGCCGAACCGCTGCAACCGCGGATCCTCCACCCCACCATCTTTTTCGTAATCAGCCTCCGGCGAAAGCACAGGTTCCGCGCGCCTGCTGAAGTGCATGCCGTCGCTACTCTCCGCATAGCCCAAGCGCGATGTGCCCGCTGCATCTTGCGCGCGATAAAGCATCACGAACTTATCGTCGTGACGCACCACCGCCGGATTGAAAGTCCCGGCGGATTCCCACGTGGCGCCCTGCGGCGAAAGGACGGGTGATTCCGATACACGCCTCCACGGACCAAACGGGGACAGCTCGACTGCTGTGACCTCCACGCCGAGTCCCAGCGCCAAGAGCAAGACCTTCGCGCCTTTGATCTTCATCGTCTTCTCCTATTTCTTGGCTTCCTTGTTTCCTGGCTTCCTTGGCTCAAATTGTACCGACCGCACAATGCCGTCGCCTTCTCGGACATAAATCAACTGATTGGGTTTCACATCTTTCAGCGTATCGACTTGCCCGCTCGGCCAACGAATCTCCAGGAGCTCCGCTCTTTCCGCTTTGCCCAGCCCGAAGTGAACGCGCAGATCGTTTTGCGAGATGTAGCTGCCGCCGCTGCGCACTTCATCGATCTGCTCGTGCGGCTTGGGCTCGTCCGGCGGATGCGTGACGCATCGCAAGCGCGCCCCGATGCCGCTGCGATTCGATTTCGTGCCGATTGTGCGCACTTTGATCCAGTTATGCGCGTGCGACGCATCGCAGCGCAGCAGTTGCGGAAAATCGTTGACGGTGTTCACTACCACGTCCACATCGCCATCATTATCGAAATCACCGAAAGCGCAGCCACGCGAGGCGACCGGAACCATGATGCCCGGCCCGCCCTGAAGCGAAACATCCTCGAAGCGGCCAGTCCGCGAATTCTTGTACAGCAGCTTCTGCTGCGAATACCCCGCCTCCGTCTTCAGTTGCTCCACTTCCGGATAAACGTGCCCGTTGCAAATTAAAATGTCCGGCCACCCGTCGTTGTCCATGTCGAAAAATCCGCAGCCCCAGCCCAGAAATTGCGTGTGCCTGCCCAGCCCGGCCGCAAACGTGGCGTCCTCAAACGTTGCCCCGCCGATATTGTGATAGAGCGAAGGCGTGTCCCCGGCAAAATTGGTTTTCACGATGTCGAGGTTGCCGTCCAAATCATAATCCGCGGCCGAAACGCCCATGCCCGCTTGTGGCTTGCCGTCGGCGCTGAGAGCGCAGCCCGCCTCCATCGCGATGTCCACGAATTTTCCGTTCTTTTTATTTTGGTACAATGCGCTCGCCGTGGAATCGTTCGCCACGTAAATATCCGGCCACCCGTCGTTATCGAAGTCTCCGGTCAACACCCCCAGCCCGTACGTGCCATTGGCCCCCAGAATCCCGGCCTTTTCCGTAACGTCGGTGAACGTCCCATCACCGTTGTTGCGATACAGAATATTTTTTCCGCCGTTCAGCCCCGGCGGCCCACACGCAACCATCACTCCTTTGTACAGGCACGGACCGGACTCCGGCACCGGCGCCGTCGCGAGGTCAAGGTCGATGTAGTTCGCGACAAACAAATCCAGATGACCGTCGCGGTCGTAATCCACAAACGCGCACCCGGTATTCCAGCGCTTGCCGTTCCCCCCAACCCCCGCTTTTTCCGTTACATCCGCAAACGTTCCGTCGCCGTTATTGTGATACAGCACGTTCTTGCCGAAGTAGCTGACAAACAAATCCTCGAAGCCGTCGTTGTCGTAATCGCCGATGCACACTCCCTGGCCCCAGCCGGAATGCGCGAGGCCCGCCTTTGCGGTGACGTCGGTGAACGTTCCGTCGCGATTGTTCTTGAACAGATGCGAAGACGGTGCCTGCCCTGCCGGAAAGCCCTCCAGCCGCGAACCATTTACGAGAAAAATGTCCAGCCAGCCGTCATTGTCGTAATCGTAGAACGCTACGCCGCACCCGGTAGTCTCCAGCAAATATTTATTCTTGTGCTCGCCGCCAAAAATCGTCTTCACATTCAGCCCGGATTCGCGAGCCACGTTGACGAAATTCACGCCAAGATCGCCCACTCCGGGAATTTGTTTCGCCACCACAGCGCGTTCCGGGGATTGCGGCTGGGAAGGAAAGCGGCTTCTTGCAAAAACTGGGCGCGTCAGCGACAGGATATTTTCCAGCGAGAGCACCAGCGCCGAACGGCTCAACGACTCCAGGAATCTTCGCCGCGAAAAGAACAAAAGTGTGGTACCTTCCCGCACGGGCCAGTGCTAGAATCCGCGCCTCAATCTTAACGTAAGCGCGTTGCGATTCAGCAGCTCCAAAAACGCGAAACCGAAAAATCTCTGCGCCGCGGCGCATTAAAACCAATGTCCTGCAATTCGCTTTTCTTCTTTCGAAACTTTCATTGCCTTTTCCCCGGCGTATTCTTCGCTGCGCTCTTGCCGTTGGCCGCAGTGGCTGCACCGTCTGGTCAGGCACAAGAACGGTCTCGCTCCCTGGAGCTTTCCCGTCCCGTGCGGCCCTGGGAATTTCTCAGCGCTGTCGGCACCCGCGCCGGCCTGCTGGGGAATGAGTCCGGCCGCATGGAAGCCTGGGTGTATCCGTTGAAATTGCTGCGTGACTTTCGCCTGCAATTTCACACCGAAGGACGCGTCTTGCCGGCGGAAACTCTGGCGCGCACCCTCATCACCCGACCGGAGTCCAGCACCATCGTATACACCGGCGACACTTTTTCCGTTCGCGAGACCTTCTTCGTTCCCGTGAACGAGCCCGGCGCGATTATCTTGCTCGAGGTCGAAACCGAATTCCCATTGGAAATCGAAGCCCGCTTCCTCCGCGATTTTCAGCTCGAATGGCCCGCCGCCCTCGGTGGCACGTACTCCTTCTGGGACAAAGATTACCGCGCATTTTTCCTCGGCGAAGAAACCAAGAAGTTTGCAGCGTTTGTCGGATCACCGACCGCCACCGAGGTGCGCGGTGAATACCAAACCAACTATTCGGAATCCGGAGTGAATTCCTTTCGCCTCGGCGCCACCAGCAAAGCCAAAGGAACCAAGCTCATCGTGATGGCCGCCTCGCTCGAAGGCCGCGCTCCAGCCGAAGCGACCTATCGCCGCCTGGCCTCTGGATACGCGGACCTTCTCAAAAGCTCGGCGGAATACTATCGGAAGTATTTAGGCGACACGGTCAGCGTGGTGGTGCCTGACGCCCAGATCCAGCAAGCCTACGATTGGTCACGCATCAGCATGCTGCAAGGAATGGTTTCCAATCCTTTTCTCGGCACAGGACTCGTGGCGGGTTACCGCACTTCGGGTGAAAGCCAGCGTCCTGGATTTGCGTGGTTTTTTGGCCGCGATTCATTGTGGACTTCGCTGGCCCTCGATGCCGCGGGAGATTTTGCAAACACGAGAACAGCGCTGGAATTCCTCAGCAAATATCAGCGCGAAGACGGAAAGATTCCCCACGAAATCGCCCAGGGCGCCAGTTTCGTTCCGTGGTTCAAGGATTTTCCCTACGGCTACGCGTCTGCTGATTCCACTCCGCTCTACATCATCGCCATGAACGATTACGTGACCGAAAGCGGTGACGTTGCCTTCGCAAAAGAAAAATGGGACA
>Ga0099827_10000422_pt1 | contig 18862 bp, 13 predicted proteins | sample CZO8metaG_FD_79339 | JGI IMG/M metagenome (GOLD analysis project Ga0099827, IMG submission 79339) | Vadose zone soil microbial communities from the Eel River Critical Zone Observatory, Northern California, USA - CZOApr15con1.8 metaG | ecosystem: Environmental > Terrestrial > Soil > Vadose zone ...
CGAATCCCGATTGCGAATCCCGACTGCGAATCCCGACTGCGAATCCCGATTGCGAGTCCCGATTGCGAGTCCCGATTGCGAGTCCCGGATTGCGAATCCCGATTGCGAATCCCGAATCCCGAATCCCGAATCCCGACAAGGATCAGAGATGCAGATCGGCAAAATCGTCCAGGTCATCGGCCCCGTCGTCGACGTCGAGTTCGAGGCCGGCCACCTTCCAGACATCTATAACGCGCTGCGCATTCAGTCGGAGGCGCAGGGCGGCCGGGACGCCATCGACGTGATCGCCGAGGTGGAGCAGCACCTGGGCGAGAACCGCGTGCGCGCCGTGGCCATGAAGCCGACCGACGGCATGCAGCGCGGGATGAAGGCCACCGACCTGGGAGAGGGGATTTCGGTGCCGGTGGGACCGGAAACGCTCGGCCGCGTCCTGAACGTCCTCGGCGAGCCGGTGGACTTTCCGGACCGCCCTGTGAAGTCGAAGGAGCGCTGGCAGATCCATCGCCCCGCGCCAAGCCTCGAGGATCAGTCGACCGATCTGAAGATGTTCGAGACCGGCATCAAGGTCGTCGACCTGCTCGAGCCGTACGTTCAGGGCGGCAAGATCGGCCTGTTCGGCGGCGCCGGCGTCGGCAAGACCGTCATCATCATGGAGCTGATTCACAACATCGCGCTGAAGCACGGCGGCGTATCGGTGTTCGGCGGGGTCGGCGAGCGCACGCGCGAGGGCAACGACCTCTGGATCGAGTTCCAGGAGTCGGGCGTCATCGACATCAACGACCCGAGCAAGTCGAGGGCCGCGCTCGTCTACGGACAGATGACGGAGCCGCCGGGCGCGCGGCTGCGCGTCGGCCTGTCGGCGCTGACGGTCGCCGAGTACTTCCGGGACGCGGAAGGCAAGGACGTGCTGCTCTTCATCGACAACATCTTCCGCTTCACGCAGGCGGGCTCGGAAGTGTCGGCGCTGCTCGGCCGCATGCCCTCGGCGGTCGGCTACCAGCCGACGCTGCTGTCGGAGATGGGCGAGCTGCAGGAGCGCATCACGTCAACCAAGAAAGGGTCGATCACGTCCGTGCAGGCGATTTACGTGCCGGCCGACGACTACACCGACCCTGCGCCTGCGACGACGTTTGCGCATCTGGACGCGACGACGAACCTGTCGCGCGCGATCTCGGAGCTCGGGATTTACCCGGCAGTCGATCCCCTCGCGTCGACGTCGCGCATTCTCGACGCGCGCATCATCGGCGACGAGCACTACAACGTTGCACGGCAGGTGAAGCAGATCCTGCAGCGTTACAAGGATCTCCAGGACATCATCGCGATTCTCGGCATCGACGAGCTCTCCGAAGACGACCGCCTCACGGTTGCCCGCGCGCGCAAGATTCAACGATTCCTGTCGCAGCCGTTTTTCGTCGCGCAGCAGTTCACCGGCATCGACGGCAAGTACGTGCCGATCGCTGAGACGATTCGTGGGTTCAAGGAGATCGTCGAAGGCAAGCACGACGCGATCCCCGAGCAGGACTTCTTCCTGGCCGGAACGATCGATGACGTTGTCGCCAAGGCGGCGAGGCGGTAGAGCGCCGTGACGCTTCCGCCGCATCTGCAGCTTCACATCGTGTCCGTGGATCGGTCGCTCGTCAACGAGACGGTCGACGAGGTGGAGATCCCGGGCGCCGACGGCTATTTCGGCGTGCTGCCGGGACACACGCCGCTGCTCGCCGTGCTCGGCGCCGGCGAGCTCTGGTACCGCCAGGGGCAGGAGAAGCACTACTTCGCGATCGCGTTCGGGTTCGCCGAGGTGCAGCCCGATCGCGTGACGATCCTGGCGGAGATCGCCGAGAGGGCGGACGAAATCGATCTCGCGCGGGCCGAATCGGCCAAGAAGCGCGCCGAGGAACGGCTCGCGCAGCTGACCGTGGACATGGATGCCGAGCGGGCGCGCATCTCCCTTATGAAATCGCTCATCCGCCTCCAGGTCGCGACTCGCGCTAGAATCCGCTCGTAGCGCAGCCTTCGGGCCGCCCTCTATCTTGCTTTCCAACCTCGCCAACCTGTTTCGATACCGCGGCCTGATTCAGAGCCTGGTCGCGCGCGAGCTCAAGGCGCGCTATCGCGGGTCGGTCTTCGGTTTTCTGTGGTCGTTCATCAACCCGCTGCTGCTGCTCCTGATTTATTCGTTCGTCTTCACATACGTGCTGCCGAACCAGGTCGAAGGCGTTCAGCCGTACGCGCTGTTCATGTTCTGCGGCATCCTGCCGTGGAACTGGTTCGCGACGTCGCTGAGCGACGCCGCCGGATCGCTGATCGCGGGCGGGAACCTGATCAAGAAGGTGCTGTTCCCGGCGGAAGTGCTGCCGCTCGTCAGCGTGCTGACGAACATGGTGCACTTCTTCCTGGGCCTGCCGATCCTGATCGCATTTCTCGTCTTCTATCGCCTCCCGCCCGACGCGTGGGATCTCGTGTGGTTTCCGGTCGCCGTGCTCGTCCAGCTCGTGTTCACCTCGGCGCTGGCGATGTTCCTTGCGGCCCTCACGGTGCATTTTCGGGACATCCGGGACATCCTGGCCAACGTTCTCACGTTGTGGTTCTTCGCCACGCCGATCATCTACCCATGGTTTCAGCCGAACGTCCAGAAGTACCGGCTGCTGTTCAACGTGAACCCGTTCACCCACCTCGCCGTGTCGTATCAGGAGATTCTGTTCTTCAACGGTCCGATCGGGCACTGGCGGTGGCTGCTTGCGCTCGGCGCCGGGTCGGTCCTGCTCTTCCTCGCGACGTATTGGCTGTTCGACCGGCTGCGCGACTCCTTTGCGGAGGCGGTGTAGCATGACGACGCCTCACCACGAAAGCACGAAGATCACGAAATTCACGAAAAAGATCGACCACGGAGGCGCAGAGGCACAGAGAACGATCAACGCGGCTCACCTCCGTGCCCCTGTGTCTCTGTGGTTTGTTTCTTCGTGTTCTTGTGTGCTTCGTGGTGATATCCCGGGGTTGCGCCCGTGACGGCCGCGATCGAGCTCACCAACGTCTCGAAGATCTATCGCCGCTACGGCGGGCGGCAGTTCTCGACGCTCAAGAGCGCGCTGCTGCAGCGCAGCGTGCTCCGCGACCTCCAACCGAGCGAGACGTTTCCCGCACTCACCGGCGTGTCGTTCACGGTGCCGAAGGGGTCGACCTACGGGGTCATCGGCCGGAACGGGTCGGGCAAGAGCACGGCGCTGAAGCTGGTCGCCGGGATCACCAGGCCGACGAGCGGCACGGTGCGGGTGGACGGCCGGATCTCCGCGCTGATCGAGCTCGGCGCCGGCTTTCACCCGGAGATCTCCGGCCGCGAGAACGTCTTCATCAACGGCATCATGCTCGGCCTGACGAAGCGCCAGATTCACGAGCGCTTCGACGAGATCGTCGACTTTGCCGAGCTGCGCGAGTTCATCGACGCGCCGGTGAAGAGCTACTCGTCGGGCATGTACATGCGCCTGGGCTTTGCCGTCGCGATTCACGTCGATCCTGACGTCCTGCTCGTCGACGAAGTGCTGGCGGTGGGCGACGAGGGCTTCACGCACAAGTGCCTCGACAAGTTCGCGGAGTTCCGCCGCCGCGGCAAGACGATCCTGCTCGTCACGCATTCGCTGAACCTTGTCGAGCGCTTCTGCGACCAGGCGCTCTGGCTCGACAGCGGCCACGCGATGATCCACGGCGATCCCAAGCGTGTCGTCGGCGCTTATCTCACCAAAGTCGAGGAGGGCGAGGAAGCGCTGCTCGCCTCGACGACGGCCAGGGCGGTCGAGGAAGCATCGCTTGGGCAAGGGGAGGAGGGGCCGGAGGGGCGAGATGGGCGCGAGGGAACGCTGGTGGATCATCCCGCGGACCCGACGTCGAACATGTTTCAGGCGACCGAAGGGCGCTGGGGATCGCGCGATGTCGAGATCACCGAGGTCACCTTCCTCGACGAAGCCGGTCAGCCGTCGTTCGTGTTTCACTCGGGCGATCCGCTCTCGATTCGCGTAAAGGTCCGCGCCGCGCAGCCGACCGACGACTTCGTGTTCGGCATCGGCCTGTTCAATGCCGAGGGCGTGTGCTGCTACGGCACGAACACGTATCTGGAGGACATGAACCCGCAGCGACTGAGCGGCGATGCCGACGCGACGTTCGCGATCGACAGCCTCGATCTGGTCGAGGGGACATACAAGGTGGACGTGGCGGTGCACAAGCGTGACGGCTTCCCGTACGACTACCACCGCCTGCTGTATACCTTCCGCGTGAAGTCGCGCGTTCACGACGTCGGCATTTATCGGCCGCGGCACCGGTGGAGCTTTTCGCCGAACGTCACGTTCAAATCACCACGCTGATGGCAACACACGACGCGGTGAATGCCCGTGACACTTGACCAGGCCCTCGCGCTTGTCACGCGTCTGCGCGCCACCGGCCAGCAGATCGTTTTCACCAATGGCGTGTTCGATCTGCTCCATCCAGGACATCTGCGCTACCTGGCGCAGGCCCGCGCGCTCGGCGACGCCCTGATCGTCGGCATCAACTCCGACCGATCGGTCCGCACCAACAAGGGTCCGGGGCGTCCGATCACGCCGCAGGAGGAGCGGGCGGAAGTGCTCGCCGCGCTCGGGTGCGTCGATGCGGTCGTGATTTTCGACGGCGACACGCCGCATGAGTTGATTGCGGCGCTGCAGCCGGACGTCCTCGTCAAAGGCGCCGACTGGGCGGCTGACGAAATTGTTGGTCGCGACATCGTGGAAGCCCGTGGCGGAAAGGTCGTGCGCGTGCCGATCGAGATGGGCTACGCGACGACCGGCATCATCGAGCGGATTCGCCGCGGTTGAATCGGCGCTACAATGCGAGGATGAGCGAAAACGACGGAAAAACGGCTTGTCCTCAGTGCGGCCAGCGGTTTGCGAGCACCGTGCGGATGTGCCCCCACGACGGCACCGTCCTCGAACATGAGGCAGCCACGCAGTCCCAGGCCGGCCAGGTGCTCGACGGAAAATACCGGCTCGACTCGCTGCTGGCGGAAGGCGGAATGGGATCCGTCTACCGGGCGACGCACGTCATGCTGGGAAAGACCGTCGCGATCAAGCTGATCAAGGCGGCGATCATGACGTCGCCTGAAATCGTGCGCCGCTTCCAGCGCGAAGCGCGCGCGGCGACGGCGCTGAACCACCCCAACATCGTCTCGGTGTACGACCTGGGCCAGACGCCGGACGGCACGCTCTACATCGCGATGGAGTTCATCGATGGCCCGAGCCTGAAGGCGTTGATTCAGGCAGGCCGCTCGATTCCGCCGGAGCGGACGATCTCGATCCTGCGCCAGGTGGCCGGTGCCCTCGCCGTCGCGCACAAGCACAACATCATCCACCGCGATCTGAAGCCGCACAACATCATGCTGGCGACGGCGTCCGATGGCAGCGAGCTCGCCAAGCTGGTGGACTTCGGCATCGCGAAGACGTTCGACGAGGCCACGCAGCTCACCAGCCTGGGCAGCGCGCTGGGGACGCCGTACTACATGTCGCCGGAGCAAATCGAAGGACGGGCGGTCGACGGGCGGAGCGATCTCTACGCGCTCGGAATCATCCTGTACGAGATGCTCGCCGGCGAGGTGCCGTTTGCCGATCAATCGACGCCAGCGGTGCTGGTGCGCCAGCTCAGGGAACGGCCGGCGCGCCCGTCGCTCAAGAATCCCGCGGTGTCGCTGGCGCTCGAAGCGATCGCCTTGCGCTGTCTCGAGAAAGATCCGGAGCAGCGGTTCCAGACCGCCGACGATTTCGCGGCCGCACTGAAGGATGCCTCGGCCACGCTATCGGACGCCGCGTCCGGAGCGACGTTGCCGATGAATCGCGCGGTGACGCCGAGTCAGGACGCGACGATTCCCATGCCGCGCCCGTCGCCAGCGCCGTCGGCAGCGCCATTGCCGGCGAGCGCCGCGCCAACGAGTGTCGCGCCGCCACCGCTACCGCCGCCGGCGAGCGTCGCGCCAGCGAGTGTCGCGCCGCCACTACCGCCGGCGAGCGTCGCGCCAGCGAGTGTCGCACCACCGCAGCCGGCGATCGTCGCGCCAACGCATGTCGCGCCTCCACCGCAAGCCGCGCCCGTGAGCAGCGCACCTCGGACCGATCCGGCAACGAAGCCGACGGTGCCAGCGATGCAGCTACCACCGCCGCAGCCCGCTGCTCCCCAGGGCAGCAAGTCCCCGGTCGCGGCGCTGCTGGCCGTCGCCGCGATCATCGTGCTGGCTGTTGCCGGCTACATGTGGTGGGTCAACCGCCAGGCGCCCGCGCCGACCACTGTCGCGTCGACATCGAGCGAGCCGCCCAAGGCGGTGCCGGCGATGGCAGCCCAAACCGAGCCGGCGCCGCCCGCAGCCACGGAGAGTGCGGCCCCTGCCGCATCCTCGGCGCCAGTGGCCTCTGAACCGGCCACGGCCCCGAAAGACGCCGCTGCCGCGGCCACGAAAGACACTTCCGCCCCGAAGAACGCCCCCGCGAAAGGCGCGACCGCTGTTGCGGCGGCTCCGCCGCCTGCGAGGAGCACTCCCGCTGCGTCGGCCGCTTCGGCCCGGATGCCCGCCTCGCCGGGCTCGGTGAATGCGCCAGGCGGCGCAGCCGCGCCCGCTCGTGGATCAGCGCCGCCGCCCCCCGCGCAGGCGCCGGCTGCCACGATTCCCGAGAACGCGGCTGTCGCCTTCCGCTGTGCGGGCGCTCCCGAGGTGTGCGCGTCGCTGCGCAGCACGGTGGCCGAGGCGCTGGAAAAAGCGGGGTTCCGCTCGGTCGTCTCCGCGGACCGCGCGGACATCTCGATTACGGCGGCGGCTCAGCCGGTGGATGAAAAAGTCACCCGGCAGTTCTCCACGACGTTCGCCACGCGCACCTATTCGATCGAGTTGAACGGCGAAGCGCCACACCTCGGCGACGCCGTGTCGATGCCCGGCGCGTCGACTGTCAGTTTCGATCCGTCCTTCGGCCGCGAGCGGCTCGACGAGAAAGCGCGGCTCATCGCGAGCGACATCGTCGAACGCGTGCGCGCGTTTATCAAAAAGAAACGCGCGCCGTAAAGAGAACGGAGCTACCTCTTACCGCCGAGCAACCCTCGGATACGCGCAACGCTAATCGCCCAGTTCGCCTGAGAGCCGGAGGGCACGAGCGCTCCGTTTGCTCCCTTCACGAAATCGCCGCCGGCGACGATGGCGATCACGGCTCCTTGGTTGTCGAACACCGGGCTGCCGCTGGTCCCTGGCGCAATCGCCAGTCCCGTCTGCACGTAGTCCTCTCTGACGTCGCCCACGACGTCGACCGACAGACGGCCGCGCGGCTTCTGCGGATCGGTCGACACCCCGGGAAAGCCAAAGGACGCCAGCGACATACCGCGCTGCAGGCGCGCAAACGCGGCGGCGCCGGCAAGCGGCAGCGGCACGATCGCGGCGCCGCGCTCCAGGTGCAGGATGCCGACGTCGGCGCGCAGCGAACCTGATTGCCAGCTGGGATCGACGGTGCCAGCGACGATCTGCCGTACCTCGTAGGTGTCGCCGTGAATGGCGATGGCTCGCACGGCTGAAGCCTTCGCCAGCGTGCCCCGTTGACGGAGAACCTCGACGATGTGCGCGTTCGTGGCGAGGAGGCCATCGCCGTCGACGGCGAAAGCGGTGCCCACGATCGACCGGCGGCTGTTGTCGTCGATCGCGACGGCATATACCGATCGCGCGGCGATCGCCGCGATCTGCTCGACGGGAATCGGCGTCCGCCGGTATGCCACGTAGCCGGCCGCCGCGATTCCGGCCAGCACGGCGGCGGCAGCCGTCGCCAGCCAGACACGGCGCCCGTCTGAGACGACGAACCGATCGTCGCCAAAGGCGACCACGTCGCCCGTCCGCAGGCGGCAGCGCTGCACCGGCGCGCCGTTCACGAAGGTGCCGTTGGTCGATCCTGAGTCGACGATCCACCACGCCCCGCGCTCGTTCAGCGCTTCGGCGTGGCGGCCGCTTGAAAAGGGCGTGTCGGTTTCGGTGAGAACGAGGCTGTTCGTGCGGCTGCGGCCGATGCGCACCCGCGGCCCGGAGAAGATCAGCTCGTCTCCGCGCCGCGGTCCGCTTTCGTATCGCAACCGCAGTCGGCGCACGCTACTGCTTGCGGATGGTGTCTTTCGCTGCCGCCGCGCCCGTGAACTGGATGATCGCGAACTTGTCCTGCACCTCGACGACCGCGCCGGTGCCGATCTGCTTCTCGGACGCGCCGAGCTTCGCGCCGGTGTCCGGGTCGATCAGCGCTTCGCCGACGTTGACGACGGTGAACTTGTCGCCCATCTTGATTCCGGACGAGGCGCCAAGGTTGATGTACGCCCTGTTGCCTTCGACCTTGATGACCTTGCCCTCGACAAGGCCGCCCGGGTTCGCCGCGTCGGAAATCCGCGCGAGGTACTCGCCGCTCACGAGTTTCTCGACGACCGCCTTGGCGGCCTCGTTGATGGTTTCGCTCGCGATGCCCCACTCCGCGTCGCGGCTGAACGACGCGTCCTTCACGAAGCCGCCCCCTTTTTTCACCTGGCCGTCGCCGGAAATCGAGATGACGCGCTCCGCCGTGGTCGAGTCAATCACGCGCAAGTTGACCGTGGCGTTCGACTGCCGCAGGTTGCCCCCGACGCCCAGTCGTCCGAGGCCGGCCCTCGTGTTGTCGACGTTGAACTTATCGATGCCGCCCAGGATGATGTATTTGACCCCGAGAATCTTGCCGACCTTCGCCGCGCTCGCCGGGTCGATGGCGCCGGTCTGAGCGAGCCCCTGCTCCTTCAGCACCAGGTTCAGCTTGTCGCGCTCGACGACGCTGAATTTCCCCGAGAGGAGCTTGTTCTCCGAGAACGCGGTGTCGATGATGTTGCGGGCCGCGGGACCCATCTTGTCCCAGTACCAGTATGTGTGCGCCGCGTTGTTGTCGAACTCCCAGATGGCGACTTTGATCTTGCCTTGCGCGTAGGCCTGCGGCGCGAGAACGAAAACGAGCGCGCAACAGACCCCGAGCGAACGAAACAGGTGCCTCATCTAAAACCTCCGTCAGGGGGAGCTAATCAATCGCGGTTTCTCGATGCTACACTGAGAATTTCGGCATGTCCACGGCCACCTCACTGAACCTTCGAGCCGTCCTGAAGACCGCCATTTCACGCAGCGGCATGGATGTGCCTGCCCGCGCAGTCTCGGGCCTGACAGACTCGGCCAAAGCGCTGTTCGTGGCCGGCGCAGCCCAGGCGCAGCCCGGCGGCGTGGTCCTCTACATCGTCCCCAGCGATGGCGACCTCGAGCAAACCTGTGCAGATGTGTCGTTCTTCCTGGCCGCACTGGAAGGGCTCACGCCTACTGCGACTGAGCGCGCGGTCCTGACGTTCCCTTCTCACGAAGTCGATCCCTACCGCGGCCTGGCGCCGCACATGGGCGTCACGTCGGTCCGCGCGCGGGCGCTCTATTCGGTTGCCCGCGGCACGGCCCGTGTCGTCATCGCCTCTGCCGCAGCGGTCCTGCCGCGCGTGACTGCGCCGGAACGGATGCTCGCGGCATCAATCGATCTTCGCCCGGGACAGGAGATCGCGCCAACCGACCTGTCGGAGCTGCTGATCGATGCCGGGTTCACGCGTGAGGATCCGGCCGACGAGCAGGGCGAGTTCGCCGTCCGCGGCGGCATCGTCGACATTTTTCCTGCCGGCGAAGCCCATCCCGTCCGCCTCGAGTTCATCGGCGACACCATTGAAACGCTGCGGACCTACGATCCGTCGACCCAGCGTTCGATCGCGCCGATCGATCAGATTGCGATCGTTCCGCTGCGCGATATTCTCGCCACATCCCGCTCCGTGGCGAATCCCGAATCCCGAATCCCGAATCGCGACGAGGATCAGTGGAAAGCGAATCCCGAATCCCGAATCCCGAATCCCGACGAGGATCAGTGGAAAGCGAATCCCGAATCCCGAATCCCGAATCCCGACAAGGATCAGTGGAAAGCGAACCCCGAATCCCGAATCCCGAATCCCGACGAGGATCAGTGGGAGGCGAATCCCGAATCCCTAATCCCTAATCCCTACGAGGATCGCTCAGCGACGTTGTTCGACTATCTGTCGCGTGCCAAAGCGTCGAGGGTCATCGTCTCGGAGCGCGACGAGGTCGATGCGAGCGCAATCAGATTGCTCGAGCAGGTTCAGCAGAGCTACGAAAACATTGTCGGCGCCGACATGAATGCAGGACCCGGGCGGACACGCGGGTCCGCCCCCGCGCCGAGCGATCTCTTCGCCGACTGGGCCGCCGTCGAATCGCGCCTGGCGCATGCGACCGAGCTGGCGCAGCTCGGCCTCGACGACGACGCGACAGACTCCGTCGAATCCCGAATCCCGAGTCCCGAATCCCTTCCGAGCCGGCCCGTCAGGTGCCAGCCGGCCGTCGAGCTCAAGGGCCGCCTGTCGGACTGGGTCGCCGAGATCCGCCGGCTCAGGGACGAGGGGGAAACGACGTTGTTCGTGGCGGCGACGCCGGGCCGCGCCGAGCGCACGATCGAGCTCCTGAAGGAATACGACGTCTTCGCGATCCCGGTCGAGCGCGCCGAAGATGCGCGGTACGCGGCGGTGCTCGTCGCGGTCGGCGGACTGTCGCGCGGCTTCCGCCTGCCGGACGCGGGACTGCAGATCTACGCCGAGGCCGACGTCTTCGAAGAAGAGCGGCGCGCGCCCGAGCGGCGCCGCGCCGCGACGAAGGCGTTTCTGTCCGACCTGCGCGACCTCAAGGTCGGCGACTTCGTCGTGCACGTCGATCACGGCATCGGCATGTTCGTCGGCCTGAAGCAGATCGGCGTCGGCGACAGCATGCAGGAGTTCCTCGAGCTGCGCTACGCGGGCGACGACAAGCTGTTCGTCCCCGTGGAGCGGCTCGACCTCGTCCAGAAGTACACGGGCGCGACGCGGCCGCCGATCGATCGCCTCGGCGGGACGTCATGGGAGCGCGCGAAAACCAGGGTCAAGAAAGCCATGCGCGACATGGCGGAGGAGCTGCTCAAGCTCTATGCCGCGCGCAAGGCGGTGCCGGGCCACGCGTTCACCTCCGACTCGCACTGGCAGGAGGAGTTCGAGGACGCGTTCGAATACGAGCTGACGGTCGATCAGAAGTCGGCGATTGCCGACATCAAGCGCGACATGGAGTCGCCGACACCGATGGATCGGCTGTTGTGCGGCGACGTGGGGTACGGGAAGACCGAGGTGGCGATGCGCGCCGCGTTCAAGGCGGTGATGGACGGCAAGCAGGTCGCCGTCCTCGCGCCCACCACCGTGCTCGCGTTCCAGCACCAGAAGACGCTGAGGGAGCGCTTTGCCGGGTTTCCCGTGCGCATCGACATGGTGAGCCGGTTCCGCTCGAAGGCCGAGCAGAAGGAATCGATCAACGACCTCGCCGCCGGCAAGGTCGACATCATCGTCGGGACGCACCGGCTGCTCTCCAAGGACGTGCAGTTCCGCGACCTCGGGCTCCTCGTCGTGGACGAGGAACAGCGGTTCGGCGTGACGCACAAAGAGAAGATCAAGCAGATGAAGAAGAAGGTGGACGTGCTCACGATGAGCGCGACGCCGATTCCGCGCACGCTGAACATGTCGCTGGTCGGCATCCGCGACATGTCGATCATCGAGACGCCGCCCAAGGATCGCCTGTCGATTCAGACCAACGTCGTCAGGTTCGACCAGCAGGTGATCGGCCGCGCGATTCGCAACGAGCTCGCGCGCGGCGGCCAGGTGTATTTCGTCCACAACCGCGTCGAATCGATTTTCTCGATCGGGGGCCTCGTGAAGCGGCTCGTCCCCGAAGCGCGGGTGGTCGTCGGCCACGGGCAGATGGACGAGGAAGCGCTCGAGCGGGCGATGCTCGACTTCGTCGCCAAGAAGTTCGACGTGCTGCTCGCGACGACCATCGTCGAGAACGGGCTGGACATCCCGAACGCGAACACGATCATCATCAACCGGGCCGATCGCTACGGGCTGTCGCAGCTCTATCAGCTGCGCGGCCGCGTCGGCCGATCCGATCGGCCGGCGTACGCGTATCTGCTGATCCCGCCGGAGGACAATCTCTCGCCGGTCGCGAAGAAGCGGCTCGCCGCGATCAAGGAGTTCAGCGATCTCGGCAGCGGCTTCCGCGTGGCCGCGCTCGATCTCGAGATCCGCGGCGCGGGCAATCTGCTCGGCGGCGAGCAGAGCGGCCAGATCGACACCGTCGGCTTCGAGATGTACATGAAGCTGCTCGAACAGACCGTGCGCGAGCTCAAGGGCGAGGAGCTCGAGGACGACGTCCGCGCGACGGTGAACCTGCGCGTCGACCTGAAGATAGACAGCGGGTACGTCCCCGACATGAACCAGCGCCTGATGCTCTACCGTAAGGTCGCGGCCGCGCGCCGCGAAGAAGAGATCGACCGCGTGCTCGAGGAAGCGGCCGACCGGTACGGCCCGCCGCCCGACTCGGTGCTCAACCTGGCCGACTACGGGCGCATCCGCGTGCTGGCCGATCGGCTCGGGATCGACACGATCGACCGCGAAGCGCGCGTCGTCGTCTTAAAGTTCAGACCGCAGGCGAAGGTCGATCCGGTGCGGCTCGTGTCGCTGATGCGGCAGCGGCCCGACCTCACCCTCGTCCCGCCTGCGGCCCTCCGCTTGCAGCTCGACTGGATTCGGGATTCGGGGCTCGGGACTCGGCGGGAGTCGGGCCAGTCGAATCCCAAATCCCGAGTCCCAAATCCCAAAAGCGCCGCCCATCGCCCGAGCTGGTGGACGGCGAGGGCGCTCGAAGGCGAAGTAAAGCCGGGTTTCAGCAAGGCCGAGATCCTGCGCCCGGCCAGGGAAAATCCGAGGGCCCCGGGCGGCGTCTTCGAGAGGGTCGGCGGGTTGTTGAGCGACCTGCTCGATCAAGGGTAGAGTACTTGAAACGCAGCGCTTCAGGCCTGCGGTCAGCATATGAAGAAGAAGAACCTGCTCCCGGTGCTCCTGGTCGTGGCCGCCGTCACCGCGGCGCGCGGTGAAATCATCGAACAGATTCTGGTGAAGGTGAACGGCGAGATCTTCACCAAAACCGATCTCGAACAACGTCAGGTCGCCACCCTGAGGCAGAAGGGGCAGGCGATCGACCTGAAGAGCGACCCGAACAACGTCCAGCTCCGCAAGGCGCTCGACGAGATCACGCCGCAGATTCTCGTGGAAGCGGTCGACGAGATGCTCATCGTCCAGCGGGGCAAAGAGCTCGGCTACAAGCTGAGCGACGAGCAGTTCAAGAGCGTCCTCGACAACATCCGGCGCGAAAACAAGATGGAGACCGAGGAACAGTTCCAGGCCGCGCTCAAGGCCGAGAACATGACGATGGCCGATCTGCGGCGCAACCTCGAGCGGCAGATGATCGGCCAGCGGGTGCAACAGAACGAAGTGATGGCCAAGATCGCCGTCACCGACGACGAGGCGCGGAAATATTACGACTCGCACCAGAAGGAATTCACGACGCCACCCACGGTGACGCTCCGCGAAATCCTGATCACGATTCCGGGCGACGCCAAAGGCGTGAACGTCGCGGCCGACGAAGCCGCGAGGGCGAAGACCGAAGAGATCCGCAAGCGGGTGACGACCGGCGGCGAGAGCTTCGAGAAGCTCGCCGCGGAACTGTCGGACTCGCCGTCGAAGGCCAACGCCGGGTTGATTGGCCCGTTGAGCGTGAACGACATCTCACCCGACCTGCGAAAACTGATCGAGGCGATGAAGCCCGGCGACGTCGCCGATCTGGTACGCGCCCCCCGCGGCTATCAGATCCTGAAGCTCGAAACGATCACCGCGACGCAGACGATGCCGCTCGATCAGGCTCGGGAGCAGATCAGCGAGCGCGTCTTCACCGACAAGCGCAAAGCGGAATTTCTCAAGTACATCCAGAAGCTGCGGACGCAGGCCATCATCGAGTGGAAGAACCAGGACGTTCGGAAGGCGTTCGAAGAGGGCCTGAAGCAGCAGGGCCAGGGACACTGAGGGGATTCGGGATTCGGGATTTGGGATTCGCTTTCCACTGATCCTTGTCGGGATTCGGGATTCGGGATTCGCCGCTGACTGATCCTCGTCGGGATTCGGGATTCGTATTCTGAGGCGACGATCGGTTCCCGGGGCACTGACGGGATTCGGGATTTGGGATTTGGGATTCGTATTCTGAAAAACGGCCACAGATTCGGGATTTGGGATTCGTATTCTGAAAACGGCCACAGATACGGGATTTGGGATTCGTATTCTGAAATGGCAACAGATGACGCCGAACACTCCGAGCGAATCCCGAATCCCGAATCCCGACTGAAACTGAGATGCCCGACCAACGCTCGCTGAACGCATCCGCGCCGGATCGAGAGTCCCGCGAAATCCGCGAATACGGCGAATCCCGCGAATCCCGAGAATTCCGCGAATCCCGAATCCCGAATCCCGAATCCCAATGGTTTGCCGTGTGGACGCGATCCCGGCATGAGCAGGCCGTCCGCGAGCAACTCGAGCGCAAGCACATCGACGCATTTCTGCCGACCATTCCCCGCTGGAGCCGCTGGAAGGATCGCAAGAAGAAAATCGACTGGCCGCTGTTTCCGGGCTATTGCTTCGCGCGCTTCAATCTGGAGGACACGCTGCCGGTGCTCAAGTGCAGCGGCGTCGTGAACATCGTATCGTTCGAAGGCAAGCCGGCGGCGATCCCCGAATGGGAGCTCGACAGCATCCGCGTCCTCGTCTGCAGCGATCTCCAGTACGATCCCTGCCCGCTGATCCACGAGGGGATGATGGTCGAGGTCGTGCACGGGCCGCTCAGAGGCGTTGTCGGGCGGCTGATGCGCAAGGACGCCCCGAAGGCGCGGCTCGTGTTGTCGGTCGATCTGATTGGGCAGGCCGTCAGCGTCGAGGTCGACGCCGCCGACGTAAAAGCTTATTGACAAGTTTCCGCGACGGCCCTGACACCCACGTCGGAGCTCTCCCGCCGCCAAAACGTCATTGGTCCGTCATAAAGGGAATCACACCGCCCAGGCCCACCGGTTGACAGTGCCACGGTCGGACGTAATTCGCGAGGCGAACAGCCGTTTCCCCGGCGGCGTCGCCCCGGTCGCCTGCTGGCCGATGACTTGCCCACGCCACTGCCATCATGACCGGGCCACGATTTCGCCATTCCGGCGCGCGCTGCGCATTCCTGCAGTGCTTGGCTCGGTTCTTCACGGTCATTCTCCTGGTGAGCGCCGCTGCCGCAACGGCGCAGGCGCAGATCAGCCCGTCGGTTCGCACCGCAGTGTTCGCTGATGGTACCGGCATCGCAACTACGGGCCCGTTCACCACGTCTGCCGGCGACCTCGTCATCGCGTTCGCTTCGGCTGGCGGGCCCAGCGGCGGCGGCCAGAGTCTCACGATCAGCGGCGGCGGCCTGACGTGGGCTCGCGTAACGCGTGCGAATGCCATGCCCGGCGTCGCGGAGATCTGGCAGGCGCCGTCGCCGACGGCAAAGTCGAACATCAGCATTACGTCGACCCCGTTGATGGCCACCTACAGTCAGTCCCTGACGGTCGTCACATTCTCGGGCGCGGGAGTGGGCGCCTCGGCGAGCGCCGCCGGAGCGAGCGGCGGGCCTTCATTGTCGTTGACGACCACCAGAGCCGGCGCGCTCGCATATGCAGTCGGCAACGATTGGGACGGGGCGATTGCGCGGAGGCTTGGTTCCAGTCAGTCCATGACGCATCAATGGGTGAACGCGGTCAGCGGCGACACGTACTGGGTGCAGAAATTCAGCAGCCCGGTCGCGAGTGCCGGCACAGCCGTGCAGCTCAACGACTCGACGCCGGACTCCGATCGCTGGAACTTCGCCGGCATCGAAATCGTGCCTACCGGAGCGGTGCCGAGCATAACCTTGGGCGCGGCGACGGGCAGCACTGGCGGAACGGTGGCGGCGACGGTCACAAACGGACCGGGAGCGCCCGGCGACTGGGTCGGGCTGTACGACGCGGGCGGCAACGCCGTCACCTGGCAGTATCTGAACGGGACGCAAGTGATACCCGCGACCGGCGTCACGAGCGCGACACTGACGCTGATGTTGCCGGTGACGCCGGGGACGTACCAGGCGCGTTTCTTCAACGCCGCGTACACACTGCTCGCGATCAGCGGGTCGATTACGACGACGGCGCCGAGCCTCTCACTCAGCGCGACAACGGGGGCAACCGGTGGAACGGTGACGGCGACGGTGGCGAACGGACCTGGAGCGCCCGGCGACTGGGTCGGGTTGTACGACGCGGGCGGGAACGCCGTCAGCTGGCAGTATCTGAACGGGACGCAGGTGAAGCCGGCGACCGGCGTCACGAACGCGACGGTCATCTTCATGCTGCCGGCGACGGCCGGGATCTATCAGGCGCGATTCATGAGCGCCGCCTACATGCTGTTGGCGACCAGTGGATCGATAACCATCACCGCGCCGACCGTCACACTGAATGCGACGACGGGCAGCGCCGGCGGACCGGTGACGGCGACGATCACGAACGCGCCGGGCACGGCGGGTGACTGGGCCGGCTTGTATGACGCGGGTGGGAATGCCATCAGCTGGCAGTATCTGAACGGGACGCAGACCATTCCGGCGAGCGGCGTCACCAGCGCGGTGCTCACATTCACATTGCCGCCGACGCCTGGAACGTATCGGGTCCGCCTCTTCAACGCGTCGTACGTGTGGGTGGCCAGCAGCGGGCCGATCACCAGCACGCTGCCGACCGTGACGCTGAGCGCGACGACAGGAAATGCGGGCGGGACCGTGACGGCCACGATTGCGAACGCGCCGGGGACGCCGGGCGACTGGATCGGGTTGTACGCCACGGGCGGCGCGACGGCCGTCAACTGGCAGTATCTCAACGGCACGCAGGTGAAGCCGGCAACCGGCGTCACCACGGCGGTCCTCACGCTCCAGCTGCCGTCAACGGCGGGGACGTACCAGGTGCGCCTCTTCAACGCCGCGTACGTGCTGGTGGCGACCAGCGCGTCGATCACTGTCACCCTGCCGAGCGTCACGCTGAGCGCGGGCACGGGCGGTGCTGGCGGACTGGTGACGGCGACGGTGGCGAATGCTCCGGGCACGCCGGGCGACTGGGTCGGGTTGTACGACGCGGGTGGGAATGTCATCACCTGGAAGTATCTGAACGGGACGCAGACCATCCCCGCGACGGGTGTGGCCAACGCGACGGTGACGTTCATGCTGCCGGCGACCGCAGGAACGTATCAGGTGCGCCTCTTCAACGGCTCGTACGTGCAGCTGGCGGCGAGCGGGTCGGTGACCACGACAGTGGCAACCCTGACACTGAGTGCGACGACGGTGAGCGTGGGCGGGACGGTGACCGTGACCATTGCGAACGCGCCAGGGACGCCCGGCGATTGGGCCGGCCTGTACGACGCGGCTGGAAATGCCATGCAGTGGCAATATCTGAACGGGACGCAGACCGCGCCGGCGGTCGGCGTCAGCAGCGCCACCTTGACGTTCACGATACCGCTGATGCCCGGGACGTATCGGATTCGGCTCTTCAACGCCACCTACACGCTGATCACCGCCAGCGCAGCGTTGGTGGCATCGTAAGACCCGCGTCGCAGCTGATGTCGCCCGAGGACGCGGTCATTACGCTACGATAGAGGGCTGTGCGCATCGGCTCCGTCAATCTTCCGTCACCCTTTGCGATCGCGCCCATGGCCGGCATGACCGACACGGCGTTCCGCCGTCTGGTCAAGCGTCATGGCGGTTGCGGGCTCGTCGTCACCGAGATGGTGAGCGCGGAGGGGCTCGTGCGCGGCATCGATCGGACGCTCGAGTACGCGGAGTTCACGGACGAAGAGCGGCCGATCGCCATCCAGATCTTCGGCGGCGACCCGGACAAGATGGCGGCCGCCGCGCAGATCGTCGAAGGCATGGGCGCCGACATCGTCGACGTCAACATGGGCTGCCCGGTGCCGAAGATCGCGAAGCACAATGCCGGGTGCAGCCTGATGCGGGAGCCGGCGCATGCGGCCGGCGTGATCGCGGCGATGACCAGGGCCGTGTCGATTCCGGTGACCGTGAAGATGCGTGCCGGCTGGAATGACGACGAGCGTAACGCACCAACCCTCGCGAAGCTGATGCAGGACGCCGGCGCCGCGGCGGTCGCCGTGCACGGCCGGACGGCGGCCCAGAGCTACAGCGGGTCGGCCGACTGGGATCTCGTGGCGCAAATCGCGGACGATCTGACGATCCCGGTGTTCGGCAGCGGTGACTGCATCGAGCCGGAGCAGATCGTCGCGAGGATTCGTTCGGGTGTGGAAGGTGTGCTCGTCGGACGGGGCGTGCTTCGGAACCCGTGGATCCTGGCGCAGGCCACCGACCTCATCGCCGGCCGTCCGCCGCGCGAGGTGACCCTGGCAGATCGCGGACGCTTCCTGCTCGACTACATCGACCTGCTGTTGCTCGAACGCGTGCGGGACGACGAATCCCGGAACACGAGTCCCTACGAATCCCGAATCCCGAATCCCGAATCCCTCGTGGGAATTCCCCGCGAATCCCGAATCCCGAGTCCCGAATCCCTCGTGGGAATTCCCCGCGAATCCCGAATCCCGAGTCCCGAATCCCGTCACCATCGCTGGGTGGTCAACAAGCTTCGCGCCCTCGCGTCCTGGTATACAAAGGGGCTGGAGAACGGCTCCTCTCTGCGCACTGCCATCAACAGCTCCGAGTCGCTCGATGCGCTCGGACACACCATCGAGACATTCTTCTTCGACGCTCCGGCTGCTCCTTCCCGAAAAGGGGCCGCACCTCTTTTTCTCGAGAGCGTTTAGGCGAAAGAGGGGCACAGCCCCTTTTCCGGGC
>Ga0099827_10000423_pt1 | contig 18860 bp, 15 predicted proteins | sample CZO8metaG_FD_79339 | JGI IMG/M metagenome (GOLD analysis project Ga0099827, IMG submission 79339) | Vadose zone soil microbial communities from the Eel River Critical Zone Observatory, Northern California, USA - CZOApr15con1.8 metaG | ecosystem: Environmental > Terrestrial > Soil > Vadose zone ...
AAGACGCGTTTCATCGGTGGCACCCCTGGCAGTTTACCGGTGGCCGGATGTTCCAGCGCTCTTTCAAAGTCTGACCGATTTCTATTTGGCTTAGCTTCTTCTTCTTCGACAAATCTTCGGTTGCATCTGACGATTGCCCATACTTCGCGACAAATACCGCCGGTTTCACGTCGTCCGGTTTCCAGTCGAGATTGAAAATCTGATCTTCCGGCCGCAGAAAATTTTCCGGATGCCGATGACACTCCAGGCACCACGCCATGCTGTGCGGCTTGGCGTGATAAACCTCCGGCATATGATTGACCGGGCCGTGACAGCTAAAGCAACTGATCCCGCGATTGACGTGCGCGGAGTGATTGTAAAAAACGTAATCGGGCGTGCGATGCAGTTGCACCCACTCGACCGGTTTGCCCGTTTTCCAGCTCGCCCGCACCGGTTCGAGCTTCGGATTGTCCTTCTGCACCTGGCTGTGGCAGTTCATGCAAGTCTGCGTATTGGGCAAATTCGAATGCGCCGCCACTTCGACAAAGCTGTGGCAATAACGGCAGTCCATCCCGAGTTGCGACACATGAATGTCATGCGGGAACGGCACCGGCTGGATCGGCTCATAACCCACGCGCGTGTACTTCGGCGTCACATAATACCATGTCGCCCCGGTCAGGCCGCAGACGATAATCACGCCGCAGATTGCCACCTTGAGGGGCAGCCAATTTGTCCAGCGTGGAAAAAAATTCGCCATAAATAGTTAGCGAACCGCTGGAGGCCGCAGCTGCCACTCTGCATACGCGGATGAATGAACGCTCGGATGTTGTTTCAGAAACGGCTTGGATTGGTTGGACCTCGCGCAACGCGAGACCAACACTCTATAAATCGGCATCGCATTGGGAAAAGAAAATTCGTCGCTCAACTTCATGTCGATCTTAAAAGAGAAACGCTCATTCTTCCGATACGAAAAACTGGCGAATAGGCAAAAATTGATAACGTCAAAACTTCACCGGAGCGTCAAGTGAAAGCGCGCCCTTTTCTCAGCGCTGTTATAGCGTGCCTCTGCGGCTTTGCCGTTCAGATGAGCGCGGGAGAAGAACCTGTCCTGAGCGGAGCGAAGCGGAGTCGAATGGATGTCGATCTTATTTTCGTCAACGGGAACGTTTACACCGTTAACGAGCGCCAGCTGCACGCCGAGGCCGTCGCGGTAAAAAATGAGCGGATCGCTTTCGTCGGCTCAAACGACGAGGCGAAGAAATTTCACGTTCGTTCCATCTCCCTTTCCGCCGTGCGCACGAGCTCTTTGTCATCTCGGGCGAAGTCGAGACGTCTCTTGCTTTCTTAACGGTCAAAGATCCCTCGACGCCACTGTGCGGCGCTCGGAATGACACAGAGCGGATGTTACGAGTACAGATATTCGTCGTGATATTCGCGCTGCGGCGCGAATTGCACGGATTGCTCGCCGCCGGTCTCAGGATACTCGAAGATTTTTCCTTCGTAATTGCGGATCACGATTTTCTCGTTGTCGTGATAGAGAATGTAACCGGGATTGATCGGCACTTTGCCGCCGCCGCCGGGCGCGTCGATGACGAATTGCGGAACAGCGTAGCCGGTGGTGTGGCCGCGAAGGCCTTCGATGATCTCGATTCCTTTGGCGACTGATGTGCGCAAATGCGACGAGCCGTTGATCAGGTCGCATTGATAAATGTAATACGGGCGGACGCGGCACATGAGCAATTTGTGCACGAGCGTCATCATCGTTTCGAGATCGTCGTTCACGCCTTTGAGCAACACGCTTTGGTTGCCAAGCGGGATGCCGGCGTTGGCCAATCGCTCGAGTGCTTCTTTCACTTCAATCGTCAGCTCGCGCGGGTGATTCACATGCACGCTCATCCAGAGCGGATGATGTTTTTGCAGGATCGCGCAAAGCTCGGGCGTGATCCGTTGCGGCAGAAAAATCGGGACGCGCGTGCCGATGCGTAAAAACTCGATGTGCGAGATCGCGCGCAGTCGGCCTAACAACTTGTCGATCTTATCGTCGCTGAAGATGAGCGCGTCGCCGCCGCTCAAGAGCACATCGCGCACTTCGGTGTGCGCTTCGAGGTAACGAAACGCTTCTTCAAAATCGGTGTGCAATTCCTGTTCGCCCACACCGCTGACGACACGACTGCGTGTGCAATATCGACAATAACTCGCGCAGCGATCCGTTACCAAAAAGAGCACGCGGTCGGGATATCGATGCACCAAGCCAGGCACCGGCATGTGCGAATCTTCACCGCAGGGGTCGGCCATATCGTAAGGCGACGTCCAGGTCTCTTCGATCCGCGGAATCACCTGGCGCCGGATGGGATCGCCCGGATTATCGCGCGGAACTAGATTGAAGAAATGCGGGGTGACGGCAAGCGCGAGTTTGTCGCCGGAAAGTAAAACGCCGCTGCGTTCCTCCTCACTGAGATCAACATGTCGCTCGAGCTGGGCGAGCGTCGTAACGCGGTTTTTGAGCTGCCATTTCCAATCGTTCCAGAGTTCCGGCGCGACCTCCGGCCAATAACCGGGCGCGTGCGAGATGAACGCTTTCCCATCCCCTGTTGTAGTCGCGAAGGTGACCATTTTGATTTGTGAGCGAAAAAGTTAAGACCGTGGACGATCGTGTCAACGCAGGCACTTCGTTGTGCGCTACGCACTTGGCAGCTCGTTTGCCACTGATGGAATTGTCAGTTCACCGTGACGAGCGTGCCGATCGGGATCTCGGAGAAAAACTTGCGGGCAGCCTCCGCAGGCAACCGGATGCAGCCGTGCGATGCGGGATAATTCGGCACCACTCCGGCATGCATTCCGAAATCGAGGCAACTGAGCCGCATGAAATAGGGCATGTCCACTTTGTAGATCGTGGAACGATGGTTCCGCTCTTTATCGGTAATGACAAAGCGACCGGTGCGTGTGGAGTACCCTTGCCGCCCAGTCGAACATTCCGTGCGAAATATCGGCACGCCGTTTTCAATGAGAGCGGCGCGTTGCGAAGCGAGCGAGATTTCGATGCGCAGTTGATCCGGGGACGGCCCACTGCCGAGAAGGATTTGTGTGCATCGCCACTGCCCGGTCTCGGCAGCAATGTATAACGCAATCATCTTGTCGCGTTTCGTGGGACGATTTCGATCCGCTCCCGCCTCAAGCAGCGCGCGCAGATAATCTTCCCGGCCAAGCCCTGCGGCGAGCATCAGCACTGTGACATTTTTGTCCTCTTCAATATAGCCGCACAGCGATTTTGACGGAAGCAGCGCCAGAAAATCCTTGTCGCAGCGCGCTGGCAAAACTGTGTTCGGATCAGCTCCACAGGTGAGGAGCGTATTAAGCAGCGGCGCATCGTTCTTTACAATGGCATAGGCAAGAAGCGGCACTTTTTTTCCTTCCGGCGTGGGAGGCTTGGCATGTCTGCCAAGCAGCAGCCGAATCTGCTCCTTATTTTTCGTCAGCAGAGCCGCATCCAGCGCACGCCGCGTACTTGTTGTCCACTGCGGCATCAGCGGTAAGCGTTCTGTCACGGTCTTGATGATATCCGAGTTACTTCCATCAAGAGCCATTCCCAAAAGATCCCGGCCATCCGTGCAACGCGTTTCCGCGTGGAGATTGGCTGAGTGTGCCAGTAGCGAACGGAACATTTCGAGGTTGCCGTGCATTGCCGCCGCCATCAGCGGCATGAACCCCCTTTCATCCGCAATGTCGACGAGCGCGCCGGTATCGATGAGCCGCCGCGCCAGCTTCCAATTCTGCTGTGACGTGGCGATCAGCAATGGCGTCCGACCTTGCGCGTCGCGCCCGTTTGGATCGACATGTTCGATCAGGCACAGTTCAATCAGAGACGTGCGATTAGTCGTGACAGCTCGCACTAGATCGGCCGGCGTAATCCAGATGCGCGCAGCGGGTTCGGGCGCAATCGCTGTCGCCCATAGCAGTATAAAAAGTACGAATCCGCCCTGGAAAAAACTTCGCCTCTTCGATGCACGCGTAGGCAATGGCTGGTCGCAAATTATATGACCCTTATCCAGTGGCTGAAAAGGGACCTGATCGAAGTGCGACCCCACCTTCGCACAAGCGGGGAGTGGACGCGGCCAGTTGAACATTGCGTGTTCAATGCTGTCCAAGTTGCAACCAATGCGTTTATCCATTTTGATTATATGCGCGGCACTTAGTACATCGTTTGCGGCGCAACCGGAGGTCGCGCCGACGGCGACGGTGCCAGCCGCGGCGGCGGAGGCTGGCAAGGATGTGGTGCATCAACTCAATAACGCATTTGCCAAGGTTTTCGAGATCGTCGCGCCGAGCGTGGTTATCATTGAGATAACGAAGAAGAACGACGGAAGCGAAAGCTCCGCCTTTGACGATCTATTTTTCCAGGGTCCGCCGGACGAAAATAATCCCCAGCGAAATCCGGGAAATTTTCAACCCACCCAGAGCGAAGGCTCGGGATTCATTGTCCGGCCGGACGGTTACATCTTTACAGATTTTCACGTGGTGGAAGCCGCCGACAAGGTTGAGGTGAAATTGAAAGACGGGCGGGAATTTCCGGCGAAGATCGTCGGCATGGATGAGAAGACCGATATTGCGGTGATCAAGATCGACGCGAAAGATTTGCCGGTTGTGCAACTCGGTGACAGCGATGCGGTGCGCGTGGGCCAGTTCGCCTTCGCGATCGGCGCGCCGTTCAAGCTCGATTACACGTTTACCTACGGCGTCGTCAGCGGGAAAGGCCGCAGCAAATTGTTCGCGACCGGCGGTTACTCGATCTCGGATTATTTGCAGACCGACGCGTCGATCAATCCGGGCAATAGCGGCGGCCCGCTGTGCGACATCGATGGCAAAGTGATTGGGATGAATGCGCTCATCAATGGATTGAATCGCGGGCTCGGGTTCGCGATCCCAATTAACATGGCAAAAGAGATCGGTAACGAGCTGATCGCCGGTCACAAAATTGTGCGACCCTGGCTCGGCATTCGCATCGAGTCACTCGGCGACGATCCCTCCATTCGCGAGTTGTTCAAAGGCGTCGAGAAAGGCGTGGTGGTGCGCACGATTGAGTCGGACGCGCCAGCGTCTAAAAGCGATCTGCGCCCATTTGATGTCATCACAAATGTCGATGGAACGCCGGTGAGCACCGATTCACAACTGCAACACGAAATTCTGAAAAAGAAGATCGGCCAAAATGTTGAGCTGACCGTCTGGCGAAAAGGTCAGACGATGAAGATCCCGATTAAGACTGGCGAACTGCCAACTGAGATCGCTCGCGTTTCAAACCAACCGACCCAGCCGGGCCAGCCAAAACCGGAAGATGTCGGCAAGTTTGGATTGCAGGTTCAGGATTTGACCAGGGAAATCGCCGAACGTCTTCATCTCGATGTTCAGCAAGGGGTCATTGTGACCGGCGTGGATGACAACAGCCTCGCCGCGCAACAAGGCATTCAGCGCGAAGACATCATTACCGAAGTGGATGGCAAACCGGTCAACAATGTCGCCGGTTTTCGCGAAGCGCTGACCAAAACCGATCCGAAGCGCGGCGTTCTTCTCTACCTCGACCGCAAAGGCGGCAAGACCTTCGCCGTGCTCAAAGCAGGCGGTTAGATCCCGCAATCAGGCCTTCCGGCTGCCGACGATCACAAGAACAATTCCGCCGACCAGGCAGATACCGCCCAAGATCGGCGGAAATGGAACCGTGTGCTCTTTGTCGGCGCTGACTTGAAGCGGCCCGGCATCAATCACCTTCTCCCGTTTCGTATAAGTAAATCCGCCATAGGCCAGCGCAATAATGCCAATGGCAATGAGAATGATGCCGACGATCCCAGCCGGTTTCATGAACGCGATCTTAGAGTGGGCGCCGGCCTTGGAGCAATTGAATAATTAAAACCACGAGGGCGATAACAAGAAGGAGATGGATGAAGCCACCCAGCGTGTAGGAGCTGACCAACCCAAGCAGCCAAAGCACCAGTAGAATAACAAATATAGTCCAGAGCATAGAGTTCTTTCGGTTGAGGTTTCTAACTTCTTTCGCGCCGCGCTGCAACAGTGCGCTTATCGAATGAAAACTTTCAAGTCCAAATGCTTTCCAAATGCATCCTCCATTTTCAGTAACTCGCATAAAATCGGCCACAGCGATTCTCGATCCTGTTACTTATCGATCTTGCCGACAACGGCGCGCAAATTCCAGCCGTTGTCTTCAAGCCGCTCGCGAGCCGATTTGTAATCGCAGTTTGCGAGTTCCGCGACCACGCGCACTGCGCGATCGCGCAGCTTCGTGCTCGAGGCGTGAAGATCGATCATCAAATTGTCGCGCACGTTGCCGAGCGCGACCATTGCGCCCGTACTGATGATGTTGAGCGCGACCTTTGTCGCCGTGCCCGCCTTTAATCTTGTCGAGCCCGTGAGAATTTCCGGGCCGACCGCGAGATCAATGGCAAGATCGACATCTACTTTTGCGGAGCGCTCCGGATTGCAAGTGAGCAAAATAATTTTTGCGCCTAACGACCTCGCCCGCGCCAGTGCGCCGAGGACGAAAGGCGTGCGACCGCTCGCCGTGATCCCGATAACAACATCGACATTTTTAATTGCGCGCTCTGTGATGGCGAGCGCACCGATGCTCTCTTCGTCTTCCGCGCCTTCGACACTCCGGTAAAGCGCTCTCATCCCACCGGCGATAATGCCCTGAACAAGATCGGAGGATGCCCCAAACGTCGGTGGAATCTCGCTCGCATCGAGCATGCCGATCCGTCCGCTGCTTCCGGCGCCGACATAAAACAAGCGGCCGCGTTTGCGCAGCGCCCCTGCCACGATCTCGGTCGCCCTGGCAAGATCGACAATCGCGCCTCGCAACGCTTCCTGAACAAACTTTTCTTCATCGACAAAAAGCTCAACCAGATTGCGCGCGCTCATCCTTTCGAGATTTTCCGAGCGCGGATTGCGCTGTTCGGTGAGCGCGGCCGCGAGATTGTCGATCTCATCCTGGTCACTGCGCGTTCGGACCGTGGCATGGTCGTTCATTTCCGCGGCCAGCCAGGCTGCGCCCAATTCCGGCGCGCGCTCCGCCGTTGCCACGCGCGCGTCGGGCAGGTTCTTTTTGAGTCTGCGGCGAAAGGCATGGGTATAGATCGAATCCCGCTGAAATAGACCGCCGAGCAATATCACCTTCGGCGCGAGCAGGTGAAGACGTGTCGCGACAACTTCGACATACTCGCTCAGGCATCGCGCGCCTTCCTCAATGATTTCCAGAACCCGCGCGTCACCGTTAGCAGCCGCTTCGAAAACAACTGGAGCCAACATCGCGATCTCCATTTTATCGGCGGTTTGCGCCCAGCGAACGAGCTCGTCCAAGTTGTTCAAGGAAAGGGCCTGCAGAACTTTTGTTGTGAATTGCACTTCGCCGCGATGCAGATCGTATTCACGCAAAATGAGGCGCAGGGCTTGAACGGAGAGGAAATATCCGCCGCCGGCATCGCCCAGAATATGCCCCCACCCTCCCGCGTTCTCGATCTTGTCGCCGCGACGCCCGGTGACGGATGAGCCGCTCCCAGCGTTCACCACAATCCCATCGCCATGCCCGAGCGCAGCGGCGAGACCGGAATCACGATCGCTTCCGGTAGTGATCTTCGCGCCTGGCCAAATCTCCGTGCAAAGATTAGCGAGTGATTGTCGATCTTCGGCCGTCCCGCAACCGGCCAGAAAAATACCGGCGCGATCAATTTGCTTTGGCAGCTCGGAAAAAATCGCGTGCAGACGATCGGGAGTGGCCAGTCGAAAATTCGATGGCGGCAGTTTTCCCTGATCGAGAATGTGCAGTTCCTGGCCGTCGCGCTCAACCAACGCCCACGCGGTCTTGGTTCCACCGCCTTCGACACCGAGGATTTTCTCGGGATTGTTTCCCATCGACTTAATTTTGTAGCGGCCGTCTGCGACCGTCGCAAGATTCTCCGCAATACGTGCGACGGTCATAGACCGCCGCTACAGTTATTTGTATCATCCATTATGACTGCGGGCGAGAAGCGAGCCGCAAAGCGCGTGGCGCAGCTGCGGGAACAGATTGAAGAGCATAACCGGCGTTACTACGAAGAAGCGGCCCCCACAATCAGCGACCGCCAATACGATTCGCTCTACGCCGAGCTTGCCGATCTTGAAAGCCGTTTCTCGCAACTCGCGACCCCAGAGTCGCCAACGCAGCGGGTCGGCGGCAAACCGCTAACGGCATTCGCGCAAATCGAGCATCGCGCGCCGATGCTTAGTCTCGACAACACCTACTCGGAAGAAGAAGTCACCAATTTTTACGCGCGCATCACGCGTCTTTTGCCGAACGAAAAAATTCCCGTGGTAATCGAGCCAAAAGTGGATGGCGTGGCGGTTTCGTTGCTTTACGAAAATGGCGCTTTGCGTTACGCGGCGACGCGCGGCGACGGGACGGTGGGCGACGACATCACGCAAAACATCAGGACGATCCGCGAAGTGCCGGAACGATTGCGTGGAGCGGCACCGAAACTTCTGGAAGTGCGCGGCGAGGTTTACATGGACAAACGCGGTTTCGAAAAATTGAATGAGGAACGAGAAAAAGCGGAGTTGCCTTTGTTCGCGAATCCGCGAAATGCAGCGGCCGGTTCACTCAAGCAACTCGATCCGGCCATCGTGGCGCAGCGTCCGCTCGGCGTGGTGTTTTACGGGACGGGTGCGACGGAAGGAGTAGATGTCGATCTTCACTCGAAGATTTTTGCGTTCCTGAAGAAGCTTGGCTTCTCTGCGACGGAGAAGTTTTGGCGCGCAGATTCGGTTGAGAAAATTTTGAAAGCGATCCACGAACTCGATCACATCCGCCGCGATTTTCCCTTTCAAACCGACGGTGCCGTCGTCAAAGTGGATGCATTCGCGCAACGCGAGCGACTCGGCTTCACGGCGAAATCACCACGCTGGGCGATCGCCTACAAATACGAAGCGGAGCGGGTCGAGACGCGTTTGATCGACATCGTCGTTCAAGTCGGACGCACTGGAACATTAACGCCCGTCGCTGTGCTCGAACCGGTACTCGTGAGCGGAAGCACGGTCAGTCGCGCGACGTTGCACAACGAAGATGAAATCAAACGTAAAGATATTCGCATCGGTGACACGGTCGTGATCGAAAAAGCGGGCGAAGTGATTCCGGCGGTTGTCGCAGTCAAAACCGAAGCGCGCGCCGGAAAGGAAAAAAAATTCCGCATGCCGAGCGCGTGTCCGGTCTGCGGCGGCAAAGTGGTGAAGGACGAAGGGCAGGTCGCGGTGCGCTGTATCAACAGTCAGTGTCCGGCGCAATTGAAACGACGGATCGAGCATTTTGCGTCACGCAGCGCAATGGACATCGAGGGTCTCGGCGAAATGATGGTGGAACAGCTCGTCCGTCGCGCGCTGGTGCGCGAGGTGAGCGACATTTACGCGCTGACCGTGGACAAGATGTCGATCTTGGAAAGGATGGGCGAGAAAAGCATCGGCAATCTGTTGCAGGCAATTGAGCGCAGCAAAACGCGCCCGCTTTGGCGACTGATTTTTGGATTGGGAATCTTGCACGTCGGTGAAAGCGCCTCGCGCGCGTTGGCCGAACATTTTCGCAGCCTGAAAAAATTGATGGAAGCGTCGGCCGAGGAGTTACAACGAATTCCGGACGTGGGCGAAGTCGTTGGTCGAAGCATTGAGCAATTTTTCCAGGAAAAACGAAATCGAAAAATGGTTGAGCGACTTGAACAGCTCGGGGTGCGTCCACAAATCGAACCGCGGCGCGTACAGAGCGCCGATTCGCCGTTTGCAGGATCGACCTGGGTGGTAACGGGAACGTTGAGCGAACCACGCGATGGAATTGCGGAGATGATTATCCAGCGCGGCGGCAAAGTGAGCACGAGTGTGAGCAAAAAAACGAATTACCTCCTCGCGGGCGAAGAGCCCGGCAGCAAGCTGGCGAAGGCGAAACAACTGGGCGTTCGCGTTCTCGATGAAGCGACGTTTCGGAAAATGCTGGCGGGTTGAGCGCACTTCGGCGCGCGCGGCTACGGCCTGCGTTGCACCTCGGAATCGAGTTTGAGCGGAATCGCTTGATTCATCGTCGGCGCGGCAATTAACGGCGGATGCTGACTGGCCGGATGAATATCGGCCTGGACGTTGAAGGTCAACTTCTCGTTTCCACGCATCACTGTGATGGGCACGGTGTCGCCGGCGGTAATGAAAAACGAAGCGTCCAGCACATCCTCGGGTTCGCGCACTTTTTTCCGTCCCACTTGCAAGAGAATGTCACCGGCCTTGATGCCAGAGTCCGCCGCCGGCGTGCCATCCATAATCTTGGTCATTTCCGCGCGCGAGCCTTCTACCGGGGTCTCCGCTTCGGAGACATTGATCCCGATCCAACCATGGCGCGCCTCGCCGAAACGGACGAAGTCGGCCCGGATCTTTTCCGCGGCATCAATCGGCAGCGCGTAACAAGCGGAATTGTTTTCGAGGCTGCTGACCAGGATGCCGACCACCTCGCCCTGCAAGTTCAAAAGCGGCGAGCCGGCTTCTCCGCGCTGGGTCGGCAGATTGACGCGCAAGTGCGTCGTCGAAAAATAGCGGCCCAGATATTTTCGGTCGAAGCCGGCGATCATGCCGAAACTGGGCGTCTCGGGCAGATCGAGCGGGTAACCGATGGTGACAACCGGTGTCGCGACTTCGAGTTGTTCGGATTTTCCGATCGGCAACGCAGGCGTCGCGACATCTACTTTTAGCATCGCCATGCCACTGCGGATATCGGCCAGAATCTGCCGCGCCGGATATTTTTTGCCCTCAAACTCGATCGTGAAATTTCCTGCTTCCCCGCCCACGGTATAGGATGTGTAAAGCGTTCCGGTTGGATCGACAAAAAATCCAGTGCCAGAAATTTCGCAGTGCTCGTCGACGCCGTGAATCTTCACGACCGCCTTCCCGACGCGCTCAAAGACGTCCTTGACCTGGCGGCTGATGGTCGCAGCGGACTGTTCTTGAGCCCGAAGGAGAGCAGGCGCCGCGACGAAAATTAGCGCGAAGATGAGTCCGGAGATTGACGCCAACTGAAACCGGAAAAGAAATTCCGGTACGCGACTAAAATTTGAAAGTCGCCTCATAACTCACGGGAACGCTGTCGAGCACGTAGCGCGGCGGCGTCCCGCGACCGCGGGAGTGAGTCTGTGCGCTTTCACTTAAATTGCGAAGCGGCTGCGTGCTGAAGACGCGCGTGGCTACCGGGGACGACAACGTCCATTGTCCTTCTGCATTCGCAGTCGCCGACAATGCCGGCTGACTTTGGACCGCGACGGTCGTCTCCGGCCCCTGGTAAATCTTAAGCGATATGACCGCGGCGCAGATCAGGACCGCCGCAACCGCAGCCGGATAAGAGGTCAGGGAAGAGACATTCAGTCGAAACACGAAATCACGGGCGCGCTCCAGGCAGATGCGCCAGAGCGGCTGACGGAGCAGCTCGTCACGCTGGCGGCGATGAAATTCGTGCAGGAAATTCTCGAAGTAACCTGGCGGCGGCTGTTCGTGCCGTTTCAGCCGAAGGAGCATTGCAATTTCGTTGTCGTCAAATTCGTTCATCGCTACGCCGGTTTAAGCAACAGGGTTCTTCCGAAATTCATCCAAATAATTTTGCAGTTGTCGATTCGCGTAAAAGAGTCTTGAACGTACCGTTCCCTCCGAGACACGCAAGATTTTACTGATCTCTGCGTGCGGCATTCCTTGAATGTGGAACATGGTGACCACGGCTCTGTGTTCATCAGACAATTTCATCATGGCCTCGTTCAATCTTCGTTGCAGTTCGGAGAGGTCGGCCTCACGCACCGGACTACTCGTGGCCGTCAGTTCGAGAAATTCCTTGTCGTTCTGAATGCTGGCATCGACATCATCCAGACTCAGTTGAAAACGGCGGCCGCGTTTTTTTAAGAAATTGAGCGTCATGTTCACCGCGATCGAGTGGACCCACGTGTAAAACGACGACTTGCCGCGAAAACCTCGAATTGCCTTGTAGGCCTTGGAAAAAACGTCCTGTAAAAGGTCGTTCGTGTCCTCGTGGTTCGAGGTCATGTTGTAAACCAAACCGTAGAGACGCGGCGTGTATTTCACGACCAACTGGTCGAAGGCGCCGGGATCACCCGATTGCGTGCGCGCGACCAATTGTTGATCTTCATCGCTTCGTGGCTTGTCCATGCGCTGCCTTTTAGCTTTAACACGAGCCTCCACACCGGACGACAACAAATCCGAAATGCGGCGAGCGGGCAATGCGACCGAAGGATTCATCTTTTTCAACGGCGCGCGGCTCAGTCCCGACGATCTCGCATTGAAAGGAGCCAGAGCAAGTTCCCGAGTGCCGCAATGAAAGCCGCCACATAAGTGAGCGCGGCCGCGTTCAAAACCTTGTTTACACCGGCCACTTCATTGCCCGGCTGCACAATCCCCATTTGCTGCAAAATGATTTTCGCCCGGCGCGAGGCATCAAATTCCACCGGCAGCGTAACCAATTGGAATGCCAGCAGGATGGCATAGCAATAAATGCCGAGCGTGATCAGGCCGGTGATATGAAAAAATAAACCGCCGAAAATGACGAACGGCAGCATCTGCGAAGCGACCATCGTGACCGGGACAATAGCCATGCGCGCCTTCAGCGGCGCGTAGGCTTTGGCATGCTGGATGGCATGACCGGTCTCATGAGCAGCGATGCCGAGAGCGGCGACTGAAGGCGTGTTGTAAACATTGCTCGAAAGACAAAGCTTTTTGCGCGTCGGATCGTAATGATCACCGAGAAAATCATTCGTCTCCATAACATCGACGTCATGGATTTGCGCCGCCTGCAAAATCTCGCGGGCGCACTCCGCGCCCGTGATGTTGGAACTCGCGCGCACTTTTCCCCATTTGCTGAACGCGCTGCTGACACGAACCTGCGCCCAAAGACCGATGATCAGGGGCACGCCGATGTAGAGAAGCCAATGATGTCCAAAACCGTATGGATAGAACATTTCTGTCTTAAGTGTGTCTGCTCCAATTAGACGTTCAAGTGCGCGCTTCGTTCATTTCAGCATCCGCGTTGTCAGCCTGAGCCGAGCGAAGCGAAATACAGCTGCTATTCAGATTTCCAATTTTTTCGGAAATCGCGAAAGGATCTTGCAACCAATTTTTGTCACAACCACCACATCTTCATGGCGCGCCCCACCAAGGCCCGGGTAATAAAGTCCCGGCTCGACCGTCAATACTTGTCGATCTTTCAAAGTCACTTTTTGTAAACGCGGATATTCGTGAATCTCAAGCCCGAGTCCGTGCCCGGTGCCGTGAAAAAATCCGACGTTCTTTCCGTTCCGCACTTCGGTGGGAAATCCGCGCTCGCGAAACAAATTCTGGATCGCCTTGTGAATCGTCATTCCATCGACGCTGGCTTTGATTTTTTTTAGCGCGAGCGCCTGACCGGCTTTCACTGTCTCCCAAAGTTTTCGCTGTGCTTCGCTGGCACGTCCGCGCAAAACCGTGCGCGTCATATCGCCGAAGTATCCGGTTTTGGCGTCGCGCGGAAAAACATCGAGAATGATCAATGAGTTCGCGTAAAGCGGGCCGCAGCCGCGCTCGTGCGGATCGCAAGCCTGGTCGCCACCGGCGACAATCGTGCCGGTGGGCGTTCCGCCAGCGCGCAAAATTGCGGAATCAATCTCTGCGCGCAACATTTCCGAGGTCAGAGTTTTGCCCGACCAGCGTAATTTTTTTCCGCGAGTGATTGTCGATCTTGCGAGCACTTCGACGGCGCGCTTCAGTCCAATTTCGGTAATTCGCAAGGCGCGACCGATCATCTCAATTTCCTGGTCGGACTTGGCCTCACGCTTGGGCCAAAAGAGTCCCTTCGTCGCCCGTAATCGAATTTTATTGGCGGCGAGTTCCTGCGCATAGCCGAGCGGAAAATTTGCCGGAACGATTGTCGATCTTACAACGCGCTTCCGGAGAAAATGGCTGAGAACTTTTTCATAAGGCGGAGCGTTTTTCGATTTTCCCTGCACTTCGCGTTCGAGCTGGTTGAAGGAAACAAATTCATCGGCCTTGGCTTGCCGGCGGCCGCGACCGATCTCCAGATCGCTCAACACCAGCGTGTGTTTGCCGTTGCGTTGCAGAAAAATGAACGGATCGGGCGCGAAGAAACGCGTCGCGTAAAGCATGTCCGGATCAGTTTCGCTCGCCGCGACGATCAGGCGCGTTCCTTTCTTGTTTCGTTTCATCTCAACTCCTTCGCACCTCAAGTTGCCTGCGTAAAATCCAATTCAATAAGACGAGTAAGCCGAGCGTCGATCCAATCAAAACGATCGTATTGAAAACGAAAACGCTCACGTTGATGCCAAGGTAGCGCTTTTGCGCGCCGAAGAAAACATTTGGCTGGCTGCCGCGGCGATAATCGCTTTGTTCCATCTCGGCGTTCGAGATCAGGTCGGAGACCTTTTGGTTCGTATAAACCTGCTCGGCTGTGACCGGGCCGGCCGCATCTTTGAAAAGAGCGCGGTCGAACGGCCGTTGAATGTCCAAAATCTGATCGAGCAAGCCGAGATAATGATCAAGCTCACTGGCGGATTTCGCTTCCAGACCGGAGAGAACGGCCAGTGTTTCTTTCAGATCGTCGAGCCGCTTTCGTTGCTCCGGCGTGCTGACTTTCGGTGCGAGGCGTTGAATTTCGTCATTAGCGCGGTCTTGCCGCCGCGTTAAAGGATTGAGCTTGGCTTGTGCGACGACGAGCTCTTCGTACGACCAGCGCATGGCGATAAATTGACAGACGAAGGGTACCTGCAGCTTGCTTTCCATTTTTTTACTTTGCTCTTTGGTCGGGTGCTCGGAGAACCAGTGGGTGAGCGAATAAAGCAGCGCGAGATTTCGGTTCATGTCCTCGTATTTAATGAGTGCGCCGCCCATGATGATCTGCGGAATGAGGACAAGCGGGACGATGTTAGCCGCCGTTTTCGGATCGGCGACGAGCGACGAAATGAGGAGGCCGAGCGATACGCCGCCCATCGCGGTCATAAGCATGATGCCCAGATCGATCCAAAACATCCCCCGTATTTCCAGGACGTAATTGCCGATCAAAACAAAGAGCACAGACTGAACGAGGGCGAAGACACCGAGCGTGAGCGTTTTCGAGATGACGTAGTAGGGCAGTCGAACGTCAAGGTTGCGCTCGCGTTGCAGCACCGCCCGGTCGCGAATGATATCGTCAGCGCTATTGGTTAGGCCGAGGAACATCGCGACGATCAGGCTGAGAAACAGGAATGTTGGGATGTGATAGGCTGAGGCGAAATCGTATTTCCCGCTGTCCGAGTAGCGCAGAATGGTTGCGATAAGGAACGCGAGAACGGGCGCCACGCCAATGGTGATCACGAGATTGGCGCGATTGCGAAGTTTACTAACGAAGGAGCGGCGCAAGAGAGTGCGAAATTGCGTCCACTCGTCGTGCCAGCGAAATGGCAGTCGCTTTTTCTGCGCCGGCGCGGCAGGCAACGGGACGATCGGTTCTCTCCGCAGCGAAACTTGTTTGACGTCCTGGATCAATCGAAAAGCTTCATATTTGTCGCGCCAGAAATCCGGCGAGTAACGGCGGGTGGCAACAAGCTGACCGCGGTTATTTTCTTCGTAAATAATGTCGCCGCTTAAATCGCGCAGCGGAGTTTCGAGAACGTCGAAAATAAATTCCGGCCGGGTAGTTCCGCAAGAGGGACACGCTCCGAGCTCAGCGCCGAACTGATGTTGATGTTCCGCTTCGGCAAAATAGCGAAGCATGTCCGTCGGCGTGCCGAAAAAGACAAGCCGCCCGCCCTTATCGAGCAGGATCGCTTTGTGAAACATCTGGAAAAGTTTGGAGCTCGGCTGGTGGATCGTGACGATGATGATCTTATTGTGCGCCATGCCGCGAATGATCTCGATGACGTGCTCGGAATCCTTCGAGGAAAGGCCAGAGGTCGGTTCGTCGAAAAGGTAAACATCCGACAGGCCAATCATATCCAGGCCGATGTTAAGACGTTTGCGTTCGCCGCCGCTCAGCGTTTTTTTCGTCGCGCTGCCCACCACGGCGTCGCGACGCTCGCCCAGGCCAAGCTCCACCAGTTTTCCTTCCAGGCGGCGCATGCGATCGCGTCGTGAGAGATGCGGCGAACGCATCGCGGCCGCGAATTGTAAATTTTCCCCGATCGTCAAATGTTCGTCGAAGGCATCTTCCTGCGGGATATGGCTGATATAACGCTTGAGTGTGTCGAGATTCGGGTAAAGCGATTGTCCGTTCAGAAAGACTTGTCCGCTGCTTGGCTGGAGCTGTCCCGCCAGTACTGAGAGGAGCGTGCTTTTTCCCGAACCGCTGGCGCCCATTACGCAAACCAGCTCGCCACGAGTGATACCGAAGGAAATTCCCTCCAGACCGATCTCGCCATTGCTGAAACGATGCGTGACTTCGCGCACCTCGAGGCTGCGAATGATATTGCGCTCTTCCTCGATGATGCGTTCGGAAAAATTGCAGCGGAGAAATTGCCCGATGTCGATCCGGATGGTGTCGCCGTCCCGAAGTGGCGCAGACACTCGCACCGGCGTCTCGCCCACCAGAATGGGTCGGTCGGCTTCCATCACTTCCAGCCGACCGACGCGTTTGTCGTAATCGCAAAAGATCTTCAAGAGCACGTCCCCGCTGGTGCCCGGGGACAACAAGATATCGTCGGCTTCGAGTAAGCTTGGGTTATTAGAGACGAGATACTCCGACTTGGACGCCTTCAACTGAAATCGGCCCCCCATTGCGCGAGCGCGCCGGCGCAGATCGATCAAGTCCATCTCGCTGTCGTTGTGAAATAGGATTTTATCTTCCAGAGTTGCTTCCACCTGTGCGCCTGATTTCAATTTCACTCCGTTGAGCACAGCATCCACATCGCGCAAAGCCTTGACCCGCACCTTCAAGCCGAATGTGACTTCAAGCGCGCTTTCACGCGTGCGCGCACGCTCGAGTCCCACTTCGTCAGCGTCCTTGTTTACACGAATGAAGACCTGCGGCAGTGAGACGTTTTTCTTCGCATTAAAATATTGCGCCAGCTCTTGATAACTGAGCACCTGATCGCCCACGAGAATGCGCTGCCCCGGATAAATGCGGCAAAACCCGCCGCGCACAAGCGGGCGGCCCCGCACCGAAACGTTTTGCGCGCTGTAATTTTTTAGCAGGATGAGATCGTGATAACGAAACGCGAGGAGGCGATCGTTTCCACCCAGACTTTTCAGCGTTACATCCGCGCGGCCGTTGGTCCCAAAGGAAAGCGATTCCAGCGGCGATGCGCCGCGCTGGTAAATCGACGGATCGGAATCTTCGGAAGCATTGAGTTGATAGACAATGTCGATCGCTTGCGCCGCCATGCCGAGCTGGGACATGAAAGAGTAAAAAGCGACCACCTGTTCCTGCTTCAATCCGGCCTGCGAGATCAGGTCGTAAAGCTGAACGCCGAGCATAATCTTGCGCTCCGTGCTCAGCTGCGAGCCGAGCTTTTGCGCCATCGCGGAAAGGTCCTGCTGCTCGTAAAGCGCCTGCCGGAAAAGCTGCCGCAGCTCCGAGTAAACGGCTTCCGGATAATCGTAGCGCAGGAAGCCAAGGCTCGAGTCGATCTCCTCTTCGAGCAAAACACCGTCGGCTTTCGAAAAACTCGCCAGGACCTGGATCAACAACGGCAAAAGATTCGGTCCCTCCGATACACTGCGCGGCTTGCGCAAAGCGCGCCGCACCCAACGCCGACCTCTCCGGCGCACCCGATAGGCGAACGGCGTCACGCGCTGCACCGCGCGGTCGATTTTATCTGCAACCGTTGTCACCAATTCCGTCATGCTGATGTTTGGGTTGAAATTTTACCGAAATCGACGAGCGACGCAATGTGCAGTCCTCCGCTTCAACGTTTCAACGACTCACCATGTCGATCTTAGATCGCGGCGTGGCTCCTGCTTCTTTGCATTGCCAATTTGTTCATGTTAGCGTTTCCACCCGGCAGTTAACGCGCCGCATTCCTTATGCCTCAATCCGATCGCAACTCTCAAAAGGAGAATAAATCCCGCGGTAACGAGCCCAATTTTAACTGGCGCGGCGTAATTCTCATCGCGATCGCCTTCGGTTTTATTGCCCTCGCCATGCTCTTTTATCGCGGAGGGATGCAGCCGGTGGAAGAGGTCCCGTATAATCGTTTCCTCGAGTTGCTCGAGAATAAACAGATCGTTAACGACAAAAATCTTCCCCTGACGCTCATTGTCGAAGAAGGTCGCGCGACGCAGGCGTTGAGCGGCTATTACCTCAAGCAAAGCGTCGGTTCGCAGCCCGCGCAGCCCATCAAGTTCCGCACCACCATTTACCTCAATTACAATACCAACCTGCAGGAAAAACTCGCCTCCGCCGGAATGCAGCCCGCGATCAGGACCGAGTCCAACGTTATCGCGCAAACCGTCGCCGGTTTTCTACCGATCGCCCTTTTTCTGCTCGTCCTCTATTTCCTCTTCCGCCAGCAAATCCGAATGGCGGGAAAAGGCGCGCTCAATTTTGGCAAATCGAAAGCGCGCATGCTCGCGCGTGACAAAAACAAGATCACCTTCCGCGACGTCGCCGGCGTCGAGGAAGCGAAAGATGAAGTGCAGGAGCTGGTCGAATTTTTGCGCGATCCGAAAAAGTTTCAGAAACTCGGTGGACGAATTCCGAAAGGCGTTTTGCTCGTCGGACCTCCGGGCACTGGCAAAACGCTGATCGCGCGCGCCATCGCGGGCGAAGCCGACGTACCGTTTTTCTCGATCAGCGGTTCGGATTTCGTCGAGATGTTTGTCGGAGTCGGCGCGTCGCGCGTGCGCGACATGTTCGAGCA
>Ga0099827_10000425_pt1 | contig 18851 bp, 8 predicted proteins | sample CZO8metaG_FD_79339 | JGI IMG/M metagenome (GOLD analysis project Ga0099827, IMG submission 79339) | Vadose zone soil microbial communities from the Eel River Critical Zone Observatory, Northern California, USA - CZOApr15con1.8 metaG | ecosystem: Environmental > Terrestrial > Soil > Vadose zone ...
AGGCTGCGGAGAGGAGGGTTAGGCCCGCTGGGGTGGCGGGCGGGATCGCGACGCCTGAGTTTGTTGAGTTGTTCAGCTGGGCTGTGGTGTCCACGTGGGCGGCGAGTTCGCGCGGGGTTGGGTGCAGGAAGACGGCGGTTGGGGTCAGATCGGCTTGGGTCTCGTTGGCGATCAGGTCAATCAGGCGCATGACCTGGAGTGAGTTGCCGCCGCTGTCGAAGAAGTTGGCGGCTGGGCTGATTGGCGGGCGGTTCAGCACGACCCCGAAGAGGCGGGTCAGGACAGCTTCGGTCGGCGTGGCGGGCACGTCCGAGGTGGCCGAGTCGATCGGCTCGGTGAGGTTGCCGGTCGCTGGGTAGGCGGGCGCGCGCAGGGCGCGGCGATCGACCTTGCCGTTGACGTTGAGCGGGAACTCGGCCAGCGTGACGAACTGGGCTGGGACCATGTAGGCGGGCAGTTTGGCGGCCAGGTGGGCTCGGACTTCGGCCACATCCGGTGTCTCGCCGACGGCCGGGCACAGATAAGCGGTCAGGTCCTTGTCGCCGGCCGGGCCGGTCGTGACCAGGACGACGGCTTGGTCGATCTGGGGATGCGCGGTCAGCGTGGTCTCGATCTCGCCGAGCTCGATCCGCAGGCCCCGGAGCTTGACCTGGTGATCGACTCGGCCGACGGACACGAGCGACCCGTCCGGGCGTCGGTAGCACAGGTCACCGGACTTATACATCCGACCGCCATTGGCTGCGAACGGGTCGTCGATGAAGCGGGCGGCGGTCAGCTCCGGGCGATTCAGATAGCCTCGGGCCACGCTCGCGCCGCCCAGATGCAGGTCGCCGATGACGCCGACCGGGACCGGGTTCAGGTGATCGTCTAGCAGGTACGCGGTGTAGTTGGCGGCCGGGAAGCCGATCGACGGCGGCAGCGGAAAGTCCGACTTGTGCTCCTGATAGGTCGCGATCACCGTGACTTCGGTCGGGCCGTAGCCGTTGATGAAGTGCACGCCTGGGCGGTCGCGCCAGCGCAGGGCCAATTCGACCGGCATTTCCTCGCCGCCGCACAGGAGCACCCGCAGGTGCGGGAACGGCCCCTCGCCGAGCAGACTGGCCACGGACGGGGTCATGAACACGCAGGTGACCTTCCGCTCGCGCATCAGCGCGATCAGGCGGCGCGGCGTGTGCAAGGTCTCAGGGTCGGCGAGCACGACCCGGGCACCGCAGGCCAGCGCCACGTACGTGTCCATCACCGACACGTCGAACGTGCACGCGGAGAACTGCAGGACCGCATCGGACGGCCCGATCTGCCACGGCTCGACCGTGCCGTGGATGAAGTTGACCACGTGCCGGTGTTCGACCACGACGCCCTTCGGCTGGCCGGTCGACCCCGAGGTGTAGATCACGTACGCGACATTCGCCGGGCTCACGCCGACGTCGGTCGGGGGACCGGCCTCCGGACCACGAGCGGCCGGCGGATCGTCGTCCAGCCGGACAACCGATGCCGCCGAGTCTGGCAGCGCCTCGGCACAGGTTGAGTCGGCCACGATCAGGCCCATGCCGGTGTCGGCGATCAGGTAGCTCAGCCGGTCCCGAGGCAGACCGGGGTCCAGCGGGACGTAGCCACCGCCCGCCTTCCAGACCCCGAAGAACACGGCCAGCCGGGTCAGCCCGGTCGCCATGCAGACGCCGACCAGGGACTCAGGACCGACCCCCAGCTCGCGCAGCCGCCAGGCGATCTTGTTGGCCCGCGCATCGAGTTCGGCATAGCTCAGCTGCTCGGCCCCGAACTCGGCCGCGACCGCGTCGGGCGTCCGCAGGGCCTGAGCCTCGAACAGCTCGTGCACGCAACCGGTCGGGTAAGGGCGGGCCGTGTCGTTCCAGTCGACCAATTCCCGCCGCAACTCGGCCTCGGTCAGCAACGGCAGCTCCGACAGCCTCGCCTCCGAATTGGCGGCCGCGCCGCGCAGCAGCACCTCCAGATGACCCAGCAGCCGGGTGATCCTGCCCTCGTCGAACAGCGAGGTCTTATAGGAGCACTCGAACCACAGCCCGCCCGGCCGCGCCTCGGCGAGGAAGCTCAGGTCGAACTTCGCCGACCTGACGCCGGCCACCAGGTCGGTCAGCGTGAACCGAACGCCGGCCGCCTCGATCGGCGCCAGATCGCGCTCGGCGTAGGCGAGCGCGATCTGGAAGACCGGCGCCCGGCCGGGGTCCCTGGGCACCGACAGCGTCTCGACTATCTTGCCGAACGGCAGATCCTGGTGCGCGTACGCGCCCGTCGTCGCCCGCTTGACCCGCGCCATCAGCTCCGCGAACGACGGGTCGCCGCCACTGTCAGTACGGATCGGTAGCGTGTTCACAAGGAACCCGATCAACGACGCCAGCTCCGGTCGAGCCCGGTTCGCGCTCACCGTGCCGACCACGAGGTCCGTCTGTCCGGTGTACCGGTACAGCAGTGCCTGCAAGCCGGCCATCAGCGTGACGAACAGGGTGCTCTCCTGCCGGCGGCTCAGCTCGCGCAGGTCGGCCAGCAGGCCAGGGTCGGTCATGAGTACGGCGAGGTCGCCCGCCCAGTCCTCGACCAGCGGGCGGGGCCGGTCGGCCGGGAACCGCACGGTCTCGAAGCCGTCCATGACCTCGCGCCAGTACCGCGCCGACTCACCCGCGCGCGCGTCCTCGGGCCGGGCGCCGTCGGGTCGGGCGCCGTTCGGTGTCACGCCGTCTAGGCGCGCGCGCTCCCACAGGGCGTAATCGGCGAACTGGACTGGCAGGTCGGTCAGGCCGGACGACTCGCCCGAAGAACACTGCCGGTACAGCGCTGCGAGTTCGCGCAGGAGGACATTGGCTGACCAGCCATCGAAAATCGCATGGTGAAAAATTTGCAGGAGTATATGACGCCCGGTCCCGAGCCTGATCAGGCTGGCCCTCATCAACGGCCCGGCCGCCAGGTCGAACGGCCGCAGTGCCTCGGTGTCGATGAACCCCTGCAACTGGTCGTCCGACGGCTCGGCCGACAGATCGACCGTCGTGATCGGGACCGGACGTGGCAAGTCGATGCGCTGCACCGGCCGGCCGTTGCTGGCGACCAGCCTGGTGCGCAACGCCTCGTGCCGCTGCGCCAGGGCATCCAGCACGGCCTGGAGCGCGTCTACGTCAAGAGCGCCGTCGAGGCTGATCGCGATCGGGATGTTGTACATCGACTGGCCGGGTGCGAACCGGTCGAGGAACCACAGCTGTTCTTGCCCCACGGACAGCGGCAGGTCCGCCAGCTGCGGGTCGCGCCTCTTGAGGCTGAGCGGCTCGGATGAGCCGGTCTCGGTCCGACTTCTCCGCAGCCGCACTGCCAGCGCGGCCCGCTGCGAATCGGTCAGCATGGGCTGAACTCCCTCCGGTGCTTGGACCCGCTGGCGGCTTAGAGATTGGCCGGTAGGCCGGCCGATTTCTCCACGTCTTCGATGCTCTCTTCGTCGAGACTGGCATCGTCGAAGCCGTGCTTGTCGCGCAGCACGGCGGCGAGTTGCTGCGGCGTCGGGGCGAGGAACACGGCGCTCACGTCGAGGTCGACGGCCAGAGTCGAGTAGAGCTGGGCGATCAGCTGGAGCGCTTGCAGCGAGTTGCCGCCCGCGTCGAAGAAGCTGTCGGCCGCTCCGATCTGCGCATTGCCGAGTACCGTCGCGTACAGGTCGACCAGCATCGTCTCGATGAGGGTGCGCGGCGGCACGGGTTCGGCCCGGACGGCGACGGTCTCTGGGGCGGGCAGCGCCGCCTTGTCGATCTTGCCGTTGGTCGTGAGCGGCAGCTTGTCCAGCGTGATCAGGTAGGTCGGGATCATGTAGCCCGGCAGCGACCGGGCCAGGTGCGTCCGCAGATCGGCGACCTGCGGGGTGGTTCCCGGCTCCGCGCGCAGGTAGCCGGTGAGCTGCCTGGCGCCGCCTTGATCGGTGGTTACGACCACAACCGCCTGGCCGACATCGGGGTGGCTGAGCAGCGCGGTCTCGATCTCGCCGAGTTCTACCCGCAGGCCGTTGATCTTGACCTGGTCATCGATCCGGCCGGCGAACACGACCGTGCCGTCTGGGCGGCGACGGGCCAGGTCACCGGTCTTGTACAGGCGGTCGCCGGGGCGGAACGGGTCGCCGACGAACCTATCCTTCGTCAGCTCGGGGTGGTTCAGGTAGCCGCGCGAGACGCCGGCGCCGCCCACGTGCAGCTCACCGGTGACGCCGACCGGGACCGGGTTCAGGTGCTCGTCGAGGATGTAGGCCTGGTAGTTCGGCTTCGGCCGGCCGATCGGCGGCGGGAGCTGGGTATGGGGCTCGAGCTTCATGAACAGCGAGCCGATCGCCGCCTCGGTCGGGCCGTAGCCGTTGTAGAACTCCAGCGTCCCCCCGCCGTTGCGCATCCAGGCGCGGAGCAGCTCGCTGGTGAGTTCCTCCCCGGCTGACAGCAGCGTGTGCAGGTCGGGGAACTCCTCGCTAGTCAGCAGGCTGAGAACGGCCGGCGGCAGGCACGCGAACGTCACCTTCGAGCTGCGGATCAGCGCGGCCAGCCGTGGCGGCGAACCCAGCGTCTCCGGCGGGGCGAGCACCACCTTCGCCCCGGCCAGCAGCGGCATGAACATGTCCATCACCGACACGTCGAACGTGTAGGCGGCGAACGACAACACGGCGCTGGACGGGGTGATTTTCCAGGCCTCGATCATGCCGTGCAGGAAGTTGATCGCGTGCCGGTGCTCGACGACGACGCCTTTGGGCTGGCCGGTCGAGCCGGACGTGTAGATCACGTAGGCGACGTTCGAAGGCGAAGCTGTTGCAGTGCTTGCTTTGGCTCCGGCTACGCCGACCGCGGGGTTCTCGATCAGCTCATCAGCCTCAGGGCCGGGGTCTTGCTGATCAAGCTCGGCGTCGACCAGGCTCAGGACTGGCGCGGAGACCTGCGGCAAGCTTTCTACGCTCAGATTGTCCGTAAGAATGACGGCCATCTCGGTGTCAGCGATCATGTAGCCGAGCCGGCCAGCAGGAAGGCCGGAGTCGAGCGGCACGTAGCCGCCGCCGGCCTTCCACACGCCGAGCAGCGCGGCGAGCCTGGTCAGACCGGTCTTCATGCAGACGCCGACCAGGACCTCGGGGCCGACGCCGCGCGAGCGCAGCAGCCGGGCGATCTGGTCCGCGCGGCGGTTCAGGTCGGCGTAGCTGATTTGCTGTGACCCGTACTCGGCTGCGATCGCGGCTGGGGTCCGCGCGGCCCGGCGCTCGAAGCCGGTGTGGATGCAGATCTGCGGGAACTCCCTGGCGGTGTCGTTCCACTCGATCATTTCGCGGTGTAGTTCGGTGTCGGTCAGGACCGGGAGCTGGGACAATCGGGCGGCCGGGGTGACGAGCACGCCGCGCAACAGCACCTCAAGGTGACCGAGCAGCCGGTGGACGGTCTGGGCGTCGAACAGCGCCGGGGGATAGGTGGCGGTGATGTGGAGCCCGTCCGGGCCGGGGGTCGCGTCCAGTCCGAGGTCATAGCGGCTCGCCGGGACCGGGACCGGCTCGGCCTGAAATGTCACGCCGCCGGCGGTCAGTCTTTCGTCCGGCTCGCGACAGCGAAGCCAGGTCTGAAATACCGGGAAGCGGCCCGTGTCGCGTTCGACGTGCAGGGCGTCAACGATCCGGGCGAACGGCAGGTCCTGGTGCGCTCGCGCGCCATCGAGTGCGGCGGCGACTCGGGCGATCAGCTCGGTAAACGGCGGGTTGTCGGTGACGTCGGAGCGGATCGGGAGCGTGTTCTCCACGAAGCCGATCAGCGCGGCGAGTTCGGGCCGGTCCCGGTTCGCCACGGCGGTGCCGACCACCAGATCGGTCTGCGCGGTGTAGCGAAAGAGCAGCGCCTTGACCGCCGAGAGCAGCACGGTCGGCAGCGTGACATCGGCCTGGTCGGCTAGCTGACGCAGGCCGTCGAGCGTGTCGGGCGAGATCGTGACCGGTTCGGCCGCGCCGTTGTGGCTGGCGAGCAGCGGGCGGGGGCGGTCGGTCGGGAACCGGGAGACGCCGAACCCGGCCAGGGTGTCGGTCCAGAACCGCGTCAGGGCCGGGCTGGTCAGCCGTTCTGGCTCGGTCCGCGCGTAGTCCGCGAAGGTGACGGCTAGCTTCGGCAGTTCGGCCGAGGCCCGGCCGGCGGCCTCGGCTTCGTAGAGCGTGGTCAGGTCGCGCAGGAGCACGCCGATCGAGGCGTCGTCGAAGGCCAGCTGATGAACGACCAGCAAGATGACGTGCTGGCGGCGGCTGAGGTGGATCAGGCTTATCCGGACCGGCCATTGCGTGGCCAGCAGAAACGGCCGTACCGACTCTGTGTGTGCCAGCCGGGCGAGCTTGTCGGCGGTGACCGACGGGTTAAGCCCGGCGAAGTCGACGAGTTCGCACTTGAGCGGCCCTGGCGGATCGATGACCGCGGCGGGCCGGCCGTCTGACCGGGCCGGGAAGCGGGTGCGCAGCACGGCGTGCCTGGTCGTGAGCCCGTCGAGCGCCCGGCGGAAGGCGGCGAGGTCGAGCTGGCCGTTCACCGAGATCTGGTAGGCCAGGTTGTGGGCGGGAAGTCCGTGGTGGAACTCATCGATGAACCACAGATGCTGCTGGTTGCTGGTCACTGGAAATTCGGCCGGGTCGGCACCGTTCATGCGTGCGATCCATCCTTCGAATCATCGAAATGTGTCTCGTTCGGCCCGAGCGGCATTTCCTTGAGCCGGAAGACGGGGGAGAAGGCCAGCCAGAGCATCGGTGTGGTCAGGGCGATCGTCGAGATCAGGATCGCGTGCCAGTAGCCGACCGTGTTGCCGAGCAAGCCGGCCAGCAGCGCGCCGGCCGGCAGCGCGCCGAACAGCACCATCCGATACGTCGCGTTCATCCGGCCGAGCACCTTCATCGGGGTCAGCACCTGGCGCAGCGTGATCGTATTCACGTTCCACATGCCGATGCCGAACCCGTGCCCGTACCAGCCCGCCATGCACAGGGCGATCGATGCGACGCCGGCGTTGCGCGGGATGAGCAGCAAGAGCGGTGACGCGCAGACGCCGATGATGGCCAGGGTCAGCGTCATGGGCAGGCCGATCAGACGTTCGACGCGGCCGGCCAGCAGCGATCCGCACAGCGCGCCCGCCGCCAGCGATCCGATCGCGAGGCCCAGCTTGTCGGGGCTGAAAGCCAGCACGCGAACCGCGTAGAGCGTGAAGATCGTGGAGACCATGCCGAAGCCGACGTTGAGCGTCGCCGACTGGCCGAGCAGGATGCGCAGCAGCTTGATCCCGTAGACGGCGCGAAAGCCCTCGGCCAGGGACTGCCGGATCGAGGGCCGGTCGGCTGACGGGTCAGGGGCTGGTTCGCGCTTGGTGATCGCCAGCAGGCCGCCGGCCGAGAACAGGTAGGAGACGGCGTCGACCGACAAGGCGAGCGGCGCGGTGAGCAGCCCGACGATGACGCCGGCGAAACCCGGTCCGGCGATTCCCGCGAACGAGATGCTGGCCTGGAGCTTGCTGTTGCTCTCGGTCAGGTGTTCGCGGTCGACGAGGAACGGCACGTAGGACAGGGCGCCGACATCGAAGATGACGGTCAGGGAGCCGGCCAGCGTGATCACCACGTAGAGCAGCCCGATCGACAGGAAGCCGGCCACCGAGGAGATCGGCACGAGGCCGATCAGCAGCGCATTGCCGAGCGCGCAGCCGATCATGATCGGGCGTCGGCGGTGCTGGTCGAGCCAGACGCCGGCGAAGATCGCGATCACCAGGACCGGGACGAACTTGAGCGCGTTGAGTACGCCGACCTGGAAGGCCGAGGCGTTCAGCGTGATGATCGCGACCAGCGGGACGGTGAACTGGGTGATCTGGCTGCCGATCTGGGAGATCGTTTCGCCGGCGAAGAGCTTGGCGAAGTCGCGGTTGGTCAGGACGCCGCCGGACTTGGGGGCCGGCTGGGCGGCGGCCTGCGCGCTGGCTGCGGTGGCGGCTGGCTGCGCGATTTGATCAGAAGCCATTGTTGCCATTGCCTCCATCTGATCCGGCGCCCGGTCGAGTGCTTACTCTGCCATTGATCTGATCGGCGTAGGCACGCAAGATCTGCTGCCGCCGTGGTTTGAACTGTGACGTCAGCAAGCCATTGCCGATACTGAATCGCTCGGGGGCGATGACCAGGTGAGCGATCTGTTCGTCCCCGGTGAACGAGGCGTTGCACCGGGTAAGTCGCTCGGCGATCGCGCCGGTGTCCGGCGGGTCGGCGGCCGGTGAGACGACGGCGACCAGGTGCGTCTGGGCCGGGCAGAAGATCACCGCGTCGTCGATCGCCGGGCTGGCCTTCAGGTACTCCTCGAGCGGCCGGACGATGATCTTCTTGCCGTTGTCGAGCACGATCACGTCGTCGGCGCGGCCCCTGATAAACAGGAACCCGTCGTCGTCGATGTAGCCCAGGTCGCCGGTGCGGACGGTTCCGTCTGGCTGGAACACCCGCTCGGATTCGCCCGGAGCGGCGTACTCGTAGCGCCAGTTGACCGGGTAGTCGCTGTGGATGGCGACCACACCGTCGGCGTCGAGCAGGACCTTCTTGCCCGGGAGCACCTGACCGACGCTGCCTTCGCGGTGGGCGCCCGGATGGTTCTTCGCGACAATGCAGGTCTCGTTGAGGCCGTAGCCCTCGTAGATCGGCATCCCGAGGTCGGTGAAGAACCGCAGCATCGACGGCCGCGCCGGGGCCGACCCGGTCCAGAGATACCTGATCTTGGTCCCGAAGAGCTGACGAGCGGCGGCAGCGGTGTCGGCGGTGCGGGACTCTATGAGTTTTTTGGCCGACTCGAAGAAGCCTGGGACGCCCATGACTACGGTCGGCTCGACCCGCCTCATCATCGCGAACGCGGCCTCATAGGTGCTGATCGTGAGGTCGTGGCCGAACGCCAGCGCGGAGTACAACCAGTACCGCTGCTGGAGCAGGGACAGCGGGAGGAAGCAGAAGACGTTGTCGCCGCCGGTGTGGTGGAACATCTGCTGGACGGCGTTGATCGAACTGTCGATGCTGCCGACGGTGGCGGCCAGTCCTTTGGGCTGACCGGTGCTGCCGGACGTGAATTTTATCGTGGTGACGTCGAGGGGCCCGTACTCGATCCCGGGCAACTCGACCGGAGCCGCGCTGCCAGTCAGCCTGGTAACTTCGCTAATCGGGCGAATCGACGGTGCCAGCGGTCCGCGTGGGCCCCTTGCCGTCGCTATAGCAACTGCAAGGGGCCCACGCGGATCGGGGCCGTCGGAGGGTGCGACCGTCGCGCGGTCGGTGAAGAGGACTTTGAGGCTGTAAGCGGACAGCAAGTCCGGGCTCGGGTCGAACTTGGCTGGTTCGAAGCCGGCGGTGACCGCGCCGAGCCGGAGCGCGGCGAGGTCGAGCAGTACCCATTCGAGTCTGTTTGCCGCCAGTATCCCGATCCGGTCGCCTCGCCCCACACCAGCCGCAGCCAGCGCGGCTGCGAGACGGCCGGACTGCTCATACACCTCGGTCAGCGGCAAAGACGAGATGCCGCCGAGGGTGGCCAGCGTGAGCTGGTGACCGGCCTGCGGAGGCTGGTTCACGATGCGGTTGATCACTGAGTCGCTCATGCCGGGCTCCCGGAGGCGGCGGCCACGGCCTCGGCCATCGCGTACGGGTGACGGAGGTCGTACAGCCGGTCCAGCGTGATGCTCACGCCGAACTGCTTGCGGATGCCGGTGAAGATCCGGGCTCCGGCGAGCGAGTCGCCGCCCAGGTCGTAGAAGTCGCTGTCGGCGAGGATCGACGAGGCCGGCAGGCGGAGCACGGACGCCCAGAGTTCGATCAGGCGCGTCTCTAGCTCGGAGTGCTGGCCAACAGCGCCCCGGGTCGGCGGAGGCACCGAGTCAGCCCGTTCGATGACTGGCGTCAGGCCGGTCAGCTTGCCCCGGTCGACCTTGCCGTTGCGGGTGAGCGGCAGGCTCTCGTGCCAGAACACGCTCGACGGCGTCATGTAGTCCGGCAGGTGCCGCCGCAGCGCCAGCTTGATCACCTCGTCGCTGGGCCTCCTGTCACCGGCCGGAACCAGATGCGCGACCAGCCGGTCCCCGCGCGCCCCGGCCTGGCGGACCACGGCCGCCTGCTTGACCTCCTCGATCGAGGCCAGCCGCGTCTCGACCTCGCCCGCCTCGATCCGGTAGCCGTTAATCTTGATCTGGAAGTCGCTGCGACCGGCGATGTCGATGTTCCCGTCCGGCAGATACCGGCCCAGGTCACCGGTGCGGTAAAGGCGTTCGGCCCGCGCGTCGTCGAACCAGAACCGCTCGGCCGTCCGCGCCTCGTCGGCCCAGTAGCCGCGGGCGAGACCGGCCCCGGCCGCGCAGATCTCGCCGGTCACCCAGTCCGGGCAGTCCAGGCCGTCGGCGTCCAGGATGTAGGCGCGGTTGTTCGCGTTCGGCCGGCCTTACGGCACCGGCTCCAGCTCGGACTGGCCCGCCTCGATCGGGTGCGAGATGTTCCAGATCGTGGTCTCGGTCGGGCCGCCGAGCGACATCAGCGCCAGGTCCGGGTTGGCCCGCCAGAGCGCGGCCGGCAGCGCGGGCGGAATCCGGTCGCCGCTCATCATGACCAGCCGGAGCGAGCGGAGCTGCGGGTCGTCTGGACCGGCCTGCTCGGCCATAAGACCAGCGATCGCCGGGACCGAGTTCCAGATCGTCACGCCGAACCGGTCGCACAGCTCCAGCCAGTGCGCCGGGTCGGCCGCACGGTCCGCGTCCGGCAGCACGATCGCCGCCCCGGCCGACAGCGCACCGAACACGTCGTACACCGACAGGTCGAAGTTGAACGCGCTCACCCCGAGGAAGCGGTCGCCTGGACCGACCTCGAACCGCTGGTTGCAGTCGATCACCACGTTGACCACGCTGCGATGACTGATCATCACGCCCTTGGGTTCGCCGGTCGTGCCTGAGGTATAGAGCACGTAAGCGAGGTCGCCGGCCCGCGCGCCGGGCAGCGGCTGCCAGCCGGCTCCGGCAACGGCGCCGAGTTCCAAAGGCTCGATCTGCGAGTCCGGCTCAGGCTGCCAGTTGACGTTCGACAACACCCGTCGGACCCGGCCGTCCTTCAGCATGTAGCGGATTCGCTCCGGCGGGAGACCGGCGTCGACGGGGAGGTAGGCGCCGCCCGCCAGCACCGCCGCCAGGATGCCGACGATCTGCCCGGGCCCGCGTCGCATGATGAGCCCGACCAGTTCGTCCCGGCCGACTTGACCGGCCCGCAGCCACGCGGCGACGTTCATCGCCTGCTCAGCCAGTTGACCGTAGCTGAGCTGCCCGGACGTACTCAGTACGGCGGGCGCTTCTGGCGACTCGCCAGCCCGGGCCAGGAACTCCTCGTAGACGAGCGACTTGCCTGACGGCCGCATGGTGTCGTTGGAAGCAACGCGCCGCTGACGCTGGTCTTCTGGCAGCAGGTCGAACGTCTTCGCCGACCACGCCGCCGGCGAACCAAGCTGATCAAGCAGCCGCTGGTAGCCGCCCATCATCGCGCCGATCATCCCGTCCGGGAACAGTCCATTCACGGCGTCGGCCTGAATCACGACCCCGCCGTGGTACTCGAACGCGAACGCGTTCAGCCACACCTGCGGCGTCTGGCTCGACGTGTAGATCTCAGGACCGAACAGGTCCACAGCCGACCCGTCGACATCCTCACGTACATAGCCGATTGTCGAATTAAAGGTGAAAGGCATGCGGGGGTCCGCTCCGCTGTCGCGACGTTGGATTTCCCGAAGCACTTCAATGCCGGAAAAGTGCCGGTGATCCAGGTCGCGGCGGAGCCGGGTCTGCAGCGACTGCGCCCGCTCGGTGAACGTCTGCTCCCGGTCGATCCCGATCTCGACCAGCAGCGTCTGGGAGAAGTTGCCGATCGCGTCGGCGATGTTCTGGTGGATCGGCGGACGGTTGGCGACCGTGGTCGTCAGCGTGAACCGGTTCCCAGCCCCCCACCGCGCCAGCGTCTCGGCGTAGGCGGCGAGCAGGACCACGGTGGGGGTCAGTCCGGCGGTCGCGGCACCGGCCTTGAGCTTGGACCAGCTTTCCGGCCCGAGTCTGGCCTCGTACTGGGTGAATCTCGGCGAGCTGATGCTGGCCGGGTTCGCGGCTAGCGGGAGGTCCGGGTGCGGGGGCAGGTCGTCGAGCCGGTCGAGCCAGTAGTCGCGAGAACGCCGGTACGGCGCTTGGCCGACCGAGGCGTCCAGCGCGGCGACATAGTCGGCGAACGGGAGGTCAGCTCCGGCCGGCGCCGTTCCTTCGAGGTAAGCCCGGTGCCAGTCGATGAAGAACATGAACATGCTGATGCCGTCCATCACCAGCCCGTCGTGGCCGATGTGCAGCCGCATCGCCTCGTCGGACAGCAGCGTGACGTCGACGGCCAGCATGGGCGCGCGGTCGATGGCGAGGACTCGGTGCGAGCGCTGTTCGCGGAGCTCGGCGAGTTTGGCTTGCTGCTCGGACTCGCTGGCACCGCGCAGGTCGAGCCGGCCGATCGCCACATCGACGTCAGGCTCGGTGACTTGCAGGCCGTCGTCGGTGAAGTAGGTGCGCAGCATCCCGTGCCGGGCCACGACCAGCCGCAGCGCGGACTCCAGGCGACCTAGGTCCCAGAGCCCGTCGACTTCGTGGTAGATGTGGCTGGCCACGTTGCCCATCTCGACCGACTCGCCCCGGCCGATCAGATAGCCGCGCTGCAGCAAGGTCAGGCCGAAGCCGCTGCGCCGGGCCGCCTCGGCCGCGGTCAGGTGCTCGATCAGCGCCGGCTTGAACTGGCGGATCTGGCCGACCAGTTCGGCGTCGACCCGCTGCTTCGGACCTTGGAGCCGCAGGTCAGTCCCGGCGACAGTTAGCGTGAGCCCCCGTCGCGTGATCTCATGCAGCACGTCGAGGTGAGTCATACGACCACCTCGGCGTGGTTTGTCGCCTTGTTAGCAGGCACAGTCTCCGCAGCGTCACCGGCCGCCTGCTCGTGCTTGGCCAGCAGTTCGGCCAGCTCGGCCAACGTCCGGTCGCCCAGCAAATCGTCGATCGCGACGTCCGCACCGGTTCGCTGCAGGATCTGGTACTGCAGCGCGATCGCCTGCATGGAGTTCAGCCCGAGCGCGACCAGCGTCGATTCCGGGTCCGGCTCGCCGCCCTCGCCCGCCAGCGCCTCGGTAACGACGCCTGTGAGCCAGGGCAGCAGATCGCCGTCGGCCGGGACGGTGCTGGCCCGGGTGGACGACCCCCCGGAACCCCCCGCTGGCGCCGGGTCGAGGAAGAACACCTGGCCGGCCAGGTTGATCTTCGTGCCGGGCGGGATCAGCGTGACCAGCTTCGGCCACTGGGCCGGCTCCTCCTGGCCGAGCGCGGCCGCGAGCCTGGCGGCGAACCTCGGCATGACCGGCGCCGCGCAGCGGGCCAGCAGCTTAGCCGCCGCGAGCTCGAGCGCGATTGCCGTACGCGTCTCGTCCTTCCAGTCCGGCAGGTCGGCGGTGGCGGCTTCGAACGCGCTGAACCGCAGCGTGTCGGTGACCAGGCCGTCCAGCGCGGCGGCGGCTCGATTCAGCGAGAACCCGTCCTGGCCTAGTGCATTGGTCAAAACCCCGAGCCAATTTTCTAGCGATGCAAGAAATGCCGTGTGTTCTGGCGTCCAGATGCCGGCATCGCGCACGGTGCCGCCGTAGTGGCGTTCGACCCGGGAGCCGAGATCGTCGAGCCAGCGCTGCCAGGTGCCGACCAGGGTCTGCCTGACCACTGCGTCGTAACCCTCGAGCGTGAAGTTCGTGCGGCGGGTTTCTGGGCGGGTCAGGGACAGGTAGAACCGGATCGCGTCGACGTTGTCCGGGGTCAGGATGTCCTTGCCCCAGATCACGTGGCGGCGGCTGGTCGAGAACTTGTCACCGTCGAGCAGGTAAAACTCGTTCACGTTGTAGTCGATGTCGGGCGTCCAGCCCGGGCTGGCGATCTTGTACAGGGCCGGGCTGAAGATTGAGTGGTAGAACGTGTTGTCGTAGCCGAGGAAATGGACGATCTTCCAGTTGTCCTGCGGGTCGCTGACGCGCCAGTCCTTGCCGAGCTTGCGGCCGAGCGTCTCGATGCCGTAGATGAAGCCGAAGCCGAGCTCGATCCACACCCAGATGACCTGGCCGGGCACGTCGTCCTGGACCGGCCGGACGCCCCAGTCGGAGGGGTGGGTGAGGGCCATGTCCATGCGTTCGCGGCTGAAGATGCGGTTCGCTAGCTCGCGGACCTTGGCTGGAGCGCGGCCGACCGCATGGTGGGCGAGCAGGTCATCGCGGAGCTCGTGCAGCGGCAGGGTGTACCGCTCGATCGTTCCCTGGCGCGGGGTCGCCGTGCCGATCGTGGGCTGCGGGTCGGCCAGGTCGACGCAGAAGTTGGGCTCGCCGCAGATCTCGCAGATGTTGCCGCCGGCCTCGTTGCCGCAGGCCGGGCAGCCGCCGCCGATGTAGGGCTCGTACAGGTACTGGCCGGTCTCGCCGTCGAACAGGGCCGGGCCTTCCTGGCGGGTGACCAGTCCGGAGTCGACCAGCCGGGTGAAGAACGCCTGGAGTGCTCCGGAGTAGCCGGGCTCCTTGCTGGTGTGGTTGACCTGGTCCGGGTGGATGTCCATGGCCGCCAGGGTTTCGGAGATCTCGGCGGCGTATGACTCGGCGACCTCTTGCGGGGAGCGGCCCTCTTGGCGGGCGCACTCGGCGACGTAGCTCTGGAAGTCGTCGGTGGCGGCCAGGTGATAGGCCTCGGCGCCGTTCATCCGCTGGAACCGCACGAACGCGTCGGTGCCGAGGTACGGGCCGGACAGGTGCCCGATGTGCAGGCCGCCGTTCGGCGTCGGCGGCGTGGAAAACACGAATATGGGTCGGTCGTCGAACCTTCGGCGGTCGGTGCGGGGCGCCTTCTTCGCGGCCCGGGGCGAGTCCCGCCAGTAGAACGTGGTGAAGAAGATATCGCTGTCCCCGGTGTTGTCTAGGTAATGCGTCTCGAACGGCTCGAACTGGACGACCATGGGCGCGGTGATCGGGGTGCGTTTGCTGTCGACCACGATGTCGCCCTGGCCTTTGAAGATCACGAAGGTTTCGGTCTCGTCATGCTGGTGCGGGTCGGAGTGCCGACCGGGCGGCACCCGGGCGAAGGCGGCGCCGACGCCGAAGGCCTCGACCGGGCCGAGATCGACGTCGCCTAGGTCGATGCCGAAGGACGGGTGCAGATGTTCCGGGTCATAGGTGCTGATGATCATCTGATGCTCCCTGTCTGACGGTCTCGTAGAGCAGGTTCACGGCTTCGCTGGCGATCGCCGGGCCGAGCCGGTAGCCGGAGCCGTTCGCTGCTCCGGCGAAGACGACCCGGCCGTGCGTGCCGTCCAGCACGCGCACGACCGGCGCGTGGTCCGGGCTGTAGGCGTCGCAGCACACGCGCCCAGCGACGCAGGCGTCGGCCAGGGCGGGGGAGTACGGGCGCAGGCACTCTCGGGCCGCCTCGACGTCTTTGGGGGACAGGCCGCCGGTGAGCGCGTCGGGGTCGACGTCCCATTGGAGCCTGGTGTAGCTGAGCAGCCAGTGCCCGCGATGCCGCAGCGGCAGCAGGAAGGCGTCCTCGGCTTCGAAGATCATGAGCTCGTCGTCCGGGTGCGGCGGCCGCTCAATGTGCATCGCGACGATCTTCTTGACCCTCAGCTTCAAGGGCTCGAGCAAATCGGCCCAGACCGGCTCGGTCAGCCACGGCCCGGGGGCGAGCACGACCTGGTCAGCCCGCAGGAGCTCGCCTGAGCTGCAGGTCAGCGTGACGCCGGCGTCGTCAGCGGCCAGCCCGGTGACTTTGACCCCTTCGGCGAACCTGACCCGCGGGCGGGCAAGCGCGGCGATGATCTGGGCGAGGGCCGGTACGTCGGCGTAGTGGCAGCCTTCGATCCGCCATACCCGGCTCCCGGCCGGAAGGCTCAGCTGCTCGGCGAGACGGCCGGTGACCGTGGCCGCGCCGCCGCTGGTGTGCTCGGACAGGTACCCGATTCCGGCCGGGTCGCCGGTGCCGAGCAGGACCAGCCGGGCGCCCACTGGGTAGATCGGCAGCCCGCGATGGCTGGCCTGCAGCGCCGCGTAGTAGGCGTGGCTGAACGCCGACATCTGCAACGTCTGCGGCGTTGCTCCCCTGACCAGTGATAAACCGGCCGACCGCCGGGTCACTCCTGACCCGATCAGGTCGCGGTCCAGCACGGTGATCATGGCCTGCCGATCGCGGGCCGCTAGTTCGCGCGCGATCAGGCAGCCGACGATCCCGGCGCCGACGACCGCGATCGCGCGGCCGGTCATCGCCGGCCGTCCTGCAGATCTCCGTTCGTCGGCTTGGTCATCCACTCGATGAACGACTCGAGCTGGTGCTCGGTGCGGATGCCGCGGATCCGGTCCAGGATCCGCTGGCTGCGCCAAGCGTTCAGGCTCAGGTTCGGATCGGCGAGGCCGCGCTGCCCACGGACGGCATTCTGCAGAAAAATGTTGTTATCGGTGGGTCCGTCCCAGATCACGGAGAAACTGTCGTCGACTTTGTATTCATCGTTGTCACGCTCCAGCCGGGACTCGATTGGCTCGAGGAACGTCGGCTGGGTCGGGCGATAGCCGGTCGCCCAGATAATCACGTCGAGTTCGACGCTCTCGCAGACAACGTCGTGCTCGTTATGCGCCAGCTTCAGGTTCCACGCTCCTGCCGGAGCGGCCATCAGGTCGATCACGGTGCGGTTCGGATAAAGCGCCACCAGGTCGGCGTAGCCGTCGATGAAACGGCGGGTGTAGATGCCCTGATAGATCTGCCTGAGCGTGGCTTCAGAGATTCCGTCGCTGGTCAGAATGTGGCGGGCATTGAGCGCGTGCCTGGTCGCGCTGTCCAGGCTGGCGAAGTAGTCGGAGTAGCTGGGCGAGTAGTAGTCGTTGGTAAACGGCGAATCGTCGAGCGGCAGGAAATTCGGCCGGCGTGAGATCCAGACGACTCGCCTCGGTAAATCGGGCTCCCGCCGGGCGATCAGGTCACCGAAGGCTTCGGCGCCGGACTGGCCGCCGCCGATCACGCCGACTCGCAGGCCGGCCAGGTTGGTGGCCTTGTTCATGAACTCGCTGATGTGGAACTGCCGGTCGCCGAGGTGATCGCGGGCGGGCGGCGGCACCACCGGCTGGACCCCGACGCCGACCGCGATGTTGTCCGCGGTGATCGTCATCGAGTCGGTACGGATGTGAAACACGTTGTCATAGGTGACTGAGTGAACCTCGTGGCCGAAGACGATGTTCTCGTTCTTGCGGCACGCCCACTCCATGTAGTTGCGGAACTCTTCCCGAGGCACGGCATCGAACTGTGCGTTCAGGAAGTGGTAGACGCGGCCTAGCTCGCACAGGTAGGCGAGGAAGGAATAGGCGTTCGTCGGCTGGGACAGGCTGACCAGATCCTTCAGCATCGAGACCTGGATCGTCGCTCCGGGAATCTGCTGACCGTCATGCCATCCGAAGCTCTGTTTCTTATCCAAAAAGAGATTTGTGACCTCTGGATGGCCGTGCATGAGCGAGGCTAAACTAAGATTAGCCGGGCCGACGCCTATGCCGACGCAGTGATAATGGCATGCTTTTTTAACCGCTTCTTGTGCCAAGGCATTAGCCTCTCGGAGAAGGGTCTGTCGGAGGACCGTACGGACCTTCCGGATAACGTCTTATGTTCCAGGAATACTGGGCATGCTGATGTAATGACCAGCAATGAAGCGTTAGGAAAGGCGGTTCGTATCCACCTTCGTGGTGTTCCAAGGTAGCTATGACCAGAACGATCCAATGTGTCCGATTGACTGTCAAGGTTAGTCTTGTGTGGTGGTAGGACATAAGTCAGACTTCCTGAAGCTTTCCACCGAAGACCTGCTGGCCAGGCGGCGCGAGATGGCCTCGTGCATCGGCGACCTCGAGGAGGTGCTGCTCGGGTCGCTAGTGGAGCAGACGCGCAGGTGCGGGAAGGCCGGCTGCCGGTGCGCGGCCGGGGAGCCGCACGGTCCGTATGCCTACCTGACGCCAAGGCGCGGCCGACGGGGAATGCGGTACGTGCCGGCCGCGATGAGCAAGGTCGTGACGTCCTACTTAAGTCGCGGCGAGCAGATCGAGGCGGTGCTGGCCGAGATCTCGGCGATTAACGTCGAATTGCTAGCGAGGCGCGAACTCGGTTAGCCCCGCTGGCTTCCTGGTCGGCTTTTAGGTGCTGGCCAATACATCCGGCTTATAACTGTGCCGTCACGAAAAGATCTCTTTAGTAAATCATCTCTTGTCTGCTCATTTCGCCCAAGTACGATGTCGAAGGGGCGTGGGTGAAAGGGTGCATTAATGCGGCTGCCGCCTCGGGCGTTGCGACACGTAATGACGCACCGCTGGGCCTTTTCCGCAGTGGCCGTGACCGTCTTGATCACCTCGGCGTTCACCGCGGCCGCCGTCGCTGTCCTGAGCACCGTCACCCTGATCGCAGTCAGGTCCGAGCTGGCCAGGAACCCCTGGCTCACAGATAGTAGTTGCCGCGCCTGTGCCCGGCCACGAGATCGCGCATGCGACGGCAGTAGTCGCCGCGGCCGTGCGGGGACCGCTCGGCCCGGGCGCCTCGCCGCCGCTTAAGGCGAAGCTCGCGGTCAGCCTGCAGTCCGGGATCATGCGGCTGGTCGGTGCCCATGGGCACGGCACGAAGCTGGAGACGCAGCTGATCTCGCTGCCGGCCCTGAGTTCGCACATCGCCGTGGTTGGCGGACACTGCGGGCCAGGTCAGGCCGGCGGTCCCGGCGGTCCTGGCGGGCCAGTCTCGGCGTGCTTGCCGCAGACGGCGGCTCG
>Ga0099827_10000426_pt1 | contig 18837 bp, 18 predicted proteins | sample CZO8metaG_FD_79339 | JGI IMG/M metagenome (GOLD analysis project Ga0099827, IMG submission 79339) | Vadose zone soil microbial communities from the Eel River Critical Zone Observatory, Northern California, USA - CZOApr15con1.8 metaG | ecosystem: Environmental > Terrestrial > Soil > Vadose zone ...
CTCGCCGCTCGACGCGCCTCGGCTCGCACGATCTCCGGACTATGTCACCGCTCGCCTCGCCGTGCGATGCGCCTCGGCTCGCACGATCTCCGGACTATGTCACCGCTCGCCTCGCCGCTCGACGCGCCTCGGCTCGCACTACCACCGCACCGGCTTCGATGGCCGGTGAGCGTAGCCGCTCTCGCGGCCACCACCGCCACCCGGTCCGCGACCACCGCCGCCCGGACGACCACCGCCACCGGGACGTCCGCCGCCACCCGGGCGCCCGCCGCCCGTGCGAGGTCCCTGAGGATTCGATACCTCGACCGTGATGCGACGACCGTCCAGCTCCCGACCATTGAGCTGGGAGATCGCGTTCTGCGCGTCCTCGGCGGACGCCATCTCGACGAAGCCGAAGCCGCGGGACTGACCCGAGAACCGATCGGTGATGACCGTCGCGGACAGCACGTTGCCGGACTGTGCGAAGAATTCCCTCAGCCCTTCACTGGTGGTGGAGTATGAGAGACCGCCGACGTAAAGCTTGGACGCCATAGACTCCTCCTCGACCTCTCTCCCGGTACGGTCGAACGTTACACGCCCCGCGAACGGAAGAGAGGAGCCTCGGCGGTGGCGAGGTCCAGCCGGCTATGGCAGACAGACCCAGTGTACACGGGCCGAGGCATGGCGCAAGCGAGACGCGTTCAGCGTGGGGTAATCTTGAGCAGATCCTCCACGGTGGCCAGGCGAGGGATGACGGCGAAGCCCGCCAGCTCCCATCGCACGCGGCTCTCCAGCGAGGTGCTCGGCAGCGCCGTGATGGCGACGGGCACGCCGGGGGCGACGCGGTCGAACAACAAGGCCTGCTCGCGGGTCTCCAGCCGGAGGAGCGATGACTCCACGACGATGAGCGAGACGGTTTCGGTCAACAGCAGGCGGACACCCTCGCACACGGTGTCGACGAGCGCCGTGCCGATGCCCCGCTCGAGACACGCGAGCGCGAGCTGATGTGCGACGGGGCGATCCTGATCGATGATGAGAATTGTTTTCACCCGATCCTCCCTCTGGGCTTCTCGCGAAGCCGGCCGGTGAAGAGCAAGGCGGGTGCCATGCGGTGCCCTCAGCTAAGTGCGCGGATCCAGGGCCCGCCTAACGTTCACCATCCGTGCGCCCCACCAGGGAGGAATGCCGTGGACCAGGATCTTTTCCCAGACGCGACCCGTTTATGGCACGTGATACTCGGGCCACGGACGCTGGTGCTGCTGATCGCGGTCGCGGCAATGACCAGCGCGTGTGCGGCCACCAGCACCATTCCGCGCACGCCACAGGACGACTGCGAGCGTTGGGGAGGCGTCTGGCGCGGGCACCTCGGCTTCTGCGAGTATCAGGGCGACAGCCCGAAATAGCTCACGGAAGTCGGAGAACCCGACCGGGAAGACTGCCGGTGTGCTCTCCGTCCCGGATCACGAACCGCCCGTTGACCACGACGTGCTGGATCCCGTCCGGGTACTGGTGCGGCGCCTCGTACGTGGCGCGATCACTCACGCGGCGTGGATCGAAGACGACCAGATCGGCCTTGGCCCCGGGGCGGATGATCCCGCGATCGGCCAGACCGAGCCGACGCGCCGGCAGTCCCGTCATCTTGTAGATCGCCTGGGCGAGCGGGATCAAGCGCTGCTCCCGCGCATACTCGCCGAGAACCCGGGGGAACGTTCCGTAGCTGCGGGGATGAGGCTTGCCCTCTCCCAGCTCGCCGTAGGGCGCGAGTGACGACCCGTCGGAGCCGATCATCACGCGGGGGTGGGCCAGCGCCTCGCGCAGATCGCGCTCATCGAGCTGGAACAGGATCATCGCGCTGCGCGGCTCGGCGGCGAGCACGTCCAGCGCGGCCGCGAGCCCACCGATCTCGCTGAGCCGCTTGCCCTCGACGTCCTTCCGCCTGGGCGAGAACGAGATCATGACGTTGTCCCAGCCGACACGATCGAGCAGCGTCTGTCCTGTCACCGGCTGCTCCAGCTCCTTGACGATGCGCTCGCGCGCCGCCGGGTCGCGCAGGCGCTCGACCATGGCGGGGATGCCGCCCTCCAGCGCCCAGTCGGGCAGCAGCGATCGCAACGACGTGCTGGAGGCCGTGTACGGATAGACATCGGCCATGACGTCGACGCCGTCGGCGACCGCCGCGTCGACGAGCGCGAGCGCGCGCGTCACCTTGCCCCAGTTCGGCCGGCCGGCCGCCTTGATGTGGCTCACCTGCACCGCAACGTCCGCCTCGCGCCCGACGGTGATCGCCTCGGCGACGGCGTCGAGAAGCGCCGCGCCCTCGCCACGGATGTGGCTGGCGTAGAGGGCGTGGCGGCGCCGGGCACAGATGCGAGCCAGCGCCACGATCTCGGCGGTCGCCGCGTAGGAGCCGGGCGCATAGATCAGTCCGGTGGAGAGTCCCCACGCGCCGGCCTCGATGGCATCGGCGAGGGCCCGCTGCATCGCCGTCAACTCGGCGGCGGTCGGCTCGCGACGCGCGAAGCCCATGGTGGCGACGCGCAGCGTGCCATGGCCCACGAGCTGCACGACGTTCACAGCGGTCCCGACTGCGTCGAAGGCGTCGAGATACTCGCCGACGGAGCGCCACTGAAAGTCCATGCCGCGCGGCACGTACAGGGCGAAGCCCTTGAGGTCCTCGAGGTGCTCATCGGTGGCGGGCGCCGGCGAGAAGCCGCAGTTGCCGACGACCTCGGTCGTCACGCCCTGGCGGATCTTGGACTCGGCGCGGCGGTTCGCCCACAACCGCCAGTCGGAGTGCGAGTGCATGTCGATGAACCCGGGCGCCACGACGCGCCCGGCGGCGTGGACGGTGCGACCGGCCGACTCCCGGGAGAGATCGCCGACGGCCACGATCGTCTCGTCGCGCACACCCACATCGGTGCGGCCGCCGGGGGTGCCCGTGCCGTCGACGACGGTGGCGCCCTCGATCTTGAGGTCGAGCATGGGCTCGGCGACGGCTACAGCGCGGGCGCCGCTGAGAAGCGAAGCACGTCTTCGCACCACGCTGCCGCGCGCAGGAGCGCCTGCTCATGACCGGCGGCGGCCGTGAGCTGGACGGCGAACGGCAAGCCGGACGCGGCGAGGCCGCTGGGCAGCGAGATCGACGGGACGCCTGCATAGCTCCAGGGCGCACAGAGCGAGCCGTCGCCCGTCGAGCCGAGGCCGGCCGGCGCGGGCGACGGAGCGGTCGGACTCAACAGCACGTCGTGAGCGGCGAGAATGGGCATGACGTCTTCACGGAAGCGCAGGCGCGCACGGTGGGCCTTCACGTAGCCGATGGCGGTCGCCTTGAGTCCCGCCTCCACGCAGGCGCGCATCTCCCTCCCGAATTCGGCGGCGTGCGTCCGAAATGCCTCCTCGTGATACGCCGCGGCTTCCGCCTCCAGGACGGCGAGCCCGGCGGAGTGGAGCGCGCCGAAGGACGCTGGAAGGGCCACGTCCACCACCGTCGCTCCCGCTTTCCGGAACGCGTCGGCCGCCGCGCGAAGATGGCCGGTCAGATCGGGCTCGGCGCGAGCGATGAGCTCCGTCGCGACGGCGATCCGCGGTGGCCGGCCCACGGCCGCATCGTACTCGCCGCCGGCGAGGATGCCGAGCATGAGAGCGGCGTCGTCGACCGACCGTGCGAAGACGCCGACGTGATCGAACGACCACGCGAGCGGGATGACGCCATCGACCGGGATCAGGCCGTGCGTCGGCTTCAGACCGACGACACCGTTGTAGGCCGCCGGTCTCAGCACCGAGCCGACGGTCTGCGAGCCGTTCGCCAGCGGAATCATGCGGGCGGCGACGGCGGCCCCCGAGCCGGCCGACGAGCCGCCCGGCGTGTGACCGAGGTTCCACGGATTGCGTGTGGGCGCGGGATCGCGATAGGCGAATTCGGTCGTCGCCGTCTTGCCGACGATCACCGCGCCGGCCGCGCGCAGGCGGGCGACGGCCGTCGCGTCCTCGGTGACGCGACGATGCGCCCACGGCTGCGCTCCGCCCGTGGTCGGCATCCCGGCGACGTCGAAGATGTCCTTGATGCCGATCGGCACGCCGTGAAGCGGGCCCCGCGGCCGTCCGGCTCGAGTCTCGGCATCGCGCTCGCGCGCGGTGGCGCGGGCGCCGGCCTCGTCCACGTGAGTCCAGGCCTTGAGCTCGCCGTCGAGCGTGCCGATGCGATCGAGACACGCCGCCAGCAGCTTCTCGGCGGTGATCTTGCCGTCGCGGATACGACGCTGGGCTTCGCGCGCGCTGAGACGGGTCAGCAGAAGCGCGTCATCTGATGACATCGAGCACCTCCGCGACGACCTCGAATCGTCCGAAGGACGGCATGAGGTAGGCGCCGGCGTAGCGTGCCCGGATCTCGCTGACGAGCCCTTGCGCCATCTCGATGCCGGCGCGAAGCGCGCCGTCACCGGCGGCGCGGAGCCGGGCCCGGACGCCGTCGGGAATCGTGATGCCCGGCACTTCGTTGTGGAGGAATTCGGCGTGCCGGAAGCTGTGCAGCGGCAGCACGCCGACCAGCACGGGGACGGGCGAGCCGCCGACGCGGGCCAGGAAGCGATCGAGCACTTCGAGGTCGTACACGGGTTGCGTCTGGAACCAGCGCGCCCCCGCCTCGAGCTTGCGATGGAAGCGCTCGGCCTCGCGGCCGGGATCCTGAGCGCCGGGATCGAGCGCGGCGCCGACGCAGAACGCGGCCGGCTCGCCGATGCCGTTGCCGGTCGCGTCCATCCCCTCGTTCATTCGGCGCAGCACCTCGAGGAGGCCGACGCCGTCGACGTCGAAGACGGCGGTGGCGTTCACGTAGTCGCCGGTGCGCGGCGGGTCGCCGGTCATGGCCAGGATGTTCCGGATGCCGAGCGCGTGGGCGCCCAGCAGGTCGGCCTGGATGCCCATGAGGTTCCGGTCGCGGCAGGTGAAGTGCATGTTGATGTCGAGGCCGGTCGCCTCGCGCACGAGGATGGCGGTCGGCAGGACGGCCATGCGGACGCGGCCGAGCGAGCCGTCGTTGATGTCGACGATCTCGACGCCACGCTCCTTGAGGAGCTTGGCCCCCTGCACCAGCTTCTCGACCGTGTGGCCGCGCGGCGGATCCAGCTCCACGGTCACGATGAAGTCCTGCTGCTCGAGCTTGCGACCGAGGAGCGTGGGCGCGAGGGTGGTGCGCAGCCCGGGCGCCTCCAGCGTCTCGACGACGAGCCGGGCGCCGGCCGGACGCGCCTCGGCCGTCGACACCCGGGCCCGGGCGTCGAGCACGCGCCGCATCGCCGCGATGTGCTGCGGCGTGGTTCCGCAGCAGCCACCGACGATGCGCGCGCCGACGTCGATCATTCGGCCGGCATAGTCGGCCATGTAGCCGGGCGAGGAGAGGTACATGAGCCGCTCGCCGATGCGGTGGGGCAGGCCGGCGTTGGGCTGGATCGCGAGCGGCACCTCGCCGGCTTCCGGCGCCATCGCCTCCAGCACTTCGTAGAGCGTGCTCGATCCGACCGAGCAGTTGGCGCCGAGGGCCCGCACTCCGAGCTCGCGCAGCGTTCGCGCCACCTCGGCCGGCAACCGTCCCGCGAACGTCACGCCCTCGTCGGTGAACGCCATCTGGGCCACGATCGGCAGATCGGTCAAGACTCGAATCGCCTCGATGGCCAGCGCGATCTCGGTGAGATCGGAGAACGTCTCCACCACGAACGCGTCGATGCCGCCCTCCAGCAGCGCCTCCGCCTGCTCCCGGAACGCCGCGCGGGCCTCGTCGGCCGTCACCGTGCCGAGCGGGGCCAGGTACTTGCCGAGGGGCCCGATGGAGCCGAGCACGAGCACGTCGCGCCCCATGCTCTCGCGCACATCTCGCGCGAGCTTGACGCCGCGCAGGTTGATCTCGCGCACATCGTCGGCCAGGCCGTGGACGGCGAGCTTGAAGCGGTTGGCCCCGAAGGTGTTGGTCTCGATGCAGTCGGCGCCGGCCGCGATGTACTCGCTGTGGACCGACTGGACGACCTTGGGATGGTTGACGTTCAGGACGTCGAAGCAGGCATCGAGGCTGACCCCGCGCGCGTAGAGCAGCGTGCCCATGGCTCCGTCGCAGAGCAGCAGGCCGTCGGCCAGCCGGCGATCAAACGCGTGCGGCATCGTGCTCGCGCAGCGCGGCCATCACTCGTGCCACCACCTCGTCCGGGCCGATTCCGGTGGTGTCCACCGTCACGTGGGCCTGGCGATAAAACAGCTCGCGGCGGCGATACAGCTCCTCGATCTCGACGGGAGAGCGGCCGGCCAGCATCGGGCGGTCGCCACTGCGGGTGGCCCGGGCGTGAAGCTCGGGCAGGTCGCCGCGCAGCCACACCACCGTGCCCAGCGCGCGCAACGCGTCCATGCGGCCCTGGCGGCAGGGAAAGCCGCCGCCCGTCGCAATGACGTCGCCCGACTTGAGCTGGAGCAACTCGAGCGCCTCGCCCTCGAGCTGCCGGAAGCGCTCCTCACCATCGCGGCGAAAGATCTCGGGGATCGAGCGGCCCTCGCCGGCGACGATCATGTCGTCGGTCTCGACGAGGCAGCGACCGAGACGACGGGCGAGCAGCCGCCCGCACACCGTCTTGCCGGCGCCCATGAACCCGACGAGCACGATGTTGCCGTGGCGCATCGCTTCTAACATTAGCATCTTTGACATGGAGGGGGCCTGCTGGGCCCCCTCCAAACCTCCCCATTCGCGTGGTGCCCGACTCGCGGCCCTCTCCATCCCTCCGCATCGCGCGAGGTGCCACGACACGGGGCGTCCGCGTGGCGGTTTCTCCATTCGCCTTGTGCTTACGGCCGCAGGGGGATTACGCGCGCTCGGGCTCGGCCAGATACAGGCGGCGGACGATTTCCCAGACGCCGGCCAGGAGCGGGACCGTGACGAGGGCGCCGATGAGCCCGCCCATGTGAAGGCCGGCGAAGAGCGCCAGCAGCACCGCGAGCGGATGGAGACCGGTCGCGCGCCCGACGAAGTGGGGCGCCAGGAACTTGCCCTCCAGAAGATTCGTCCCCCAGAAGAGGCCGGCGGTAGCCAGGGCCAGCGAGAGCGACTCGTTCAGCGCCGACATGATCCCGAGCCCGGCGGCGATGAAGGAGCCGACGAAGGGCACCACGTTGAACACGGACGCCAGCGCCCCGATCAGCAGGGCGTATTTCACCCCGAGCAGCGCCATGCCGATGGCCAGGACGGCGCCGACGGCGAGGCTCGAGAGAATCTGCCCCCGCACGTAGCCACCGATGCGCTCGAGGACGGGGTCGCCCAGCGCAGCCACTCGCGATCGGTGGGCGCGCGGCACCAGCCGCAGGAGCGTCTCGCCGATGGTGCGCGCATCCACGACGAGGTAGGCCGCGATGACGATGATGGCGAGCAGCCCGACCACGAACCCGACGAAGCCGGCCGTCACGGCCAATGTGTTGGCGACGACGGTGCCGGCCAGCCCCTGCACCTCCTCCGGCTTCGGCGCTCGCAATGAGCCACCCCACTGCCCGAGGAGCACGTCGAGGCTGCCGAGCCAGCCGCGGACGTTGTCCACGAGCTTCGGGAGTTGCTCCGTGAACTGGCGCCACTGCTCGGCCAGCGCCGGCCACAAGAGCCGGCCCATGAGGCTCAGCACGCCGGCGAACCCGAGATACACGGCGAGCACGGTCACGCCGCGAGGCACGTGGTAGCGCTCGGCCCAGCGGGCGGCCGGCAGGATGGCGGCGGCCACGATCAGCGCCGTGAAGAACAGCAGCCAGACCTGCCACGTGCTGAGGACGAGGTAGACGGCGGCGCCGACACCGATGAGCTGGAAGACGAGCGGCCACGCCAGTCGGGTCACGTCGTGAGCGCGATGACGCCCTTTTCGACCAGTGCATCGATCTCGCTCCGGGCGATCCCCAACTCGTCGAGGATCTCGGCCGTGTGCTCGCCGAGCCTCGGCGCCGGCCGGCGCACGCGTGCATCGATGGTCGAGCCTCGGACCGGAAAGCCCAGCATCCGGACGCGGCCCCAGCCAGGCTGCTCGACCTCGGCGATGAGGCCGAGGTGCCGGACCTGCGGATCGGCGAAAACCTCGTCGAGCTCGTAGATCGGGCCGCAGGCGATCGTTGCCTTCTCCAGTCGCGCCACCCACTCGGCCGTCGTCGCGCTGGCCAGCGTGGCCTCGACGCGCGAACGGAATTCTTCGCGATTGGCGAGGCGAACGTCATTGGTGGCGAAGCGTGGATCGCCGGCCAGCTCAGGATCGCCGAGGGCGTGGCAGAAGCGGTCCCACTGCTCGGGGTTCATGATCACGACGTTGAGCAGTCCGTCCTTCGTCTGGAACGCTTCGGCTGGAGACAGATTGGGGTTGCGATTGCCCTCACGCCGAGGCCGGGTGCCGCCGGTCCCGAAGAAGTGAGCGACCGGATCGGCTAGGAGCCCGAGCGTCGAAGCCAGGAGATTCACGTCGAGGTGCTGGCCCTGTCCCGTCCGGTAGCGATGGACGAGGGCGCTCATTCCCTGGGCAATCGTGTTGTAACCCGCCCGCCCCGCGTACGGCCCGTCCTGTCCGAAGCCGGTGATCGACGCATACACGACCGCGGGATTCGACGCGCTCACCGCCGCGTAGCCGACACCCAGACGGTCGGCCACACCGGGCAGGAAGTTTTCGACCACGACGTCGGCCCTTCGGGCCAACTCGAGCGCCAGCCGGGCGCCGTCCGGATGCTGGAGATCGAGCGCGAGCGAGCGCTTGTTGCGGTTGATCGCCGCGAAGACGGGGCTCATGCCGTCCTTGCCGCGCCAGTGGCGGAGGTCGTCGCCGCGGCCGGGGCGGTCGACCTTGACGACGTCGGCGCCGAGATCGCCCAGCAGTACCGCGCAGTAGGGCCCGGCCACCACGCGGGAGAGATCGAGGACGCGCAGCCCGGAGAGGTTCACCCGCGCTCGAGGAAGCCTTCGGTCATCGCGTTGACTTCCGGAATGCCGATCCGCGCGATCGCGTTGATGCGCGCCTTGACCTCGGCCAGCGGACGGAAGGGCTTGGCGGCCAACCGCTCGGCGAAGGCCCGGACCTCCTTGCCCAGTGCGTCGTCCGGTACGACGCGGTGGACGAGACCAAGCGCCCGCGCCTCTTCCGCAGAGTAGCGCCGGCACTCCATGATGATTTCCTTGGCGTGCGCCGGGCCGACGAGCCGCACGAATCGCGTGGTGGACGCGACACCAAGCGGGACGCCGAGATCGACCTCGGGAATCCAGAACTCGGCCCGCGCGGCCGCCCACCGGAAGTCGCAGGCCAGGGTCAGCCCCCAGCCGCCGCCGACGGCGTGGCCGTTGATCATCGCGATGGTCGCCTGCTCGAGGTTCTCCAGCAGCGTGTTGGCCCGCTCGAACAACCGCCGGAACTGCGTCTTCTTGGCGAGGAACGCCTGCCGCCGGTCGTCTTCCGACATCTCGCGGCGGATCGGCGCGTCGGCGCCGGCCGAGAACACCGGCGGCGCGCCGGTGACGATCACCACGCGCGTCCCGGCATCGTCGCGCAGCTCGGCGATGGCGGTGGTGAGATCGCGCAGCATGGCGTCGCTCAGCGAGTTGCGGCGGTCCGGACGAGCGAGCGTGACGGTGGCGATCGCGCCATCGCGGACGAGCGTGACGTTGTCAGCCATGAGTGGGCGGACCGTAACACACGGCCCGCGAGGGCGCAACGCGCCCGGCGGCGTTACCGCCGGACGGTGCGGCGGGCCGGGACGCGGCGGTACGCGCAGTCGGGCATCCAGCACCGCGCGCACTGGCTGAAGTAGTGGTCGACGCGAGCGGCGGGCCCGGCGCCGACCAGGAGCGAGATGGACTTGGCCGGGAGCATGAAGCACGCGTCGTTGAGCGACACGCCGACCGCGTCGGCCGGGCAGAGGCGGAAGAGCCGCGACTGCTCGGCCACGTCCCAGGTCCCATAGCCCGGGCTGATCCGGTTCGTGACCCTCACGCCTCGACGAACGCCCTCCTGGCAGAGCGCGTCGTTGACGTACTCGGCGAGGCTCTCCACCGCCCCCGAGCCGACGCTGTCGAGCATCACGGCCAGCGGCAGCTCGCGCGCGTCCCACAGCTCGGCCACGCGCCGTTCCAAAGCGTCGCCGATGGTGCAGACCCCGGCGGCCAAACGCTGCACGTCTCCCCACAGCCGGTCGATGGCGGGGATCGTCAGCGTGACGCCGCCCGCGGTCAGCGCGTCGCACGAGCGATCGGTGACATCCAGCCAGCGTACGGCGGCGCGCGGCGCGATGAGCGTACGTCCGAGGGCCAGGGCTTCGTCGAAGAGCGCGAGCACGTCGGGGGTGGGAACGTCGATCCCGCGCTTGTAGCCCTGGAAGCGCAAGACCTCGTCGGGATCGATCGCGAGCGGAACGTCGCCGAGGACGATGTCGGCGACTATCGCCGCCTCTCCCCCCTGCGGCTGCGCACAACCGCCGGCAATTTCACCGCTCGCCTCGGGCGGCTCGGCGGCTACCGCCGCCGATCCCCCCTGCGGCTGCGCACGACGTCGGCGATAAGGCGGATGTGCTCGGGGTCGGAGCCGCAGCAGGCGCCCACGATGTTGCAGCCGGCGTCGAGCAGCGCCGGGTAATCGCGGGCCATCGCCTCCGGTCCCAGCTCGTAGGTCACCGCGTCGCCCGTCGTGACGGGCAGACCGGCATTCGGATATGCGATCAGCGGGGCGTCGGTGACCTGGCGCATGTCGCGAATGACGACGATGGCGCGATCGGGCCCCCGCCCGCAGTTCATGCCGACGACGTCGGCGCCCGCGCTCAGGAGATTCTTGGCGACGGCGCCCGCGCTCTCGCCCCACATGGTGCGGTCGCGGTCGTGCATCTCCTCGTACTGGAAGAACATCGTCGCCATCACGGGCAGGTCAGCCACCTTCTTGCACGCACGGATGGCGGCCGTCGCCTCCTGGGGAAACATCATCGTCTCGACGGCGAAGAGATCGACGCCACCTTCGGCCAGCGCCACCGCCTGCTCGCGAAACGTCGCCTCGTACTCCTCGTCGGTGACGCCCTCGTCGAGCGCGTAGTCCTGGGGCAATCGGCTGGTCGGCCCGATGGAACCGGCCACGTAGCGACCGGCCGGGCCCGCCGCACGGGCCAGCCGGGCGCCCTGCTCGTTCAGCTCGCGCGTGCGATCGCCGAGCTGGTACTCGTTCAGCTTGAGCCGGGTACCGCCGAACGTGTTCGTCTCCACGATGTCGCTGCCGGCGTCGAAGTAGCCCTGATGGATCCCGCGCACGACGTCGGCGTGCGTGTCGTTCCAGAGTTCGGGGCAGGCGCCGTTGAGGAGACCGGCGGCGAAGAGCATGGTGCCGTAGCCGCCGTCGAAGACGAGGGTCTCGCCGCGCCGGATGCGCTCGATGACCTCCCAGCCGCGCGCCTTCACCGGGCGACCTCGACGCCGAGCAATTGTTTGGCCTTCACCACCGCCTGGGTGGAGTCGCGGGCGTAGCCGTCGGCGCCGATCTCGTCGGCGAACGCCTGGCTCACGGGGGCGCCTCCCACCATCACCTTCACGCGCTCGCGCAGGCCGGCCTTGATGAGGGCGTCGATGGTGCGCTTCATGGCCGGCATGGTCGTCGTCATGAGCGCCGAGATGCCGACGATGTTGGCGCCGTGCTCCTGGACGGCGGCCACGAACTTCTCGGGCGCCACGTCGCGCCCGAGGTTCACGACCTTGAAGCCGGCGCCTTCCTTCATCATGGCGACGAGGTTCTTGCCGATGTCGTGAAGGTCGCCCTGGGCGGTGCCGATCACGACGATGCCGAGATTGTCGTCGGGCCGCGCCGCCGCCGTGATGAGCGGCTTGAGCAGATCGAGGCCCGCGTACATCGCGCGCGCGGACAGGAGCACCTGCGGCACGTAGTACTCGTTGCGACGGAACTTCTCGCCGACGACGTCCATGCCGGGAATGAGTCCCTTGAAGATGAGATCCTTGGGCTCCATCGCGAGGTCGAGGCCTTCCCGCGTCTTCCTGGCCACCGTGTCCTTGTCGCCGAGGATCAGCGCCCTCGCCATCGTCGGATAGTCGAAATCGCGCGCGCTCATGTCGCTCTCGGTTCTAACACAGGGGTCCGGAGGCGGCAAACCTTAGCGGTTTTTATGACCGCTCACGTACTCGCCGAGGGCGGGCGCGGCGTCGGGCTCGAGGGCGGTGAACGAGACGCCGGCGAGATCGCCGCGTCGCCACACGATCTTGCCCTGGGCGGTGAGGGGTTTGGGCAGCTTCTCACCGTCGCAGCGGATCTCGAGCACCAGGCCGGGCGGCCAATCCTCGGGCAGACCGCTCACGGACACGCCGCCCTCGCTCACGTCGCGCGTGCGCACGACGCACGTCCGGCCGCCGTCGGCGGCCACCATCGTTGCCGCCATCTCCAGGATCGCCCGCGGATACTTGCGGATGTCGGAGGGGAGCACGGCGAAGAGCTTCACCGGGCGCGCCTTGCCCCGGACCGCCACCGCGCCCAATTCGCGGGTGAAGAATCGGCCCTTCACCGCCTCGGCGGTGGTCTCGCTGATGATGATGTTGGCGCCGTAGTCCTTGGTGAGGCCCTCCAGGCGGGAGGCCAGATTGACGGTGTCGCCGATGGCCGTGTACTCGAGGCGCTGGCGCGAGCCCATCGTTCCCACGACGGCGTCGCCGGTGTTGATGCCGACGCCGTTGCGGATCTGCACGCCGAGCTTCGCCTCCCACCGCGTGGACACGGCCAGCGTCCGTTCCTGGAACTCGAGCCCGGTCTGGATCGCCTTGGCCGCGTGGTCGGCGTCCTCGAAGGGCGCATTGTAGAGGGCCATGATGCAGTCGCCGATGTACTTGTCGACGGTGCCGCCGTGGTTGAAGACGACGTCGGTCATCTCGGTGAGGTACTCGCGCAGCATCTCGGCCACCTGCTCCGGCTCGACCTTCTCCGAGATCGACGTGAAGCCGCGGATGTCCGAAAAGAGCACCGTGATCATGCGCCGGCTCGACCCCAGCGAGACGTCGGCGCGATGGCGCACGATCTCGTTCAGCACCGCCGGGGAGAAGAACTGCGACAGGCGCCGCCGCTCGCGCTGCTCGCGCACGTAGTTGTCGACGACGGAGGCCCCGTAGCCGAGGACGAGCGCGAACGTGACGCCGATCGCCTGGAACCACACGTGGACGACGCTGAACGCGGCCACCGTCCCGGCCGCGAGGCCGACCCACACGAGCGCGACGGCGACGAACGCACGCACGACGCGCAGCCGGGCCGCCAGCCCGGCGGCGGCCAGCGCCGCGATGGCCATGCCGGCAAGACTGGCCGCGCGGGGAACGAGGCGGATGCGGTCGCCACGGACGAGGGTGTCGACCACGTTGGCGTGGATCTCGACGCCCGGCATGTTGCCGGCGCGCGCGAAGGGTGTCGGGAACACGTCGTGCAGCACCACACTGGTCGGGCCCACGAGCACGATGGCGTCGCGGAATGTCTCCGGCGGCACCTCACCACCGACGACACGATGATAGGGCACCCACGGAAACGTTCGCGGGCCTCCGCGGAAGTTGATGATGATCTCGCCGCCACCCGGCCACGCCGCCGCCGGCAAGCCCCGGGCCGCCGCCAGCCGGTGAATCTGGGCGTCGAAGCCGAGCTCCTCGGTGTCGCCGAGCAGGACGTGCATGGGCGCGCGTCGCACGTGGGCGTCACCGTCGGGAGAAAGGTTGACCGGCGCCACCGCCGCCGCGCCGCGCCGGATCACCGGAAGGGGCATGTCGCTGCCCGCCTTGTCGTTCTTGATGTTGCCGATGTATTCGACCGCTTCGGTCCGGGCCGCACCGAGCACGACGTTGCCGGCCCGGGCCACCGCGGCCCCCAGGGCGGCGTCGTCGCCGGGGCCGCGCGCCGACGGCTCGGGGAACAGGACGTCGAGGCCGATGACGAGAGGGCGGCCCGCGCTGATGATGTCGAGCAACCGGCCGTGCAGAGCCCGCGGGAACGGCCACGGCAGGTTCAGTTCGTCGAACGAGTCCTCGTCGATGGTCACGATGACGATGGGCGCCGTCGGAGCCCGCCTGCCGCGCAGCTCGAAGAGCCGGTTCAGGGTGCCCAGCTCGATCGTGTCGAGAGCGCCCAGGAGGGTCAGGGCGATCATGACCAGGGCGGCGACCCCGCCCGAAACGAGTGTGCGCAGGCTCGGCATATGAAAGATCCTGCACTATTGTGTGCTAGTCTGACCCGGATATGAAGCTACGTGTGCTCGGCGCCTTCGGGAGCGAAGGGCTGGGCCAGCGTCCTTCCGCATTCCTCGTCAACGATCGAGTCCTGGTCGACGCCGGCAGCGTCAGCGGCGCTCTCACCGTGCCCGAGCAGCTCGAAGTCGAGCACGTGCTCATCAGCCACTCGCATCTCGATCACGTAGCCGGGCTCGCCTTCCTCACGGAGACGCTGGCGTGCTGCGGCTTCCAGCACCCGGTGACCGTGACGAGCACGGCACCCGTCGTGGAGGCTCTGAAGACGTCCGTCTTCAACAACGTGGTCTGGCCGGACTTCGCTCAGATTCCCGACACCACCACCCCCGTCGTGAAGTACCGCGCGCTGGTGGAAGAGGCCGAGCAGCGCGTGGGCGAGCTGTGGGTGACGCCGGTCGCGGTGACCCACACGGTCCCGACGGTCGGCTTCGTCGTCCACGACGGCGCGCGCGGCTTCGTGTACTCGGGTGACACCGGTCCCACCCACGCGTTGTGGGCCGCCGCCCGTGGCCTCACCGGTATCCGCGCCGTCATCCTCGAGTGCGCGTTCCCCAATCGGCTGGCCGGGATCGCCAAGGCCGCCCACCACATGACGCCCGCGCTCATCCAGCACGAGCTCGACAAGTTGCCGCCCGACATCCCCATCTGGATCTATCACGTCAAGCCGCAGTTTTTCGAGGAGACCGCGGACGAGCTGTTGCGGCTCGGGACCGGGCGCGTGATGCTCCTCGATCAGGACAAGACCTACTCCCTGTAGGTCGTGGATCAAGGCCCGGGCAGCCCCGGGCGCCGCAGCCCCGTTCCTGCCACGCTCTCAGCGACGGTCGCCCGCATTCACCCGCCGGCAGAATCGTCGGCCGGCAGGAGCACCACCGTGTCGCTCGAGACTTCGACGCGGACGCGGTCGCCGACGCGGAAGATGGCGGCCTCGGTCGCTGGTAGCTCCACGCGGACCGGCGTGCCGGTGCGGATGTCGATCTCGTAGAGGTAGCGCGCGCCTTCGAAGACGCGGAGACTCACCGTCCCCGGAATGCTCGGGCCCCGCGCCATGGCGGTATCGACGATCGACAGCATCTCCGGCCGGAGGACGAGGACGCCGGCGCTCCCCAGTCGGAAGGCGCCGATGCCGGCCACCGGCACGCGATCCCCCGCCTCGGTCGCGACGACGACCCCGATCTCGCGCACCTCGACCACCTTCACCGGCAGATAGTTCGCCGGCCCCAGCGCCTGGGCGACGGCGTGACTGGCCGGCCGCCGGTAGAGTTGCTCGGGCTCGCCGACTTGCAGCAACCGGCCGTTCTCGACGACGCCGATGCGATCCGAGAGCGCGAGCGCGTCGGCCGCGTCGCGCGTGGCGCAGATCGTCGTCACGGCGAGGTCCCGATGCAGCCGCGCAAGCTCGAGCCGCAAGATCTTCCGCGCGCCGGGATCGAGGTGGGCCAACGGTTCGTCGAGCAGCAGCACCCGTGGCTCGACGGCCAGCGCGCGGGCCAGCGCGAGACGGCGGCGCTGATCGAGCGTGAGATCGTCCGGCGTACGGTCGCCGACGTCGCTCAGACCGAGGCGCTGCAGCACGACGTCGATCCGCCTGGCCGTGTCGCCAGGGCCGACACCGGCCAGGTCGAGGCCGAAGGCGACGTGCTCCCGAACGTCGAGATGCGGCCACAGTGCGCCCTGATGGAAGACGTAGCCGATACCGCGTCGGGCCGGCTCAAGACGTCCGATGTCCTCGGCGTCGACGATCACGCGGCCGCCGCTCAGCGGGAGAAAGCCGGCGATGGCGCGCAGGACGGCGCTCTTGCCGGAGTGAGGCGGCCCCACCAACGTGAAGAACTCGCCATAGCGGACGTGGAGCGAGATGTCCTGGAGGAACGGCGGGGGACCCGTCGCCGTGGACATCTCCTCGAGGCGGATGTCGACGAGGGGGCGACTGGAGAGCCCGTCCGTCACGAGAACGCCCTCGAGCGCCGTCGCTCGCCGGCCAGCGCCAGGGGCACGCAGCCCAGGCCCATGGCGGCCAGGATGATGTAGACCGCGGAGGCCGGCGCCCACGCGAGCATCGTCGTCGCCGCCACCGGTCCCAGGAAGCCGGCGCCGATGCGCGCGGAGTTGATCACCCCAATGACCCGGCCGCTTCCGTGCTGTGCGATGCGCGCCACCACCAGTGGAAAGACGGGTGTGATGCAGAGGACCTGGAGGAAGCGCAGCGTGCCATAGCCCCAGACCGATCCCGGCACCGCCAGTGCTGCCAGGCAAAGCGACGATCCGGTGAGCAGGCCGCCGATGACCAGGCGATCGGAGCCCAGGTCGCCGAGCCGCGGCGTGAGCATGACGCCGAGCGCGGCGGCGACGCCGGACGCGAAGATCACGAGGCCGCCAACCTCGAGTGTCGCGGTGGGCGCCACGCCGAGCGACAGCAGCACCTGCGGCAGGATCGCCGGCAGGAAGAAGACGTGGATGTTGGCGCCCAGCACGATCAGCCCCACGGTGACCAGCTCGGCCGTCCGCACCCCCGCCCGCCGGTCGGCCTGCGGGCCGGTATCGGCGGACTCCGGCGCGAGCCAGCCCACCAGCGCCGCGCAGCCCAGCAGGATGACGCCGCCCACGACGAAGGACGGACGGAACCCGATGCGCGCGGCCACGAGGGCTCCGGCGAGCGGGCCGATGACCTGGCCGATGGTCATTCCCGACTGCACCGCCGCCACCTGACGTCGCACCGTGAAGGCGTTTCCGGCGCGGCCGGCCATCATGAACGCGAACGTGGACGACGCGCCCATCACACCCATCACGAGGCGCGAGACGAACAGCCCGGGCAGCGTGGTGGCCACCGCCATCCCGAAGAAGGCGGCGCCCTGGAAGGCCTGGACGGTCACGTACAGTCGCCGCGGCCGACGGTTCTCGGCGTACCGTCCCCACGCTGGCGCCGTCATCACGGTGACCAGGGGTGAGATGCCGAGAATCCAGCCCGTCCAGCGGAGCGTCGATGCCGCGTCACCGTGGCTGATCGTCCCGATGTAGAACGGCAGGCTCACGTAGACGAACGACCAGGAGAAGGTGCCGAAGAACATCGCGAGCGGAATGATGTGGTGTTTCAGACGATCACGACCGGAGCACCCAGAGTCCTGGGCCAATAGGCGTCATCCGGATCGTTATGGTACCCCGAGGCGTAAAAAATGAGCGCCGTCCGCCGACGTGCTCGGGAACGTCGACGAACGGCGCTGTTCGCCACTGACTCCGGATATCAGCAAGCGACGACATGGTGAATTGCAAAGACCCCGCCGAGTCAGAAAGTCGCGGTATTCAGCGCGTTCTGAAGTGGCGACGCCCCGGGGCATGGGCAAATCGTCAACCTCTGCGACTCAATCCTTCTATCTAGCGGAGCATGCAGAAGCCCTGGGCCTCGATGCCGAGGGCTACGTTGAATTTGCTGCGGAAGTTCTCGAGGGCGACGGCCGCCGTGAGCTCGACGATCTCCGCCTCCGAGAAGTAGCCGCGGGCGCGTCCGAACAGCTCCTCCGTCACCTTCTCGCCGGTGATCGTCATCGCTTCCGCGTAGCGGATGGCCACCCGCTCGCGGTCGGTGAAGAGCGAGCTCTCGGCCGCCCGCTCGACCTGGCGCACCTTCTCTTCCGACGCCCCCGCCTGCATCCCACGGGATGCATTGATGTCGATTCAGAACGGACAGCCGTTGATGAGCGCCACGCGCAGGTAGACGAGGGCGAGGAGCTGGGGCGGCAGCAGGCCGGACTTCTCGACGGCGGCCGAGAGCTGCTTGGCCGCCTTCATGATGCCGGGCCGGTGGGCCTGGATCTTCGTGGTGTTCAGCACGAAGCCGAACACCTCGCGCTCCTTGGCGTAGGCGTCCTTCAGGATGGGGTCGTCGCCGGGCTCCTCGATCTCGCCGATCCGTGGCATGGCGAGATTCTATCGCGCCCCCGCCCCGTCGCGGAACCGGTTCACGCTTGCGGCCGGCCGCTTCCGGGCGCCGGTTTCTCGCCCACCGCGCCGTAGTAGTTCATCGTCATGACGAACGCGCCGGCGGCCACCAACGCGGTGAAGCCGTCGAGCCAGCGCTGGGCGGCCGCGGCATCGACGATGCCCCACGTGACGGCCCGCTCGGCCCGCCGTTCCAGGAACGTCTTCGTGTACGGGGCGAGCGTCGTGTCCTGGTAGATGTCGGTGAGGAGCCGGACGCGCTCGAGCCCGACGGCGCGCAGCAGTCCGGGCAGGCGCCGGCCGCTGTAAGGTTCCTCGTACATCCGGGCGGCGACGCCCCCCATGATCCGGTCGGTCAGCGCCCGGTCGGGATGGGCGACGGCGACGGTGCCGAAGTCCTGATCCTGCACGGCGACACGGCCGCCGGGCCGCGTGACCCTCGCCATCTCCTTGACGACGCGCAAGGGGTCGGCGACGTGGAGGACCACCGTGACCGCCAGCGTCGCGTCGAACTGCGGGCGCCGGAACGGCAGTTGCTCGCCGGCGGCCCATCGAACGGTGAGTCGACCGCGGCGCGGATCGCGCGCGATCAGCCGGCGCGCGGCGGCGACCAGGGCGCGGCTCTGGTCGACGCCGACGGCCCGACCGCGGGATCCAACCAGCGTCGCGACGTCGCGCAG
>Ga0099827_10000427_pt1 | contig 18832 bp, 15 predicted proteins | sample CZO8metaG_FD_79339 | JGI IMG/M metagenome (GOLD analysis project Ga0099827, IMG submission 79339) | Vadose zone soil microbial communities from the Eel River Critical Zone Observatory, Northern California, USA - CZOApr15con1.8 metaG | ecosystem: Environmental > Terrestrial > Soil > Vadose zone ...
GCAGTCGGAATCGTTGACCGGCAAAGCCCGGTTCGCCAGGGCCTGGGTGCACACCGGGATGGTCCGTTACAACGGCCGCAAGATGAGCAAGTCGCTGGGCAACCTCGTCAAGGTCAGCCAGGCGCTGCAGCGCGCGCCGGCGGCGGCGGTGCGGCTGTACCTGGTCTCCCACCGCTACCGGCGCGACTGGGACTTCGGGTGGGGCGGGCTAGCGCGTGCGGCCAGGTTGATCGAGCGCATGCGCAAGCTGCTCGCCGACGACGCGCGGGCCAGCAAGCGGAGGACGGCGCCCAGGACGGTGCCCGGCCGCGCGCTCATGGCCGAGTTCAACTCCGCGTTGGCGGACGACCTCGACACGCCGCGCGCGGTCCGCGCGCTGCGGGCGGCCGTGCGTCAGAAGGACGCGGCGGCGGTGAGGGCGATGCGCGAGGTGCTGCTGGGGACGGCCGCCCTCAGTTAGGCCATTAGCCGCCGTTAGGCCGGACTATCCGCCTTGTGACGGCCGGCCGACGCGAGTTAGTCCGGACTATCGCCCTTTCAGGCCACCTCGAGCGGAGAGCCGCAGTTCGGGCACTCCATGTTGGCGTCGAGCTGGACCATGGTTTCGCAGACTGGGCAGAGCACGTCCGCCCTCACGGCGCTCGCCTGGTCTTCGCGAGCCTCCTCCTCGAGCGCGGCTCGGACCTCGCCCAGGTCCAGCGCGGGCGCGCCGCAGTTGAGGCACACGTAGCCCGGCTGGGTGACGCGGTGGTCCTGATAGGCGCCGGCGCGATCGAGGTCGACCTCCGCGAACAGGGCGCGAAAGAGTGTGCCGCCGCAGCGGCTCGAGCAGACAAGGAGCATGTACTAAGCGAGCCTACGACGGAGCGTGGCCGTGCCGGCCGCGATCAGGAGGACGCCGAATGCAGCGACGACCGCGATGTCGAGCTGCAGCGACGGCCACGTCAGGTCGGCGCCCTTGACCATGATGTCGCGCATCCCATTCACCGCATAGGTCAACGGCAGCACGTTCGACACGTACTGCAGCGCCTGCGGCTCGGAGGAGACAGGGAAGAGGATCCCCGAGAGGAGAAACTGCGGAACGATGACCAGGGGGATGAACTGCACAGCCTGGAACTCAGAGCGCGCGAACATGCTGAGGAAGATGCCCAGGTTGACCGCGGCGATGACCATCAAGGCCTCCATGCCGAAGATGAGGAGGACGTTGCCGTGGTTCTGGATCCGCAGCACCGCCAAGGCGAAGACCAGCACCTCGACCGCCTGGACGAGGGCGAGGACCGTGAACCCGAGCATGTAGCCGAGCACGATCTCGCCCCGGCGCAGCGGGCTCGCCATCAACCGCTCGAGCGTGCCCTGCGATCGCTCGTTGAGGAACGACACGATCGTGACCACGAAGACGAGAAAGAAGACGATAAGACCGACGAACGCTGCGCCGAAATAGTCGAGTGTGTCGTAGTCCGGCCCGCCGTAGAGATACTGGATCTTCGGGGCGAAATGGATGTTGCCGCGCCCAGCGATCGAGATCATCGACTGCTGCAGGGCCTGGAGCACTGGTGAGTCTTCGCTTGGCTGCGAGCCTTCGAGGTGGACCTCGGGCGCGATGCTGCCCGCCGCCACCTGCTGGGTGAAGTCGGCGGGAATGACGATGTACGCGACGAGCGACCCATCCTTGAGCTTCGCCTCGCCGTCGGAAGCATTGATGTCCGTCGTCTTGATGTGGCTCGACTGGTGGAGCGAGTCCGCCACCAGCCCGCCGACCGGGCCGGAGTCCTCGTTTGCGAGACCGACCGCCGGTGCGCTCGAGGACCCGCGGATGAGATAGCCGAGCAGGGAAAGGATCACGATCGGCGCGACGAACAGCAGGGCGAGCGTGCGTCGGTCGCGGCGGAATCCTTGGAGCAGACGGCGGGTGATGGCACGGACGCGGTGGCCGCTCATGACTCCTTCCTCCCGGCGAGCGCGAGAAACGCTTCTTCGAGGTTCTGCGATCCTCCCTGGACGCGGATGTCGGCGGGTGTGCCCTCGGCGAGCAGCCGGCCGTACTGGATCAGCCCAAGGCGCTGACAGCGGTCGGCCTCGTCCATGACGTGGCTCGAGACGATGAGGGTCGTGCCGTCGGCGGCCATGCGTCGGAAGTAATCCCAGAACTGGACACGAAGCTGCGGATCGACGCCCACTGTCGGCTCGTCGAGGAGGAGAAGCTCGGGCCTGTGGACCAGAGCGCACGCGAGCGAGCAGCGCTGGCGCATTCCTCCGCTGAGCGTCGACACCACGGAGCCGCGCCGGTCGTAGAGCTGGACGAGCTCGAGCGCCTCTTTGACTCCGTCCTCGGCGCCGTTGATGGCGGCGAAGAAGCGGACGTTCTCTTCCACCGAGATCGACGGGTAGAGGGCCGCCTGCTGCGTCATGTAGCCGATGTGGCGGAGCACGCCGACGCTGGGCATGCGCTGTCCGAGCACCGTCACCGTCCCGGCGTGCGCCTCGAGCAGGCCGCAGATAAGGCGGATCAGCGTCGTCTTGCCGGCGCCGTTGGGGCCGAGCAGGCCGTAGATCTCGCCCCGGCGGACGCGCAGAGTGACGCCGTTAAGGGCTTTCAACGAACCGAATGACTTGGAGACGTCGTCCACATTGACCGCGAATGTCTCGCTCAATTAGCTCCCTCCTCAGGCGCCATGGCGCGCAGCCATGCCTCGGCGAGCTGCGTCACGGCAGCCTCGCCCTCGATGTCCAGGTGCAGCACCCGCTCGGCGAGCGGGCGCGTGAGGATGTGGAAGAAGACCGGCCCGATGAACGACTGCAGGGCGATCAGCGGATGTATCTGGCGCAGGCGGCCGGCGGCCATCTGACCGGTCACGTACATGACGAGCAGGCCGACCACCCTGGCGATGGCCTGCGCAGCGACCTCCTCGGTCTCGGCGGACAGACCACTGACCTCGAAGAAGAGGGCGCGGATCAACCCGCTCCGACCGGCGATCGCGCGATATGCGGTCCGCGCCAGCTCGGGCATGACGATTTCTGGCGGCTCGTCGTGGCGCGAGTTGAGGACGCGCGTGACCGGCTCGAGCGGGGAATAGGACTCGATCAGCGCGGCGAGCAGCGCGCCCTTGCCGGGGAAGAGTCGGTACAGGGTTGCCCGCGAGACTCCAGCGCGGTCGGCGAGGTCGTCCATGGACAGGGGCCTCAGCCCCTGTTCGCCGACCATGTCCACCGCCGCGCCGAGAATACGCTCGCGTGTCTCGGGCTCGGGGGTGACGTCGAGGGCGGCGAGCAGGGCCTCGCGCGACTTGAAGTGGCGGTAGAAGCTGGCGCGGGAGACCCCGGCGGCCGCGGCGAACTCGCCGACGGTGGGCTTGCCGCCGCGAGCGAGGACGGCGGGGGCTCGCTCGAGGATCCGCTTGCTGAGCGTAGCCACGAGCCGAGACTAGACAAGACGTCCTGTCTTGTCAAGTATCGTGGCTAGATCGGGGGTTCCTTAACGGGCTGGGTTTTCAATCGCGGCCCAGCCCGCCATCCTCTGGATTGTGATGGCAACCACCGGACCTGGCGGACGGGCATCGCGGTACTGCGGGTACTTGCGCGCAAGCAGTTCGAGGGCGCGTTCGGTCTGCGTGGCGTCGGCCATGATGCGCGCGGCGCCGTCAGCGCGAACCCACCAGAGCCGCTTCCAGTCGTCTTCGTAGTGGTCGACGAGCACCGACACCGAGGGGTTGGCGGCGATGTTCCGGAGCCGCTTGAGGTCGGTCGTGCGCTTGGGCTTGGCGTCGACCGCGAAGTAGACGGTGTCGCCGTCGACCGCGAATGTGATCGGCACGACGTGCGGTTTGCCGTCCGGGCCGACTGTCGCGAGACGGGCCGAACGCGCTTCATCGAGACGGCGTCGCAGGTCCGTAGCGTCCATCGGACGAAGTATCGTTGAGGCCGTGCAGAGGCTCCGCACGTACACCGTCGACGAGGCGAACCGGGAGCTGCCGCGCGTGCGGCCGATCGTGGCGCAGATCGCGGAGCTGTCGTCGCTTCGTCCTGATCTCGAGGAGCAGCTGCGCATGGCGGAGTACGCGGCGCAGCGACCGAGCGCCAACGGCGACGACCACGCGCGCGAGCAGCAGGCTCGCGACGCGGTTCAGGGCGCCGAGGAAGAGCTGCTCAAGGCGGTGCTGAGCCTGAACACCATGGGCATCCAGCTGAAGGGCCCGCTCGAGGGGTTGATCGACTTTCCCTCCTACCGCGACGGCGAGCTCGTCGAGCTGTGCTGGAAGCTTGGGGAAGAGCGTGTCGACCACTGGCACCGGGTGGGCGAGGGGTTCGGGGGCAGAAAGAAGCTCTGACATCATCGCGGTCGGACTTGCTCCGGCCGCGACCCGCATGCCCAACAGCCACCCAGGCGTGCTGTGGGGACATGCTCGAACATCGCTTCCTCTCCGGAGGGGGTTAGCGGCGCGAATCCGGCGCGTTGCGTCGACTGATCAAATCGATCGCCGCGAGGCGCCGTTGAGCGCCGCGACGTAGGGGGAGCCTGGCAAGGCTCCCCCTGCGCTCGGACACTGGCACCGGGTGGGCGAGGGGTTCGGGGGCAGAAAGAAGCTCTAAGCCGAGCGTCGCCCTGGCGGCCGGAGCTAAGTTCTCAGCCACCCCAGGGCGAAGGAGGTCGCGTCCTGGACCGTCATCGCTTGACCTTGCGCCCACGCCATTTCGTCCTCGGGCGAGTCCGCCGAGGCGTGCCAGTCCCGGCCGTCGTTGAGCCCCGCAAGGCCGGCGAGGTCCGTCCCCGTCCTGGCCCGGCTGGCGAGTGCGGCCGCTGACAGCATGAGCGCCGCCGGCATGTCGCCGACATTCTCGGCGACGGACGCCGCGTCGTCGAGGAAGATCGTCATGCCGCTGACGTCCTGCGCTTCGCAGAAGATCTCCATCCCCTGCCGCGTGCACTCGCGCGCCTTCTGGACGTCGCCCAGCTTGAGCGCCACCATGGCGCGCGTGTGCAGGGCCCAGCCCACGCCGAACCTGTTGTCCTGCCGGCGGTTCAGCTCGACCGCCTCGTCGAGGGCGACGGCCGCCTCGGGGTTGCGGCCGTTGAAGTAGAGGGCATTGCCGATGGCCCACTCGCTCCGGGCCACGCCCGCGGCATCGTCAAGCTCTCGGAAGATGGCCAGTGCCTCCTCGACGAGGGTAAGCGCGTTGCCGAGGTCCGTCTTGCCGACGAGCTTGGGAAAGCTCGTGTTGTACAGCGCGTCCGCGAGCCTGCGCTTGTCGCCTGAAGCGCGGACGAGGACGAGGTTCTCGTCGTACCAGCGCTGCGAGGACTCCATGTCGGCCTGCCAGTATGCGATGCCGGCCGCGGCTTCTAGGGCGCGCGCCCTGTTCTCGGTCGGTTCGGAGGACAGCGCGAGGATCGCCTCCAGGCGCGCGCGGCCTTCCCTCAGGTGGCCGCGCATCTGCCAGAAACGCCAGAACGCCGCGCCGAGGGACATCGCCCGCGCCGAGTCCCCGTTGGCGATCGACCAGTCGAACGCCGCGCGGAAGTTGTCGTCGTCGCGCTCGAGGCGGTCGAGCCAGGTCTTGCGGTCCGGTCCAAACAGCTTCGGCGCCGCCGCCTCTGCCAGGGCCTGGTACGCGGCGGCGTGGCGGTCCTTGATCGCGGCCGCCTCACCGCTTTTCTGGAGGCGATCGGCTGCGTACTCCCTGACCACCTGGAGCATCAACACGCGCGGCTCCTCGTAGTCGGGCATGCGTCGGAGAAGGCTCTGGTCGGCGAGCTCGTCGAGGCCTGTGAGCACGTCGACATCGAGGTCCTCCGATCCGCAGACCGCCTCGGCCTGCTCGAGGCTCGCGCCTCGCGCGAACACCGAGAACCTCCGAAAGAGCCGCCTGTGCGGCTCGTCGAGAATGTCATAGCTCCAGCCAATCGCGCCGGCAAGTGTCTGCTGCCGGCCCGGCAGGTCGCGCGAGCCGGAGCCAAGCACCTTGAGGCTGGTCTCCAGGCGGCTCAGCAGGGCCTTCGGCGCGAAGAGCTTGACACGAGCGGCGGCGAGCTCGATCGCCAGCGGAAGTCCGTCGACCCTCTCGCAGATTCCCGCCACCGCGGGCGCGTTGTCGTTGGTCACCTGGAAGTCCGGCTTGACGGCGACGGCGCGGTCGATGAACAGCTTCACCGCCTCGTACTGCGAGAGAGCCGCGAGCGACGGCAGCGAAAGGGGATCGGGTAAGCGCAGGGGGTTGACAGGCAGCTCCTGCTCGCCGTACACGCGAAGTACCGCTCGGCTGCTGACCACGACCTTGAGGCCGGGGCTCGAGTGCAGCAGCTCGGAGACGGCGCCGGCGCCGTCTGGCAGCAGCTGCTCGTAGTTGTCCATCACGAGGAGCACCTTCTTGTCGCGCAGGTACTCCTTCGCCACGTCGAGCGGTCGCAGGTTGCCCGAGACCGCGACGCCCAGGACGTTGACGATCACCGAGGGAATCAGCTCGGGGTCCTGCACCGCCGACAGCGGCACGAAAAACACCCCGTCGGGAAAGTCCTGGGTCACGTCCGCGGCGAGCTGGAGACTCAATCGGGTCTTGCCGATGCCGCCCGGCCCCGTGAGCGTGAGCAGGCGCGTCCCCCCGAGCAGCCGCCGCGCTTCGGCCACGTCCTGCTCCCGGCCGATGAAGCTCGTCAGCTGAGTGGGCAGGTTGTTCGGAGTCGAGTCGAGCGTGCGCAGCGGCGGGAAGCTGTCGCGGACGCCGCGGATCACGAGCTGGTAAAGGCGTTCCGGTCGGGCGAGGTCCTTGAGGCGGTGCGTACCCAGGTCGCGCAGCGACAGGCCGTCGGGCAGATGCTCCTCGACCAGCGCCCGCGTCGTCTCCGAGACCACGACCTGGCCGCCGTGCGCCGACGCCGCCACGCGCGCGGCGTGGTGGACGTCGAGGCCGATGTACTCGTTGCCGACAAGTGGTGCTTCACCCGTGTGCAGCCCGACACGCACGCGCAGCGTCACACCCTCGGGCCAGTCGTGCTCGCCGAATGCGGCTTGCGCGGTCGCCGCCGCGCCGCACGCGTCGACCGCGCTTTCGAAGACTGCGAAGAACGAGTCGCCCTCGGTGCGGAGCTCGCGCCCGCGGCTGCCGGTGAAGGCCGAGCGGAGGATCTCGTGGTGATCGGTCTGCGCCTTCACGTAGCGCTCACCGACCTCCTGCATGAGGCGGGTCGAGCCCTCGATGTCGGTGAAGAGGAAGGTGACGGTGCCTGTCGGTAGGGTCATTGCCCGACGCGCGTCAACGCCTGGTCGAGGATCGGCTCGAGCGCCGCCGCCAGCTCGCGCTGATAAGCCGGGCCCTCGAAATCCAGCAGCGGGTCTGGGCGCAGCGTCCGCTCCCGCAAGCTCTGGCCGCGCCGGCGGATGTAGGCGGTCGGGTAGGGGTCGTCGCGCCCGTTGGACTCAAGGGTGATCGCAACCGCGTCGCTGCCCTTCTCGTCGTCGACGAAATGCGCGAGCGGCTGGATGCCTTCGTCCGCGACGCCCTGCGACGGATCGACGCTCACGACGCGTGCCAGGTAGGAACGCTGGTGCCAGAGCTCGGGCCCGCGGCTTGCCTCGGCGAGCAGGAAGGGGATGACCTCGTCCGCCTTCATCGCCCGTCGAGCCGACTCCTTGCCGAACCTCGTCTCGGCGATGTGCCGCGCGAGCACGCGCGCGTTATAGCGGTAGCCCTGCACCGCGCCGGAGTTGCTGGGCATGCCGTGCTTTCGCAACCCCTGCGAGCCCTGCATGATCGTGCCCGCGAAGTAGACCCCGTCGACGGTGACGCTGCGCCAGAACGGCGTCTGCGCCGGCAGCCGGCTCTGGCCGAACGTCGCCACGCCGGCCTCTGGGAGGTCGCGCAGCGGACACGTGAATCCCGTCGCCGCAATCACGTCGTCGACCGCGAAGTGGCGAGGATGGTCTTCGTGCGCGCTCTTGGTCTTGACGTGGAAGACGTCGCCGTCGCGTTCGACGCTCTCGATCGACGCGTCGAGGATGACCACGCCGCCCGCGAGCGCCCAGTCCTCGTACGGCTGGACGTAGCGCGCGCGGACGCCGGCGAGCGAGTGGGTCTGCACAGACAGCTGCGCCGGGCTCGGCGACGCGAGCACGATCTGCCGCGCCCACGGCAGCAGGCCGCTCGCGATCTCGAAGCCAGAGTTCTGTTTGCCGACGATGAAGACCCGGCGGTCGCGATACGACTCGGCGGGACGAAGGTCGCCGTACTGCTGCACGCCGTCGAGCTCCAGCACCGCCGGCCGCCACGGCTGGGCGACGCCCACGGCGAACACGACGGTGGGGGCGCGGTACTGGCCGTCGCTGGTCTCAAGGACGATGTCGCCGCCGTCGAGACGGCGCGTCGCCTCCCATTTGCAGCTATGGCGAACCTGAAGGCCCGCGCGCTCGGCGAACGTCACGAGCCCGGTCTCCATCTCCGGCCGCGATGGGAAGTACGAGGTTCCGTCCATGACGGTCGGCATGATGGCGCGGGTGTCTTCGTCTTCTCCGAGCAGGCTGTTCCAGTCATAGCGCTGATAGGCCGGCGTGCCGCGCTGATGATCCGCGTACGGCTTGGTCCAGCTGAGCATGCGCTGGAAGATCGGCCACTTCCGGAACATTCCCCCGGGCGCGTCGTCCTGCGAGATGACCGCGTGCTCGACGCCGAGCGCCCGCAGCGAGTACGTGAGCTGGAGCGCGCCCGGCCCGCTGCCGACGACCACGAGCGAATAGGTCCCCGGCGGAAACGGCCTGTCGGTCAGCTCAGCCACCTGGTCGTCGTGCGCAGCTTGCGCGCCTCGCCCTGGAGCACGCGGTACATCACGTGCGGGTTGGCGACCAGGAATTCCTCCACCGCGGCGGGCGCCAGGACGAGGCAGCGCAGCGCCTGCTTGGCGATGATGTCCGCGGTCGGCGGTTCGCCCAGCAGGCAAGAGATCTCGCCAAAGAAGTCGCCCGGCCGCAGGCTCGCCCGCTCCTTGCCGCCGACGCTGATGATCGCGCCGCCCTCGACGATGATGTAAAAGCCGGTCGCGGTCAGGCCCTGCCGGATGACCCGCTCGCCGTCGGCGAAGTAGACCTCGCCGAAGGTCTGGACAATGGTCTCCAGCTCGGGCGTCGAGAGATCGGCGAAGAGGGCGAACCCGGACAGTATGTCCACGACGTCCTGGCGCACGTCCATTTGGGGAGGAAGCTTAGTCCGTCGCCTTCTCTTTCACGACCGGCCCGCGGACCGCCTCGTACACGGACCTGGCGATGCCGGCGGCGTCGAGGCCGTGCTCGCGCAGTATGTCCGAGGCCTTGCCCTGGGGGAGGAAGGCGTCGGGCAGGGCGAGCATACGCACTCGACCCGCCAGGCCGTGCGGGGCGTGGGCCTCGAGGACGGCTCCCCCGAAGCCTCCGGTGCCGACGTTGTCCTCGACCGTGATCACGACGGGATGGGAGCGCGCCCAGTCGACGATCCGGGGGTCGACCGGTTTCACCCAGCGCGCGTTGACCACGGCGCAGGACAGGCCCTGGACCTCGAGGCGCTCCGCGGCCTCGACCGCCACCTCGACCATGCGGCCGACCGCGAAGAGGACCGCGTCGTCGCCCTTGCGCAGCTCTTCCCAGCGGCCGATTGGCAGCGGCTCGACCGGCAGCTCGGGAGCCGCGGGTATGGCGCTGCTGGGGAACCGGATGGCAACGGGACCGTCGGTCGCCAGCGCCGTTTCGAGCAGGGCGCACAGCTCGGTCGCGTCCCTGGGCGCGGCGATCTTCAGGTTGGGGATGAGGCGCAGGTAAGAGAGGTCGAAGATGCCGTGGTGGCTTGCGCCGTCGGGCCCCGTGACCCCGGCGCGGTCGATGACGAACGTGACCGGCAGCCTGTGCAGCGCCACGTCCATGATCGTCTGGTCGAACGCGCGCGCAAGGAAGGTCGAGTAGATGCACACGACCGGGTGCATGCCCGCGAGCGCGAGGCCGGCGGCGAACGTCACCGCGTGCTGCTCGCAGATGCCGACGTCGAAAAACCGGTCGGGAAACTCCTTGGCGAAGTTCAGGAGCCCGGTCGAGGAGGCCATCGCCGCGGTGATGGCGCACATCTCCGGGTGCGTCGTGGCTGCGGTCATGATCGCGTCTCCGAAGACGTCGGTGTACTTCATCTCGGTGCGCCGCGGGCGGCCCGTGAGCGGGTCGAAGGCGCTGACGCCGTGCAGCTTGTCGACCTCGTCGTCGACCGCCGGACCGTAGCCATGTCCTTTCTCGGTCACGACGTGCACGACCACCGGCTCGCGCAGCTTCTTCGCGCGGTTTAGGACTTCCTCGAGCGCGGGCTCGTCGTGGCCGTCGACAAGTCCCGCGTACTTGATGCCCAGGCTCTCGAACATCGTCGATGGCTGCAGCAGCTGTTTGAGACCTTCCTTCACCCGGTACGCGGCCTGGTCCGCGGTCGAGCCGACCAGCGGCAGATCGCGGAGCAGGCGGGAGATGTCGTCCTTGATCCGCTCGTAGCGAGGGTCCACACGCAGCTGCGCGAGATGCCGCGCAAGCCCGCCGACGGTCGGCGCGTACGACCGGCCGTTGTCGTTGATGACGATGATCAGGTTCGGCGGCTGGAGGTGCGCGACCTGGTTCAGCGCCTCGTACGCCATTCCGCCGGTGAGCGCGCCGTCTCCTATGACCGCGACCACGAACCCGCCGATCCGCCGGCGCAGCCGCGCCTCGGCGATGCCAAGCGCGTAGCTGAGCGACGTGGACGCGTGACTGTTCTCGACCAGGTCGTGCTCGGACTCCTTGCGTGACGGGTAGCCCGAGAGGCCACCCGCCTGGCGCAAGCCGGCGAACTGCCCGGCGCGGCCGGTGACCAGCTTGTGGACGTAAGCCTGGTGGCCGGTGTCCCAGACGATCGCGTCGGTCGGGCTGTCGAAGACCCTGTGGAGAGCGAACGTGAGCTCGACCACGCCGAGGTTCGGTGAGAGGTGGCCGCCGGTGCGCGAGGTCTGCTCGACAAGGAAGGCCCGGACCTCTGCCGCGAGCTTGTGCAGCTGGTTCTGGTTGAGGGCCTTGAGGTCGGCGGGGGAGTGGATCGTCTCGAGGATGGCCACTTCTTAGTTCTAACGCCTTGCGCGCGTCAGTGGTTCCGAGGCGCTCGGCGGCCATGAGTCGGTCGCCTTGCGAGCCATGAGCTCAGCCAGCTCGATGCACAGCCGCGTACCCGCGCCGCTCGGGCCGCGGAGCACGGTGGTCAGCTCGAGGTTGGGGTTCCACGCGGCCGCGGCGATGTCGATGTGGGCCCACGGCTTGCCGCCGGCGAACTCGGCGATGAACATGCCGCCCATGATCGTCCCCGCCTCGCCGTACTCGGAGTTGCGCAGGTCGGCGATCTGGCTGCCGAGGAGGACGCGGTAGTCGGCGTAAATCGGCAGCCGCCACACCCGGTCGCCGGCCTCGCGCGACGCCTGGTCGACGAGCTTCCAGAACTCGTCGTCGTTGCTGACCGCCGCGCTCGCGGCGTGGCCTACGGCGACGGTGGCCGCGCCGGTGAGCGTCGCCAGGTCGACGATGTGCGTCGCGCCGTTGCGCAGCGCGTGGGTCAAAGCGTCGGCGAGAACGAGGCGGCCTTCCGCGTCGGTGTTGACGATCTCGACCGTCTTCCCGTCCGCGCTCACCACGACGTCGCCGGGTCGCTGCGCATTGGGGCCGGGCATGTTCTCGGCCGCGGCGATCACGGCCATGACGTCCAGCGGCAGCTTGCGCGAGGCGATCACGTCGATCGCGGACAGGACCGCCGCCGCGCCCGACATGTCGTCCTTCATGCGGCTCATGTTCTCGGGGTCTTTCAACGAGATGCCGCCGCTGTCGAAAGTGATGCCCTTGCCGACGAGCGCGAGCACCGTCGCGTCGGGGTCTGATTTCTGGTGGTTGCCGTGATAGCGGACGCGGATGAGGCGAGGCGGCTTGGCGGACCCGCTCCCCACACCGAGCAGGAGGTTGTAGCCGCCCGACTTGAGCTCGCCGGGTCCGAGGACCTCGACCTCCAGGTTGTGGCGCTGGGCGATGCGCGTGGCTTCTTGCGCGAGGGCGTCGGGCGTGAGCTCGTTGCCCGGAGCGTTCTGCCATTCCCGCGCACGATTGGTCGCCTCGCCGTTCTCCTGCGCGGCGAAGACCTCGGCCTCCCGGCCAGTGCCGAAACCGGCGAGCACGATCTCTTCGATCTCGCGCCGCTCCGGCGCCTGGCCTGTCTGCCGCGAGCGGCGCTCGAATGTGCCGAGCACGCTGCCTTCGACGACGGCCTTCAGCGCGTCGGTGCCAAGCGGTTCGACGCGCAATATCGCCAGGCGCTTGTAGCCCCACGTCCGCGAGGCACGGACCAGCTCGTGGTGCGCGGAGCGGAGGCGCTGGCCGTCGAGGTCGTGGAGCGCGCCGAGCCCGTACAGGATCACGCGCCTCGGGCCGATCTTGCCCTGGGCGGGCATCGGCAGGACTTCGTGGATCCGGCCGCGGAACTCCGCGTTCGCGACCATCTCGCCGAGCACGCCGCCCATGGCCGTGTTCAGCTCCTGCGCGGCGGCGCCCAGCTGGAAGCCGGTGGCGACGGGGATGGCGAGCGCGTCGACGTCCAGCTCGGCGGCAGGCGCCGAGACCAGGGTCATCTTCACGGCTTGTTAAGCCTAAGCGAGGGTTACGCCAGGTGTTCCGCCACCAGCTCCAGGACGTGGGCGACGCGAAGCTCCATACCGCGCTTGCGGGCCGCGGCCGCGATGTGCACCAGGCAGCCCGGGTTGTCCGAGGCGACGACCACGCACCCCGTCTTGGCAATCGCGTCCAGCTTCCACTCCGCGAGCCGGTCGGCGACCCGAGGCCACTCGAGGCTGAAGCTGCCCCCGAACCCGCAGCAGTTGGCGATGTCGGGGAGGTCGACCACCTCGTAGCCGGCCAGCTCGAGCAAGAGGCGGGGCTCTGTTTTCAGGCCGAGCTGGCGAAGGGTCTGGCAGGAGTCGTGGTAGGCGACCTTGAGGTCCATCCGCTCGTCGTCGACCAGGCGCGGGTTGGCCTCGAGCAGCTGGAGGACGAAGCGAGTCGAGTCGCGCATGCGGTCGCGGACCTCCTGCAGGGGCGGATCGCCCCACTCCAGCGCGTCGATCGTGAAGGCGCCGAAGCACGAGGCGGAGGGCGTCACGATCAGACCCTTGGAGTTCCGCAGGCTCTCGGCGAGCGATGTCGTCAATTTGTCGGCGGACTTGAAGTCGCCCGCGTTGGCCGCCACCAACCCGCAGCACCACTGATCCTTGGGAAATCCAATGTTGAAGCCGGCCGCGGACGCGATCCGCTCCAGGGCGACCGCCGCCGCAGGCCAGGCGCGGTCGCCGAGGCAGGAGGCGAAGATGGTCAGCGGCTCGCCGTCGACGTGGTGGGGCTTGACCCGGTCGCGGTAGGGCGTGCGTGCGAGGGGGGGCGCACCCGGGACGAAGCCGCTGAGGGGCGCCGCCGTCCGCATCAGCGCGTCCGCCAGCCTGGGGCGCTTCCACATCCCGAGCACGGCGCGCTTGCGCAGCGACTTCCGACCTTTGCGCCGGTGCTCGAGGATCAGGCGCGGCAGCGGAATGTCGACCGGGCAGATCTCCTGGCACGCGTTGCACTGCGTGCAGAGCGTGTTCGCCAGGTCCGCGTCCTCGAGACCGTGGTGGAACGGCGTCAGCACGAGGCCGATGGGTCCGTTGTAGATGTGGCCACCGAATTGATGCCCGCCCACGGCCATGAACGAGGGGCACGCGTTCGAGCACGCGCCGCAGCGGATGCACGTGAGGGTGTCGCGGAACCTCGTGTCCTCGAGCATCTCCTCGCGGCCGTTGTCGAGGATCACGCAGTGCATCTCGCGCGGCCCGTGCACGCCGATGGTCAGCGACTGCTCGATGTCGGCCGAGCGCGAGGGGCCCGTGATCCAGTTGACGTAGCTGGTCATGATCTGTCCGGTGCCGCTGCGCGGAAGCATGCGCAGCACCGCGACGGCGTCGTCGAGAGTCGCGACGAGCTTGTCGATGCCGAAGAGCGCGATGTGCACCGGCGGCAGCGTCGTGGTCAGGTCGGCGTTGCCTTCGTTGGTGACCAGGACGATCGTGCCCGTCTCGGCGATCGCCATGTTCGCGCCGGAGATGCCGACGGTCGCCGCGATGAACTTCTCGCGCAGCGATTCGCGGGCATGCTGCTGGATCGCCTGCACCGTCGCCTCCGTGCCGAAGACCTTCGCCGCATCCTCCTTGGTCAGGTGGATCGCGGGCGCGATCAGGTGCGAGGGATGCGTGTGCGTGAGCTGCACCATCCGCTCGCCGAGGTCGGTCTCGACGACCTCCATGTTCATGCCTTCGAGGTAGGCGTTGAGACCGATCTCCTCGCTCGCCATCGACTTGCTCTTGGTCACGACCATCCGCGTGCCGGGAGGAAGGCCGCTGCCCGCCGCGGTGCAGATCTGGCCGATGACGTCGCGCGCCTCCGCGGCGTCTCTGGCGATGTGGACGATTCCGCCGACCGCGGCCAGTCGCTGGGCGAATTGCTCCAGCAGCTCGGGGATGCGGTCGAGGTTGGCCTGCCGGCGACGCTTGAGCTCGGCGCGTCCCTCGGCGAAGTCGAAGCTCTCGAAGGCGGCGTTGCGCCGGCTGCGGAGCCCGGTCATGGCGCCGATCAGCGCCTTCTGCAGGTTGGGGTCGTCCAGGGCTCGATTGACGCGCCTGGAGAAGTGACCCCGGGTTTCCGTCAAACAGGCGCCCTGCGCGCGCCCGGCACACGCGTTTGAGCGATTTCTCGGATCGCGTCCTTTACGGCGTCAGGTGTCGACACCGGCGCCAAGCATATGGTTCCGACACACACGACGGCACGGTCGTCTCCTTCCGGTTCGATGACCGCATAGGGATGGGCCGCGCGTGCTGCCAGGGCAAGCTCTGAGTTTTTGGTGGTGACCTTGATCGCGCGATCCAGCCGGTCGAGCGCGCGCGCAAAGACGGCAGCCATCAGTCCATAGGAGCGCGGGAGCGCCGCCACCGACTCGAGCGCTCGGCGCGCGTGGTCGCCGTACGGCGCCGCGGGATCGCCCTTGAGGACGTCGAGCTCGATCAGGGCCATGGCCGCGATCGAGTTCTCCGCCAGGGGCTTGATGCGCTCGCCCAGCCGCCCAAGCTCCTCGACACCGGAGTGGTCGAGGTAGCCGCCCAGCTCCGGATCTCCGTACGCCTCTTCCAGGTGCGCTGCGAGGTCGAGGGCGATGTCCATCCATTTGCTTCCGAGTCCGTGCTGATAAGCGCGCAGCGCCGCCCACAGCGACCAGACCTGGTCGGCCAGCTGGCCCCCGACGCCCTCGGCGTGGGACATGCCCTCACCTTTGCGGTATGCGTGCTTGAAGAGCGATTCGAGCGGCTTCTCCGCGTCCATGCCGGCATCGAGGTAGCTGATCGCGAGGGCGGCGTTCCACGACGTGTACACGCGCCTGTCGACGTACGGCGTGGCGGCGCTCTTCCGCTCCTCGGCGTCCGTCGAGTAGTAGTGCTCGTCGGCGTCCTGGCTGCCGGCGAAGAGGCCGGTCTTCGGATCGCGCAAGACACTGTCCAGGTATCCGACAGTCTTTTCCAGCTCGGCGCTCATGCCCGCCATCGCGAGCGCCTGGACGAGGCCGGCGTGGTCCTCGAGCATCTTCTCGAAATGCGGGACGCTCCAGTCCTGGGTCGTTGAGTAGCGGAAGAAGCCGCCCTCGACGTGGTCGTACGTGCCTCCGCCTGTCATCTGCTCCAGCGTGTGCACGGCCATCCGCCGGAGGTCGTCGTCGGCACGCAGCGCCGACTGTTCGAGCAGCAGGAGGATCGCGTCGGTCTGCGGAAACTTCGGCGCCCCGCCGAAGCCGCCGTACTCCGGGTCGTACGCGTTCTTGACCGCGTCGAGGATCTCGTCGACCAGCCCGGGCCGCAGCTCGCCCGCGCTGCGCGCCACGCCGGAGCCGGCACGCTTGCGCGCTTCGAGCACGCGCGTGGCGATCTCGGTCTGGTTGTTGCGGTAGTAGCTCGCTATCCGCGTCAGCGCCGTCGCCATCTGGTCCGGAGGCAAGTACGTCACGCCGGTCAGGATGTCTCCCGACGGCGTGAGAAACGCCGTCGTCGGCCAGCCGCCCATGTTGTAGCGCTGGTTGATGTCGGGCCGGACGTCGTTGTCGACGCGCACGGGCACGTACTCGTCGTTGATCAGTTCGATGACGCTCGGGTGCGAGTAGGTCGTCTCGTCCATGACGTGGCACCAGTGGCACCACACCGCGGAGATGGAAAGGAGGATGGGTCGCCCGCTGGTCCTGGCCTCCTCAAAAGCATCTTTTGACCACGGATGCCAGTGGATCTCGGACGCGCGGTTTGGCCTGGGCGAGAAGTGAAACTCCTCCGCGGCCTCCATCTCGAGGACAAGGTTACGATGAGGTCGTGATCTCAACCAGCGCGGTGGACGCGTACGTCGAAAAGAACAGCCGTCGTTTTGTCGACGAGCTGAAAGAGCTGTGTTCCTTCCCCAGCATCTCCAACCACGGCCGCGACGCGATCCAGCCGGCGCGTGACTGGCTGGCCGACCGGATGTCAAAGTTCACCGACCGCGTCGAGACACTCGAAGCGGGCGGTATGCCGGCGCTCTACGCCGAGGTCAAGGGCGCGGGCCGGCGCAAGCTCCTGCTCTACGAGCACTACGACGTCCAGCCCGTCGACCCGATCGACCTCTGGAAGTCGCCGCCGTTCGAGCCGTCGGAGAACGACGGCCGGATCGTCGCGCGCGGCGTGGCCGACGACAAAGCGGACGTCATGGCGCGCATCCACGCGCTGGAGACTCTGAAGCAGCTGGGCGAGATCCCGGTCACGCTGCGATTTCTCATCGAGGGCGAGGAGGAGATCGGCTCCAAGACTTTCGAGAAGATCGCGCACGACCACGCCGACAAGCTCAAGGCGGACGGCTGCCTGTGGGAGTCGGGGACCTCCTTCGACGACGCCGGCCGGCCGACGCTGCAGTTCGGATGCCGCGGCCTCGTCTACGTCTCGCTGCGCGTCAAGCTGCTCGACTTCGACCAGCATTCGGGCTTCGCGTCCATCTATCCGTCGGCGGCGATGTACCTGCTTGGCGCGCTCGCGAGCATGCGCGACCAGGACATGAACATCAAGATCGACGGCTTCTACGACAAGGTCGTGAAGCCGACCGAGACCGACCGCCGGATGATGGCGACCATCGACCCCGAGGTCGAGAAGCGGCGCAAGCTCGTCGGTTTCGACAAGCTCGTCCGCGACCCCAAGCATGAGCAGGTGGTCGAGCAGATGCTTTTCCTGCCGACATGCAACATCGCGGGCGTCACCACCGGCTACCAGGGACCAGGCTCCAAGACGGTGCTGCCGGCCGAGGCGACGGCCAAGCTCGATTTCCGCCTGATCCCGAACCAGGAACCCGACGAGGTGCTCCAGCTGCTGCGCAAGCACCTGGACAGGCACGGGTTCGAGAAGGTCGAGATCGTCGCCGGCGAGGGCGAGAAGCCCGCCCGCTCGGACCCATCCTCAGCCATCGCCCGGACGACCATCGAGTGCGTCCGCGACATGTACGGCGAGCCCGTGTTGTGGCCGTTCATGCCCGCCACCGGGCCGATGCACCCGGTCGTCTCCGACCTGGGCATCCCGACGGTCCTGCCGGTGGGCGTCGGCCGGCCCGACAACCGGATCCACGCCCCCAACGAGAACATCCAGGCCGCGGACTACGTCAACACGGTCAAGCTGATGTGCCGAATCTGGGAGCGCTTCGGGGCGAGCTGATGGAGAAGCTGACCGACAAGCTCTTCACCGTCAAGTACAACGAAGACACCGGCAAGCCGCACATCGAGATCGTCGACCAGAACGTGTGCCTGAAGAAGTGCACCGGCAAGTACTGCAACCACTTCTGCCCGGCCGGGGTCTACGAGTGGAACGAGGAGCAGAAGAAGAATCTGGTCAGCTTCGGCAACTGTATCGAGTGCGGGGCGTGCTCCATCGGGTGCCCGTTCGACAACATCTCCTGCCGCTCGCCCCGGGGCGGGTACGGGGTGCGCTACCAGCTGGGCTAGGCGAACGATCTTGTCCGATAGTCCGGACTATCACCGTGTTTCGGCTCGCGACTATCCGCGGTCGGGCTAGGAATACAACCCGAACTGGGAATAATTCCTACTAGCGCATGAACGACTATGACGTGATCATCGTGGGGGGCGGGCCCGCCGGGCTGGCGGCCGCGCTCTACACCGCCCGGATGGACCTGAAGACGGTGGTGGTCGACCGGGGCCCGCTCGGCGGGCAGCTCCTGAACACCGAGCTGGTGGAGGACTACCCCGGCTTCGAGTCGGTGTTGGGCTCCGAGCTCGCCCTGAAGATGGGCGAGCACGCCCGCAAGTTCGGGGTCGAGATCCGCGATTTCGAGCCGGTCAAGGAGATCGACGTCGACGGCTCGACCAAGCTCGTGCGCCTGGAGTCAGGGGAGGAGCTCCGCGCGCCGGCCCTGATCATGGCCGCCGGCGGTCTGCCGCGGTACCTAGAGGTCCCCGGAGAGAAGGAGTTCTGGGGCCGTGGCGTGAGCTACTGCGCGGTCTGTGACGGCGCCTTCTTCAAGGGCCAGGAGCTGGCCGTCGTCGGCGGCGGCGACGCCGCGGTCGAGGAAGGCGATTTCCTGACGCGCTACGCGTCGAAGGTCTACATCATCCACCGCCGCAACGAGCTGCGCGCCCAGCCGATCCTGGTCGACCGGGCGAAGGCGAACCCGAAGATCAAGTTCATCCTCGACGCGCAGGTCAAGGAGATCGTGGGCAGCGAGAAGGTGCACGTCGTCCGCTATGAGCAGGC
>Ga0099827_10000429_pt1 | contig 18824 bp, 21 predicted proteins | sample CZO8metaG_FD_79339 | JGI IMG/M metagenome (GOLD analysis project Ga0099827, IMG submission 79339) | Vadose zone soil microbial communities from the Eel River Critical Zone Observatory, Northern California, USA - CZOApr15con1.8 metaG | ecosystem: Environmental > Terrestrial > Soil > Vadose zone ...
GAGGTAGGTTGACAGCCCCGCGTCGGCCAGGCGGTTTCCAGCCGCCCCGAAAATCGCCTGGCGGTCGAGGTGCTGGAGCGCCTGGAGGCCCGCCTCCCCCAGCGCCCTCACCAGGGGCGTCACTGGCGGCTCGCTCAACGGGGTGGCGGTGTCGTCGCCGGCCATTTGCGCCAGGAACTGGCTGAAGCCGGCCTCCGCTAACCGCTCGGGGCGAAAGAACCAAACCCGGCCGATCTTCTCCCCCGGAAGCCGACCGTCGCGCGCCTGGCGTCGAACGACCTCGGGATGCCGCTGAATCGCCGCCGCAACCTCTTCGACCGAGAGGAGGTTGGGCAGCTTCATGATGAGCGGCATCGCCGGTTGTGTGACGCGACGCTTCACTGCTCCCTGCAACGAAGGAAGGTCCCGCTTCCTACGTCTTACAGCCAGTGGAAGCCCTCCCATCCGGGCCGATGCCCGAGCGCCGGACCATCCTGGTCGCGGACGACAGCAGCGCCAACCGCGACCTGCTCGCCGGGCAGCTTTCCAACCTCGGCTTCTGGACGGAAGCCGCCAACAATGGGGAAGAGGCGATCCGGGTCGCCCACCGGCTCAAGCCCGACTTGATCTTGATGGACGTCGAGATGCCGGTGATGAACGGCCACGAGGCCTGCAAGCGCCTGAAGGCCGACCCCGCGACTGCCGAGATCCCGGTGTTGATGATGACCGGGTTCGATCCGCGGCCGGAGCGCGCGAAGATGGTCGAGGCGGGCGGCGATGACCTGATCGTCAAGCCGATCGCGATGCGCGACCTCCAGGTGCGGGTCCGGGCGTTGCTTCGCCTCAAGGAACTGCGGCGCGATCTTCGCAGCACCCAGGAGAGCCTGCGCGAGCTGGTGAAGAAGGAGAACCCGACCGAGTCGAAGGCCCCGTTCGACGACCGCGTCGCGCTCACGGCCCAGGCGCTGGCGCGCCTGATCGGTCTCGACGCCGAGGACCAGGAAGTCGCCTACCACGCCGGGCTCTTGCACGATATCGGCCAGATCAGCCTGCCCGAGGCGCTCCTCAACAAGCAGGGCGGATTGACGCCCGAGGAGTTCGCCCAAATCAAGCAGCACACCATCCTGGGCGCCGAGATCGCCGGACCATTTCGCCCCGCCACCGTGCTGGCGCCGGCCATCCGGCATCACCACGAGCGCTGGGACGGCGCCGGCTATCCCGACAAGCTGCAGGGGCCGGCCATCCCCATCATGGCGCGCATCGTCTCGGTCGCCGACGCCTTCCATGCCATGATCACCGACCGCCCCTACCGGCCGAAGCATACGGTGGCCAAAACCCTCGAGATCCTGGCCGCGGGCTCCGGCACGCAGTGGGATCCCCGGCTCGTCGCCGCCTTTGCCACGTCATCCCTGCCCCAACGGATCGCGGGCGCCGCCGAGGGCGACGAAGCCAAGATCGCGTAGCGGATCAATGCGGCCCCCACCTTACCCTCCCCCAGAGGCGGAGGGAAATTGAGGGCTTCGCCTGTGCCTGAAAACAGATCGGCCGGCCCGCAGGCCGGCCGATGACGGTTTAGAAGGCGTTCGAGATTACGGGTTGTACTTGCAGGTCGTGGCTGGGACCAGGTTGCCCTGGACAGTTCCCGAGCCGTATCCAGCTTTGACGACGTAGGTGAAGGCCTCTGTCGCCGGCGGCAGTTGGTGCAGGAGGTTGGCGGTGATCAGTTCGTTGGTATTCACGCCGTCACCGTTCGCGGGTCCCGGCGGTACAGCAACGTCGGCGACGCTGTCCGGGTACTTCCCGGTGTTGGTGTAGTAGATGTCCGCGGCGCCCTGGATGGTCGCACCATCGGTCTTCATCGCGTTGCAGGCCGCGTTGCCGTTGACACCCGAGATGTTGAAGAGAACGATCGCCGCCAGGATGCCCAGGATCGCGATGACCACGAGCAGCTCGACGAGGGTGAAGCCCCCCTGGCTGCGATGCGAGCGGCGGCGCGCATCTTTGAGTAGTGAAAGTAGCATAGTTGTCGTATACCTCCTTAGTCTCTGTCGAGATTAGGGACCTTTTCTTGCGAGATTCGTGAAAGTTCGCTCAGTGGAGTAGCAGCTGCGTGACGGCCACCGTCACAGCGCCGACGACCAGCACGACGACCACCAGCGCCGCCAGCGGCCGGACGCGGTTCGGCTGCCGCGGCGGCGCGAAGTCGACGGCGACGTCGGGTCCGCGATCACGCCGTGGCACGGTTGTCACCTCCCTGCGACGGGCTCAGGCGGTTCTGCCAATGCGCCTGCCGGATCAACCCGATGCCGGCGAAGTGCGCCTGCCAGGGAAAATCCGCGGGCGCCTCGAAGAGTGGCAGCGGAAGGACGACGTTGAACTCGAAGCGCTGCCGCGCTCGCCCCAGACCATCGTCCATGAAGGCGAAGCGCCCGCCGAGCGCGAGCGACGTCGCCGGACTGATTTGCACGTCGGAGGTAGCTCCCCGCATGAACTTGACGAGGGCGTTGAGGGAGAGCGCCAGCTCGTCGAGCTGCCCATCGGCGTCTTCCGGCGAGGCGTCGAGCGTAAACGTTCGAAAGAACCGCGGGCGCCCGCGCACCATCAGGACCAGCGTGGCCTCGGCCGCAGCCCATTCGAGCACCAGGCCGTCGGAGACACCCATACCGCGCGCCAACGCCAGTGGCTTGAGATCCATCCGCTCGACCTGCAAGCCGGCGGCACCGACGGCCGCGACCACGGCGTCGATCATCGCTCGGCGCGCCGCGACCAGATAAACCGCGTGGCCCTTCGCGTCTCGCGTTGCGTGCCAGGCGAAGTAGATGTCGGACGCCTCCATCGGCACCAGCCGGCGGCCCTCGAAGGTAACAGCGCGCCTGAGCTCGCTGCCGGCAAGCCGCGGCAGCCGGAAATCGCGGAACGCTGTGCCGGTCTCGGCGATCGCGACTCTGGCCCGGGTGGCAGTGAAGCCTCCGGCATCCAGGGCGCTGCGCACGGTCGTCGTGAGCAAGGGTGTCGGGATGCCATCCACCATGGCCCCCTCGGGGAGCAACACTTCAGCGTGATGGGTCAGACGTTTGCCATTGGCCTGGAGCAGCCTCAACTCTTTAGTCCCAAGATCCAGGCCGACGCGGGCGGTCACTGGAACGCTTCCCAGTCGATCGACCAGGTCGCCTTGATCCCGGCGTTGGAGGACGTGATCTGCGCAGTCAGCTGGCGGCCGCTGCCGGCCTGCACGTTGACGAGGTAGCTGGGCTTGCCCGGCTTGCAGCCGATGACCGGCGTGATCGTCACGGTGACGGTGATCGTTGTCGATCCGTAGTTGAGGAGAAGATTCGGAGGGGTCAGCGGATTGCATCCAGAACCCTTCGCGGCCGAGTCGTTCAGCTGGATCCCATACGCGAGCCCGGCGTCGAGGGCGTAGGTGTGTTGGGTGTCGCGACGAACCCCGCTGAGGTTGAGGAAGGCGGCGCTCGCCAGCGTCAGCGCGGCCCAGACGACGAGCAAAAAAACCGCGACGAACGCCAGGACCAGCAGCAATCCCTGGCCGCGCTGTCCTGACAACCGGTGCGGCGTCACCAACAACCTCCCGGACGGTTGCCGACGTTGAACGTCGCCGCGACCGCGCCGGTCGCCGACGGCTGAATGGTCACCGTCGCGTAGCAGCCGGCCGCGGTGACGGTGACGCTGGTGATGCCGCGGGCCGCGGTTGTGTCCACGCCGTTGACCGTGCGGACCAGGTCATTGTTGGTGTTGACGCTGTAGGCCACGATGACCACAGGCGACCCGTACTGCAGGGTCATTGGCGGATTCCCAAGTCTTACCGTGCCCGCGGGCAGCGCCGCCGCGCTGTTGAGGTCGCGGGTGAGCCAGAGGCTGGCTCCGCTGACCGCCTCATCGGCGGCAATGGCGCGGGCCTCGTTGGAGACGGCGCGGGAGGCGACCAGGAAGGTTCCGGCCATCGCGATCGTGACGATGCTGAGGATCGCGAGCCCGACCATCATTTCGACCAGGGTGAAGCCCCGCTGCCCCCAGCCTGACCCTCCCCCGCGAGCGGGGGAGGGAAATGTCCCCGGCCTCATGGCTGCACCTTGAGAAAGTCGAGGGCTTCACGTGCGTTGTTCGGCCCCGTGACCGTTAGCACCAGCTCCTGCAGACCGTTGTCGGCGTTCCCCGGGGCCGGGGCAAAGGTCTTGGCGACCGGGTCGTAGTAGAGGACCTGGTAGGAGAAGGCATATCCGGCCACCGCGATGTTGGTATAGGGCGTCGCCGGTGGCGTGGCTGAGTACGCCTGGCTTTTGATGTATTCGGCATCCCAGCGGGTCACCAGATCGAGCGTGGACTCCTGCTGATGCCGGCGGGCGGCGAGCGTGATCGCCGAGAACGCGCTGAGAATCGTGACGATGATGACCGCCAGCAAGGCGATCGCCACCGTCGTCTCGATCAGCGTGAAACCGTGCTGCCGTCTCATTTGATCGCCCCCACCAATCCGTACATTGCCGAAATCAGGGACACGGCAATGAAGCCAACGACCAATCCCACCACAACCGTCATCACCGGTTCGATGAGCGAGGTCATGGTGCGGATGCGATAGTCCAGCTCTTCCTCATAGAAATCCGCCGCCTGCTCCAGGTAGGTGTCCAGCGTTCCCGTTTCTTCGCCGACCCGGACCATCTGCGTCAGCATCGGCGGGAACAATCGGGTGCGGATCAGCGGTCCGGCGAAGCCCTCGCCGCTGGTCATCTGGTCGCGAACCGTGGTCAGCCCTCGCTGGAAGACCGTATTGCCGGTGCTCGCGATCACCGCGTCGAACGTCTGGCCCAACGGCACGCCGGCCTTGAGCACCATGGCCAGCGTTCGCGCAAAACGGTTCAGCACCGCCGAGAGGATGATCGGCCCCAGGATCGGTGCCTTGATCGAGAGTTGGTCTTTGAGGTACACGCCGCGTTCGGTCCGCAACGCGATCACGATCCCGCCGGCGAACGCCACGATGACGCCCGCGATGACGATCGCCCAGTCGCGAATGAAGTCGACGATGCCGATCAGGATCCGAGTCGGTAGCGGCAGCTGGACCTTGAACTCGGCGAAGATCCGGGTGAAAGCGGGCAAGGCAAAGAAGACCAGGATCAGGACCACGCCGGTCGCGACCACCAGGATGACGCCGGGGTAGACCATGGCGGTTCGCACCCGCCGAATGGTGTTCAGGTCGCGCCGCAGGTACCCCGCCAGCTCCTTGAGGGTGGATTCCAGGTTACCGGTCAGCTCCGCAACCCGCACCAGGTCGATGTAGAGAGACGGAAAGACCTTCGGATGCTTGACCAGCGCATCGGAGAGATTCTGTCCTCGCTCGAGGTCTGCGAGCACGGCCAGGATCACCCGCTTGAAGAGCGGTGACGCCGTTTCCTCGGCGATCACGCCCAGCGCCCGGCTCATCGGGACGCCCGCCCCGACGAAGGTCGCCAGCTGGCGGGTGAAGAGGATGATGTCGGCGCGTGAGATGGTGTAGAGGGTGGGGAAGTAATCCGCCATCGTCTTTTTGGGCGGCGCCGGGTTGATTTCGATGATCTTGAGCCCTTCCAGCCAGAGCGCCTGTTCGGCAGCGGAGGTGCCGGCGGCGTCGATCCGGCCATCGCGCCGCTGGCCGGCCTCGTCATAGGCGCGATAGGCGTAGCTAGGCATCCATCTCCTCGCTCAAATGCACCGATCGCATCACTTCGGCGATCGTGGTCAAGCCCTGATCGATCTTGGCCAACCCGGCCGATCGGAGCGTGGTCATGCCCTCGCTAATCGCGCGTTGCCGCAAGGCCTCTGGCGGAGCATCCTTGACCAGCAGTCGCTTGATGGCGTCGCTGATCCGCAACACCTCGAACACGCCGATCCGCCCGTGGAACCCGGTATGCGCGCAGAAGGCGCAGCCGGTCCCCCGCTGAAAGACGATCCCGTGGCCACCGAGCAGGTGATAGAACACGAGTTCCTCCGGCGGCGGCTCATACCCCGTCGCACACTGGGGGCAGATCCGGCGGACGAGTCGCTGGGCCAGCACGCCGGTGACGGCCGATGTCACCATGAACGATTCGATGCCCATCTCGAGGAAGCGGTAGATCGCGCCCACGGCATCGGTGGCGTGCAGTGACGACAGGACAAAGTGGCCGGTCAACGCCGACTGCACCGAGATCTCGGCGGTCTCCTTGTCGCGGATCTCGCCCACGAGGATGGCGTCCGGGTCCTGGCGCAGGATGGCGCGTAGCCCGTTCGCAAACGTGATCCCGGCGAGGCGATTGATCTGGATCTGGTTGACGCCTTCGAACGTGTACTCGACCGGGTCCTCGATGGTCATGATGTTCTGCTCCACGCTGTTGAGCTCATTGAGGGCGGCGTAGAGCGTCGTCGTCTTGCCGCTTCCGGTCGGGCCGGTCACCAGGATCATGCCGTACGGCGATTTGATCAATCCGCGAAACGTCTCCAGCGCGGCAGGCGAAAAGCCCAGCGTGTCGAGCCGAAGGATGGAGCGCGACCGCTCCAGCAAGCGCAGCACGACCTTTTCGCCCCAGATCGTTTCGATCGTGCCCACCCGGATGTCGAGCGGCCGCCCATCCACAGTCGTCTGGATCTGTCCGTCCTGGCTGTGACGCCGGTCGACGATGTCGAGGTTGGCGAGCAGCTTGATCCGGGATGAAATCGGCGCCGCCAGGGTGGCGGGCAGCCTGGTGGCGTCGTGCAGCACGCCGTCGATCCGAAAGCGGACCCGCAGGTGGTCCTGTTGCGGCTCGATGTGGATGTCCGAGGCGCGTTCCTCGGCAGCCTGAGCGATGATGAGGTCCACGATCTGGACGACTGGCGCGTCCTGCTTGACGTCGGCCAACCGGCGAATCGCCGGTCCCGGCTGAAGCGATTCCTGGAAAGACCGGACGTTTTGATCGACGCCGGTGCGCAGCTTGTAGGACTGCGTGATGGCTCGCTCGATCTCCGAGCGGACACCCAGCATCGGTTTGATGCGTTTCCGGGTGAGGACCTTGAGCTCGGCGAAGAGCGCCAGGTCGCCCGGGTCGACCGTGGCGACTTCGAGCACGTCTTTCTCGAGGTGGATGGGGAGGATCGTGTGCTCCCGGGCGTAGGTTTCGGGGATCAGCGCCAGCGCGTCCTTGTCGATCCGCGAGCGGGCGAAGTCGATCTGGGGTACGTTGAAGTGCACGCTCAGGACGGCGGCGAGTGCCTTCTCGTCGACGAGGCCCTGGCCCAGCAACACCTGGCCGAGCGGCCGGTGTTGACGCCGCTGCGCGGCCAGCGCGGTCTCGAGCTGTTCGGCGGTGAGCAGCCCTTTTTCGAGGAGCAGATCACCAAGACGCTTCTCCTGGCGAAGTCCGAACCGGCCTTCGGGCTGGCGCTCGACCGCGCTCACGCGACCTCCCGGACCGGCGCTTCCAGCTGGCGCCGGATCTCGTTCAGCGCCTCTGGGGTGAAGCGCAGATGCCGGCCTGGGGTGCGGAACGCCGGCTGAATCGCGCCGCGATTCACCGCGCGGATCAGCGTTGATTTGCTGATCCCCAGCCAGCGCGCTGCCTCGCTCGTGGAAAGCGCCGGCTTCATGACTGTCCAACCGGAGCAAACGCGTCAACCGCCCCAAACCTGCGGCCATCGAGCCTTGGTAAAAGGGGAGGGGCGCTAAGCCGCCAGCCGGCGCAGCTCTTCGGGGTGTTGTGATCGCGCCGCGGCGGTGTTGAAGTCGACCAGGCCGGCCCGGATCAGCTCGCCGAGGCTCCGCTCCATCGTATTCATGCCGTCCTTGGCGCTCGTCTCGAGAACATTCCGCAGCTGCCGCGTCTTGCCTTCCTTGATCAGGTTCTGGACCGCGAGGGTGTTCAGCAAGACTTCGTAGGCGGCGACCCGGCCCGGCCCGTCGCGGCGCGGCAAGAGTTGCTGGTAGATCACCGCCGCCAGCGTATTGGACAGTTGTACGCGGACTTGTTGCTGCTGGTCGCCCGGGAAGACGTCCACCATGCGATCGACCGCCTGGGTCGTGTCGTTCGTGTGCAGGGTGGCGAGCACCAGGTGACCGGTTTCCGCGATCGTGATCGCCGCCGAGATGGTTTCGAGGTCACGCATCTCACCCACCAGGAGCACGTCGGGCGTCTGCCGCAGGGCGGCCCGTAGCGCGTCGGCGAACGAGGCGACATCGGCGCCGACCTCGCGTTGCTCGACAATACTTCGCTGATGCCGGTACACATATTCGATCGGATCCTCGATCGTGATCACATGGCAGGGACGGGTGGCCACGATGTCATTCACCATCGCCGCCAGGGTGGAGGACTTGCCGGAGCCGGTGGGACCCGTCACCAGGATGAGGCCCTGGCCGAGACGGGTCAGCCCGCGAACCACGATCGGCACGCCGAGCTGGTCGAAGTTGGGGATCTGGTAGGGAATCAGGCGCAAGGCCATGCCGACCGAGCCCCGCTGCTTGAAGGCGTTGATCCGAAATCGCGCCTGGCCTCTCCAGTTAAAGGAGAAATCGAGGTCGCCGTGCGCCTGGAAGAGAGCCCAGCGCTCGGGCGAGAGCACCTCGCGCGCCATTTGCTCGACCTGGTCCGGACGGAGCGGGTCAGGCCCGATCGGTGCGAGGGCGCCGTCCTTGCGCATCGTCGGCGGAGCGCCCGCCGTGAGGATCAGGTCAGACGCCGTCTGCTCGAGCAGGATCTGGAGGTAGCCATCGATGATCAAGGGATGGGCGTCGGGGGGCTGGCTCGGAGGCGCGGTTGATTGCTTGACATCCTGTGCAACCTGCTGGGCGCAGCCTTCTTGCTTCCGCTTGGGATGGCGCTGGCCAGCTTCTTCGAGGTGGTCCTGGACCGACTCCCGCGGGGGGAATCCCTGCTCTGGCCGCCCTCTCACTGCCGTACCTGCAGCCACCGCCTGACGCCCGACGAACTGGTCCCGGTGATCAGCTACTTGGCCCAGCACGGTCGCTGCCGCGCTTGTGACACGCCGATCGGGCGCGGCGTGCCCATTCGGGAGGCGCTCAGCGGCCTCGCCCTGGGCCTCCCCTGGGCGATCGTAGGATGCGCGTACCCGCTCATTGCGCTCATCGCCGGCATCGTGGCGTTGCTGTTCATCTGGATCGTCCGTGGCGCGACCCAGGGGCGGGCGACTCAGACCTGACCGGCGCAATTACAGCCGCGAACGCTCGTTATCGCCTAGGCAACAATCTCATGAAAATCGCGGACCCGGCGATGCGCAACGTGCTCGGCATCCGCCGCGTCCTCGGCCTCACCCTGTTGCTGGCCGCCGTGGCTGCCGTCGCCTACCTGGATCGATCGGTCGGGGGCGACTTCGATTTGCGGCTGGTCTACTTCCTGATCGTGCTCTGCGGCGCGCTGTTGCTCCCACGACCACTGGCGCTGGCGATCGCGGCGGCGGTCGCCATCGTGAGCGTCGGGGTCATTGCTGCTACAGGGACGGCACTGATCGTCAACGGGCTCACCCATCTGCTGATGTATGGATATGCGGCGCTGCTGACGAGCAACTGGGAGCACGAGCGGCGACGGCTGATGCGGATGAGCCGCGTCGACGAGCTCACGGGCCTGCGCAACCTCCGCGCATTGCAAGAGCAACTCCCGACCTGGCTGGGTCCAGCCGCGCGGACCGGCCGGCGGATGGCGGTGATGATGATGGATGTCGACGGGTTCAAGACGGTCAACGATCCTCTGGGTCACGGCGTGGGCAACGAACTGCTGAAGGAAGTCGCGAACCTGCTGCGTTTCGCCGTCCGCGTCGGCGACGAACCGTACCGGTTCGGCGGTGACGAGTTCGTGCTGTTGCTTTCAGACGCGGATGGTGAGGGCGCCAACATCGTCGCCACTCGCATCCAGGACATCTACCGATCGATGGGACAGACGCTGCGGGGCACCGACGTCCAGGTCTCCTTCAGCATCGGGATTGCGGTCTTTCCGGAAGACGGCACCACGCCCGAGGCGCTGATGGAGCGCGCCGACGCAGCGTTGCTCGACGCGAAGCACACGGGCCCGGCAAAGATCCTTCGCTACAAGGCGCGCGCGGCGGGCTAAGGCCGGCAGGTAAACGACTGCGGCGCGACCGAAAGGCTCGGGTTCTTGAAGACGAGCTGCTCGCTGCCAGTGCTGGCCGGGATCCACTGGTCCGCTGCCACACTGTGGGCGCTCGTGTCGCCTGCTGCGACCACGATCGACTGCAACGGCTGGGCTTGCGTGCCGTTGCTGTCCGTACGAACCCACTGGTAGGTCACGGTTCCCCCGACGCCATTGGTGCGGAAGGTGCCAGTGGCCGTGATGGTGTCGAGCTTGCACTTGTTTGATCCGTTGACGCTCCACCCCACGGTCTCAGTCGGCGTGCCCGTGAAGGCGAATGGGACCGGTGTAGGCGTCGGTGTTGGAGTAGGCGTCGGGGTTGGCGTGGGTGTCGGTGTGGGTGTCGGCGTTGGCGTTGGGGTCGGAGTTGGCGTTGGCGTTGGCGTCGGGGTAGGCGTGGGCGTGGGTGACGCGCTCGGGCTCGCCGAGGGTGACGCGCTCGGGCTGGCCGACGGGGACGCAGAAGGGCTCGCGCTCGGAGAGGCCGAGCCGCTTGGGCTCGCCGAGGGCGAAGCACTGGACGATGGGCTCGCGCTCGGCGACGTGCTGGCGCTCCCGGACGGGGAAGGCGTTGCCGACGGGGTTGACGCCAGGGCCACGATCGGTCGAGCGGTGCTATTCGGCCGCGCGGCGAAGAACCGGGGCGGCAGGTTGAACGTCGGAACCAGCAGCCAGAACGGGGCGTGCGGATCGTCCGCGAAATAGAGGCTCGCCGTGTCGGCCGCGCTTCCACTGACATCGATCCGGAACGGACCGATCTCCCAATCGCTGGGAATGGCGCGCACCAGGAAAAGGACCGGGATCAGTCCGGCGAAGAACAGCAGGAATCCGAACCGGCGGCGCCGGCGACGGTCCGGTTGGGCGCCCGAGCTCGGCGTGGGGCTGATTGGCGCGGCGGCTGCGACGGGTTTCGCGGTGACCGCCGGGGTAGCTGCCGCTGCGACGGGTTTCGCAATCATGGCCGGGGTAGCTGCGGCTGCGACGGGTTTCGCGGTGACCGCCGGGGTAGCTGCGGCTGCGACGGGCTTCGCAATCACCACCGGGGTAGCTGCGGCTGCGACGGGCTTCGCAGTCACCACCGGGGTAGCTGCCGCTGCCACGGGTTCCGCGGTCACCGCCGCGGTAGCTGGGACAGCATCCTGGACGGGCGGCTTTGTCTCTGTGCGCTCGGGTTCGATCGGCGCGCCCACCTGGGTCGCAGCCGCACCACCCGTGAGCTCCTGCAGCTTTGCCCTCGCGGGGCTGATTGGCGCTGCGGCTGCGACGGGCTGCGGAGTCGCCGCCGAGCTCGCGGGGACGGCATCCTGGACGGGCGGTTTCGTCAGCCTGGCAAGCCGCTCGTCGAGCTTTGCCTGGTCGGACGCATCCTGTGGCTGGGCGGCACGCCAAGGGAGAAGGCGCATCTGCGCCCAACCCTAACGCCGCCCGATTACGGCCCTTATTTCGCGCGTGGCGGTTCAGCTATGCCGTTGTGACAGCCTTGTCGCAAAAGATTTACAAGTGAACTGCGCCGGTCGGATCTAGCCCGGCGGCCAGCCCATGGCCCGGCCACCGAGAAGATGCAGGTGCAGGTGATAGACCGTCTGTCCGGCCTGCGGCCCCTTATTGACGACCAGGCGGTAGCCATCGCGATCGATCTTGCGCTCGTCGGCGATCCGGTTGGCCACCTGGAACATCCGGGCCAGCATCGGCCCTTGGCTGGCGGTCAGATCGTGGACGGAGGCAATATGTTCCTTGGGGATCACCACCACATGGGTCGGCGCGACCGGGCGGATGTCCTCGAACGCGACGACCTCCTCATCGCGAAAGACCTCTTTCGCGGGAATCTCCTTCGCGAAGATCTTGCAGAAGAGGCAGTCCTGAGGCATCGGCCAAGCTTACGCGCAGAGCAGGCCGTCGTCGCTGCGGGTCAGTGGACGCACGCTGGCGAGGCTGCCCAGCGTCTGGCCGCGCTCGGGCGCATACACTGTGATGTAGTTGTCGGTCAGGCCGCGCATCCGGGAAGGGAGGCGCCGGTCCCAGATAACCTCCAGGTCCCGACCGATAAAGCGCGCCTCGTAGGCTCGGCGCTGGTCATCCGCCTGCGCCTGCAGCCGGTGGCTCCGCTCGCGACTGACCGGATCATCGACCGGCAGGCCGAGCCGTGGCGCGGCGGTCCCCGCACGCGGCGAGTAGCGGAAAACGTGCATGCCGGTCAGCCCCGCATCGGCGGCCACCGCCTGCGTATCCGCGAAATCGACGTCGGTCTCACCCGGGAAACCAACGATCACGTCGGTGGTGACCGCGATGTCGGGGGACTGCGTTCGCAGGGCGCCAACCAGGTCGAGGTAGTCGCGACGCCGGTAGAGGCGACCCATACGCTTCAGCACACGGTCGCTGCCGGACTGCAATGGGATGTGAAGATGCCGGCAGAACCGCGGCAACGTGGTCAGCTCAACCAGCTCCGGGGTGAAGTCGTTGGCATTGATCGAGCTGAGGCGAAGCCGTGCCGGGGCGATCGCCTCCAGCATGCGTCGAACGAACGGCGCGAAGGTTTGCCCGCGCTCGCGGCCGAAGGAGCCCAGGTCCACGCCGGTCAGCACGATCTCCCGGTAGCCATCGGCCACCGCTTGCCGCGCGCGCTCGACGAGCGCCGTTTCCTCCTCGCTCTGAGACGCCCCGCGCGTCCGCCAAACGATGCAGTAGGTGCAGCGGTGATTGCAGCCGTCCTGCACCTTGAGGAAGAAGCGGGACCGGGCGAAGGTCGTCGAGCCGCGTTCCGCGGCCGGGGCGAAGTTGGCAGAGACGTAGTCGAAAATCTCGCGCTTGCGCGCATTCGGAAAGGCCACGTCGACGCTTGGTACGGCGGAAACCCGCGGGTTCGGATTATCGACATGGCAACCGGTCAGGATCAGGTGGGCCTGCGGGCGACGGCGTCGCAGGCCGTGCACTATGGTCCGGAGTTTGCGGTCGGCCTGCGCCGTGACGGTGCAGCTGTTGATCACACAGATGTCGGCATGCTCATCGCCATCCGACACCGTGAACCCCGCACGCGCCAGCCGATCGCCGAGCTCGGCCATCTCGGCGAAATTCACCTTGCATCCGAGCGTTTGAATCGAAACGTTCATCGCTGTTGGACGAGGATAGCAGCGGCCACGATGGGAGCCAGGCGCGCGCGCAGGATGCGCGCGCCGAGGTTGACCATGACCCCATCGCGCTCGCGCATCAGGGACAACTCGGCGTCGGTCCAGCCGCCCTCGGGGCCGACCGCAATCGCGTACGCGTCGGATCCATCGATCGCCCCCACCAGCGGCACCGATGCGGACGGCTCGAGCACGAGCAGCCTCGCGCCGCCCGCCTGCTGCAGCGCGGCGGGTAGCGAGACCGGACCGACGACCTCAGGCACCTCACCGCGATGGCTTTGCTCGGCGGCCGACCCGGCGATCGCCTGCCAGCGCGCCAACCGTTGCGCCGCCGGTCGGGCAACCGACCGCTCGGCCTGGACCGCGATGAAGCGCCCGATCCCGACCGCTGTGCCGCCCTCGATCACGGCGTCGAAGTCCGGGTTCGGCAGCACCGCCTGCAGGAGCGTGATTCCCAGCTGGGGCTCGCCTTGAACTGGTCGATCGCCGACCACTCGCCCAACGACGCGACTTCCGCCCACCTCGACCACCTCAATCTCGTACTCCGTTCCGTTGGAAACGGCGACACCGCGCTCCCCTGGGCGAACCCGGAGCACGCGCGCGAGGTGATGGCCCTTTGGCCCCTCGATCCGTATCGTCCCCTCCGAGATCTCGGACGCGTCGACGAAAGTCCAGAACAATGCGGCCAATGCTAGCCGCCCGGTAGGGCGAACGGAAGCCGCCCGGAGCTCCGTTGTATTCGCCAGCATGGGGACGGTCGCGCGTCGACCGATGTTGCACCAGGCAACCTTCCGGGCTGCCGCCTTGTCGTTGTGGGGCCTGGGCGGGATCGTCATGGCCAGCAACTTCGTCGGGCATGACCTGCAGGTCAACTACGGCATCGAATGGATCATCACCGGCTCGGCCGTTGCCGCGGGGTTCCTCGCCTGGTTCTGGCCCTGGGCGGCCCTCCCCGCTCAGCGCATTCTACCGGTGGTCTTTGGCGGACTCGTGATCAATGGCGTCAGCCTGGCGGCAACCGGCGGGGTGCATACGCACTTGACGCCGCTGCTGATGGTGATCGTCGTCTTCAGCGCGTCGCTGTTCGGATTCCGGGCGGCCATTGCCGTCCTGGTGCTCAACGCCGCCGTGGCGACCCTGCCACTGCTGCTGCAGGGCTGGGACGCTTACTACGCCCGCACGCTGATGGTGCTCCTGGCTTCCATGGTGGTCTGCGCCTTTGTCCCCTCCATGGTGGCGGCGGCGCTGCGCGCAGAAAACCGGATGGCCGAGCGACGGCGGGACGAGCTCGAACAGAGCTACCTAGCCACCATCGCTGCGCTCGCCGCCGCACTGGACGCGAAGGACCGCCATACCGAAGCGCACTCACGCGAGACGGCGGCGATGGCGAAGGCCGTCGGCCGGCGTCTGGGCCTAGAGGACGAAGACCTGCGCTTTCTGGAATACGGCGCGCTATTGCACGACATCGGCAAGATCGGCATTCCCGGCTACATCCTCAACAAGCCGGGACCGCTCGATGACGACGAGGCGGCCATCATGCGCGAACACCCGGTGATTGGTGAGCGCATCGTCGCCTCGGTCCCCTTCCTTGCCCGCATCCGCCCCGTCGTGCGGGCGGAGCACGAGCGATGGGATGGGGGTGGCTACCCGGACGGGCTCAGCGGCCGGCAGATCCCGATCGAGTCGCGCATCATCCATGCCTGCGATGCCTTCCAGGCGATGTGCAGCGACCGGCCCTATCGCCGCGCCCGGCCGCGGGACTGGATCCTCAAAGAAATCCGAGCCCAGGCGGGCCGGCAGTTCGACCCGAACGTCGCTGATGTGCTGCTGCAGGTGATCGAATCCGGCGAGGTCGCCGTCACCGGAACCTCCGAGAGCGCTCTGCACGAAGACCACAAACCGCCGTTTGTCCACTTCTGGACCCAACATCTCGACGCCATCCAGCAATTGGGTGCCCGGCTGGCCACGGTGGTCAGCGTGCCCGAGATTTGCGACACCATCGGTCGGGCGATCACGACGTTGCTGCCTTATGACCAGTGCCGGATCTACCTGCTCGAGGACGACGGCCACACGCTGAGGCCGGCGTATTTCAGTGATACCCAGCGCGCCGAGTACGAGGGCGTGACCGCGGAAACCCTCGCCCTTCAGGTGGGCGAGGGCATCACCGGCTGGGTGGCCGAAACCAAGCAGGGCGCGTTGGTCGGCGATACCGTGAGCCATCCCAAGGCGGTTCACATATCGGGAACCAGCGACAGCAACGAATCGATGCTCGCGGTGCCGGTGATCTTCGAGGACCGTCTGATCGGGGTCATCGTCAATGTGAAGGTGGGCATCAACCAGTACACGGGCGACCACCTGCGCTTGCTCACCATTCTCGCGAACCACGCCGCCGTCTCAATCTTCAATGCTCGCCTGATCGAGCGGCTGGCCGCGACGGCGCGAACCGACCCGTTGACCGGACTGGCGAATCGGCGTGCCTTCGAGCAGGCGCTCGAGCAGCGGCTTGCCGCGGATACGGGGGACACGTTCGCCGTGCTCATGCTCGACGTCGATGGCCTCAAGCAAGTCAACGACGCCCGCGGCCATGCGGCGGGAGACGCCGTGCTCAGGCGGGTGGCTTCTGTGCTCAGCTCCGACCTTCGCCAAGCCGACCTGGCCACGCGCTGGGGTGGCGACGAATTCGTCCTCCTGATGCCTGGCGTGGACCAGGTGGGCGCCCTCTCGCTCGCCCGCCGAATCGGCGGCACCCTGCTGAACCCGGACCACCCGGCCGGTGCGATCTCGGTGTCGATCGGGACCGCCGCCTTTCCGGCCGACGGCACCACCCCGGTCAGCCTGCTGGCAGCCGCCGACCGCTCGATGTACGTCGAAAAGCGACACCGGGTCGCCTGATCACCAGGGGAAGCGCGGGATTTAGCTCGAACCGGCTCGGGCCCACGCCGCCAAGTTCCAGGCCAGGCCGTTCGGACCCGCGTCCGCCCGGACAACGTAATCGAGCAGGTCCGCTTTGAAGCCTCGGCCCGCCATCTCGCCGGCCCCCTGATTCGAAAGGATGATCACCGGCAGGTTGCGGGTGCCGGCGGTGGCGCGAAGCTGTCGCAGCGTGGCAAACCTCTGGTCACCCCCGACCCGAAGATCGATGAAGATCATGTCCGGCTTCGTCCTGCCCGCCTCCTGGAGGACCTGGTCATCATTAGCGATCACCGCGACCTGGTAGCCATCGAGCTCGAGCTTCAGCTTGTACATCTCCGCGACCGCGGGGTCGTCCTGGATGAAGAGGACGCGGATGATCTCCTCAGTAGGATGCGCTATCGGAGTCATGGCCGCCCCTCCACGCGCAGTCGGTGCCCCCACGAACCCACCCTACGGGGCGCCGGTGGGCATGTCAATGACGTCTGAAGTGCTATTCCTTCTGATAGGGCTGGGCGAGCTGGAGACCTACCTGGGCGAACCGCCGGAAGTCGCCAATGGGCTCGTTACCGAAGAGGAAGCATGAGCCAGACGGCGAGAGCGCTCGATGTCCGGCAACCACGTCTCCGACCGATCATGGAAGTCGGCAAGGAATTCGGGTTGTTGGAGTCTGAGCTCATCTCCTACGGCCCCTACAAAGCCAAGATCAGCCTCGATGCGTTGAAGCGCCTGAAGAACCGGCCGGACGGGCGCCTCGTCGTCGTTACCGCGATCACGCCGACCCGGGTGGGCGAGGGGAAGACGACCAGCGCCATCAGCCTGACGCAGGGGCTCGGACGGATTGGCGCCAACGTTGCGCTGTGTCTGCGGCAGCCGTCCACCGGGCCACTGTTCGGCATCAAGGGTGGCGGCACCGGCGGCGGTCTGGCGCAGGTGGTGCCGATGGAGGAAATCAACCTCCACTTCACCGGCGATATCCATGCCGTCGAAGCGGCGCACAACCTGCTGGCCGCCGTAATCGATGCCGCGCTCTTCCACGGGCAACTGGAGATTGGCCCGAGCTTCATCACCTGGCCGAGGACCCTGGATGTCAATGATCGCGCCTTGCGCCACATCGTCACCGGCCTGGGGGGTGACGAGCACGGGATAACTCGAGAGTCGAGCTTCATCATCGCCGCGGCTTCGGAGGTCATGGCGATCCTGGCGCTCGCCAGCGATCTGGGAGACCTCCGACAGCGGATCGGGCGAATCATCGTGGCGCAGCGCAAAGATGGCAGCTTCGTCACCGCCGAGGACCTGCGGGTGGCCGGCGCGATGGCGGTGTTGCTGAAAGACGCGCTGCTGCCCAATATCGTGCAGACGATGGAGGGTCAGCCGGCGTTGGTGCATGCCGGTCCCTTCGGCAACATCGCGCACGGCAACAACTCGTTGCTGGCCGACCAGATCGCCCTCAAGCTGGCAGACGTCGTCGTGACGGAGGCCGGCTTCGGCGCGGACCTGGGGCTCGAGAAATTCGCCCACATCGTGGCGCGCTACGGCCACCTGCGCCCGGCCGCGGCGCTGATCGTCGCGACTGTGCGCGCGCTCAAGTCGCACGGGGGTGTCCCTATAGCGAAGCTCGGCAATGAGGACCTCGACGCATTGAAGCGGGGCTCCGAGAACCTCGCTGCCCACATCGATATCGTGAAGGCCTTCGGCATGCGCTCCGTTGTCGGTGTCAACCGATTCCCGAGCGATACAGAACGAGAGCTCGAGCTGCTCACAGAGCTGGCCCGGCAGTTGGGCGCCGACGCGGCCGTAGTGAACCATGGGTTCAGTCACGGCGGGGAGGGCGCAGTCGAATTGGCCGAGGCCGTGCTAGGCGTGACACGCAATGGGAGCAACTTCGCGCCGCTCTATCCACCTGAGACGCCGATCCGCGAGCAGATTCAAACGCTTGCTCGGCGCGTCTACGGCGCGGCGGACGTCGAGTTCCTGCCTGAATGCCAGAAGCGCATCGACTGGCTGACCGAACGCGGTATGGGCACACTGCCGGTCTGCATGTCGAAGACGCACCTATCGCTCTCGCATGATCCGGCACTGAAGGGTCGGCCCCAGGGCTTCACGCTGCCGATCCGCAATGTCTATCCCTCCGCCGGCGCTGGGTTCGTTGTGGCGCTCGTCGGCGACATCCAGCTCATGCCTGGCCTCGGAAGGGAGCCCGCATACACCCGGATCGACATCGACCCGAGCGGACACATCACCGGCCTAACGTAGGGTCGGGGACAGGGCTAGTTGGTGGCGGCGCCGGTGGTCCCCTCGTTCTCAGGCACCTCGAGACACTACTCCGCCGCGGCGTCAAGAAGCCAGTCGGCAACGTAAGCGGCGAGGGAGGTCCGGACGTAGAGGTGGAAGGCTGACTCGTCGCGGCGCTCGATGATGACTTGAGCTTTCGCCAGCAATGTCTGGCCACAGCGGTCGGGCCCGAACGAGCGCGCGTCGAGATCGATCGGGACGCCTTGCGCCAGCAGCTCGCGCGCTTTCAAGCCGCGGATCTCCAGAAGCGTGCGGTTGGCGGATACGTCGACGATCGAGCCGAAGGCGCCCTCAAGACCGTTGCGCAGTAGCCGCTCCAGTGCGTACTGCTGGCTGTCTGGGCCGACGACCAGCCATTCGTCGGGGCCCAGCCACAGGGCTCGCCTGTCCTCCCGGGAGGCGACGGAATTCGGCTCTACCGGCA